>Ga0318563_10000693_pt1 | contig 13762 bp, 9 predicted proteins | sample GRESIP066b5f19_FD_203689 | JGI IMG/M metagenome (GOLD analysis project Ga0318563, IMG submission 203689) | Tropical soil microbial communities from Luquillo Experimental Forest, Puerto Rico - GRE.SIPMG.066b5f19 | ecosystem: Environmental > Terrestrial > Soil > Tropical forest > Bulk soil... | reverse complement strand
CTTTCGGGCTGATCTCGAAGGCGTGACCGAGCCCGAGCTGCCAGCTGGCCAGCCCGGCCTCGGTGCCGAAGAACTCGTTGAGCAGCTGGCTGACCACCACCGTGTGCGCGGCGTCGACCGCGTCAGCGGTGGTCAGGTAGTTGTCCTCACCGGTGTTGATGATGATCCCGGCCCGGGCGTGGATCTGGCGGGAGAACCGCTGATCAATGAAGGTGCGACGGGGATTGATGTCACGGAAGATAATCCCGTACATGCAGTCATTCAGCATCATGTCCAGGCGTTCCCGGCCGGCCAGCGCGGCGATCTCCGGCATGCACAGGCCGGACGCGTAGTTGGTCAGCCGGACGTACCGCCCCAGTTCCCGGGAGACGTCGTCGAGCGCTGCCCGCATCAGCGCGAAGTTCTCCCGGGTGGCGTAGGTACCGGCGAACCCCTCCCGGGTAGCTCCCTCCGGCACGTAGTCCAGCAGCGACTGGCCGGTGGACCGGATCACCGCGATGACGTCGGCCCCGGCCCGCGCGGCCGCCTGTGCCTGCGGGATGTCCTCGTGGATGTCGCCGGTGGCGACGATCAGGTAGATCCACGGCCGGGGCGGGTCGGCGGTAGCGGCGATCATCGCGGTCCGTTCCGCCCGCCGGGCGTCGATGACCGCGAAACCGGCGGCCAGCGCGCGGCTGGCCGCCGCCCGCGCCGCGGCCGCGTCCCCGCCCTCGGGCAGCCGGAACTTCACCTGGCCGCCCGCCGCGTCCCGGGCGAGCGTGACCAGGTCGGGATAGCCACCGGTCAGCAGCGCATCCCAGACCGGCAGCGCTACCCCGTGCTCCAGCCCGGTGGCCTCCCGCACCGTGTCCACCACCCGGTTGACCCACGGCATGCCGTCGCCGTCGGCGCCGTCCAGGCCCGCCAGCCGGAGCACCGCCCGCTCCACCGAAACGGTGGAATGACTGCGGGCCATGTCCACGATGGGCTGGCCAGCCGCCCGGGCGAGTGCCCGCGCGGTGGTGATCATGGCTGGGTCCAGCCCCAGCTTGCTGGTCAGCTCGGTCACCCCTCCTCCTTCCCGCCCTGGGCGGCCTCGGCCAGCCGGGCCTCAAAGATGCGGCGCACGCCCGGCTCGGCCCGGATCAGGTCCAGCGCCAGCTGGGCGTGGCCCGGCAGATAGCCGTTGCCGATCAGCATGGTGACGTCGGCGGCGACCCCCTCGGCGCCGAGTGCGGCGGCGGTGAACGAGGTCGCCATCGAGAAGAAGATCACCGTCCCGCCGTCCGCGGTGGCCAGCACCGCGCCGCCCACGCAGACGACGGTCACGCCGGCCGGGCCACCGGCGCCGGTCACCGCCGCGGCCAGGGCGACCGGGTCGCGCGCGTCGGCCATCACCACCTCGTCCGCGATGCCCGCCGCGCGCAGGGTGGCCGCCTCCGCCTCGTCCCGGACCACGCCGATGACCAGCGGCGCACCCGCCCGGCGGGCCGCCGCCACGGACAGGCTGCCGCTCTTCCCGGCCGCGCCGATGACAGCCACCACCGGCCCGGGCGGGCGCTGATCCTGGGCAGCCGGCCGCCCAGCCTGCCCGGCCTGGGCAACCACCCGGCTGGTGAGAGCCGGTGCGCCGCACACATCAAGCACCGCCAGCGCCAGCGGCCCCGGCAGGTCGCCCGGCAGGACGGTGGCGATGGAGCGGCCGAACAGGATCGCATGCCCCTCGCAGGGCACCTGCTCACTGCTGCCGTCCCAGCCGGCCAGCCCGTCGGTGATCACCAGCGGGGTAAGGCTGAGCGAGACCAGGGTGGCGATCCGGTCCCCCGGTGCCAGGCCGAGCGGCGACTCCGGGCCGGCCTCGTCCACCACGCCGGTCAGCATGCCACCCGAGCCGGTCACCGGGTTCTGCATCTTGCCGCGCTCGGCCACGATGCCGGTGACCGCGGCGCGCATCCGGGCGGCATCGCCGCCGGTGGCCTCCCGCAGCTGCCGGAAGGAGGCGGCATCCAGGTTGAGGCGGTCCACCCGGACCCGGACCTCGTCCGGCCACAGCACCGGATCCGGGTCCAGCCGCCAGGCCGCCTGCGGCAGCACACCGTTAGGCTCTCGCACCCGGTGCAGCCCGAGTGGCGATCCGAGCCTCGTTCCGGTCACGTTGCCGCCCTCCCCTGGCACGCCGTGCGGCGTGCGGTCCGTGCTGTCAGGCTTCCCGTGGCACGGGGCTGATTCAGCAATTCTTCTTGTGAGACAGTACTAGTGCACAAGTTCTGTCGGTTTATTGTAGTAATCAAGGTTATCCTTCGGCAGCCACTGATAAGGAGCGGGTACGACGTGACCGACCAGCCATATGCCTACCGCCGCCGCGAACTGATCGAGCCGGACTGGCGGCGCTTCCCCGGCTGGTCCGGCGTGACCGTGGCCGAGTGGGAGTCGGCGCAGTGGCAGCGCGCTCACTGCGTGAAGAACGTGCGCCAGCTGCGCGAGGTGGCCGGGCCCGGACTGGCCGGGGAGTTCTGCGCCGACCTGGAGCGCGACCAGCGCGAGCGGGCCACCATGTCGATGCTGCTGCCGCCGCAGATGCTCAACACCATGGCACCGGCCACCGCCCCGAGTGATCCCGGGTTCACCGACGCCTTCTACGCCGACCCGGTGCGCCGGTACATGGTGCCGGTGTTCAGCGACCGGCGGGCCGACTGGCCGTCCCACCCGTATGCCACCCGGGACTCGCTGCACGAGGCCGAGATGTGGGCGGTGGAGGGCCTCACCCACCGCTACCCGACCAAGGTGCTGGCCGAGGTGCTGCCCACCTGCCCACAGTACTGCGGCCACTGCACCCGGATGGATCTGGTCGGCAACCCCACCCCGATGGTCGGCAAGCACAAGTTCGCCCTGCCGCGGGACGACCGGCTGGCTGCGATGATCGCCTACCTGAAGACGACCCCGGGAGTGCGGGATGTGGTGGTCTCCGGCGGTGACGTGGCCAACCTGCCCTGGCCGCGGCTGGAGGCGTTCGTGGCCAGCCTGCTGGAGGTAGACAGCATCCGGGACATCCGGCTGGCCACCAAGGCGCTGATGGGGCTGCCGCAGTACTGGCTGACCGACGAGGTCCGGGCGGGCATGGCCCGGCTTGGCGAGCGGGCCCGGGAGCGCGGGGTCAGCATCGCCATTCACACCCACGTCAACGCGGCCCAGTCGCTGACCCCGCTGGTGGCGCGGGCGGCCCAGGCCATGCTCGACACCGGTATCCGCGACGTCCGCAACCAGGGGGTGCTGCTGCGGGGCGTGAACGACAGCGCCGCCGCCCTGCTGGACCTGTGCTTCGCCCTGCTCGATGAGGCGAAGATCATGCCCTACTACTTCTACATGTGCGACATGATCCCTGGCAGTGAGCACTGGCGGCTGTCGCTGGCCGAGGCCCAGCACCTGCAGCACCAGATCATGGGCTACCTGCCCGGCTTCGCTACCCCGCGGGTGGTCTGCGACGTGCCCTACGTCGGCAAGCGCTGGGTGCACCAGGTCGCCCGGTACGACACCGAGCTGGGCATCTCGTACTGGACCAAGAACTACCGGACCGCGGTGGAGTCCGGCGACCCGATGGCATTGTCCCGCGAGTACCCCTACTACGACCCGATCTACCTGCTGCTCGAGTCTGGCCAGCAGTGGTGGCGGGCGCAGGCAGCTGACGCCGCCCCGGCTGGCGTCGGCGAGCCTGTCTCAGCTGTCGCCGGTTAGCGCACACCCTGCCCACGGGGCGGAAGGCACCCGGACCGGAAGTTCAGCCAGGCCGATAGCCTAGAGTGCGCTGGGTGACCGGGTGGGCGCGCTACACCAGCGGCAATGTGCTGCTGTCGGATGAGGCGGTGCTGGTGCTGAACAAGCCCGCCGGGATCGCGGTCATGGGTGAGCGGCACGAGACCGATCTGGTGCGGCTGGCGGCCGACGCGGGCGAGCAGCTGTTCCCGGTGCACCGGATCGACAAGGTGACCTCCGGGGCCGTCCTGTTCGCCCGGGAGCTGCGCTGGCATTCCGGCCTGACCCGGCAGTGGGCCCGCCGCACCGTCGGCAAGGCCTACCTGGCTATCAGCACCCCCGGCGGGCTGCCCCCGGCCGGCACCATCGACCTGCCGCTCAGCGTGGGCCGCAAGAACCGGGTGCGGGTGGCTGCCCCGCGGGCCAGCATCCGCACCGACGGCCGTACCTGGTCGGTCCCGGCGGCGGAGATATTCGGCGATATCCGCCGCTACCCCTCGGTCACCACCTTCACCACGCTCTGGCAGGACGAGCGGCACGCTTTGCTGGCCGTCCACCCGGTGACCGGCCGCCGCCATCAGATCCGGGTGCACCTGGCCTGGATTGGCCACCCGGTGGCCGGCGACCCGCTGTTCGGCGCCAGCGGCACCGGCCGGACACTGCTCCACTCGTGGCGGCTGGCGTTCGACGCTGACTGGCGGGATGGCGCCCGGATCACGGTGGAAGCGCCGCCGGGTGAGGACTTCTGGGCACCCGTGCGTGATTGCCTGCCCGGCACTGTGGACGCGCTGCTGGCCGTGGCGCGGGGCGGGCCGGGCGAGCCTGGCGCGGGCACTCGGCCGGCGTGAGAGGCACGTTTGTCCCCGCCCTCCCTGGGCATCACCGGAAAAACAGCAGGCCCCCGGCCCTTGCCCGGCGGCGCGGCTAGCGTCATCCTGGTGGCAGTTGCCGGTGCCGGCGCCAGTGGTCGCGGAGGTGCGCCATGGCAAGCTCGCCCTACCTGACAGACCGGGCGATGGGACTCTGGGGGCCGCGCGCCTACGCCTGGACCGGCGAGGCGCCGCCATGCGTCCTCGGTTTTCCCTACCAGCCGTCCGAGCCGCAGCGGATGCCCGGGTCCCCACCCGATCCGCAGCCGCCACCGGGCCGCCACTGGTTCCGCGGGCTGGCCCTGCGGCACTCCCGCCGCGGTCACCAGCCGGGCACCAGCTAGGCCACGTGCGCTAGCCGCCAGGGCGGCTGCTGTCGGTAGCCGGGGCGGCCGCATCATCACCCGCGGCATCCGGCGCAGGCGGCCCGGCTTCGGCCCCCGCCGCCGCACCGCCGGCTGGCACGGCGGGCACCGGCCGTTGCGCCCGCTGGCTGCGCCAGAACCAGAAGGCGCCCAGCACGGTCAGGATGACGGCCACGTACATGTTGAACCGCAGCCCCAGGAAGTGCTCGGACGGATCGACCCGCAGGGACTCCTCGAAGATGCGGAACGCCGAGTACCCGGTCACATACAGCGCGAACAGCCCGGGTGGCTTGATGCTGCGGTGATGGCCCAGCCAGACCAGGAAGGCGGCCAGCGCCAGGTCGAAGATCAGCTCGTACAGGAACGTCGGGTGGAAGGTCGCGCTCGCCGGATATCCCGGCGGCCGGTAAGCGGGCGGGATCTCCAGCGCCCAGGGCAGCCTGGTCGGGCCGCCGAACAGTTCCTTGTTGAAGTAGTTGCCGATCCGGCCGATCGCCTGGGCCACCAGCAGGGCGGGCGCGACCGCGTCCGCGAACAGGCTCACGTTCTGGCGATGCCGCCGCACCCGCCAGGCTCCTACCAGCGCGCCGAGCGCGACGCCGCCCCAGATGCCCAGCCCGCCGTCCCAGACGGCAAAGATGCCGTACCAATGGTGCGGAATGTACTTGGGCGTGGTCAGGTCGAAGTAGATCCGGCCGCCGATGATCCCGGCCGGGACGGCCCACAGGGCCACCTCGCCGACCAGCGACGGGTCGCCGCCAGCAGCCTTCCACCGGCGCTGCGTGATCAGGATGGCCAGGGCGATCCCGACTACATACATCAGCCCGTAGTAGTGGATGTAGGCCGGCCCGACGTGGAAACCATTCTCGCTGGGGCTGGGGATGAACCTCGGCATACCCCGAGGGTAGCCCGGCCAGCCCCAGGCCGGCGCGCCAGCGTGCGATCATGACGGGATGGAGGACTACCGCACGCTCAACCGTGCCAGCTGGGACGAGCGCGCAGCTCCGCACGCCGCGTCCCCGGACTACGCGGTCGACTCGTTCGCGGCCGACCCGGCCTTTCTCAGCGGGGTGGTCCGGTTTGACCTGCCGCTGCTGGGCGACATCAGCGGGCAGCGGGGCGCGCACCTGCAGTGCCACATTGGCACCGACACGATCTCGCTGGCCCGGCTGGGTGCGGACATGACCGGGCTGGACTTCTCCCCCGCCGCGATCGAGCAGGCCCGCCGGATCGCCGGCCTGGCCGGTGCCGAGGTCCGGTTCGTGGAGGCCGACATCTATCAGGCGGTCCCGGTGCTCGGTGCCGGCTCGTTCGACCTGGTCTACACCGGGATCGGCGCCTTGTGCTGGCTGCCCGACATCCGCCGGTGGGCTGCGGTCGTGGCCGGGCTGCTGCGGCCCGGCGGGCGGCTGTTCATCCGGGAGGGCCACCCGATGCTGTGGTCGCTGGATGAGACCCAGGCTGGCGTGCTTGCGGTCGAGTACCCCTATTTCGAGCGCGCGGAGCCGGTGATCTTCGAAGACGAGGGCACCTACGTCCGCACCGACGCCGTCTTCACCCAGAACCGGACTCATTCGTGGAACCACGGCCTCGGCGAGATGATCACCGCCCTGCTGGCCGAGGGGATGGAACTGACCGGCCTGGTCGAGCATGACAGCGTGCCGTGGGAGGCGCTGCCCGGGCAGATGGAGCAGATCGGCGGCGGTGAGTGGCGGCTGGCCGACCGGCCGTGGCGGCTGCCGCACAGTTACACCCTGCAGGCCGTCAAGCGCCGGTAGCCGGACCGCGCTGGCTCTCCGGGCGGCCGGCCGCCGCCGTCACCTGATCCGCCGGCCCATCTCCTCAGTGCTGTAGCCGCCCAGGCCGGTGACCGCGGCCTGGAACTCGCTGGCGGCCAGCAGCGCCCACAGCGGGGCCAGCAGCGGGCTGTCCATCGCGGCCGGGGTCACCACCAGGTCATACGGCTCCCGGGTGACCGGCACGAAGCCCAGGCCGAACGCCTGCGCGGCGGCCAGGATGCCCAGCCCGGCGTCGCCCCGCCCGGCCGCGACCACGGCGGCAACCGCCAGGTGGGTGTGCTCCTCCCGGGCGTAGCCGTCCACCGCGTCCGGGCTGATCTGGTGCCGGGCCAGCTCGTGATCGAGCAGCATGCGGGTACCCGCGCCCCGCTGCCGGTTGATGTACCGCACCCCCGCCCCGGCCAGGTCCTTGATCCCGGTCAGCCCGAGCGGGTTCCCGGCGGCGACGATCAGGCCCTGGTCCCGGTGCACCAGCCGGACCACCCGGGCATCCGCACCGCCCAGGATCCGGTCCACGTACGGCAGCGTGTACTCGCCGGTGGCCGGGTCCAGCAGGTGGGACCCGGCGAGGTGGCACAGCCCGTCCCGGAGCGCAACCAGCCCGCCCAGCGACCCGACGTTCGACGATGCCAGGGTCACCATCGGGTCCTGCGCGCGCAGCGCCGAGGCGGCCAGGTCGAGCACCAGGTCATGGGAGCCGATGGCGACGATCGTGCGGGCGATCTCGTCCGCGCCGCGCAGCAGTTCGACCTCCACCTGCTCACCGGGGTGGTAGCCCTCCAGCCCGGCCGGCACCACCAGCAGCCCGTCCGCGCGGACCAATGAGGTCAGCACGCCGGCGCCGCGCGGCAGCGGGGTGGCCACCGTCGTCCCGTTCACCACGCCCAGCCGCACCCGGATCCAGTCGTCCATGCCCAGTGGGGAGGCCAGCTTGCGCGCCAGCCGCGCGGTGATCCGCGGCCGGCGGCGGGGGGCGGTACCGGCCAGCCCGGCCAGCAGCGGCTCGGCGAAAATGTCGAAGGTGAGCGCCGCCGACACCGGGTAGCCGGGGGCGCCGAGCACCGGGGTGCCGCCGACCGCGCCCAGCACCACCGGGTGGCCAGGCCGGACCGCGACCCCGTGCACGGCCAGCGTGCCGAGTTCGGCTACCACCCGCGCGGTGTAGTCGTCCCGGCCCGCACTCGACCCGGCCACGATGATCAGCAGGTCGCAGCCGGCCACGGCGGCGCGGACCGCGCGCGCTATCCGTGCCGGGTCGTCCGGCTCGATCGGCAGGCAGTGCGCCTCGCAGCCGGCCTCCCGGGCCTGGGTGGCCAGCATGAGCGAGTTGGTGTCGGTGATCTCGCCGGTGCCAGGCTCGGCCCCGATCGGCCGGACCTCGTCCCCGGTGGGCAGCACGGTCACCACCGGGCGGCGGCGGACCAGCAGGTGAGTGGCGCCGGCCGCGGCGGCGGCGGCGATGTCGGTGGCCCGCAGCCGGTGGCCTTCCGGCAGCAGCAGTTCCGCCACGGCGACGTCCTCGCCGATCGACCTGACATGCTGGTACGGCGCAACGGCGGTGCGCAGCTCGGCCTCGTCACCCCGGTAGTGCACGTGCTCGCGCATCACCACCGCGTCCCGGCCGGGCGGCAGTGGATCCCCGGTGTCCACCACGTCGTAGCCGGCCGGTGGCAGATAGACCGGGCTGGTCTCGGCGGCACCGATGGTGTCGGCGGCCCGGACCGCGATCCCGTCCATGCCAGCCGCATCGAACGGCGGCGATGACCGGGTGGCCCACACCGGCCCGGCGGTGACCAGCCCGGCGGCGTCCTCGACCCGGACCCGCTCGGCCGGCAGCCGGTCCGGGCAGCCCGCCGCGGCGCAGGCGCTGTGCCAGGCCGCCAGTGCCTGGGCGGCGGGTACGTCGCGGATGAACGGGCTGTCTGCCATGACCGTCGCTAACGATACAAGGTGACCTCGACCTCGGTGCCGGCGTCGAGCCCGGTTGCCTCCTCCGGCACGGTCAGGTAACCGTCGGCGGCGGTGAGTACCGACAGCAGCGCGGACAGCCCGAACACCGGGGCCGCCAGCCCGTCCCGCAGCTGGACCTGGACGACGTCGAGCCGGCCGGTGGCCGAGGGCAGGTCACGGGCGAGCCGCGCCCGCCGCACCGGCTCGGGCGGGGGCTGGGTGCAGCCCCCGACCAGCCGGACCAGCGGAACCCCGAGCAGCCGGAAGATCACCAGCGCCGACCGGGGGTTGCCGGGCAGCCCGATCAGTGGCACCCCGCTGGCCTCGGCCAGCAGCGTGGGCTTGCCGGGATGGACTGCCAGCCCGTGGCACCAGATCCCGGGCGGGCCCAGCCCGGCCACCACCCCGGCCGTCTCGTCGCGGGCCCCCACCGACGAGCCGGCCGAAACCACGATCAGGTCGCTGGTGGCCAGCGCGGCCCGCAGCGCCGCCGCCAGCGCGGCAGGGTCGTCCGGCACGATGCCGCCGGGCACCGGCTCACCTCCCGCATCGGCGACCATGGCCGCCAGTGCGGCCGCCGTCGCGTCACGCACCTGGCCGGGCCGCAGCTGGCTGGTGGCCGGCGGCACCACCTCGTCGCCGGTGGAGAAGATGGTGACCCGCGGCCGGGCATGCACGGACACGCTGGTGAGCCCGGCGGCGGCCAGCATGCCCAGGTCCTGGGCCCGCAGCGGCCGCCCGGCGGGCACCAGCTCGGCGCCGGCGGCGGCGTCCTCGTCGGCCCGGACCACGCCGTCCCCGGGTGCGGCCGGCCGGACCACCTCGATGGTGCCGGGCATGGCCTCCTGGGTGTACTCGACCATGACCACCGCGTCGGCACCGGCCGGCAGCACGCCGCCGGTGGGCATGGCGGCCGCCGTGCCCGGGCCGACCGCCACCTCCGGCTCGGCGCCCATCAGGACCGTGCCGGCCAGGGTGAGGTATCCGGGCAGTGCCTCGGACACGCCGTAGGTGTCGGCCGCCCGGACCGCATACCCGTCGACCGTGGAGCGGGCGAAGCCGGGCAGCGGGTGCGGGGCGGTCACCGGCGCGGCCGGCACCCGGTGCAGGGCATGGCTGAGCGGGACCGGCTCGGCCGGGGTGCGGCGGGCCGGGCGGAACCCGGTCAGTGCCTCGCCCACGGTCCGGGTGCGGAAGAACTCCCGGCCCGAGGTGCTCACGTCAGGATCCGCCGGCCTCGCGCGCGAGCTTCACCACGCTCATCACCGGGCCCAGCGCGACCTGCCCCAGCCCGCAGATCGAGGTCCGGCGCATGACCTGGGCCAGCTCAGCGATCTCGCCGTTCACGTCACCGGGCCCGCCGCCGCCGGCCAGCAGGCCGGACAGGATCTCGTGCGCCTTGGCCGAGCCGGCCCGGCACGGCACGCACTTGCCGCACGACTCCTCGCGGAAGAACCGCAGCACGTTGGTGGCCGCGGCGAGCAGGTCGGTGCCCGCTGCCATCACCACCAGCGCACCGGAGCCGAGCATCGATCCGGCCCGGGCCAGGTCGGCGAAGTCGAGCGGGATGTCGAGCTGATCCGGGCCGAGGAAATTGGACGACGCGCCGCCGGGCTGGACGGCGGCCAGCGGCGCGCCGCCGGCCACCCCGCCGGCCAGGTCCAGCAGCTGCCGGGCGGTGGTGCCCATCGGCACGCAGTACACGCCGGGCCGCTCGACGTGCCCGGAAACGGCGAAGAATTTCAGGCCGGCGTGCTCACCGATCCCCTGTTCCTGCCACCACGCCGCCCCGCGCTGGGCGATGACCGGCACATGGGCGAAAGTCTCCACCGAGTTCATCAGCGTCGGCTGGCCGTGCAGGCCGTAGGTGCCGGGGAACGGCGGCTTGTTCCGCGGTTCGCCCCGGTGCCCCTCCATGCATTCGATCAGCGCCGACTCCTCCCCCAGGATGTAGCCGCCGGGCGAGGTGAAGACTTCCACCGACAGCCGCCGGCCGCTGCCGCCCGCGTCCGGGCCGATCAGCCCGGCCGCCCGGAGCGACTCAATCTCGGCCCGGATGATGTGCTCCTCCGGGCCGTACTCGTGCCGGATGAAGACCCAGCCCTCCGCTGCCCCGGCCGCCAGCATGCCGAGCAGCATGCCTTCCAGCACCAGGTGGGCCTGCTCGGCCAGGATCTGCCGGTCCTTGAAGGTGCCCGGCTCGGATTCGTCGGCGTTGCAGATGACGTATTTCGGGGTGGCCGGCTGGTCCGCGACCAGTGCCCACTTCCGGCCCGCCGGGAAGCCCGCGCCACCCATCCCGCGCAGCCCCGCGTCCTGCAGGGCAGCGGTGACCTCGCTGGCCTGCCGGTGCCCGGCCAGCACGGCGCGGAGCACCTGGTAGCGCTCGGCGCCTGCCGGGTAGGGGTCGTTCGGCCACGGCTGGCCGCCCGCGTAGCGGCGCACGCCGGGCGGCGGCAGCTCACCGGCCCGGGCCGCGCCGACCAGCGCGCCGGCGCCCGCCGCCGTGACCGGGTGCTCGTTGACGCTCACCGCCGGCGCGATGTCGCACCGGCCCAGGCAGGACACCTCGGCGAGCTCGACGCCGGGGTCCGCCCCGTGCTGCTGCCGGAGCGCGGCCGTCTGCTCGCCCGCGCCGCGCAGCCAGCAGGCCAGGTCGCGGCAGGCGTGCAGCCGCACCGGGGCGGGTGGCTCGGTCCGGAAGTGCGGGTAGAAGGAGATCAGCCCCTCGATCTCATACAGCGGCCGCCGCACGTCGCGGGACAGCGCGACCAGTTCCTCCCTGGGCAGCCAGCCGACCCGTTCCTGGATCGCCTGCAGGGCCGGGATCAGGCTGGGGCCGCTGAACTTGCCCGCGCGGGCTTCCACGCCCGGGACCCGGGCCTGGGCCGGGGCCATCAGTCCCCCTCCCCGGCGGCCTCGATGCGGACCGCGCAGAACTTGAACTCGGGGATCTTGCCCATCGGGTCGATCTCGTCGATCGTCAGCAGGTTCGCCGCCGCCTCCCGGAAGTGGAACGGGATGAAGCAGTTTCCCGGCGCCTCGCGGTGCGAGACCCGGGTTGCCAGCACGATCGTGCCGCGACGGGAGGTGACCCTGGCCCGGGCCCCGTCGGCCAGCCCCAGCGCGGCGGCGTCACCGGGATTCAGGTATACCTCCGCGCGCGGGCTGATCGCGTCCAGCGCGAACGACCGGCGGGTCATCGTTCCGGTGTGCCAGTGCTGCAGCAGCCGGCCGGTGTTCAGCACGAACGGGTACTGCTCGTCCGGGAGTTCCTTGGCGGGCAGCCACTCGGCCGGCACCAGGTGAGCCAGCCCGTCCGGGGTGTTGAACTTCTCGCCGAACATCACCACCGTGCCGTCGCTGTGCTCGGGATCGGGGTTCGGGTAGAGCTTGCCGGACAGGCCCAGGTTGTCGTAGCTGAGATTGGTGTAGCTGGCCATCACCGAGACGATTTCCTCAAAAACCTCCCGGGCGCTGGTGTAGTGCCAGTCCAGCCCGATCCGGTTGGCGATGTCCTGCACCACTTCCCAGTCCACCCGGGCCTGGCCCGGCGGGTCCAGCACCTTCCGGCCCAGCTGCACCCGGCGGTCGGTGTTGGTGTAGGTGCCGTCCTTCTCCAGGTACGACGAGGCGGGCAGGATCACGTCGGCGAACTCGGCCGTTTCGGTGAGGAAGATGTCCTGCACCACCAGGAAGTCCAGCGCGGCCAGCGCCTTGCGGACCTTGTTGATGTTGGGGTCGGACAGGAACGGGTTTTCCCCCATCATGTACATCCCGCGCACGCCGCCCTTGAGCGCCGAGCCGATGATCTCGGTGACGGTGAGCCCGCGCTTGGGGTCCAGGTCGCCGACTCCCCAGGCCTGCTCGAACCTGGCCTTGACGTCCGGGTCATCCGCCTTCTTGTAGTCGGGGTAGAACATCGGGATCAGGCCCATGTCGGAGGCGCCCTGCACGTTGTTCTGGCCGCGCAGCGGGTGCAGCCCGCTGCCGGGCCGGCCGACGTTCCCGGTGATCGCGCACATCGCGATCAGGCAGCGGGCATTGTCGGTGCCGGTGGTGTGCTGGGAGATGCCCATGCCCCAGAAGATGACCCCGGCCCCGGCCTCACCCCAGGCCCGGGCCACCCGGCGGATGGTGTCAGCGGGCACGCCGGTGATCTGCTCGCCCCGTTCCGGCGGGTAGTCGGCCACGGTCCTGGCGAGCGCGTCGTAGTTCGTGGTCCGCTGCTGGATGAACTCGGGGTCGGTCAGGCCCTGCCGGATCACCTCGTGCATGACGCTGTTATAGAACGCGACGTCGGTGCCCGGCTTGAGCTGGCAGAAGATGTCGGCGTGATCGGACATCTTGTCGGCCCGCGGGTCGATGTAGATGATCGTGGTGCCGCGTCGGCGGGCCTGCTTGAAGAACGACGAGGCGACCGGGTGGTTCGCGGTCGGGTTGCTGCCGGTGACGATGGCCACGTCGGCGTTGACCACGTCGCCGTAAGTGGTGGATACCGCGCCGGAGCCGATGCCCTCGAACAGCGCCGCGACGCTGGAGGCGTGGCACAGCCGGGTGCAGTGATCCACGTTGTTGGTGTGGAAGCCGGTCCTGATCAGCTTCTGGAAGAGGTAGGCCTCCTCGTTGGAGCACTTGGCCGAGCCGAAGCCGGCGATCGCGGCCGGGCCGCCGGCCGCGTGGATCTCGGTGAGCCGCCGGGCGACCAGGTCCAGCGCCTCTTCCCAGGTCGCCTCCCGGAAGTGCGGCAGCACCTCGCCGTAGTCGACGAGCCCGCCCGGCTTGCGGCGGCGCTTGCTGCCGCGCCCGTTGCCTGCCTGGCCGTTGCCGTCGGCCGGGCGCTGGCTGCCATCCGCCATGTCGCCGCGGACCTCAGTGGACAGCGCGCCCTTCGGATAGGACGCGTCCCGCCGGATCAGCGGAACGGTCAGCCGCTGCGGGGAGGCGGCGTAGTCCCAGCCGTACCGGCCCTTGACGCACAGGCGGCTCTGGGAGCCGGGCTGGTCCCGGCCCTCGGCGAATGCGATGGCGCCGCGCTCCCGGTCCACGT
>Ga0318563_10000690_pt1 | contig 13792 bp, 12 predicted proteins | sample GRESIP066b5f19_FD_203689 | JGI IMG/M metagenome (GOLD analysis project Ga0318563, IMG submission 203689) | Tropical soil microbial communities from Luquillo Experimental Forest, Puerto Rico - GRE.SIPMG.066b5f19 | ecosystem: Environmental > Terrestrial > Soil > Tropical forest > Bulk soil... | reverse complement strand
TTATTACACGCGGTCTACGTTGTCGTTGATCTGTTCGGTGGCCGATCCGGTGTTGGGGGAGCCGTACGCGCGCGATCCGCGGTTTGTGGCGCACAAGGCCGAGCAGCATCTGGTGGCGACGGGGATCGCGGATGTGGCGTATTTCGGGCCCGAGGCGGAGTTCTTCGTGTTTGATCACATCGCGTATGAGCAGGTCGGGCATCGCGCGTTCTACGAGGTCGACTCGGGCGAGGGGTTCTGGAACACGGGCGGGCCGACCGGTGGTACGCCGAACCTGGGTTACAAGCTGCGCCAGAAGGAGGGGTATTTCCCGGTCCCGCCGGCCGACTCGCTGGCCAACCTGCGCTCGGAGATGGTCGCGACGATGGAGTCGCTCGGGGTCCGCTGCGAGTTTCACCATCACGAGGTGTCCTCGGGCGGCCAGGGGGAGATCGACATGCGCTTCCAGCCGTTGCTGCGGATGGCGGATCAGATGATGATCTACAAGTACGTGGTCAAGAACGCGGCGTTCGCGGCCGGCAAGACCGCGACGTTCATGCCCAAGCCGATCTTCGAGGAGAACGGGTCGGGTATGCACGTGCACCAGTCGCTGTGGAAGGACGGCGATCCGTTGATGTACGGCCACGGCGGGTACGCGCACCTGAGCGACCTGGCCAAGCACTACATCGGGGGGCTGTTGACGCACGCGCCGGCGCTGTTGGCGTTCTGCGCGCCGACGACAAACTCGTATCGGCGTCTGGTGCCGGGGTATGAGGCGCCGGTGAACCTGGTCTATTCGGCACGGAACCGGAGCGCGTGCGTGCGGGTGCCGATGTACCACGAGGCGCCCAAGACCAAGCGGATCGAGTTCCGCTCGCCCGATCCGACCGCCAATCCCTACCTGGCGTTTAGTGCGTTGATGATGGCGGGGTTGGACGGGATCAAGCGCGAACTCGACCCGGGTGAGCCACTCGACGCCGACATCTACGAGCTCCCGGTGGAGACTTTGGCGAAGATCGCCACCGTGCCGTCGTCGCTGGAGGCGTCGCTGGACGCCCTCGAGGCGGACAACGCGTTCCTGTGCGAGGGCGACGTGTTCACCCCCGGCCTGCTCGAGGCGTACATTCGGTACAAGCGCGAAGAAGAGGTCGACGCGATCCGGATGCGGCCCCATCCGTGGGAGTTCGCGCTCTACCACGACGCTTAGCTCGTTCTTGGGGGGAAATCATCCCCCCTTCCTTTGCGGGGCGAATGTGGCGGCTCCCATGAAGCCGCCACACGGCTCCGCGCCTCGAACCAAACGTGCCACTCAAGTGATGACTTCAACGGAAACCGGCGGTAAAGCGGAGCGAGCCGGGATGAGGATGATCCGGAACCAAATTCCAGCCCACGGCGGCCGCACCCGGTTCGAGTGCAACTGGATCTCGCCCATTCTGACGGCGGTGAAGAGACATCGGTCAATTACCGCCGTGACTCAACGTTTCAGGCGTCTGGAGCGGGCGACGAGACATGGAGCGCGGTGACTGAGCTCCGGCAACGGGGAACGAGGAGGGCTGCGAGGCTCACGGCGTCCCATGAGAACGCCGGGGCAGGAGTGCGCTGGCCCGTCGCGCTCGTGCTCGTCTCGGCGGCGTGCTTCGGCGCGCTTGGGGTGTTGACCCAGCTTGCCTACCGCGCCGGGGTGTCCGTGCTCACCCTGATTTGCGGGCGGTACGTGTTCGCGGCCGCCATGCTGTGGCTCGTTGTCTGGGTACGGCACCGACCGCTGCCGTCTCGACGCGGTTTACTGCTCGGGCTTCTGCTCGGCGCAGGGTATAGCGTGCAGGCGCTGCTGTTCGCGGCGTCGCTCAAGCACCTAGAGGCTGGGCTCGCCGACCTGCTCTACTTCGCTTACCCGGCAATGGTGGCCGTCGGCGCGACAGTCCTCCGCCGAGAACGGTGGAGCCCACGCCGCGGCGCCGCTCTCTTGACGGCGAGCGGGGGAATTGTCCTCGCTGTGACCAGTGGCAGCTCGATCGATCCGCTTGGCGTGGCCCTGGCGCTCGCGGCGGCGTTCGGCTACGCCGCCTACGTGATCGCCTCCTCCTCACTTCTGAACGGGATCGATCCACTCGTCCTGGCCGCGCTGCTCTGCACGGCGGCCGCGGTCGTGCTGAGCCCCGACGCGCTCGCACACGGCGAGCTTACGGCGCGCGTGGGCGTGGACGGCTTGCTGCTTGTTGCCGCTGCAGCTCTCGTCTCAACGGTGCTCGGAATCGGCGCGTTCCTAGCCGGCGTGGGACGGCTCGGTCCGTCGCGAGCGAGCATCGTCTCGAGCGTCGAGCCTGCGCTCACCGCTGCATTCGGATTCGCGGTCTTCGGCGACCGCCTGGGCGCGGTTCAGGCAGTGGGCGCCGGACTCGTCTTCGCGTCGGTCCCGATCCTCGAGCTTCGCTCGCGCGTATCGAGCCGGAGCGAACCGCGTGGCGCCGCTCTGCCATTCGACGTGCACTACCGCGATCGCTCACCCCGACCTCCTCGCGGAGCAAAGCGCGCTCGCCGGCAACGTGATGCGGTTCTGTCAGCGGCGTCATAGGGCCGACCCGGAGGCCCGCCGCCGCTAGAACGGCGGGGACCCGCGTCAGCCGATCGCGCCCAGGTAGGCCCCGGCGACGGGGTGCTGACGGTCGCCGCTTGGTCGCGTCGCTGCCCCTCGGCCTCGGGGCGGCTGTCCGGCAGAGCCACCGCGTCTTTGAACGCGCCGACGGCCTCCTCGAGGTGGTGGGTCGGGTTAGCCGGTCGTCCCCGATGGTGGGTCGATCGGGCTGTCCGTCCTGCTGCCGGCCTCAAGCATGGCGCAGCCGAGATGCTCCATCGGCGAAGTGTCGCTCGGCGCGCAGGCGTGACCGAAGCATGTCTGCCGAGCTTCCTCCGGAATCGGGCTTGCTGGAGTTACGTTGCCTTCAACTGCGGAGAAAGTCCAGCAGTGCGGCGTTGGTCTCTTCCGGGAAGGTCCAGCCGATGTTGTGCGGACCGTTCTGGACTTCGACGAACGTGAGGTCGGCGATCAGCTTCTCGTCCCGAAGTCTCGCGGCGGTCGCCTCGAACGGGAGAATCCGGTCGGCTGTGCCGTGAACGACCAGCGTCGGGATATCGATCTTCGGTAGGTCCTCGCGGAAGTCCGTCAGCCACGTGTCGACGCAGGCATAAGACGCGTACGGAGACGCGCCCGCGGCGACCTGAAAGCTAGCCCGCAGCGCGGCGTCGCCAATCCTGTCAGGCGCCAGGACATCGGTGTTGTAGAAATTCGCGAAGAAGTCATCGAACCACTTGTAGCGGTCAGCGACGACCTGCTGCTTGATCCCTTCGAACACCTCACCCGGGACCCCCTTGGGGTTGTCGTCGGTCTGCAGCAAAAACGGCGGGATGACTCCGAACAGGGCCGCCTTGCTGACCCCGGCGGACCCGTACTTACCGAGGTAGCGCGTGACCTCTCCCGTCCCCATCGAGAAACCCGCCAGCACCACGTCTTCTCCGAGGGCGAGATGGTCCAGCACCGCTTTCAGATCGGCGGCGAACGTGTCGTAGTCATAACCGGTCGTCGGCTGGCTCGAGCGGCCAAAGCCTCGACGGTCATAGCTGATACAGCGGTATCCGTTCTCCAGCAACACGCGCTCTTGGCGCTCCCACGAGTTGCCGTCGAGCGGATAGCCGTGGATCAGCACGATCGGCTTGCCCGAGCCGTGGTCGTTGTAATGGATCTCGATCCCAGCGCTATTTTCTGTTCCGACCTTGACGAACGGCATGGTGCTCCCTTGTCAGGTTGTTGGTCGCGACGATCGAGGCCTCACGTCGCCCAAGGGTGCCAGGATGGCACTTTCATCGCCCGCAACTTCTCCCTCTGCAAGAGTCACAGGACAAGAGACTCTACCGCCGCCGACACTCCCGCAATGGGTGGCACCGAGCGCGGCGTCGACCAACGCAGCGCGCTGTCGAGCATGTCGATCTGGCCGGCTTTGAATCGCGACGTCGCGCGAGTGCTCCAATAGGGTTGTCGGCGGCGAACACCGTTTGTTCTGATGGCAGACACGTCCTGGAGGCTCTGGCGTCACCACCCGAATGACGGATTCAAGTCCTCGAGCGCCTCGGCGACGGCAGCGCGCAGGTCAACCTCGGCCCGGCTGAAATAGAGCGGGCTGCTTCCGTCGACCAACAGCAAACGCACCCGGGCCACGCCACGGGCAGCGAGGGGTCCGGGCGAAAGAAGTTGCCGCGCGAGCTCGTCGAGCTCTTGGGCGGCCGCGAGCACCGCGTTGCGGTGAAGCGGGACGCGCGCCCGCCGGCTCCGTCGTGGCTCGCGCGCTTCGTAGAGGACGTGGCGGATTCGCTCTCCGAGCATCGTCCGGAAGCGGCTGCGGCCGAGGGCTTCTGCGCGGAGCGCGAGCGGGGCGCTGGCGGTTGGCGCCACTCCCCGGGCGAGCTGGTCGTCGAGGCGCGTCGAGCGCAGGCGCGCCATGAGCCGGTCTCGCCAGCTCGCCCGCCGCGCAACCACTACATCAGCCGTGCCCGCGACGGGGCTGATCAACACGAGCGGAGCCATCATGCCACCTCGACTTCAGTCGCGGCCGCCCGGGAGTCCGAGAGACCAGCGATGATGCGCGCGAGGTTCTCCGCCGCGAAGAACTCGGCGACCGGCACGGTGCCGGTCACCGCACCAACGAATCTGTCGGCCTCGCCCTGGTTGCCGACGAGCGCCGCGATCAGTGCTTGCAGGTCGGGCGTGGGTGACTCGAGCGCGGCGAACTGCGCGTTGAGCTCGAACTGCGCCAACGAGGTCTCCTCGCGCTCGGCCTGGCAGCCTCGCAGCGCGGCGTCCATCCTCTCCTGACCGGTCAGGCCGGCGTGCACGGCGGCGGCAACTCGCTCGGCGTCGAGGAACGCGTCGGTGATGCCGTGTGCCCCGATCGGGTCCTGGTGGTAGGCGGCATCGCCGACCAGCGCCCAGCCGTGCCCGTGTGGCTGCCGGAAGTGGTTGGGGATGCGCCCGCTGCCGACGAACCGCTCCATCAGGGCAGCGCATTGCATCCGCGCGGCGAGATCAGGTGCTTGTTCTTCGATAGTGGCGGCAAAACGCCCCGCGATGTCGGTGCGCACGGAGTGGAACTCGCTCACCGGCCAGGTGCCGTAGATGCAGGTGAGCCCGTCCTGGGTCGGGATCTCCCCGATCGCGCAACCCGGCCGCGGGTAGAGGGTCAGCCGCGGCTGGTCGATCCCGCGCCAGTAGGAGTAATAGGCGCAGGTGAGGTTTCCCTTGTCGTGGTACGTGAGAGCAGCCACCTGCTCGGCGACCGTGGACCGTAGGCCGTCGGCGCCGATCACGATCCGTGCGCGCGGCTCAACCTCGCGCGTGCTGCCACGGTTCAACCGCACGCCGCTCACCCGGCCGTCCTCCCACAGGAGACCCTTGACCGCGGTCTGCTCACGCAGCTCGACGCCGGCCGCGACGGCCGCGTCGACGAGTAGCTTGTCGAGCACCCGGCGGCGCGGCGCGTAGTGCTCGGAGATCCCGTCCACCGCCGGCGGCGTGCCCTCGAGCACCACAGGCCCGAAATCGAAGCGGAGCGTCGCGCAGGCGGGGACCTCGGTCGCGATCAGGTCATCGAGCAAGCCCCAGCGGCGGAGTGCGGCCAGGCCGCGTGGGTGGATGAGGTGGGTGGACATGGTGTCGCTCGGGAAGGTGGCCCGGTCGACGAGCAGCACGCGATGGCCGCGGCGGGCGAGCAACATGGCGGTCGGGGCGCCGGCGCAGCGGGCGCCGATCACAATCGCGTCATACATCTCGTTCTCCTGATCGAAGGTCGGTGTCGGAGGCGATGTTGGACCGCGCCGCGCGTTGGCACAGCGGTACATCTACGTCACTTCATCCGCGGGACATGCGGGGCTGTACGTAGCGCTGGCGACTGTCGGCGGAGAGCCGCTCGCGGCACGCCTGGTCGGCGAGCCATCGCTCGGCTCGCTCGTAGGGCCAGCCGTTGTCGTCGTGCAGCGTGAACGGCAAACCCATGGCCGGAGGAGAACTACGGCAGGTCGACCGCCTGCCCGACGTCCAGTTCCCGGTGTAGCGCGCCGAGGTCCGAGAGCCGCTGGGCGATCGGCACGAGCGTCTCGGTACACGTGGGCGGCGCGGCGCAGCTGCTCGGCGACCTTCGGGTCGTCTGGTGGTCAGCCAGTGCTCGTAGCGCGCGTTTCGCGCCGGAGTGGCGTACGTGGCTGCTGAGATCGCGGCCATGGATCCGCCCGAGGTCGTGCTAGCCAACCTCGCAGCGGGTGCAGGCAGGGGGTTGCGGTGGCTGCACAGTGGTGGGACTCTGTGCGCAGGTGCCGCGCATGCTCTGCCCCACTGTGGTCGGTAGAGCCGAGGAGCTGTCTTGGCTATCGGCGGGGCTGGATGCGTTGCGCGACGGCCGGGGAGGATGCATGTTTCTGGTCGGCGAGCCGGGCATCGGAAAATCGAGGCTCGCTGACGAAGCGATCGCGCAAGCGGGAAGACGAGACGTCTGGGTACTGTCCGGCCGAGCCAGCGCGACAGGCCGCGCGGTGCCCTACAAATCGCTGAGTGCAGCCGTGCTCAGCGGACTGAGGTCGCGGCCGCGGGTCGACGTCTTGCAGACCCCCGGACTGCAGGCGGGTTTGGCGACGCTGCTGCCGGGCTTCTTCGAGGGTCCCGCGGTGGATCCTTCGCCGGTGCTGTTGGGCGAGACGATGTTGAGGCTGGTGTCGACCGACGTGGGCCGTGACGGGGCGCTCGTGGTGTTGGAGGATCTGCATTGGGCGTGTGGCGACACGCTCGCGGTCACCGAGTACCTGGCCGACAACGCGGCGACGGAGCGCCTCCTGGTCCTCGGAACCCTGCGGCCGGAGGGCGCGGCGCTCGATCTCGTCGACGCGCTCGACCGGCGTGGCAGCGCGACATTCCGGACGCTCGAACCGTTGAGCCACGCGGAGACGGGCGAGATGGTGGTCGCGTGCCTGGCCCAGCAGAAGCGGCCGGTATCGGGGGCCGTGACCGGGCTGATCGACGCTCGCGCCGAGGGTCTGCCGTTCCTCGTGGAGGAACTGCTCGCCGGTCTGAGCACCCGCGGGAGCCTGGTCGCGTCGGACGCGGGCTGGGAGCTGAACAGTGATCTCGACCCGGTTGACGTGCCGCTGTCGTTCGCGCAGACCGTGCGCGAGCGGATGGCAGAGCTGCCGGAGGACGAGCGGCGCGTGCTCGAGCACGCGGCGATCCTGGGGCGGGATTTCGACTGGTCGCATCTGCCCTCGATCGCGCTCGACAGCGAGAACGACGTGCTCGATGCGCTCTCGCGAGCGGTGGACCTGCAGCTGGTGGAGGAGGTCGCCGGCGGCCGGTTTAGCTTCCGCCATGCGCTGACCGTCGACGCGATACTGGCCGAGATGCTCGGACCCGAGCGGGCGCGCCTGGCGGCGCGTGCGCTGGACAACCTGCTTCCGGACCCCGAGCGGGTCGCGCCCGAGTTGCTCGAGGTCGCCGCCCACCTTGCCTCGCAAGCCGGTCGGGCGGCCGCGGCCTCACGCTATCTGACCCAGGAAGCGCGCCGGTCGCTCCAGAGCGGCGCGCTGGCGACCGCGATCGCGACCGCCCGCCGCGCTCGCTCGCTCGCGCCCGCCGACCAGCCGGAGCTGCTGACGGCGGGGGAGGTGCTCGTGTCGGCGCTGAGCGCGGCCGGGCACAGCGCAGCGGTCGAAGATGTGGGGCCGCAGCTTCTCACCGCCCTGGAGGCTCGCGGCGCCTCGCGGGAGCGACAGACGGCGCTCCGGTTGCAGCTTGCCAAGTCCGCGCACGCCGGGCTGCATCTCGACCGCGCCCGACAGCAATGCGAGGAGGCGTTGGCGCTGGATCCCGCCGATGAGCGCCTGCGGATCGAGCTCGATCTCATGCTCGCCGAGATCGCGTTCAGCGAACATCAGCACGCTGCAGCGGTGGCCGGCGCAGAGGCGGTCCTCGCCGACGCGAACGCCGCGGGATTTGACGACCTGGCCTGCGACGCGCTTGAGCTGATCGGCCGCCACCGCCTGTTCATCGCGGTGCAGCTGCTCGAGGCGGAGCCGTACTTCGTGGAATCGCTGCGGCGGGCGGAGGCCGCCGGTCTGCCGCTCACCCGGTTGCGGGTCCTGCAGCGCCTGGCGTTCCACGACCTGGCTCGCCGCGCCGGGCGAGCCAGGATGCAGGAGGGGCGCGAGCTCTCGCTCGAGCTCGGAGCACTCGCATCGCTCGTCGAGTTCGAGCACACGCTCGCGACCGACTACCTCCTCGCCGACGAGCTCACTGCCGCTGACTCCTGCGCGGAGCATGCGCTCACCGAGGCCCGCCGTTACGGCCTGGCCGAGCTCGAGGCGCTCCTGCTCGGCCTGCGGGCCACTATCACGGCGATCCGCGGGGATCGCGAGCGAGCGGAGGGCCAGGCGGTCGAAGCCGCCGAGTCAGCGCAGCGTCTGCCACTGATGCGGCCGGCGGTCAGCGGCACGCCGCTGGTGTTCGCCGCATTGTTGGACGACGATCTCGAGACGGCGAACGCGCGCGTGATCGAGGCGCGGCCGCAGTTGCCGGGCGAAATTGTCTTCTGGCCGCCGTTCCTCGGCAGCTTCTACGGAGTGGCCGCGGTCGTCCAAGCCGCCGCCGGAGCGTGCGAGCTGGTTCAGGGGCGCGATTGGGTCCCGGCCGATGACGTCTACCAGCAGTCGAGCTTCTGCGTGGCCAAGGCCATCGTGGCCGGGCGCGCGGGCGACCGAGAACGGGCCGCGGCCCTTTTCAACGAAGGCGACACGATCCTCGCTACGGTTCCGGCGGTCCGCGCCGTGTACCGCCGCTACGCCGGCGAAGCTGCCATCGCCGACGGTTGGGGCGAGCCCGCGACGTGGCTCGCGGAGGCCGAGAGTTGCTTCGAGCGGCGCGAGAACGAGAAGCTGGCGCGCGCGTGCCGGTCGCTGCTGCGGCTGGCCGGAAACCCACCGCGCCGGCGCCGCACGGCAGAGCAGGACCATCGCTACGCCGGACTCGAGCTGACCACGCGCGAGGCCGACGTACTCGCGCTGCTCGCCGACGGCCTGACGAATCGAGAGATCGCCGGTCGGCTGTACCTCTCGCCCCGCACCGTCGAGAAGCACGTCGAGCGGATCCTGTCCAAGACAGGTCAGGTCAACCGCACCGCCCTCGCGACCCTCGCCACCGAGCATCAGCTCGTCAAGCCGCGTACGTAGCTCGCGGACGACATACGTAAACGACTCCCAGAGCTCCGCGGCGAACTGACGTATATCTACCGCTGCGCCAACCGCGTCAACAGACCAAGCTCTTGCGCCGACAGCCACGGTCTGAGAGGCCGGAGTCGCTTTCGCGCCAGGACCCGGACCGGATCCCGCAAACCCCGCAGCAGGAGCCGCACATGAATACCGAGACACCCATCGCCGCGCCGCGCCCAGACGGCCACCTTCACACCGCGTTCACCGACCTCGTCGGCTGTGAACTGCCGATCCAGCAGGCCGCATTCGGCAGCCTGAGCACCGAGCTAGTCGCCGCGGTCAGCGGCGCAGGCGGGCTCGGAATGATCGGCGCGCCGACCGCCAGCGCCGGTGCGCTGTCCGCCGCCTTCGATCAAGTCCTGGCCAAAACCGCCGCGCCGGTCGGGGTCAACTTCGTGGCGCCGTTCTTCGACCTCAGCCGAGACGCCGATGCACTGGACGTCGCGATCGAGCGCGCCGCGCTCGTCGAGTTCTTCTACGGCGACCCGGACGAGGATCTCATCAACCGCATCCACACCGGCGGGAGCCTGGCCTCGTGGCAGGTCGGCTCAGTCAACGACGCGGTCGCCGCCGCACGATCCGGATGCGACCTAGTAGTCGTGCAGGGCCACGAGGCCGGCGGTCACCTTGCCGGCACTCATGCGCTGCTCCCCTTGCTCTGCGAGGTGCTCGACCTGGTCGACATCCCGGTGCTCGCCGCCGGAGGCATCACCACATCCCGCGCTCTCGCCGCGGTGCTGGCAGCGGGCGCCGCCGGCGCCCGGATCGGCACCGCCCTCGTCGTGTCCGAGGAAGCAGATTTCCATCCCGACTACAAACACGCGGTCGTCAACGCGTGCAGTGCCGACGCGGTCTACAGCAACGTTTTCGACGCCTTCTGGCCGAACGCGCCGCATCGCGTGCTGCGCTCCGCGATCGACGCCGTCCAATCGCTCGACACTCCCACCATCGGCGCAATGGAGCTTGGCGGTCACCGGTTCGAGGTGCCGCGCGCTGCGGGAGCAGCTCCAGTTGCCGGCGCGACAGGACGCATCGATGCGATGGCGCTATTCGCCGGACAAGGCGTAGGCAGCGTTTCCCAACTCCGACCCGCCGCCACCATTGTTCGAGAACTCGCCGTCGGCGCCGGGGAGCTTCTGCGGGCCGCCGCCGCCTGACGCCGGGCTGCGGGCCAGCGAACCACACGACACCCGCGGAACGACCCGCCGCCTCGCGACACGAGCACTGCCTTGCCGGCGAGCTGCGGCGTACCGACATCGCACGCCGCGCCCTCACGCTGCGACGACGACCTCGGCGCGGCGGCTCGACACGCCAGTACGACCCGTGCGGAAGGTTCCGCAGCGGCAGCACAGCCAATGTGCCGCCGTGGCGATCTACTCGCCCGGTAAGAGGGAGTAGCCGGTCTTGTTGATCCGGCGTCCGTCGGGCTTGGGCATCGAACGACTGATGCCCTCGCGGGTGAAGCCGGCCCGCTCGAGCACCCGTTCGGAGTCCCGGTTTCCCGCGTTCACGTACGCGACGACTCGCTGCACACCCAAAGCAAAGGCGTGCTCGGCAAGCGCGCGCGCCACCTTCGTCGCGACGCCGCGGCCGCGGGCGCGAGGGAAGAGCCAGTAGCCGATCTCGATGATCCTGCGCTCGGCGTCGAGGTGGTGAAGGGCGCCCCCGCCGAGAATCTCACCGGTTCGGGGCTCAGCCACGAGGAGCGGGGCGAGGCGGCCGCTCGCGATCAGCTCGCCGATCTGCGGGAGGAGCTCGACTAGGTCGTCGGGGCGAAAGGCGGGCAGGTTCGCCGCCTCCCGCAACTCCGAGTCGGCGAACGCCGGCGCGACCGCCTGCACGTCGTCCACGCGGGGTATCCGCAGGATGAGCCCGTCGAGCGGCAACCCCTCCGCGGGGAACGAGAGTCGCACCGGGCGGTCGCCGGCCTCTGGCTGGGCAGGCGGACTCGGGGCGCTGGTGCCGAACATTCCGCTACCTGCCGATGCCTGGCAGCTCGATCCCGACGGTGCCGTTCTGCTCGGGGGTGGCGTTCCAGTAGCCGTATTTGGCTGCGAGCGCCGACAGGCGGGCGACGTCCTCGGCGCGCGGGGGTTTGCGCGGGCCGCCCACCAGAGTCCCCATTGCCTGGAAGAACCGTCCCAGGCGCGGGGTCGTGATGATCAGGTCCATCGCCGGCGGGTTGCTTGTGTTGCAGCACGCGTGTGGCACACCGCCTGTGACGTCGATGTAGTCACCCGCGCGCAGGTCTCGCCAGCGGAAGCCCTCGCCGTCCTGGATCAGCGCCTGCTGGGTGGCGGAAAGCACGAAGAACGCTTCCGGGCCTCGTAGTGGGAGTGGCGGTATGTAACCGGCCGCCGATCACGTACTAGCTCCGGCACCCGCGCCACCGAGGTGACGTGGTCCTACCGCTGTGTGACCGCTAGCGGCGGCGCATGCTCCGCCGCGCAGCCGCACATCCGACTACTCAAACCAATGAAAGGTGGCGCCCTAATGCTGACTCACGACCGACCCACGAAGTCAACGGCGCTGGACCCGTCGCTCAAGCGCAAGCCGTCGATGCAGATGCTCTGGAGCCTGATCCGGGACGGCGATGGCCGCGCGCGCCTGCAATGCGGCTGGGTCCACGAACAACTCCGCTGACCAATGCCGCGTTCCCCAAATCGGAAGAGAGACTCTCTGTCATGAGTCGCCTTGCCCATCCCGGTCCGGCGTACGTCGCCGCCGCCGTGGGAGACTAGCAAGGCTTCCCGTCCCCCATCCATCCCGTCGGCTCGATGCATCCGGTGACCTCGACCATGGTCAACGATGGCGGAACGCTGCGGCACACCCGCAAGCTCGATGAGGTCATCACCCTCGAACGCGATCTCGTCGGACGGCAGGTGGTGAGGGTGCAGGCGGCTGCCGTTTGAAGAGACTCAACCAATGGCTCCAAGTCCGCGGGCTCGAGATCCCGTTCCAGTCCGAGATCGGGGACGTGGTGGAGTGCCTGCTCGAGGTCCGCCCGGCGACGCTATGCCGGTCCAACACCTCGATCGAGGCGTTCGACGCGCCCGATGCGCTGGCTCGCGCGATCGCGAGCGCCCGCGAGGAGACTGACTCCCCGCTCGCCGAGGGGCTGACGAACAAGCGGATCGCCGCCGGGCTGCACCTGTCGCCGCGCACGGTCGAGAACCACGTGATCGAGTCCTGGCCAAGACCGGCCACGCGAATCGCACTGCGCTCGCCGCCGCGGCCCAGCTGTGAACCCATACCCCGGCGCCGTGCTCAGCGTCCAGGTACGTACAGGCCCTTCTGAACGGCGGTTCAAATGGCGTAGTCCTACCGCTGTGCGCGCCGCAACGGGAGTCCATGATCGTTCTCACCGCTGGCCATGGAAGGCCATGGACACCGCCACCCACCAAATTGTGAGGATGACCACCATGTCAATGACCGCAAGCGCACGTTCCACCCACGGCAGCCCGCACCACACGATCGACGTCAACGGTCGTCACGTGATCACAACCGACACGCCGAATCGGCTCGGTGGCACCGACAGCGCCCCCGCGCCGCACGAACTGCTTCCCGCGATGCTCGCATCGTGCATCTCGACGATGATCGGAATGTACGCCCGGGCGCGCGATTGGCAGCCGCTTGACGCCACCGTCGACGTCGAGTACGACCCGCAGGCAATACCCCGGCACATCCACACGACAGTGAATCTGCCGGACGGGCTGACGCCGGATCAAGTCGCCCGGCTGCGCCGGGTCGCGGAAACCTGCCCGGTCAAGCAGGCGCTGGAGATCGGTTTCACGTTCGAGCAGCAGTTCGTGCTGCACCAGCCCAGCGCAGCAACTGCGGCGTAACCGCCTCCACATTGGAAACAACATGGACGGGTTCATTCACACCGACGATCACGTCAGCCTCCGTTACACCGAGCGTGGCGCCGGCCGACCGGTGGTGTTCGTCCACGGCTGGCAGGGCGCGGCCGAGCAGTGGCGCTCGGCGGCGCAGGTGCTGGCCGGCGAGTGCCGCACGGTGACCTACGACCAGCGGGGTCACGGTCGCTCCCACGATGCCCCGTGCGGCTGGACGGTTCACCGCCTGGCCCACGACCTCGCGCAGCTGCTCGAGCGCCTCGCGCTCACGGATGCGGTGCTGGTCGGGCATTCGATGGGCTGCTCGGTGATCTGGGCCTACCTCGAGCTGTTCGGCGCCGCGCGCCTCGAGCGCCTGGTCCTGGTCGACCAGGCGCCGGCAATGCTCGTCGATCCCGTGTGGGACGAGCGGACGATCGGCCGGGCCGGGGCGATCTTCACCGACCGCGAGCTGCACGCGCTGTGCCACAGCCTCGCCGACCCCGAGTCGCGCGAGCAGACCGTGCGCACGATCGTCGGGGGGATGCTCACCCCGGCCGCGCCCCCCGCCCTGACCGAGCGGGTCGTGGCCTGGGGGCTGCGCGTGGACGGCTCGTTCGCCGCGGCCGTGTTGCGCAACCAAGCCCACCAGGACTGGCGGCGTCAGATCGGCCTGATCG
>Ga0318563_10000688_pt1 | contig 13803 bp, 12 predicted proteins | sample GRESIP066b5f19_FD_203689 | JGI IMG/M metagenome (GOLD analysis project Ga0318563, IMG submission 203689) | Tropical soil microbial communities from Luquillo Experimental Forest, Puerto Rico - GRE.SIPMG.066b5f19 | ecosystem: Environmental > Terrestrial > Soil > Tropical forest > Bulk soil... | reverse complement strand
ATACCAGACAATATGCAAAGAGACAATTGACCTGGTTTAGAAAAGATTCATCCATAACCTGGGTTCATCCTGCCGATGACCACTCTATAGAAAAGATAATCAAATCTTAATGCTGGCTTAACAGGCTTTCTCCCAAATTTGGCACCATAATATATTTGCCCGTGGCAACTGACAGGAAAAGCGTCAACCTGCACGCTGAAAATTTTGGAGAGGATTTCTTATGGGGGGTTGCCATCGCCGCCGCACAAAATGAAGGGGCCCATAACAATTACGGGAAAGGTCCTTCCATCTGGGATACGTTTTCACGGTGGCAGGACCGGATCCGGGGAGGTGACAAACCTTACACGGCCTGCGATTTTTATCACCGTTACAAGGACGACCTGCTCCTGGTGAAGGCACTGGGATTCACCGCATTCCGGTTTTCGATTTCCTGGCCGCGGATATTTCCGGAGGGGACGGGGAAAGTCAATAAGGAGGGAGTGGCTTTTTATCACCGGGTCATAGATGAATGTTACCAGCTCGGGCTTATCCCGTTTGTAACCCTGTATCACTGGGACCTGCCTGCCTCGTTGCAAAAGGAAGGAGGATGGGCCAGTTTGTTCATGCTAAAATGGTTCTCGCGCTATGTATCCACCTGTGCGGAAGAATATGGCTCCAAGGTGAAGAACTGGATTGTCCTGAATGAACCATTTGGTTTCACCTCCCTGGGTTACATGCTGGGTAAACACGCTCCTGGCAAAACCGGTCTTAAAAATTTTCTCCCGGCCATCCACAATGCCACCCTGGCCCAGGCCGAAGGGGGGCGGATACTCAGGGAGCTGGTTCCCAAAGCACATATCGGAACCAGTTTTTCCTGTTCCGAAGTCATCCCGCATTCGGCCAGCGAAGAAGACATTCAGGCTGCCAACCGCGTTGACATCCTGCTCAATCGGCTCTTCATAGAACCTGCCCTTGGGAAAGGATATCCAAGGGAGGATTTCAAGTTCCTGGAAAAGCTTGAATTGTTTAACAAAAGCTGGAAATACAGGGAAAGGATGAAATTTGATTTTGATTTCATCGGCCTTCAAAATTATTTCTCTGTAGTGGTGCGGTACAATTCCCTGATCCCGATTGTCCAGGCCTCTGAAGTGAAGGCGCGGTCACGCAATGTGGCCCGTACGGCAATGGGTTGGGAAATCAATCCCCATAGTTTTTACCGCATGCTGAAACGGTTCTGGGGATACGATGGTGTTCGGCAGATCATTGTCACCGAAAGCGGAGCGGCATTTAAGGACAAATTGCTGGACGGTCAGATCCGGGACGAAGAGCGTATAGATTATTACCGCCAGTATATCCACGCCCTCCAGAAGGCAAAACAGGAGGGTGTAAATATCAAAGGCTATTTCGCCTGGACCCTGATGGACAATTTTGAATGGGCAGAAGGATACAATGCCCGCTTTGGACTGATCCACGTCGATTTCAAAACCCAGTTGCGCACCATCAAAAGTTCCGGATTTTGGTTCAGGGATTTCCTGAATGGCAGATAAAAAAGGACAGGGCGGCGGAGAATTTCTTTCTCCGGAAATCAGGGCATCGTCTGAAATGTTTCCCGACCGGAATCCATTTTCATCATATTTTCTGGCGATTCTTCACCCGTTTAGCCCCCGCGATGAGGATTTCAGAATTTAAGACCCACGGTAGCCAGTACTGTGCCAGCAGACTGGCTGGCGCTTGCATAAGAATTTGCCTTATCCGTTAACCGGTATGGGAAGCTTACATCATGGACAATTCCATGGATATAGGCGAGGTCCACAAAGATCCCTTTGTTCCTGTAGCCAATTCCTCCGCTGATATACATCCTTTCCCCCCTGACCCGAGAATCCGCATAGGGATTGCCGTAATAGGCAAATCCGGCCTGGGCGGAAATGATGTTGAACTTCACTTCGGCTCCAACCCGAAAATTGAAAATATTTCTGTAATAATTCTTTATGACGTCATTCAGGGGAGAAAAATAACTCCCTTGCACGCTGGTCCCATCTACTTCCGGAGACGAGTACCGGGGACTCCGGGTCGTCAGATATTCAACATCCGCAGTAATAAACCCTTTTTGTTTTTTTACGTCTTCCACGCTCCCCAGGAGATAGGACAGACCGGCTGTGAATTTCCAGGGCAGGGTAACGTCATATTTTACATTACCGGCATTCAACCCGATGGCTGCATCCAGGGCAGAAGAGGTGATCGAAACACTGTCGGCGTAATTTTCCGTGTTGGTAGTCATCGAGGCGCTGAGTTTATCGGTCAGAAAACAGATGGTCGGTGTTTGCACAGCAAGCCCGATACGAAAGGAATGACTCGCAATAAAGATCGTTCCCAGTCTGAGATTTACTCCCCCACCGCTTGAATTATATGTCTCGGAATAGGTTGAAGATTTGAAATCATTATTTGCATTGCCACTGACGTCTGACTCCGAGAAGGTAAGATTCCTGGTATAGTTGATAATGGGAATTCCCAGGCTACCGCCAAAAAGCCATCTGCTTGTTCCCGCTATGCCCACGGCAATATTCAGCTCCGTAATCCCTCCCTTTGTTCTGCTGTCGTATACCTGGTTCAGGGAACCGTTGGCCGCCAGTACTTTCTCCGGCATGCCGATGACCTGCTGGGCAGACCCTACAGTAACCGTATCAATGAGGTAGGTGTAAAGGGCCATCCGGGTTCCGTATGAAAGCAGCGGATTATTGATGCCATCATGGATCGAAAGGTTGGAATTGGCAAATTCCTCGGCATACTGTTCCGAAAAAGAACTGTAATTGTTTTTTCCGCTATAATAGAGGTTGCCATTAAAATTGGCTGTGCGGTTGACCGCAAAGCTGAGGGTGATCGCGTTTCCTTCCTCCATGGTTCCTCCCAACACAATCCCCGAGGTGCCCAGGTTGAAATTGAACACCTGGCTTCCTGTGGATGGAGTACCCAGGTAACTGGATTTGATTGATTGAAAGCTAAGGCCGGGACTGAAGACGATCTCGCTGGTATTGTAAAACCCCAATCCGGCGGGATTAACATAAGCGGAAGATATTTCCCCGCCCAGGGAACACATGGCACCACCAATGGCCTGCTGCCTGGCAGTTCCGCTGGGAGTCGTCCAGGCCATTCTCAGGGCGTCTTCCGGCATCTGGGCCGCGGATTCAAAAAAACAGAACAGGAACAGGTAAAAGAACTGATGCTTCATAGTCAAGACGTGTCAGGTTATCGTAAATACTGAAAAGGAGGAAAGATTTTAGAAAAATCATTTCCTCCTTAACTATACAATAAAGTAGTTCCTGGAATAACCCCTTGTCAGTGTCTTCCTCCTGCTGGACGACTCATCCCGCCACCTCCGAAACCGCCGCTGCCGGAAGTTCTCATAGATCCTCCCGAACTGCCAAACGGAGAAGGGCTATATGACCTGGAAGGCTGGCTGTAATAGCCGTTGTTGGAACGATTGTAGATATTCCGATTGTTATTATAATACAGATTGTTATTGTAATTGGTGCGGATGGTTTCCCCATAGGTGTAGGAATGTGGAGACGCACTTCCCACAGCTGTCAGGTTCCTCCTGTTGTAAATATTGTTGGTGTAACTGGTAGGGCTGAATGTGCTCAAATGGGTATAAGGTGAGGATGCTACCGGAACGACCCCCTGGGCTTTCGGATTGGCGATGACCACAGAAGTATAATAAGGGTTATAATAACTGTTCCAGGTATAATAACTGTTCCAATAAGAATAAGGATACCAATAATTATAGCCAAATCCTACCCATGGAGTATATCCATACATGAAGGTCCCGAAGGAACTGAAGCAGGAGGCAAAACCCCCGTTGTAGTCATAATTGTAATCGTCAAAATAGGACCAACGAGCCGGGTTCTGTACGAGCATATGGACGTACTGATCATTGGGAGTGCTGTAATACTCACCATTGTTAGAGGCTGCGTAAGCTCCATGCCTCTGGCTATTCGGTGAATAGTATACGTCATCGGGAGTCTGACTATTTTTGTATGTGGAGCAGCTCGATAGGGCGAGTACGCATACGGCAATCAAAAAATGAATACGGTTCATGACGAAAGCTTTGAATGTTTTCAACCTGAAGTTACTACTTTTGCGCTTCAAATACAAAATTACTATTAAAAAACAGCCAGAGTTCAATTTTTATTCAATAGGAAATTATTAACAAAACAGTTGCTGCAAGCGTCGGATCAGGGGTCAATGCTCAGCCAAAACTGAACGAAAATATGAGTAAAGAAATAACGAGCAGGCAGGAGGATTACTCCCAGTGGTACAACGACCTGGTTATCAAAGGCGGATTGGCTGATTACTCAGCCGTACGGGGTTGCATGGTCATCAAACCATACGGGTTTGCCCTATGGGAAAGGATGCAGGATGAGGTGGACAGAATGTTTAAAGAAACCGGCCACGAAAATGCCTATTTTCCGCTGTTCATCCCCAAGAGTTTCTTCGCCCGTGAGGCGGCCCATGTCGAGGGATTTGCCAAGGAGTGCGCCGTTGTTACGCACTACCGACTTATGAACGATCCCCAGGGCAGCGGCATCATCGTTGATCCGGAGGCAAAACTGGAGGAGGAGCTTATTGTCCGCCCCACGAGCGAGACAATCATCTGGAATACCTATAAGACCTGGATTCAGTCCTACCGTGACCTGCCACTGCTAATCAACCAGTGGGCCAATGTGGTCCGCTGGGAAATGAGGACAAGACTTTTCCTGCGAACAGCAGAATTCCTGTGGCAGGAAGGCCACACTGCCCATGCAACCGCCGAGGAAGCCATGGCCGAGACGATTCAGATGCTTAATGTATATGCGGATTTTGCCGAAAATTACATGGCTCTTCCGGTCATCCGCGGGGTCAAAACAGAAAGCGAGCGCTTCGCCGGCGCGATAGATACCTATTGTATTGAAGCGCTTATGCAGGATGGTAAGGCCTTGCAGTCAGGCACTTCGCATTTTCTCGGGCAAAACTTTGCCAGGGCCTTTGATGTAAAATTCTCAGACAAGAATAACCAGCTGGACTATGTATGGGCGACCAGCTGGGGTGTAAGTACCCGCCTGATCGGGGCACTTGTCATGGCTCACAGCGATGACGACGGACTGGTATTGCCACCCAGAATTGCGCCCATCCAGGTGGTGATCGTACCTATATACAAAGGCAATGAGAAGAAGGATTTGCTCGAAGCGAAAGGAGAAGCACTTGCCAAAGAGCTTAGGCAGGCCGGCATCAGGGTAAAATTTGACAAGAGTGACAATGCGAGGCCGGGATGGAAGTTTGCTGAATATGAAATGAAAGGTGTACCCGTCCGCATTGCCATGGGACCAAGGGACCTGGAAAACAAGACTGTGGAACTGGCCAGAAGGGATAACAAAGAAAAAAAAACCATATCTACCGACGGCCTGTGCGCGACCATCAGCAGCCTCCTGGAAGAAATCCATCAGGCTTTATACAATAAGGCGCTGACCTACCGTGACCAGCACATAACCCGGGCGGACAGCTGGGAAGAATTCGAAAAGCTGCTTGATGAAAAGGGAGGTTTTATCTCGGCCCACTGGGACGGCACGGCCCAAACCGAAGAAGCCATCAAGGAAAAAACAAAGGCCACGATACGCTGCATACCCCTTGACAATCCAAAGGAAGAAGGAAAATGTATTCTTACCGGGAAACCAAGTAAGGAGCGGGTCCTGTTTGCGAGGGCTTATTAGGGAGAAGCACTTAAGGGTTTTCGTTTACAAAAGACCCGGCAAATTTAGTAAAATCACTCAGCCTGATCATTTTGGCGTTTCAGGGTTTTTTCTTTTATTGTGGTACCTAAACTAACCACCACATGGAACAAGAACAATCTTCAAACCTCTTTGATCTGCATGTAGATCATAGGTCAACTTCGTATTTAAATGAAACAGCCAGATGGGCAAAATTTCTTGCCATCGTCGGCTTTGTCAGTTGCGGTATTCTGGTATTGGTGGCTATATTTGCCGGTTCCTTTCTGGCAGGGGCATTTGGAAGATTGGGAACAGAAGGAGCGGCTGTGGGCGGTGCCATGGTCTCCACGATATATATATTGATTGCCCTGGTAAATTTCTTCCCTTGTTTTTACCTGTTTAATTTCGCCAGCAAGATGCAGATGGCCATCAGAAGCAACGACCAGGAGAAACTGTCCGCTTCATTCAGTAACCTGAAATCATGCTTCAAGTTCGTGGGTATCATGACGGTCATCGTGCTCTCTTTCTACGGTCTCATACTGATATTTGCCGTGTTCTCTGCCGGCTTTCGATGATCCGCGGAAACCGGGGAGGAGGCCGCCGATTCAACCGCAGTAGGCATTTCCTACCGGGTTGAATAATAATTGTAGTCCTTCAGCAGTGTCTCCAGGAATTCCAGGGAGTCTAAATCCGTCGAAATCTTTAGTTTGGATTTGATCCTTTGAGCTACCCGGATTGACAAATCATAGTCATTTTTCTTCTTGACCGAATTGATAATACTTTTCAGGGTATTGATATCCCGGTCACTTAAATGCATTACCCCGGGGAAGGAGGGTTTATAGTCTGATTCCAGTTCGGTAAAAACAGTGTCCTCCCAGGAAGCGGTGGTCCTGGTGTCTATAATAATAGTGCCGGCGACAAGGTCCCCGATTCTTTGGGATTTATGCGAGGCGATGAGGGTACCCAGGCCCGCAAAGAGGAATACCGATGACCACCAGGGGAGCTCGCCGAACAAAATGGCCCAGGGTATCCAGATCGGAAAATCAGCCAGCCTGAAGATCCACCTGATGAGATACTGACTGAGGGAAGGCTGGCCACCATCAATGCTGATCACTTTTATTCCCATCACTTTTTTGCCAATACTCTGACCATTCCAGATGATTTCAAAAATCAGATGGTAAAAAAGGATTGGGAGTGCAAAAAGGACCTTTAGCCAGCCGGGACTCCTCACGTTATCAGAGAACAGGACCGGAACTGCCTTGTTTAGCATCCATGAATAGGATATCATGACAGTCAGGTCAATGATCCAAGCAAAAAGACGCTTGTGAAAAGGACTGATTGGGAAATCCACTTCAATGTTGAACCCGGTATCTAGTTTAACAAACATACAGGAGCGACTTACTGTAAATCCGGTCGGGGACCAGTAACTGAAAACCCATGGAACCACCTGGCCTTCCCCTGTCCAATATTTCTCGGATTTTCCAGTTATATTTAAGGGTAAATATAAATTTTTAAATGAGTATTTCCGTTTGAAGTAGCAGGGCAATACAGCTGCCCTGCTGCACAAGATCCGAACCAGGGGAGGAAGGGACAATTTCCGAAAATCAATAAAACCCATTGAAGTGCGTGAAGGTTTGTTCATAAAGAAGAATATCAATAAGTGGAAAGAGTATCAGTACATTCCGGCAACTGATCCGGATGAAATGGCCGATCAGTTTACCGAACTGGTCAGTGATCTGGGCTATTCAAAGACCTTCTATCCCCAGAGCAAGGTCACGGAATACTTAAACGGCCTTGCTTCCCGGACCTATCTGGGCATTTACCGAAACAAAAAGGAGTCGTCATCCCGGATACTGTCTTTCTGGAAAACTGAACTTCCCCTGGTAATCAGGAAATACCACCGGGAAATTTTGTACTCCTTTATCATATTCTTCCTGTTTGCCATTATGGCCGCTTTTTCTGCTGCTCATGATGAATCCTTTGTAAGAGGTGTCCTGAGCAACGGGTATGTGGAAATGACTGAAGAAAATATATCCAAAGGTGATCCTTTCGGAGTATATAAAAGTGATGGTCAGCTGTCTATGTTTTTCAGGATCGCCAGGAACAATATTGAAGTATCCTTTATGATTTTTGTGTTCGGCATTCTTCTATCTGTGGGAACAGTCTGGAAGTTATTTGAAACAGGTGTGATGGTCGGATCCTTCCAGTATTATTTTTTCTCGAAAGGTCTGGGATGGAAATCGGTCCTGGTTATCTGGATCCATGGAACCCTGGAGATTTCATCGGTGATCATTGCCGGGGCGGCCGGACTCATCCTGGGCAACAGCATCCTGTTTCCAGGAACCCATAAAAGGATAGATTCCCTAAAAAGGGGCGCCAGGGATGGATTAAAGTGCATGATCGGGCTGGTTCCTTTTTTTATCGTGGCTGCCTTTCTGGAAGGATTTGTTACCAGGTATTCCGGTATGCCCGTCTGGCTCAGTCTGTTTATCCTGATCTCATCTCTGTGCTTTATTCTCTGGTATTTTGTCTGGTATCCGATCCGCCTTACCAGGAAAATAAATCAAACTTCTTCATTTTAAAATTCAGATTCCCTATTAAGGCATGGCGCTTTTTCCCGATATCCACAGAGTTTTTTACAGAGTTGTTGTCCTTCCTGGCCTCCTTCTTCTGGCCCCGTGCACCATCCTCCTGGCCCAAACTGGCCAGCGGCTACCCGATTCGGTTAGTACAGCAGATACGGTCTCCCCTGAAATAAGCAATGCGCAGGAAACCAGGCCCCCGGTTTCGGACAGCACAACCGATACAGCAAATGAAACAAGGCCCGACACAACAGTCTTCCGTGCAGTTCCCCCGGCTGTCGTTGATGCCATGAAAAAGGATAAGGATTTTGCCTACGCCAATGACCCGGCTTTCTGGACTTTCAAACCGGTCGACCATCAGCCTAATTTTCTGGACCGGTTTCTGGAATGGCTGGGCAGCCAATGGGGCAGGTATTTTGTCTACCTGCTGCTTGGTTCCATTCTCCTGTTTGCCCTTTATAAGATCATAGTTGAAAATAAATTATACCTTTTTTATTCTTCCCCCCGGCGGGAGAAGACAGACCTGCCGCAACCTGAAGATCTGGGGGAGGAAGAGCTGGATACTAAAATTAAGGAGGCCGAACTTTCCGGCGATTACCGCACGTCCATAAGGTATCACTATCTCAAGCTGCTGCTCAAGGCCGGTGAGTATGGCTGGATCAGGTTCCGGGCCGGCGGTACCGACCAGGAGTATATCCTGCAAATGGATCGTAAGCCCCTGGGTAAAAGTTTCAGATACCTTACCAACGTCTATGAATATGTCTGGTATGGTGGATTCGGCCTGACGCCCGATCAATATCAGTCACTGGTAGCCCAATTTGGCCAATTTTACAATTTCAGGGTACAATGATAAAAAAGTTTACATACCTGCATTGGATCATTCTGGTGGCCTTACCGGTACTGGTCTCCTGTACACAGGAAAGTAAACGCCTTAGCCAGCTGATTATCACCCTTTGGAGACAGGACAAGAATCCATACGGCACCTATTATGCGTTTGAAAACCTAAAGTACATTTTTCCCGCGGCTGATATTACGATCAACCGAGGCTCTCCTGCAGAAAGCAGGAGTTTTTTCCCCCCGGACTACTCAGGGGAAGGGGTTAATCGCAAACAGAGGATGGGATATATCATCATTTCACCCCAGGTAATACCGGACCAGCGCGAAATCAATGCCCTCATGAACTTTGTAGGTGAAGGCAACCAGGTTTTTATTTCCTCATTCCATGTGGGGGATTCCCTTCTTCGGGCACTGAAAATCACTATGGGAAGAAAGATGGTGTTCCTGCAGGCAAAAGACAGCCTGACCCTAAGCATTTACCACCCTGTTTCCAGCGACTCGGCAGCCTTCATGTATCCCGGATTTGCAGCCGACAATTTTATCGATTCCCTGGATTCGCAATACACTACAGTCCTGGGCAGGGATGGCTCCGGGCGCCCGGACTTTGTCAAGTTTGGTTACAAGGGAGGAGGCGCCATTTATTTGCATTTTGCCCCTCTTGCCTTCAGTAACTTTTTCCTGTTGCATCGCAATAACAAGGGTTATTATGACCAGGCGCTTTCTTACCTGCCGTCAAACCTGGAAGAAATAAAATGGGATGATTATTTTCGGAATCCGCGAATGGGCCCCTTTTCCGCATTTCAGTATATCCTGTCCAAGCGGCCTTTTCGATGGGCGTTCTGGCTGGTTCTGATATTGTTTGGCCTGATATATCTGTTTGAGTCCAAACGCAGGCAAAGACTGATACCGGCAACGGTTCCCAAACAAAATACGTCCCTTGATTTTGTGAAGACAATTGGCAGGCTGTATTACCAGCAGAGAGACCACGCAAACCTCGCTTCTAAAATGGTTACTCATTTTCTGGACCATGTCCGGACGAAATACAACCTGCCTACCACTGTGCTGGATGAGGAATTCATCAGACGCCTGTCCTATAAGAGCGGCTATAGCAGACAGGCACTGGAGGAGATCGTGACAGATATAAAAATGTTTCAGGACGGGTTCTCCCCTGAAGATGATGTCATGATCGAATTCAACAAAAAACTGGAAGCATTTTATAAATATGAATAAAAAAAATGGAAGAGAATTTATTTGATCAACGAACAGACCTGGCAGGACTGCAGGAGTCAGTCTCCAGGTTAAAACAGGAGATAGGAAAGGTGATCGTCGGGCAGGAAAAAATGATAGAGCTTCTTCTGGCCGGGATTCTTGCCGATGGTCATATCCTGATAGAAGGTGTACCCGGCGTGGCCAAAACCCTCACCGCCAAGCTCCTGAGCAAGACCATTTCCGTAGGTTTTTCCCGTATCCAGTTTACTCCTGACCTGATGCCAAGCGATGTAATCGGGACTTCGGTTTTTGATCCCAAGGACATGAGTTTTCAATTCAGGCACGGGCCCATTTTCAGCAATATCGTTCTGATTGATGAAATCAACCGTGCTCCAGCCAAAACACAGGCGGCCCTCTTTGAAGTCATGGAGGAAAGGCAGATCACCGTGGATGGCCAGACCTACCGGTTTGATCCTCCTTTCATGGTCGTGGCTACCCAGAACCCGGTAGAGCATGAAGGCACCTATCATTTACCGGAAGCGCAGCTGGACAGGTTCCTGTTCAAGATCAATGTCGAGTACCCTACCCTGGACCAGGAATACCAGATCGTGTTGAACCACCATGAGCTCAGCACCGCCAATATGGTAGAAAAGGTTCAGCCTGTACTGTCAGGGGAGCGGATTTATGATCTGCGCCAGCAGGTCAGAAACCTTCACGTGGAAGACAAACTGGTCCGGTTCATTACGAGCATGGTGTCGGCAACCAGGCAACATAAATCCATTTACCTCGGCGCCTCACCCAGAGCCTCTATCGGGATACTCTATGGGGCCAAGGCCGTGGCAGCCATGAGGGGCAGGGATTTTGTGACACCTGATGACATTTTGTACGTAGCACCCTCGGTCCTCAGACACAGGCTCGTGCTGACACCCGAGCGGGAGATGGAAGGAGCAGCGGCAGACGACGTAATCGGAGAAATCATCCAGACCCTTGAAATCCCGAGGTGACCTGTGATCTGAAGCTGTCCGTAAAGCAGCAATAGGATTTTGCGTCCGGGTAAAGAAATTGAGCTTATTCAAACCAGAAAACGGAATTATTCATGATCCGGGAATTTTATTCCTCTCTTTTTTTTGGCAGGCGGTTCTACCGGCTGCTGGTCACCGTTATCATCGGCTTTGTCCTGTCCTACGGGATTCCTTTACTTTTTGATGTCTCCCGGATCGCGTTCCTTTTTCTGATACTTGCGCTAATCCTCGATTATCTGGTTTTATTTTCAAGAAAAAGGCCTATCTCCCTTAACAGGGAATTGCCCGACAAACTCAGCAACGGGGACCAGAATAAAGTAGCCCTCATCCTATCCAGTCACTATCCATTTTCCGTGCAGGTCCGGGTGATCGATGAGCTTCCGGTACAACTCCAGGTCAGAAATTTTTCACTCCAAACCCTGGTAAGGCCAAATGGAACAATTACTCTTTACTACCAGGTACGCCCAACCGAACGGGGCGAATACCTCTTTCATGATACCAACGCCTTCTTAAAATCCCCCCTTGGCCTGGTAGAGCGCAGGGTAATCGCCCGAAATGAACAAAGGGTGAAGGTGTTGCCTTCCTACCAGCAGCTCAGGCAGTATGAGCTGATGGCCCATTCCAACAAACTGTCTGAAACGGGCGGCCGAAAGATCAGGAAAATAGGACAGAGCCTCGAGTTTGAACAAATCAAGGAATATATCCGGGGGGATGATATCCGCAACATCAACTGGAAGGCGACAGGAAGAAAAGGCGGGCAGATTATGGTAAATAAATACACCGACGAAAAAAGCCAGCAGGTCTATTGCATCATCGACAAGGGCAGGGTCATGAAAATGCCCTTCGAAGGGCTCACCCTGCTCGACTATTCCATCAACGCAGCCCTGATTTTGTCCAGCGTCGCACTCGTCAAGCAGGATAAGGCCGGACTGGTAACCTTCGCAGACCAGATAGGCAGTTTCTTACCTGCAGATCACAAGGCGATCCAGATGAACAATATTCTGGAAACACTGTACAACCAGGAGACCCATTTTCTGGAATCTGACTTTGAAAAGTTGTATTCCCTGATCAGGACACGTATTACCCAGAGGAGCCTCATCGTCCTGTTTACCAATTTTGAAACCTTTTCGGCGTTGAAACGCCAGCTTCCCTATATCCTCACCATCGGGAAGAGCCATTTGCTCCTGGTCGTCTTTTTTGAAAATACGGAACTCGGAGAACTCACTGAGTCCTCTGTAAGGGATGTGGAAAGCCTTTATTCCAAAACCATTGCGGGGAAATTCATGTACGAAAAAAGACTTATCGTAAAGGAATTGCAGCAGCAAGGAATAGCCACCATCCTCACCAAACCTCGACAGCTCACGGTGAATGCCGTAAACAAGTACCTGGAGATTAAAGCCAGGCAGGCCATCTGACGACCTCTGGATGCATGAGCACTCGGACTTCGATAGCTATCTTTGGAAAAACATTTTCGGTGGATATGGAAAGTGAAAACAAGTATGAAGAGGGCAGGGTCCTGCTGATCAACAAACCGTTGCACTGGACCTCCTTTGATGTCGTCAGGAAGATCAGAAACCTCGTCAGGATTAAGAAGGTTGGCCATGCGGGAACCCTGGACCCGCTGGCCAGTGGCTTGTTGATCCTGTGCACGGGAAAGTTCACCAAAAGGATCAACGATTACATGGCCAGGGAAAAGGAATATACGGGTACCATCACGCTGGGAGCTACCACGCCCACCTTTGATCTGGAGAGTAAACCTGAGAATTTCATCGACACCCAATATCTGACCGTTGAAAAAGTATATAAGGCGGTAAATAAATTTACAGGTCCGATCCAGCAGGTGCCCCCGGCACATTCAGCCATTAAACAGGGAGGGAAAAGAGTCTACGAACTGGCGAGAAAAGGACAGGCGGTCAAACTGGATCCTCGGCCGGTAACCATCCATTCTTTTGCCATAGAATCTATCGAATGGCCTGTTATTTCTTTCCGGGTAGTATGTTCAACGGGAACCTATATTCGCAGCCTCGCTAATGATTTTGGAGCCCAACTGGGATGTGGAGGATACCTCAGCAGCCTGTGCAGGACCCGGATTGGGGAGTTTACCCTGGACAAGGCAATGACCATGGAGGAGGCGGAGTCCCAAATTGTAGCAGAGTTGAATCCCGTCAAAAAGGGTAGTTGATGCCCAGCTGGAACTGGCCACCTCCCAGCGTGAGTCCATAGAACCAGGTGTCACTGTGTTCCAGTCTCTGGGGGTCCCTGATCTTGTAGGCCCAGTCCAGGCGGATGAGAAAATAGCTGAAATCCATGCGAAGCCCGGTGCCCGCCCCCACCGCAAATTCCTTGTAAAACCGGTTGAGCTGAAAATCACTGCCCTGGGCAGCCGCCGTGCTGTCAATTGGCTTGCGGCTCCAGATATTGCCCACATCCGTATAC
>Ga0318563_10000683_pt1 | contig 13895 bp, 10 predicted proteins | sample GRESIP066b5f19_FD_203689 | JGI IMG/M metagenome (GOLD analysis project Ga0318563, IMG submission 203689) | Tropical soil microbial communities from Luquillo Experimental Forest, Puerto Rico - GRE.SIPMG.066b5f19 | ecosystem: Environmental > Terrestrial > Soil > Tropical forest > Bulk soil... | reverse complement strand
AAGCGCGCGTCTCGAGGTTCGCCTGACGGTCCCAACTGGTAAGGAAGCTGACGCCGCTTGTCGCGCGCTGGTGCATGCTCTCGCGCGGCTGGCGGTCAGCAGGGCCCTGGCTCAGGCCGCGGCCGAGGAGGACGCAGGTGCGAGCGGCCATCTACGCGCGCTTCTCGACTGACCGGCAGGACGTCCGGAGCCTGGAGGACCAGCGCCACCGCTGCGAGCGGCGTGCAGCGGAGCGAGGTTGGTCCGTCGTGGCCGTCTTCACCGACGCCGCGATGAGCGGAGCCACGCTGAACCGCTCCGGCCTCCAGGAGCTTCTCGCCTCCGCTCACCGTCGGGAGTTCGAGGTGGTGCTCGTGGACGACCTCTCGAGGCTTTCTCGCGACCTCGGTGACACCTGGACCCTGCTCTTTCGGGACCTCGCTGGCTTCGGCGTGCAGCTGCTCGACGTGACGACCGGCCTCAACTCCGCCGACCCGAGCGCAAAGCTGGCCTTCGGGGCATCGGCACTGGTCAACGAGATGCAGCGCGAGTCGGTGCGCTCGCAGACACGACGCGGCCTGCTCGGCCTTGCACGCGCGGGTTACCACACCGGTGGTCGCGTCTACGGCTACATCGCCGTGCCCGAAACCCCACCGAAGGACCCGGCCAACCCGCATTCCATCCTCGTCATCAACGCTGATGAGGCGAAGGTGGTCCGTCGCATCTTCAGGGAGTTCAATGCGGGCTTGTCGGCGCAGCAGATCGCCCTCCAGCTCAACGCAGACGGCATTGCCGCTCCCTACGACGAGGCGCGCTACCGGAAGCGCCAGGGCCGAGGCTGGAGCCAGGTGACGGTGGCCAATCTGCTCAGGAACCGCCGATACATCGGCGAAGTCGTCTTCAACCGACGACGTTTCGTCCGCACAGGCAGCGGCACCCGTACCGTGCTGAACCCGGAGGCCGAGTGGATCCGCCTCGAGCGCCCCGAGCTGCGCCTCGTCAACGGCGCCGTCTTCGAGCGCGCCCAGACCGACCGCGTCGTGCGCAAGCGACCGGGAAGGCCGCGGGAAAGGCAGCACCGGAGCCCGGTGAGCGGGCTCCTCACATGCGGCAAGTGCGGTGCCTCGATGGCCATCTACGGCTGGGCCCGGAAGGCGGGACGGACCTACCGGTCCTTTGCATGCGCGGCGAACCGGAGCCGCGGGCCCAGCATCTGCGACAACGGCAGGAGCATCGGCGAGGCGAAGGTCGTCCAGGCCATCGCCGAGACCATCCGGGTGACGGCGGCCGACCTCCTGCCGGAGTTCATTTCGGCATTCGAGGTGGAGTGGAAGCGGGAGCTCGCACAGCGGGCTGCCACATCGCCGACGGCCGACCTGGACGCGGCCATCGCCCGGCAAGCCGCGCGGGTCGACAGGCTCGCCGCGGCCGTCGCGGACGCGCCAGACATCGGTCCCCTCGTGGGAAAGCTCCGGGAGGCCAACTCACGCCTTGGGGAGCTACGCGAGCGCCGCGCCAAGGTGGCCCCGACCCGGCCGGCGCCGAAGGTGCCTAGCCCGGAGCAGATCCGCGGCTACTTCGACGGCCTGGTATCCACGCTCGAGGCGGACCCGGCCGCGGCGAGGGACGTCCTCGCGGGGGCCTTCAGTTCTGTCAGATTGGTCCCTACCGCGAGTGCCTACCGCCTGGAGCTCACGATGGCGGAAGTCTGCAGTAAGGCAAATTGCGGGGGCAGGATTTGAACCTGCGACCTTCGGGTTATGAGCCCGACGAGCTACCAGGCTGCTCCACCCCGCGGCGATGTGAGGGGGGCTTTGTAGCGGCGTGATGACGACCCGTCAAGGGGGCAAAGTGTCCGGCATCGCACGGGATTCCGGGCTCAGTGTTTCACGCCGGCCAGCCCGTGGAGGTGCTTCATCACCGTCTCGAAACCCTCGGGACGGGTGTAGAGGTCGAGCGGTCCCTCGAACAGGCCATCGGCCAACTTCCGGGCCACCTCCTCCACCGTCTGCCCACCGGGGAGAGACCGAGAGTCCGCCCCGCCTCCGATGGCGTTCTTCCCGAACTCCGTGGCGACGATGCCGGGGATCATCAGAACCACCCGGATGCCGGGGTAGTCCCGGGCCAGCTCGAAGCGCAGCGTCTCGGTCAGCGAGTTCATCGCCGCCTTCGACGCGCTGTACGCCGAGCGGACCACCGCGGCCGGCATCCGCGAGAGCATCGACGAGACGTTGGCCACCACACCGGAGCCGCGGGCCTTGTAGTGGGGCAGGATGGCCTGCATCCCGTAGAGCACCGACAGCGTGTTGTCGCGGATCATCACCTCGATGTCCGCGTCGCTCAGCGACTCGATCGACGGGCGGGTGATACCGCGGCCGGCATTGTTCACCCACGCATCGACCCGGCCGAAGCGGGCCAGCGCGCGGTCGCGAACTCGCTCCACGTCGGCGCGCACCGTGACGTCGGCTGGCACGACCTCCACCGGCACCTTCAGCGAATCGGCAACGGCCCGGAGCTCCGGCTCGCGGCGGGCGGTGAGCACCAGCGAGGCACCGCGCTCCGCCAGCTCCCGAGCCAGACCCGCTCCGATGCCGGCACTGGCTCCGGTGACCACCACCACCGAGCCCTTCACCACCACCGCTAGACCTTCCGGTTCTTGAGCAGGTCGCCCAAGGTGCCGAATCCCTTCGACCCCCCGCCGCTGGGCTTCTGGCTCCGCTGCCAGGCCTCCATCTCCGCCCGCTCCGCGGCGCGTTCCGCCGCGGTGAGCGAGAGACGGATCTTCCCGCTGGCGTCGATCTCCAGGATCTGTGCCTTCAGGACCTGTCCGAGCTGGAAGTGCCGCTTGAGGTCGGTGCCCCGCTCGGTCCCGGTCTCGCTCGCCGGTACCAGGCCGCGGCCTCCCGGGAACACCACGAAGACGCCATAGGGCTCGATGCGGTCGACGGTCGCCTCTACCACCTGTCCGCTCCTCGGGCGCGGAGGTGCCTCGCGGGCGGCCGCCTTCGGAGTCTCCGTCGCTGCGGCGGCGGGCGCTCCCAGCGTGCTGCCCACCGGTTCGCCGTTCACCACCAGACGGAGCCCGATGCGCTTCTCGGCCGCATCGACCTTCTCCACCACCACCTCGACCGCCTCCCCCACCTTCACCACGTCGCGGGGGTGGGCGATGCGCCGATCAGAGAGTGCCGAGACGTGGATCAGCCCATCCACGCCCGGCTTCAACTCGACGAAGGCCCCGAACGGCTGCAGCCGCACCACCTTGCCGGAGAGCCGGTCGCCCTCCTTGAGGTTGGCGGCGAACGCCTTCCAGGGGTCCTCCTGACGCGAGCGCATCGAGAGGGTGATGCGCTCCTTGTGCTTCGCCTTGTCCGGGGAGTGGGGGTTGGGCGCCTCGATGCGGAGGATCTCCACCTCCACCCGGTCGCCGGCGTTCACCACCTCGCTGGGGTGAGCCACCCGGACGTGCGAGAGCTCGGAGAGCGGCACCAGCCCCTCCACCCCGCCCAGGTCGACGAAGACGCCGAAGTCGCGGACCCCGGTCACCTTCCCTTCCACCACCTTGCCCTCGACCAGGGCCTTCCGCGTCTCGGCCGCCAGCTGCTTCTGCTCCTCCTCGAGCAGGGCCCGGCGGCTGAGCACCACGTTGCGATCGCGCGCCTCGGTCACCTTGAAGCGCAGCCGCTCGCCGATGAACTGGTCGGGCTTCTCCACGAAGCGGAGATCCATCTGGCTCAGGGGAACGAAGGCCCGGGCGTCACCCACCGCGACCTCGAAGCCGCCCTTATTCACCGCCAGGACCAGGCCCTCCACCGGCATTCCGCTGGCCCGAGCCTCGGCGAGCATCGCCAGCGACGCCGACCCCTTGGTCAGGGTCCGGCTGAGGACCACACCCTTGGCTCCTGCCTCCACCACGTGGGCCTCGACGATGTCGCCGACCCCGAAGCGGAGGATGCCCTCGTCGTCCTTCAGCTCCCGAAGGTCGATCATCGCCTCGCGGTGGCCGCCGAGGGAGAGGAAGGCGGTGTCCGCCCCGAGCTGGAAGATGGTGCCGGACACCCGCTCGCCGACACGCGGCATCTTCCGCGCCGGAGTGCCCTCCTGCTTGGCCTGTGCCTCGAACATCTCGGCGAAGGACTGGTCCTCGGGAACGTCCTCGAACAGCGGGCTCTTCGGGGCGGGCGTGACCGGAGCCGGGGTCTCGGGCGCCGCCACCTGCGGCTCTGGCTCTGCCGGCGTCGCGGCGGGCGTGCTCTCCTCCGCACCGCGGGTCTCGATGACACCGGAGGCACGGCGAACGACGACCAGCGGGCCCTGGTTCCGTCGGCGCTCGGGCTTCCTTGCCTCGCGGCGCTGCGGCTCCGCCTGGGTTGCCTCGGGAGTCGGGGCGGGTTCGGCGCTGGCCGGTGTGGCTGGCGTCGCGGGTCCGGACGAACGCTTTTCGGGGCGGCGCTGACCGCGCGGCCGCTCGTCCCGGCGGCGCTCCTCGCGCTCACCACCCCGACCCGCGGGGATGCCCAGCATCACGTCGCCGAACGTCGCCCGCGGACGCTTCGGCCCGAAACCACCCTTGTCCGGGCCTTTCTGCTCGTCACTCACGCAACCACTCCTCGAGATTCCCGCTCTGCTCGCCCGGGCCAAACCCAGGGGAAGGCCGGCGGTCATTGCACATCCCACGTCCTGGGAAAAGGGGCGTGTCACCTTGGACCACCTGCGGTCCGTCCGCTTCCGGCGATCCCCGACTGAGCCTCAGCGCCCGAGGCGCCGCAGCAGCCCGCGCAGCTCGGTCACGCCGCCCAGCGCGGTGAGACCCAGGTAGACGGCCCCGAAGACTGGCAGCACCACCAGCGCCACCCAGACCGGATGGGTCGCTGGCGCAGGGAGCAGCCAGCCCCCCCAGGTCGTCGCCAGCTCCGGCGCGGGGCCGAGGAGCCGGGTCAGCCCCATCTTCACTGCGAGCGCCAACCCGGCGGCGAGCACCGCGCTCCCCCACAGCACCCCCATCGTCCGGGCGGGGATCCCGGTGGAGCCGATGCGGCGGGTCAGCGCCCGGCGAAGGAGGTGGTACTCCATCCACGCCACCAGGCCGGACATCAGGGTGATGCCCACCACGCCCAGCTCGCGCGGAACCCCCAGCCAGCCCGGCCCCTCGCGCACCGCGAGGTAGGCCAGCGCCGCCCCCAGCACCACCCGGAGCGCGGCGAACTTCAGGGGCGTCCGCGTATCTTGAAGGGCGTAGAACGACGAGGCGTAGAGGCGGCCCAGCGTCCCGGCCACCAGGCCCACCGCCGCGCCCATCAGCAGGTACCAGACGAAGCGTGAATCGGCGGCGCCGAAGCGTCCAGTCTGGAAGACCAGCGCCGCCACCACGTCCCCGAGGAGGAAGAAGGCCGCCGCGGAGGGCACGACGAAGAAGGCGATCCGCTTGAGGCCGGCGTCGATGCGGGGACGCAGCCGTGCGCTGGCCTCCGCACCCAGCGCCGTCGTCCGCGACAGCTCCGGCAGCTCGGCGGCGGACACCGACATCCCGAAGAGCGAGACCGGGAGGAGGGCCAGCAGCTGCGCGTAGCCGAGGGCCGACACCGCCGAGGGCGAGACCAGCGAGGCGTAGTAGGTGTCGACCAGGGCGCTGATCTGCACCACCCCCCTGGCGAGGAGGATGGGGACGAAGTTCCGGATCACCGCTCGCATCGGCGCGCTGGTCGTGTCCAGCGATGGCTGGAAGCGTCCGAGCAGCGGCCGGACCACCGGGACCTGGATCGCGAACTGCAGCGCGCTTCCCGCCACCACGCCCCAGGCCAGGGCGGTGGTCAGCCGATCGGCATCGAGGCGCGGGCCGGCCACCACCAGCACCACGATCTGCGCCAGGTTCCACACCACCGGCGCGGCGTAGGAGAGGAAGAACTTCCGGTGGCTGTTGAGGATCCCCAGGCACCACGCCGAGAGCACCAGCAACCCGGTGCTGGGGAAGAGGATGCGGGTGAGCTGCACTGTCTTGGCGAAGGCCACCGGGTCGCTCTCGGCGAACCCACCCACGACGAGGCGGACGATCCACGGCGCCCCGAAGACGCCCAGCGCCACCAGGAGCGCCACCAGCAGCGAGAGCAGCCCGAACACCGCTCCCGCCACCCGGTCGGCATCCTCCTTCCGACCCTCTCCCAGCAGCCGGGAGTAGACCGGGATGAACGACGCCGAGAGCACCCCCTCGCCGAGGAGGTTCTGGAGGATGTTGGGGATCCGCAGTGCGGCGGTGAAGGCTCCCGCCAGCGGGGAGATGCTCAGGAAGTGAGCAAACGCCCGCTGACGGACGAGGCCCATCAGCCGCGAGAGGAGGATGCCCAGCGCCACCAGCGTGGCGCCCCGGCCCGAGCTCTGGGGTTGGGAATCGGTGTCCGTCACGCGCGGAAGCCTCCCGACTCTACAGGCAATTGGCGTACCGTCCGCACCGGATGCGTGTGCCGCCTCGATGGGGGCCCTTCGCGGCGGTCGCCCTGCTCTCCACCGGGGCGTCGGCGGCAGATTCCACCCCGACCCTGCGGCCCATTCCCTGGCAGGAGCCGTCGCCACCCTCGCGGCTCTTCCTCCAGCAGCCGTTCCAGGCACCGGAGCCCGAGCCGAGCGGGCTCGACGTCGGCCTGGTCTCGGCCAACATCTTCATCCACTCCACGCCGGTGGGCGGAACCCAGGTCGTGTTCGACGAGGAGACGCTGACCCTGCTCCTCACCGGAAATCTGGCCATCGGCGACCGGCTGGGGCTCCACATGACCGTGCCGGTGGTGCTGCAGTACGGCGGCTGGCTCGACCCGATTCTCAACGCGGTGGAGGGCGTGTTCCACCCCGACTCCGCCCGGCGGCAGGCGCCGCTGTACCAGACCGAAGCGCACATCGTGACCGTCAGCGGCGAGCGACTGGATCAGTCCGGGCCGGCCCTCGCCCTGGGCGACATCAGCCTCGGCGCCCAGGAACTCCTGCTCACCGCCGATCGAGGCCGCCCGGCTCTCGCCGTCCGCGGGGCGATCAAGCTCCCCACCGGAGGACACCTGGTCGGAAGCCGGACCTTCGACATCGGTGCGGGACTGCTCCTCGCCTGGGAGCTGGGCTGGCTGGGCATCCACCTCGCTCTCGACGGGGCCGTCCCCACCGGGAGCTTCGATCTCCCGAGCCTCACCACCCGCCCCTACGGCAGCGCGCAGCTGGGCCTCGCCTTCCGGGTGGCGTCGACGGTCTCGCTCCACCTCCAGATCAGCGGGCACACCTCCCCCCTCGACGTCGCCGACGCTTCACCCCTCACCGGGGCGACCTCGTACCTGGTCACCGGCGTCACCTGGGAGCCCTCGCGCGCCTTCGCCCTGCAGTTCGCGCTGGTGGAGAACCTCTTCAGCTCCCATCGCGGCGCCGACTACACGGTCACACTCGGGGCGCGCTTCGCCTTCGGGGGTCGGTGACCGACCGAGCGGGTCGTCCACTTGACGCCACGGGCAGCGGACCGCATGGTCTCCGGCCTGCCCGACATGGCGAAGGTTCTGGTCATCGACGACGAGGCGAACCTCCGGAAGGTGCTGGCCGCACTGCTCCGCCGGGACGGGTACGACGTCACCATCGCCGAGAACGGCGAGGTGGGGCTGGCCGAGTTCCAGAAGAACGGAGCCGACGCGGTGATCACCGATCTGGTGATGCCCAAGCTCGGCGGGATGGAGGTCCTCCGGGCGGTGAACGGCGCCGACCCCGAGGTGCCGGTGATCATCATCACCGCTCACGGGACGGTCGATTCGGCGGTGGAGGCGATCAAGCTCGGGGCGTTCGACTACGTCACAAAGCCGTTCGACCAGACCGAGCTCTCCAACGTCCTGGCCAAGGCGATCCGCACCCACGAGACTGCCCGGCGGAGCGCCCGGGGTGAGCGGGGTCGCCCGGCGCTGGTCGGCGAGTCGCCGGCGATGCAGGACGTGCTGCGGATCATCGACAAGGTGGCCGACACTCCCTCCACGGTGCTGATCACCGGAGAGAGCGGCACCGGGAAGGAGCTGGTCGCCACCGCCCTGCACGAGGGCAGCTCGCGCCGGGAGAATCCCTTCATCCGGATCAACTGCGCGGCGATCCCCAAGGACCTCATGGAGTCCGAGCTCTTCGGGTACGAGCGGGGCGCGTTCACCGGGGCGGTCACCTCCAAGCCCGGCCGGTTCGAGCTCGCCGATGGCGGCACGCTGTTCCTCGACGAGATCGGGGAGATCCCGGTGGAGATGCAGGTCAAGCTCCTCCGCGCCCTTCAAGAGAGCGAGTTCGAGCGGGTGGGCGGGATCAAGACCACCCACGTGGATGTCCGGCTCATTGCCGCCACCAATCGCGATCTCGAGGTGGAGACCGAGAGCGGCCGCTTCCGGAAAGATCTCTACTACCGCCTGGCGGTGGTCCCCATCGCCCTGCCCCCGCTCCGCGACCGCCGGAGTGACATTCCCACCCTGGCCGGCCACTTCATCGAGAAGTACAACCGGCGGTTGAACAAGCGCATCGAGGGGATGACCGACGAGGCGCTGGCCGAGATGCAGGCCTACCCCTGGCCGGGCAACATCCGGGAGCTGGAGAACCTCATCGAGCGGACGCTGCTCTTCGCCGATGGCCCGCGGATCGGCGTGTCCGATCTCCCGCAGCACCTGCGCTCCGGAGCCCTCGCCGCATCTCCGTCGGGAGCCACCCCGCTCCCGGCCGCAGCGGGCGAGACGGGCATGAAGGACATCGTCAAGCAACGCGCGGCGGAGCTGGAGAAGGGGCTGATCACCCGCGCGCTGGAGGAGACCGGGGGCAACGTCACCCGGGCGGCCAAGCTCCTGCAGATCAGCCGGAAATCGCTGCAGACCAAGATGAAGGAGCTGGGCCTCCGCGAGGACGGCCCGTCCTAGAGCGGCGAGCACGGCTGCATCGGGAGTCGGGCCGAGCGCTGCAACGGCTCCGGGCCGAGGTGTCGGACGAGGCAAGCGAGGTCACCCATGCGGACGGACGACCGAATCACCCGCCGGACCTTCTCCACGCTGCTGGGCGCGGGCACTGCCCTGGCACCGTCGCTGCTGCTCGGCGGATCGGCGGTCGCGACGGCCGACGGTGGAAGTCTCGCGCCCCCGGTTGGCTCGGCGCACGAGGGGGATGCGCTCCAGTCGGAGTTCCTGATGGAGCTGGTGCTCGAGCGGGGAGCAGCGAGCAACGTCGGGCCGGCAGGGGCGGCGCGCGTGGTGGTCGCCATCGCCGGAGGGACGTTCCAGGGTCCGAAGCTCCGGGGGACCCTCGTCGCTCCCAGCGCGGACTGGCTCAGCGTACGGCCGGACGGGTCGAGCTTGGTCGACATCCGCGCGGTCATGCAGACCGACGACGAGCAGAAGATCTACCTAACCTGCCGCGGAATCGCCTACCCCGTGCCGGGCGGCGGCCTGCACTCGCGGGTCCTCCCCTTCTTCGAGACCGCCTCGGCCCGGTACGCCTGGCTGAACAACGTCGTCGCCGTCGGCGTGCTTCGCCCGGTGCCAGCGAAGATCTCCTACCGCGTCTTCCAGATCCTCTAGTCCCCAGGGCCCGGCCTCTCTCACCTCCGGCGGCGAGCGCTGCAGACCGCGCCATCGACGGCCTGCCACCGACGCCCGCTCGCCTGCCTCCGCGGGCGTACCCCCGACCCAACTTCGCCGATCCGTCGATCACCGAGCCGTGAGAGGATGCAGCGTTTCCAGCGGTCCAGATGAAGGAGCTCGCGAGCCGCACGAGCGACGGGTGAGCAGATCGCCGGCGGGCGCGTCACGATGACAGTCAAGATGCCAGTGCTCGGTGAGCCCACCCGGCGGCGTTCCAGTCGCGGGTGGGTGGTGGTCCTGCTGCTCGCGGTCGCCGCGGGCACCTTCCTGTACCGCAGGCGGAAGGCTCCCCCGCCGCCACCGCAGGTTCCGGTCGTCGCTCCCGCACCGGTCGCCTCGCCTCCGGCCTCGACCATCGCCGACTCGAGTCCCACCCCATCCACCGTTCCCCCTCCCGCGGCAGGCCCTCGGTTCGCGTCGGTCCGGATCGACGGGCCCCTGGAGACCGCCCTGGTGGGCGTCGCCGGCTCGGAGACCGGCCCGGCGCTGGCCCAGGTCGTCAAGCGGGTCCTGGTGTGGTGGATGGCCGTCCCAGGAGATCTCCGCCGAGGTGACGCGCTGGACGTCGTCTACGAGCCACGACCCGGCGAGGAGCCGCGGGTCTCGGCGGTGCGCATCCAGAGCAGCAAGGCCGGCCGGACCTTCGAGGCGTACCGCTTCCAGCCCTCGGGAGCGCCGTTCGCCCGGTTCTACACGCCGGACGGCGAGGACCTCGAGCGGCGGCTGGTCCCGTCGCCGCTGGACACCTGGGAGCAGATCACCTCGCTGATCAAGGACGGACGGCGCCACAAGGGCGTGGACTTCAAGACGCCGGTGGGGACGCCGGTGAAGGCGACCTTCGACGGGACCATCACCCGGAAGACCTGGAACTTTCGCGGCAACGGGAACAGCCTCGAGGTCACCGAGACAGGATCACCGCACCGCCGGGCACTGTTCCTCCACCTCTCGGAGCTGCCCCGGTCGGAGAAGGTCGGCACGCACGTCACGAAGGGGGAGGTCATCGCCCAGAGCGGCAATACCGGGCACAGCTTCGCCCCCCACCTGCACTACCAGCTGATGGACCCCTCGGACCGGGTGCTCGACCCCTTCGAGGTGCAGCCCACCGAGAAGATCTTCCTTCCGCCCGGAGATCGCCCAGCCCTCACCGCGGAGATCGTCCGCCTCAAGACCCTGATGACCGCCTCGGTGGCCGGGACCGCCCCGGGGACGCCCGGGCTCAGCCGCGGACGCTAGCGGCGCCCCTTGAGCCCGAGCCGGTAGACCTCGGTCCCGGTCCATCCTGCCTGGCGAGCCACCTCGGTGGAGAGCGCCTTGAGCCGCTCGCCGCGCTGCAGCCCCGCCTCGAGCGCGGCCTTGACCTCGGCCTCCGACCACCTTGGCGCCTCGCTCCGCCCCTCGACGAGGACCACCACCTCTCCCAGCGGCGGCTCGCCGCCGTAGCGCGCAGCGAGCTCGTCCAGCGTCCCGCGCACCAGCTCCTCGTGGACCTTGGTGAGCTCCCGGGCCACCACCGCCCGGCGATTGCCCAGCGCGCGGGCCAGCTCGGCCAGCGTCTCCCCCAGCCGGCGCGCCGACTCGTAGAAGACCAGCGTCGCCCGGAGGCCGGCCACCTCCTCCAGCACCGCGGCCCGGTCCGACTGCCCGCGGGGAAGGAACCCGCCGAAGTGGAACCGGCCGGACGGCAAACCCGAGGCGCTGAGCGCGGCGATGAGCGCGCTCGGCCCCGGGACGGGGACCACCCGGATCCCCCGGGCCAGCGCCTCGGCAACCAGGAATTCTCCCGGATCGCTGATCCCTGGGCTGCCGGCGTCGGTCACCAGCGCCCCGTCCTCCCCCGACTCCAGCCGATCGAGAATTGCCCCGGCCCGTTCCTTCTCGGCGAAGGCGGGCAAGCTCAGCAGAGACGCGGTGACGCCCAGGCTGCGCAGCCAGGGACCGGAATGGCGGGTGTCCTCGCAGACGACGAAGGCCACCCGGCGCAGCACCTCCACCGCGCGGGTGGTGACGTCGCCCAGGTTCCCGATCGGCGTTCCGACGAGGTGGAGAGTGCCGGCCATCCTAGTGCCTCGACGCTCTCACATCCCGGCGTCGAAGGCTCCGGGGAGATGTTCGATCACCGCGTCTGCTCCCCGGCCGAGCACGGTCATCACGTCGAAGCGAATCATCCGCCGCGGTGCCGGCCAGCGCTGGAGGTAGCGGAGCGCGGCACGAATCACTCGCCGCTGCTTCTCGCGGGTCACGGTGAGCGATGGGTCGCCGAACACTGCCGAGCTGCGCATCCGCACCTCGACGAAGCAGAGCAGCTCGCCCTGCTCGGCCACGATGTCCAGCTCGCCCTCGCGGACCCACCAGTTGCGCTCCCGCACCCGGTAGCCGGCGCGCTCGAGGTACTCCGCGCAGCGGTCCTCGGCGTGCTCCCCCAACTTCGATCGATCCACCACGCCCATCGCCCATCCCCCCAGCGGCCAGCGCCGAAGCTAGGGCGGGGGTCAGACGTTCAGCGAGCCGTCGGAGAGCGAGGCGAACACCGCGTGGGGCGTGACGTGCAGCACCTGGGTGAGCGTCCCCAGGTGCTTCAGCATCCGGCCGAGCAAGGGCAAGCGCGCTTCCTCCAGACCCGTGGCGACATCCTCGAGCAGGAGCGGAAACGGCTCGGAGCCAATCGTCTTCTCCACCAGGGTGAGGCGCAGGGCGATGTACGCCCAGTCGATGTCCGCCGCCGGGAGCTGACCGACCGGCACGCTCTTCCCGCCGACCCTGGCCACCGCCCCCCCATCGCGGGTCAGCTCCAGCCCCTCGATGCGCCGGTCGGTGAGCGCCGCGACGTATTGCGCAGCCCGCTCCCGGATGCGGGTGGCGAGGGTGGCGATGTCCACCGCCAGGAGATCGGCGGCGGCGCGCGCCAGCGGGGGCCCGAAGTCGTCGAAGGCCTCTGCAGCCTGAGGGGTCACCGCCGGGGTGGGGCCGCTGGGGCGCGGGTTGGCGGCCCTGGCCAGCGCCTCGCGGACGCGGCTCATGTCCCGCTCCACCTCCCGGGCGTCACGGACGTAGGAGCCCTTCTCCAGCAGCCGGGCGTTGATCGACTCCTGCTCCGCCTTCAGCTCCGCGAGCTGGGTCGCGGCGGCGACGTACTCCGCGCTTCCGCGTGCCGCATCAAGCTTCTTCTGCAGCTCGGCGACCTGGGTCTGGCGCTTGTCGTGCTCCTCCAGGGCGGTGACCACGTCCATCGGCTGCTCGACGGCGAGGATCTTCATCGCGTTGCGCACCGGCTGGGCGTCGGTCTCGAACTGGTCGCGGATGATCCGCTCTCGCTCGGCGAGCCGGTCGCCCTTACGCACCGCCAGCTCCACCCACTGCACGTCCTCGACCCGCTTGAGGGCCACCAGCGCCGCCAGGCCGAAGAAGGGGATGTCGAGAAGAGCGACGAACTTCATCAGGCCGCTGGCGAGCCAGCCGCCGACCAGCGCCGCGGTGCCCAGCGCCATCCCCACCCAGAAGCGGCTGTCGCGTCCGATGGGAATCGCCGGAGGCGGCGAGGTGGCCACTTCCAGCTGGCGCTCGGATTCCAGCCGGGCCAGCGACTCGTCACAGCGGGCCACCAGTGCCGGGAAGTTGCGGGCTCGCTCCACGATGTCGGGGATCAGCCCCAGCCCCTGCACCGTCGGCGCCTGCTTCAGCGCCCGCTGGGCCTCGGCCATCTCTGCCTCGGCCTGCTGCACCGCCTTCACCCGGCTCTCCAGCTGGAAGACCTGGGCCGAGACACCGTCGGCCCGGAACTGGAGGCGCTCCACCTCCGAGGAGAGATGCAGCTCTCGCTCCAGCTCGGAGAGCTTGTGGCGGGCGACGGTGGGATCCATCGGAGGCTCGGGGGTGGGTGGAGCCTGGCCGGGGACGAGCCGCTGTCCTGCCCCTCCCCCCGGGCGGCGCGGGCGCTTGCTGGGCAGCTGCTGCGGGGAGAGGGTGAAGAGCGGCTCGTACTGCCCGCGGGGCGGAAACCCCACCTGCCCGCGGAGGAACTGCGCCATCTCCTGCGGGTCCTCGGTGATCAGGTCGTGCCCCCGGGTGCTGGGGTTCACCCGATGCAGCGCCCCGAAGCGACCCAGCTCCCGGAGGATGCGGTAGGTGATCCCGTCCCGGCCCACCAGCCACAGGGCCGCCTTGCTGCCGCTGATGCCGTCCCCAGCGGCGTAGCGCGCGTCACCCCCGCGCCCGTCGGGAAAGCAGAGCTCGGAGGTGAGCCCGATCAGCGGTGCGCCCGGCGTCTGCGGGAGCAACGTCCAGTAACCCGGCTTCAGGGAGACGCGG
>Ga0318563_10000681_pt1 | contig 13907 bp, 10 predicted proteins | sample GRESIP066b5f19_FD_203689 | JGI IMG/M metagenome (GOLD analysis project Ga0318563, IMG submission 203689) | Tropical soil microbial communities from Luquillo Experimental Forest, Puerto Rico - GRE.SIPMG.066b5f19 | ecosystem: Environmental > Terrestrial > Soil > Tropical forest > Bulk soil... | reverse complement strand
GGCGAGGAGGCTGGCCGCCGCCGCACGGAACCTGGCTTCGTCGCCGTACGGCCGAGTGACGAGCATCGCGCCCTCCAGGCCGCTGACGATCATCCTGGCGGCGTCGCGCGCAGGCCCGCTGAAGTCCAGGCTGCCCTCCTGGCTGCCCTGCTCCAGGACGGCGGCGAGCCAGGCCTCGTTCTCGTCGAAGAACCCCAGCACCGCGGTTTGCATCGGCGGGGGCAGGGTCGGGTACTCGGCCGCCAGCATGCCGCACAGGCACATCTTGTGCTGGGACAGCACGTCCGCGTAGAGCTTGGCGTACGCCGCGAGCTTGGCGGGCGCGGCCGCGCCGTCGGTGTCCATCTCGGCGAGGGCCTCGAGGAACCGGGCGGCGTAACGCGTGATCAGCGCCTCGCCCAGGTCGGCCTTGGTGGCGAAGTGGTAGTGCAGCGAAGCCTTGGTGATCTGCAGCTCCGCGGCGATGTCGTTGTAACTGAACCCGTTGAACCCGCGGACCTGGACCAGCGCCTCCGCGGCGTCCAGGACCCGCGACGCGGTGGATGGCGCGGACCCGGGCGATTCGGTCATCACCGCGGTGCCGCGCGCCCTGATGCCGGCGGCCCGCCGGCCAGCGGTGCCCTCGCTCATCCGCCGTGCCCGCTCGTGGCCGTCACAGAACCGCCCTTCAGGCCTTGACGTCTGACCTATCAGTAGGTAAGTATCTGACCTACTAGTAGGTAGAATACCTCAGGAACCGTCCACGGGCGGGGGGGCCATGTCTGACATCGCAGAACTCCACGCGCAGGCTCTCGAGCACACCGGGCGCATCGTTTCCGGCATCGCACCCGACCGCTGGCAGGCGGACACCCCGTGCGCCGGCTGGGACGTGCGCGCCCTGCTCAACCACCTGGTTGCCGGCAACCTGTGGGCGGCCGAACTTGGCGCGGGCGGAACGATCGAGGGCGTCGGGGACCGACTCGACGGCGACATGCTGGGCGCCGACCCGGCCGCTGCGTACGCCGCCTCGGCGGCCGCTGCGGCCGCGGTGTTCCGCAGGCCCGGCGCGCTGGACGCGCCATGCGCGGTCTCGTACGGGCCCGTGCCGGGCTCGGTCTACGCCGGGCACCGGTTCATTGATGTGTTCGTGCACGGCTGGGACCTGGCCGTGGCGACGGGGCAGGACTCGCACCTGGACCCCGGCCTCATGGAGGCCTGCCGCGCGGTCATCGAGCCGCAGGTGGAAGCGTTCCGCGCTGCGGGCGCGTTCGGCGGTGAACTGGCGGTCCCGCCGGAGGCCACCGCGCAGGAGCGGTTCCTGGCGCTACTCGGCCGCAAGGAGTAGCGCCGTGGCCGGCGGGCCGGTGTCCGCGGTGCTCGCCCGCGCGACGGCGCGCGAGCGGCTGCGGCCCGCCGATGCACGGGCCGGGGCCGACTACCAGCAGATCGTGGCAGACGGGCAGGCCTATTTCCTCAAGCGTCTCAGCCCCGCGTCCGACTGGATCATGCGGCTGACCGATGATCACAACCATCGTCCGTATCTGGTCTGGCGTGCGGGAATCATGGACAAGGCACCGGCGTGCGTCGACCACACCGTGGTGGCGATGGAGGTTGCCGGGCACGGCGACGATGCGGTGCTCAGCGTGCTAATGCGCGACGTCGGCGGCTTCCTGGTGCCGCCGGGCGACGCCCCGGTGCCGCTCGGCCAGCACGCTCGGTTCATCGCGCACCTGGCGGCGCTCGCCGTGGCGTTCTGGGGCTGGGATGACGACATCGGCCTGACCACGATGGCGCAGCGGCTGCGGTTCTTCGCGCCGGACAACATTGCTCCCGAACTCGCCGCTCCAGACGTGCCCGGCCCGGTCGCGGCCGCCGCGGAGGGTTGGGGCCGGCTGCCGGCGCGGTCGGCGGCGCTCTGGGAGCTCGCCCGGGTCGTGCACGAGAGGCCAGCCGTCGTCACCGGGCCGCTCAGCCAGATGCCGCAGACGTTCCTGCACGGCGACTGGAAGATGGGCAACCTGGGCAGCCATCCGGACGGCCGGACGATCCTGCTCGACTGGGCTTACCCGGGCTCCGGCCCGGCCTGCTGGGATCTTTGCTGGTATCTCGCGCTCAACAGGGCCAGGCTCCCCGAGCCGAAGGAAGCGGCGATCGACCGGTTCCGCGCGGCGATCGAAGGGCACGGCGTTGCCACCGACCCCTGGTGGGATGCGCAACTTGACCTGTGCCTGATCGGCATCATGGCCACGTTCGCCTGGGAGAAGGCCCTCGGCGACGCTGCTGAGCTGGACTGGTGGCAGGACCGCGTCGCGGGCGCCGCGGCGCGCAGCGGCATTACCGCCGGCCGGTAGCCGGTGCCCGAGGACCATTACGCCCGCTCCGGCCCGCGCTGGGCCCTGGGTGCCGAGCTCGTCTACGGGCCGATCGCGGCCGAGCTGGTCGCAACCTGCCCGCACCCGCTCGCCGGCCGGACCGTTCTGGATGCCGGCGCGGGCACCGGCGCGGCGGGCGCCGCGCTGTGCGGAGCCGGCGCCAGAACGCTCGCCGTGGACCTCTCCCATGCCATGCTGGCCTGGCAAGCGGCCACGAGGCCGCCGTGCGCGGTGGCTGACGTCCGGGCGCTGCCGCTGCGTTCCGGCTCGGTTGACGACTGCGTGGCCGCCTTCGTGCTGAACCATCTGACGGACCCGGGGGCGGGCTTCGCCGAACTGACCAGGGTGACCAGGCCGGGGGGTGCGGTCCTGGCCGCGGTCTTTGGCACCGACAGCAGCAGCGCAGCGCGGGACCGCATCGACGCGGCGGCGAGCGCCGCCGGATGGCAGGTGCCGGCCTGGTACCGGGAGTTGAAGGCGGCGGCGCTACCGCTGCTCGGGACAGCCGCCCAGATGGCTGCCGCGGCCGCAGCGGCCGGCCTCGTCTCTGTGCACGCCGAGGAGCGCGCTGTCGATGTGGGGATCGCCGAGCCCGGCGCGCTCGTGCGGTACCGCCTCGGCCACCCGGCCTTCGCCGACTGGCTCGATGCCATCGGGCCGCGCCGCGCGGCCGGCGTCACCGCCGCGGCCGAGCGCGCCGTCGGCGACACGATGGAGCCGTACCGGCCCACGGTTGTGTTCCTCCGCGCCCGGCGGGCCGGGGCCAGCTAGCCGCACCCGACATGCCCGATCGCAGCGGGCCGGATTTGTCGTAGGGACCGCGTATGGTGGTCGCGGGTTCGAACTGATATTCGAACCAGTAACCAGCTTCCCTTGCTGGTCGTACATATGTTCTAATACAGGCATGGTTCAGGTCATGCCTGTGGCGCGGATGCGGTGGGCCGCCAGCGGTCCGGCCGCGCCGGCGGGGCGCCGCGCGTCCCGCCGGGGTTCCGCCATGCCTCCGGTAGGCCGAATCATGCGGCGTGACTGGCCGCACCGTCAACCAGCGTCTAGTGCGGGGTGCCCGGCCAACCAGGGGCGCGGGCGGGGCGGCAGCTCCGCCTGGCCGCCGGGCACCCGCGACGGTCGCACCGGGCAGCCATGGCATGTCGCCGACGGTAGCGCCACCACGAAGGCGGGACCGCCCGGCACGGGACACACGCCAGGGGTGAGAGAGTGAGCACCTACTCCGACCACATACTCCGCCTGGGAAGCCAGCATCTCGCCGAGCTGAAGCGGAAGGCGGCCGAGTTCGAGCGCCAGCTCTGGGACGCGCACGAGTCGCTTGAGTTCGAGATGACCCAGGGCTCGTTCGCCCCGGAAGCGCTCGGCGACGACCAGCCCGAGTCGTTCCGCTGGCCGCGCGAGGACGCCGAGCCGGGCGCCGCAGGTGGTTCGCCACCGGGTGCGCCCGGCACGGGTGACCGGCCCGGCGGCCGCGTGCCCGATGAGCCTGCGCCGTCGGCCGAGGAGCGCACCGCGGGCCTGGCGAGCCGGGGGCGCCGCGGGCCGCAGCCGCGCCACCGGGCCCGCGGGTTCGTCATGGCGGCTCTCGCGGCGGGCGGGATCGCGGCACTGGTCACGTTCATCCTGCTGGCCTCCCCCGGCCCGCAGCCGAGCTGGCCGGCGAGCGTCGCGGTGGTCCAGCACGAGATTGCCACCGCCTGCCGCAACCCCGACGTGAAGTCCGAGCCGAGCCAGGTCAACTTCGCCTGCGCCAGGGGCACCCGCCAGATCCTCTGGGTCTTCTCGCTGCTGACCAGCGGCAACGATCCGGGCTTCGCCTCGATCAAGACCGGGCGCGAGGGGCTTGAGCCGATCACGCCGGCGCAGGGCGGCGAGGTGGCCTGGTCGCTGAACCTGCACCACCCCTACGATCCGGGGAATCCGATCGACAGCCTCGAGGTGGCCGCTCGTGCCATCAACAACATCATCGGCGGCGCGACCCTGACCGCCGCGAACGGGAAGCCCGTTGTGCAGCCCGGCCTGGAGAGCGTTCCGGCGAACTGCGCTCGGTACACCGGTTCCAGCGCGGTGACGCGCCGGCACGGCTTCCCGCACCTGTGCGCAAAGCCGATCAGCGGCCCAGCAGGCCAGGGCTACCTGGTGGCGGACGTCTTCCAGAAATGGGTCGTGGGCGCGCCGCCCAGCGCGGCCCAGAACGCCGCGATCCTCTTCCAGAACGCAAGAAGCCCGGGCGATCCGCGGGTCCGGGCAATTCTGCGGTCCATCGCCGCCGGCCCGTGACCGGGCTAGCGCGACCGGCCGTCCCAAGGTCATAGCCCACCGTCACCAGGATTGGAGGTGTCCCAGTTGCCGTCAGCGGCAAGGCCACAGTGGCAACAGACGACCGCGCTGATCACCCTGGGCGCCGGCGGTGTCATGACGGGGCTCTCCCTGGTGCCGCAGGCCAAGGCCGACCTGACGTCGCCGGCCAGCCTGCCGATCAGGCTGCTGGCCATGCAGCGCGCGGACGCGACCGCGCCGGGCGCCGACGGGATGCTCCGCGCTGGCATCGTGCACGTCGCACGGCACTTCCTGCGCCTGGCCGAAACCCGCAGCCCGGCCGAGATGGAGGCGCTGATCTGGCAGTACGCGAGCGCAGACGGCGCAGACCATGGCCCGTCCTGCGCGGCGTTTGCCAGCTTGACGCTGGAACTCGGGTCCCGGCTCGCCGGGCAGGAGAGCTGGGTGACGGGCGGCACGTCGTACCCCTGGCCGCTGCACCCGTGGGCTGACGCCCGGGTCGATCCGAACCCGGCCTCGCCGGGCGTGGTGTCGGTGCAGCAAGACGCCCAGGCCCATGGCCGCTGGCACCCGCTTGGCGACGGCTACAGCCCGAAGCCGGGCGACTGGGTCCTGTTCGACGGGCACGTCGAGGTCGTCACCGCATACCAGGGCGGGGTGCTGCACACGGTCGGCGGCGACTCCGTGCCCAACCTCTCGGTAAACGCTCACGAATACCCTGGCGCGCTCCAGGGCCAGGGCGTGGCCGGATTCGTCGATAACGGGCTCATCGGGCCGGCGGCGCGCGGCAGCCGCCCGGTCAGCGCGGGCGGGGCCCGGGGCGTGCACGCCGGCAGCGGCGATCTGGCCTCGTCGTTCGGCGTATCCGGCGCGGCCGCACCCACGCCGCCGGGCTTTTCGATACCCGCGGCGAGCCCGGGCGGCGCGGACCGCGCTACCGCGAATCGCCCCGCGAGCGCCGGCCCCCCGCCTCGCGGCGCGGACGCGCGCCACGGGGCGCCGGGCCAGGGCCGCCCGGCCGGCCAGCGCGCCTCCACCGCATCCGGCGCCGGGGCTGACGCCGGCGCTCAGGCGGGCCCGGTGCCACCGGCCGACGCCGCGCCGTTCCGGCCGGCACCCGCGCCACGGGCCGTCCATGTGACGCCGGCGGTGCCGCGGTCGCCGTACGGCGGCCTGTCGCGGGCACTGGCAGCACAAGGCGGCCGGGCGCCGGCCGACGCCGGGCCGGGATCGGCGGCCCCTCCGGCGCCTCGTACCGCCATCAGGGTGCCAGCGCCGGGGCGGCCGGAGCAGCCGCACCAGCAGGGGCTCGTCACGCCGGGCGCGGCCCGCCGGCCGGGCCAGGCGTCTGCCGCCGGCAACGGACTCCGCCCGGCGGGGCGCGGAAGGGCGAACGTGCCCGGCACCGGCCTCCGTCCGGTCGCGGCCATGCGGGCCCGGCCCGGTGAGGCGGCGATTCCGGGACTGTTCACCAGGGCGCACCACCGCCGCGCGAGCGCGCCCGCGTTGGCGCCGTACCACCGCCACGACGCGCCGCTGGAGACGCCGCAGCCCGGGACGGCCGCGGAGCGGGCGTTCATCCAGGAGGTGGCCGCGGGCGCCATGGCAAGCCAGCGCCGGTACGGCGTGCCGGCCTCGGTCACGATCGCGCAGGCAATCGACGAGTCGGGGTGGGGCCAGAGCGTGCTGGCGACCAGCGACCGGAACCTTTTCGGTATCAAGGGGACCGGTCCCGCCGGGTTCGATGTGCAGCCCACGCAGGAGGTCATCAACGGCAGCGTCGTGAGCACCTCCGCCTCGTTCCGCGTGTACCGCACCGTCGCCGAGAGCATCGACGCGCACGGCAGGCTCCTGGCCCGGAGCGGCTACTACGCGGCCGCGATGTCCATGCGGCATGATCCCAACGCCTTCGCCGCCGCCTTGACGGGCGTCTACGCCACCGACCCTGGCTACGGAGCGAAGCTCGTCCAGCTCATGCAGCAGTACCACCTGTACCGGTACGACGCTGCAGCAGCGGCCGGCCCCGCCGCCCCTGGCGCCCCGGGCGGGGCCGGTGACGGTGGGCGAGGCGGCGGCGCGGCCGCCACGGCCGCGCAGGGACCGGGCTCACCGGGCGCTGTTCCGGCCGTGAGCACCGGCGGGAGCCCGAAACCCGGCAGTGCCGACATCCCCGGAATCGGCCCGCGGCCGGCGCACCCCGGACGTGAGGCCCGGCCGGGCCGCGCTGCCCACCCCGCGCCGGCGGCCGCCGGGCACGCACCCGGCCCGGCGCCCGGGCGCGGCACCACGCCGAGCACGGGCCAGGCGGACCTGCCGGGCGCCCCGCGTGTGCCGCAGGCCGATCTGGCCGCGCAGCAGGGACAAGCCAGGCTGCCCGACCCCGTCGCGAACCCGGCACCGGTGCCCGTCCCGGGGCGCTCGGCGAGGCCCATTCACCTGCCGCACCCGGCGGCGCCGGCGCGCGGCGCGGTTCCCGGGAGAACGTCCGGGCCGGTCCGTGCCTCTGGAAACGCACAGCAGCCGGTCCCGGACGGGGCGCCCGGCGGCGCGGCCATCCCGGGCCTGCCGCACGCCGGCGCGGCGCAGCCGCGGCCGGGGCAGCCCCGCTCGGAGCTGCGCTACGTCGCACCGGCGCGCCCCGCCGCGACGATCTACCGGTCTGGTCCTGGCGCGTCCGCCCGGTCCGCGCGCGGTTACCGCGCTGCGGGCCCGGGCAGCGGGCGAGCAGCGGGCGCGGGCACGCGCCGACCCGGCGAGCTCGCGCCAGCCGGGGCGCCCGGGAGCCGGCCGTCGCGCACCGGGTACAGCGCCGCAGTGGGCACGCCGCACCGGCCAGCCCCCGAAGCGCACCAGGGTGCGCCCGCCGGTGGCGCGTCGATCCCCGGCGTGCGGCCGCGCCCGGTCCACGCCACCACCGTGGCTGCGCCCGGGCCGGCGTACGCTCCCGCCCCCGCGGCGGGCACCACAGCTCCAGGCGACGCGGCGATCCCCGGCGTGCGGCAGCTGCTTGGCAACGGGCGCGCCGCGCGAGCCCAAGAACCACGGGCCGGGGCCGCCACGGTGTCCGGTGCCCGCACCGCACGCGGCGCGACCGGGGCGGCCCGCCGGGCGCCGGCCGACGGCTCCGGTGCACCGCGGACGGCGGGCGCACCGCCGGGGTCCGGCGCGGCGCCCGTGGCCGCGGCGACAGCGACCACGACGGCAGCGGTGTTCGCGGCCGCACCCGCCGGGCCGGCACCTGCGGTCAGGGGCCCGGCCGGCGGCCCGCAGCAAGGCAGTGGCGGCCGCGCGGATGCCACGCTGGCGGTCTATCAGGCGCACCTCCCGCCGCCGGTCCTCCAGGCCTTCGGCCGGTCGGCCAAGCCGCGCCTGATCCGGGCCGAGCCGCTGTATGTGGATGTCGCCCGCCACGCCGGGCTCCGCTGGGAGATCCTGGCCGCCTGCGACTGGATGCAATGCAGGGCACGGCACGGCCACTCGCCCGTCTACGGCGAGAGGCTCGGCGCCCTCAACGAAGACGGCACCTGCTACCGGACCAGGTCGGCCGCCCTGGAGCGGTGCGCCTACGACCTCGTCGAGCTCGCCCGGTCGGTCTACCAGCTCGACATCGCCACCAGGCAGGAGCTGTCGGTCCGCGACCTGGCCAATGTCTTCGCCGCGTTCCGCTGGGGCGGGCTGCTGAGACAGCACAGCACGTCTGCCCTGGACTTCCCGTACTCGGTCGCCGGCCTGACCGCGGACCACATGCACATGCGTTGGCCGAACATCGACGAACCGGACGCGCCGGACAAGCCGGGGCGGCGCTTCAGCCAGCCATTCGGCGCCGTCCCAGTGATGATCGGCCTCAACTACCAGGCGCTCGCATAACGGCAGGACCCGGCGAGAGGAAGAAGGTGGCTGACGTGATTCGCCTACTGCTACTCGTGCTCGGCATGCTCACCGCCGAGCGGCGGGGCGGGCGCGAGGCCGCATGGCACGGAGCCGGTTACCCGGGCGCCGGGGCCGCCGGGCTGGCCGTCGGGACCGAGCCAGGCAATCCCGGCCGGGGTGCCGACTGGCCGGGCCGGACCGTGCCGCTGCCACCGCCGCAGCCCGGGCCGACCGAGCAACCGCCGGGGCCGGGCGGGCCATGGGGCGATCCGCGACGGCGTTGGCGGATCCCGCGCCTCGTCAAGTGGAGCGCGCTGGTGCTGGTCCTCGGCCTGATCTTCCGCCGCGCGATCGCGTCGGTGGTATTGATGGCGCTGTCCGCGGGGCTCCACGTGGTCGGCGTGAACGTGCACCTGCCGCACATCAGGTTCGCCTGGCCGTGGCAGACGATCGCGGCAGGCACCACGACCAACACCGATCTCGGGCCGTGGGTGCTGCAGAAGATCGAGGGCATCTCCCGGCCGGCCCTCGGGCGGGTGAGCTTCGACTTCTACTTCACGCACAAGGTCTCCAAGAACATCGGCCCCTGGCCGTGCTGGTACGCGAGCACGTTCTACGCCGTGGGGCACGCCGCCGCCACCGTCGACCTCAACCCGGGCCCGTCGTGGTGGGCGCCCGCGGCCGGGCACTACCAGCTGCGGGTGCTGAGCCAACCCGCCCAGGGCAAGCCCGGCCACGTGGCGATCACGATGGTGCTGCCGAGGCCGCAACTGCCGCAGTCGGCGCACGACGTGACGATCGACAACATCCCATCCAGGCCGATCGCCACGCAACACAGCTGGACCTATCCGGGCCTGGGCTGCGGCCTGGTGCTGCGCCCGCAGTTCGACGACTCGGTTCTGTACTCGCAGGCCCAGTACATCGCCTTCTACAAGGCCACACACGTCGCGCAGGTCAGCGGCCCGCTGGTCAGGACCGCCGAGGCGCAGGCGCTGCAAACGGTGCGGGACAACTTCATCCAGCCCACGGTCAACGCGTTCGGGTACACCCTGGACCGGTTCACGCTGCAGTGGGCCGCGGGCCGGTGAACTAGACGGGCACGGCACAGCGCGGCCGCGACCGGGCCGCTCCGGGGCGGCTTACACGGCGCGGGCAAGGATCTCCGTCAGGTCGCGGGCCGTCAGGGCGACCGGGTTGCCCTGCATGCTGCTCGACCTGAGCGCCTGAGCGGCGACCTCGGCGAACCCCTCTGGCGCTAGGCCGTAGGCGCCGAGACGGGGGATGGCAAGCAGCGCCACCGTCGCCCGTACCCAGGCGATGCCGTCCTCGACGGTCGCGCCGGGGTCGCCGGTCAGCAGCGCCGCCGCCTCTGCGTACCTGGCCAGGGCGGGGTGGCGGGGCGGCCCGGCCCGCAGCGCCGCCACGTTCGCCTCGGCGACCGGGGCCAGCAGGGCGGCACAGGCGGCCCCGTGCGGCACGGCCACGGTGCCGCCGAGCACCCCGGCCAGCCCGTGCACGGCGCCCAGCTTCGCGTTGGCCAGTGCCATCCCGCCGGCGACGCTGGCCACCGCCATGTCGGCGCGGGCGGCGACGTCGGTTCCGTCGGCGTAGGCCCGGCGCAGCCCGGCCGCGGCGCGGCGGATCCCCTCCCGGGCCACCGCGTCGCTCAGCGGGCTCGCCCGCGGGCTGACGAACGGCTCCAGGCACTGGGTCAGCGCGTCCATCCCGCTGGCGGCGGTGACCGCCGCGGGGCCCGACACGGTGAGCAGCGGATCGACCAGCGCGACCCGGGGAATCATGGTGGCGCTGCGCAGGCTCGCCTTGAGCCGGTCGGCCGGGGAGGCGAGCACCGCGTTCGCGGTGACCTCGGCGCCCGTCCCGGCGGTGGTGGGCACGGCGACGCACGGCGCCGAGGGGCGCGTGATCGGCCGACCAGCCCCGATGACCTCCAGGTAGTCCAGCGGGTCGCCGCCGTTCCCGAGCAGCATGGCGGCGGCCTTGGCGGTGTCGATGACGCTGCCGCCGCCGATCGCGGCGACCACGTCCGCGCGGTGCTCGCGGGCTGCCGCGGCGGCCGCCCTGGCCAGGTCCACCGTCGGCTCCCCGGCCACCGGGAACACCGCCGTGGGCAGGCCGAGCCGGGCCAGCAGGTCCGCGTGCCGGTCCGGGCTGGCGCCGGTGCAGGCCAGCACCCGCGAGCCGTACCGGGCCAGGAGCCCGGGCAGTTCGGCCGACCGGCCGGCGCCAAACATGACCCGGCCCGCGGTCGCGAACTCGAACGCATCCATCCCGGCGCTCGCCGCCTACCCGGGCGGGACCGCCCAGCCGGCGGCCCCCGCCGGGAAGACTGCCGAGAACTTCGCCGATGCGCGCGGCTCCGCCATCATCTCGGCCACGGTGTCGCGCCAGGCCGCGTAGTGCGGCTCCTGCTTGTGCGCCGCGGCTGCCTCGGCGTCGCGGTAGACCTCCACCAAGATCACGTGGTTGGGGTCCTCGTTGTCCTGAATCACGTCGAAGCGCAGGACGCCGGTCTCACCGAGCGAGGCCCGGGCGTTGACCACGGTCGCGGCCAGGAAGTCCGCGGCCCGTCCCGGCCGGACCCGGACGTGTACGTGAACGATCAGCATGGCCAAATCCTGCACCACGCCGCCACCCGGGCGCGCCCCCCGGCGGCCGCCGGGTCCTTACCATGGGGTTTCATGGCCGAGCCGAGGTGGCTGAGCGCGGCGGAGATGCGGGCGTGGCAGGCGTTCCTGGCGGCCGGGGCGCTGCTTGACCGGCGCCTCGACCAGCAGCTGAAGGAGGAGGCCGGACTGTCCCACGCCCAGTACGAGATCCTGGTCCGGCTCGCCGCGGCCCCCGGCGGGGAGCTGCGGATGACCGACCTGGCCGGCGTCCTGTACACCTCCAAGAGCGGCCTGACTTACCAGATCGGCCAACTGGAGAAGGCGGGGCTGGTGGGCCGGGCCTCCGCCGCCGCGGACGTGCGCGGCGTCATGGCGGTGCTGACCGATGCGGGGCGCAGGCGGCTGGCGCGGGCGGCGCCCGGCCACGTCGCGGCGGTCCGCGCCCTGCTCATCGACGTGCTGACGGAGCAGCAGCTCGCCGCCGTGGCGGATGGTCTCGGCGAGGTCGCCCGCCGCCTCGGCGCCACCGCCTATGATTGAGCTCGCACTTTACGGGCAGGGTGGAACCGTACGTACACCCGCGGAGGTTTCCATGTCGCGCACCAATACAAACGGCAACGCCGCCGCCACGGCAGCCAACCAGCTCGTGCAGCGCGCGCGCCAGGCGGCCGAGGCCGCGAAGCCACTCGCCGCCCAGGTGAAGCCGCGCGCCAGCGACGCCAGACAAGCCGCCACGCGCGGCGTGTACCGGGCGCGGGTCTGGGCGGCGCCGCAGGTCGAGCGCACCGGACAGGTATTCCAGGACACGGTGGCTCCCAAGGTCGCCGACGCCTTGCACTCGTCCGCGCAAAAGCTGGACCCTGGCCAGCCGCCGCACCGTGGCTGGCGCAAGGGGGCAGCCGTCATCTCGATCCTGCTGGCGGCCGCCGCCACCGCAGTCGCCGCCATGGCCCGCAAGCGCAAGGCCCAGTCCGCCGCGTCGGCGGATTCCGAGGAGGCCGGGCAGGACGCACCGGCCCCTGACGAGGCGACGGCCAGCGCGGACGGCGCCGCGAGCGCGGACGGCACGGGCAGCGTGGCCAGCGCGAACGGCACGGCCAGCGCGGACGGTGAGGTCACGGACCCGGCGCGCAACTTCTGAGCCAACCCCGCCAAGCAAGCGGCCGCCCTGATGCATTGCGTTTACGCCGCGCCGGGGCGGCCGCCCTGCCGTGCTCAGCCACCCTGGTCCCGGATGACTCCGCCCGCGCGATAGCCCGGCGGTGAGACCCTGCGGGCCGGCCGGGCGGTTCAGTCCTGCCACGGGCCCAGACTGGACAGCGGCCCGCCCGTTGTGTTACCGCTGGGTAGGCTCGGGCAGTATCTGGGATGAGCCACCCAAAGAAACGGGATGAACGATGAGTACCCAGCAGGCAGGACAGACCCGGAACGTCGGTGAGCGCGAAGCGCGGCAGGTGGCGGAGGAAGCCCGGGAGGCCGGGTGGCAGAAGCCCAGCTTCGGCAAGCAGTTGTACCTGGGTAACTTCCAGCTGGACCTGATCCATCCGCATCCCCGGCCGGATGTGGAGGCGGTGCGCCGCGGCGAGGAGTTCTGCGCCAAGATGCGCGAGTTCTGCGAGAACTCGGTGGATAGCGCGCTCATCGAGCGGGAGGCCCGGATCCCGGACGAGGTGGTGAAGGGGCTCGCCGCGCTCGGGGCGTTTGGCATGAAGATCGCGCCGGAATACGGCGGCCTCGGGCTGACCAACCTGTACTACAACCGGGCGCTGATCATCGCCGGGTCCGTCTCGCCGGTCCTCGCGGCGATGCTGTCGGCGCATCAGTCGATCGGCGTGCCGCAGCCGCTGGCGCTGTTCGGCACCGAGGATCAGAAGCAGCGCTACCTGCCGCGCTGTGCGCGGGGAGAGATCAGCGCGTTCCTGCTCACCGAGCCGGACGTGGGGTCCGACCCGGCCCGGCTGAGCACCACGGCGACCCCGTCGGAGGACGGCTCGGAGTACGTGCTGGACGGCGTCAAGCTATGGACCACGAACGGGGTGGTCGCCGACCTGCTGGTGGTGATGGCCCGGGTGCCCAAGAGCGAAGGGCACCGCGGCGGGATCACCGCCTTCGTGGTGGAGGGCGCCGCGCCGGGGATCACCGTCGAGCGGCGGAACGCGTTCATGGGCCTGCGCGGCCTGGAGAACGGGCTAACCAGGTTCCATGAGGTCGTGGTCCCGGCCACCAGCCGGATCGGCCAGGAGGGCCAGGGCCTCAAGATCGCCCTGACCACGCTGAACACCGGCCGGCTGTCGCTTCCGGCGAGCTGCGTCGCGGCCGGGAAGGTCGCGCTGAAGATCTCCAGGGAGTGGTCACGGGAACGGGTGCAGTGGGGGCGCCCGGTCGGTGAGCACGAGGCGGTGGCCAAGAAGATCTCGTTCATCGCCGCGACCACCTACGCGCTCGAGGCGGTGGTCGAGCTGTCCAGCCAGCTCGCCGACGACAAGCGCAACGACATTCGCATCGAGGCCGCGCTGGCCAAGCTGTACTGCTCCGAGATGGGCTCGCAGATCGTCGACGAACTGGTGCAGATCCGCGGTGGCCGCGGTTACGAGACCGCGGAGTCCCTCGCCGCGCGCGGCGAGCGGGGCGTGCCGGCCGAGCAGATGATGCGGGACATGCGGATCAACCGGGTCTTCGAGGGCTCCTCGGAGATCATGCGGCTGTTCATCGCCCGGGAGGCGGTGGACGCGCACCTGTCGGCCGCCGGCGGCCTCATCGAGCCGGGAGT
>Ga0318563_10000675_pt1 | contig 13969 bp, 11 predicted proteins | sample GRESIP066b5f19_FD_203689 | JGI IMG/M metagenome (GOLD analysis project Ga0318563, IMG submission 203689) | Tropical soil microbial communities from Luquillo Experimental Forest, Puerto Rico - GRE.SIPMG.066b5f19 | ecosystem: Environmental > Terrestrial > Soil > Tropical forest > Bulk soil... | reverse complement strand
TCCCCGTAGACTACCGGGTTTTTGAGGTACTCAAAATAGTACTGGATGGCTTCATCGATCTTGTTGAGCCGATAAGATATTTCTCCCTTCCAGAAATTGACCATGGGAAGGACTGCCTGATTACCGGGACTCTTCAGCACCCTGTCCAGGAATTCATTGGCCGAGATCAGCATGCCGTCATTAATCAGTTCGGTCGCCCGGCCGTAGAGGATCCTTGGGTACAGCTGCCTGGCCGCCGGGGAAGGGTTTTTCAGGCTGTCCATCAGCACCAGGGCATCGTTGTAATTACTTGTATTGGCCAGCACGCCCAACAGCAATTCTTTCGCTTCCCGGCTATAAGACGAGTTTGGGTACTCCTGCAAAAACTGTTTGAATTCATCAAGAGCCATATCCTGGTAACCCAGTTCATAGGAAAGCTTGGCATAATTGAAGCTGGAGATTTCTTTTTGCTGCACATTGCTGTTGTTTGAGGAACAGAAAAGAAAAGCATTGCGGGCGTTGGCTTTTTGCCCTGTTTTCAGATAGGCATCCCCAAGCAGGTACATGGAATTCTGGGCCAGCGAATCGTCTTTGCCACCCAATTGTCTGAATCCCTCTATGGATTTGTTCCAATTACCCAACTGGTAATAACAATAGGACAGTTCATAGAGATCTTCCCTGGAAACCTGTCTGGCCTGGCTGCTGTATTGTTCAAGATAAGGCAGGGCCTTGGCAAAGTCCTTCTGTTCGTAGTAACCATGGCCGGCCAGTTGCCTGAGTTCTGCGTCATAGTATTGGCCCCCCTGGGACAGCTTGGTCGCTGCGTACTGAATGGCTTTGTCCTTCTGGTTCTTAACAAGGTAAATATTGGCGATGTAATAAGGAACTATCTTGTCGTATTTGGGTTTGTCCTCCACAACCTGGAAAGCGGTTAATGCATCCTGGTAGTGCTTCTGGTAAAAGGCTATAAATCCGTAGTAATAATTTGCGTCTATGTAGTTGGGATCCTTCGGCATTTGGCGAATGGCATCAAGCAGCGGCATGGCCCTGTCGAACCGTTTCTGGGTAAAATAGGCATACCCCTGGTGAAATTTCATGTCGGCGATCTCCCGGTTGCTGAGATTGTCGATGCTGGATTTCTCGTAGAGCCGTACTGCAGTTTCATAATCTTTTCTCCGGAAATAATATTCCGCCAGCTGGAAACTCAGCATTTCAGTCCTGGCCTCGTTATTTTCGAGGGTGACATATTCATTAGCCTGCTTTACCGCGGTGCTGTCATTCTGCTTCAGTCCACACACGATGGTATAATACCTGATCTCCGCATAATTAAGGGCCTCGTTTCCTTTATCTGTCTCCCGGAGACTGGATTGCAGGTCTCTGAATATTGGGTAGGCCAGGCTATAGTACTCATTCTGGAAATATTCCTTGGCCTGCTTGAAGCTTGCCTGCGGGTCGGTGATGAAGTATGTCTGCTGCGCGATTGCGGAAAAAGTGAAAACGGCGGTCAAAACAAATAGTACTGTCCTTTTCATCCGAATGGATTTGTATTTTGTTAAACCGGATGATTTCCGTCACAGCTCACCTGCGACCGATTCAATCCAATGTCCTGTTACCGGATAGGTTAACGGACTAAAGATTCTAATTATTTTGCCTTTCACCAAACATCGTTCCAAACAGGTGTGGATAACTGCAAGGATTAACATTTCTTTTGCTGTGGGTTCGTTTGAGCCTCAAACCGGCCCGCTAGACTACATGTCGATCTCGGTGATCGCATCCACCCCTGTCAAAGAATAATTCCGGAGGATGATTTTATGATCCGCTCCTCCGGCCTGTACCCTGCTTTGCATATTCGGCCTTTTCATGTAGGTTTGGTTCAAAATTTCCAACGATGAAAAGACTTCTCTCCACCTCCTACACAGAATCTTTTTTTAATCTGTCCCTGTTTATGTTAAGGGTCTCTTTCGGGGTTCTGATTTGTCTGAACCACGGTATTCCCAAAATTTCCCATTACAGTGCCTGGAAAACTCAATTCTTTGACCCTTTCCGTATCGGATCGGCCAATACACTTATGTTGTCCATTTTTGCAGAGGTCTTTGCGGCCATGTTGTTGGTACTGGGTTTGTTCTCCAGGCTCTCAGCCCTGATCCTGGCAGTGGACATGCTGTTTGCTTCCTTTATTTATCATAGGGGTCAGCCGATCAATGGCTATGAAGATGCCATCATGTATTTCTTTGCCTTCCTCTGCATCTTTCTGCTGGGTCCGGGAAAGATCAGCGTGGATGGGATGGCCGGAAATTAACCCTGTAAACCGGGTGCATCCACCTGATGAAAAGATTTGAATTCACCTGGTATCCCAGCCAACCCGCTGATTTATCAAAATCCAGTTCTCGATGTTTGTTTCAGAAACCAAAGTTCGCGTCCGCTATGCAGAAACCGACCAGATGAAAGTTGTCTATCATGGTAACTATGCCCAATACTTTGAGGCGGCCAGGGCAGAATCAATCAGGCAACTCGGTTTTACCTATAAGGACCTGGAGGCAATGGGTGTGATCATGCCCATCGTGGAACTGCATGTGAAATTCCTGCGTCCGGCTCTCTATGACGACCTGCTTACCGTAAAAACGATTTTAAAAGAGCTGCCTGCCGGTTATCGCATAGAGTTTCACCATGAAGTCTACAATGAGCAGGAAAAACTGTTGACAACAGGAAGGGTGGTACTGTATTTTCTGGATTCCAGAACGATGCATAAAATCAGTCCTCCGCCAGGTTTGAGGAGCAGGCTGGAGGGATTTTTTGATCCTTCCGCCCCGGAAGGGGGTCATCATGCTAACAATGGGGGGTAGACGAACTGCAACCCGCCGGGATATCCCGGAAAAGAAAAAATATGGACAAAATATTTGCGAGTATCATCACCATCGGGGACGAATTGCTGATCGGCCAGGTCATTGACAGCAACAGTGCCTGGATGGCTGCAGAACTGAACAAGGCCGGCATCTGGGTCAGGCACCGGCTGGCAGTCGGAGATGACTGGAATGAAATCTGGAATGCCCTGGCGGAGGAAAGCAGGGTCTCGGATATTATCCTGATCACCGGCGGTCTTGGTCCTACGGCCGACGACATCACCAAACCACTCCTGTGCCAATATTTTGGCGGTAAGATGGTTACTGATCCAGGAGCCCTGGCAAATGTGAAGCATATCTTTGAAAACATTCTGAAAAGGCCTATGATCGGGCGTAACCTGATGCAGGCAGATGTTCCAGATGTATGTACGGTCATACCGAATGGCAGGGGAACTGCGCCGGGAATGTGGTTTGAAAAGGATGGTAAGATTTATGTCTCCATGCCCGGCGTTCCCCATGAAATGAAAGGGATGATGTCCACAACTATCCTGCACATGCTGGCCGAAAAGTTTGCACTGCCTTTTATCACGCACCGGACCCTGCTGACGGCCGGTATCGGAGAATCGTTTCTGGCTGAACACATCAGGGATTTTGAAAACAATCTGCCTTCTACGGTTAAACTGGCCTACCTGCCCAACTATGGGATGGTCCGTCTGCGGCTGACAGCTATGGGGGGCAACCAGGGCGCGGTGGAAATGGAGGTTCAGCAAAAGTTCGGGGAATTGAAGTCCCTGGTATCGGAGTGGATGGTTATTGATGAAGATATCCCCCTTCAGGCAGTCCTGGGTAGATTATTGAGAAAAGTGAACAAGACCTTGTCCACGGCTGAAAGCTGTACAGGTGGTTATATTGCCCATCTGATCACCAGCATTCCCGGCTCCAGCGAATATTTTGAAGGGAGTGTAATCAGCTATTCCAATGAAGTCAAGGAAGGACTCCTCGGAGTAAAACCGGAAACCATTTCTGACCATGGAGCAGTGAGCAGGGAAACAGTGGAGCAGATGGCTGAAGGTGCGCTTTTTTCTCTTCGGTCAGATTATGTTATCGCAACCACTGGTATCATGGGACCCGATGGGGGCACGGCTGAAAAACCGGTAGGAACTGTTTGGATTGCCGTGGGAAAGTCCGGGAAACTCCAGTCTCAGAAATTCAATTTCAGGTTTGACCGCATCCGGAATATTGAACTGGCGGCAAACACTGCCCTCAATATGCTGAGAAAATTTATTCTTGAAGAAGACCAATAAGGCATTCCTTACGATTATCCGGAAATAATTACCTTTGGTCCGTTAAGGGGACCTGACTGGCAAATGACTGCTGAAGACAGGTTCTTTCTTATCTGCCATCCAATATCCGGGATCTTACCCTGAACCCACGTGACTGTGTTCCTGTTCTCTGTACGGGCAAAATGTTCCCTGAACGGGAACGGGGGCCGGAGACCTTAAAAAAAATCTCACCACTTAAATCATAATTAACCTATGGCTCTTGTTGATCTGGTAATGCCAAAGATGGGTGAAAGCATCATGGAAGCTACCATCCTGAAATGGCATAAAAAAGCCGGAGATCCGGTGAAACAAGATGAGACTTTATTAGAGATTGCCACCGATAAAGTGGACAGTGAAGTACCGTCCATAGCAGCTGGCACCGTCGAGGAAATTCTCTTTTGGGAAAATGATGTTGTCCCCATTGGATCGGTGATCGCCAGGATCCGGACGACGGTGGAAGCACAGCGTCCCTCGGGGCAGCCCGGCAGGCCTTCTGAAACCCAGAGGCCAGTCACTGAACAGATGGCAGAGCAGGTCCATTTCGGATCCCTGGCAGCCAGGCCGGCCGTTATCAGCAACGGAAATGGAGCAGGCAATCGTTTCTATTCGCCACTTGTCCTGAACATAGCTGCCAATGAAGGAATCAGCCTATCAGAACTGGAGACGATAGCCGGAACGGGGAATGAAGGCCGCGTTACGAAAAAAGATATCCTGCAATATGTAGGCGGAAGAAAATCCGCCGGCACACCTGCCCACCCCCAGCCTTCGCTGCATGAGCCCTATGTTCAAAAAGAGCCCGCCTATTCACAGAAGCCGGCAGCTCCCGAATATATAACACCGTTACAGGTGCACGGGGGCAACGTGGAAATTATTGAAATGGACCGGATGCGCCGGCTGATCGCCGATCACATGGTGCGCAGCAAGCACACCAGTCCGCATGTCACCAGTTTTACGGAAGCCGATGTCACCAACCTGGTACTTTGGAGGGATAAGATCAAAAATGAATTTGAAAAAAGGGAGGGCACTAAAATCACCTTCACGCCCCTGTTCATTGAGGCGGTCGTACGTTGCATAAAAAAATTCCCCTATGTCAACAGCTCTGTTGACGGGGAGAAGATCATCCTGAAAAAGGATATCAATATGGGAATGGCTACGGCCCTGCCAAACGGCAACCTGATTGTCCCCGTCATCAAAAATGCTGACCAGTATAACCTGGTCGGGCTTGCCAAAAAAGTGAACCAGCTCGCAGAAAATGCTCGCAACAACAAGATGAGTCCGGAAGATACCCAGGGGGGAACATTTACCCTGACAAATGTCGGGACATTTGGAAGCCTGATGGGAACCCCTATCATCAATCAGCCACAAGTAGCCATCCTTGCCGTTGGTGCGATCAAAAAGCGCCCGGTCGTCCTGGAAACTTCACAGGGTGATTCCATAGCTATCCGCCACATGATGTACCTGTCCCTGTCCTATGACCACCGGATAGTGGACGGAAGCATCGGGGCCAGTTTTCTGACTGCAGTTGCCCGTGAATTGGAACAGTTCAATTCCGACAGGGAATACTAAACACGAAAGAATAGGGTTACCTGGAGCCCTGGCTTAATTTGCAGGTTCATTCCATTCACTTGTGCCGGCAGTTTAATTTCCTCTCGTGGGACCTTTAGGATATTTCCTTTACCCGGAATTTCCGGGCATTCTCCTGATTTGTATACGCAGCAGGCCGAAAGATAGGGCTGCTTCATCATTAAGGATTTCCATATAAACCGTTTTCAGATAATAAGCATACATCCGCCACGTTAAATGGAAGGCAGAGCCCTATGAACAGGATAATGGCTACGGGTAAGGAGTTAAAAAATTCAGGCAGGCATCTTCTATTGCAGGAATTTTTGTAAATTCAATTTAACTTATACTAAACCCACAGCACCATGAAAACGCTATCTGAAACCTGGTTCGCCGATGGCTATATAGATTTTGAGCTCAAAAAATACACCCTTCTCGCCTACCTGCAGGAAGTTAACCAGTGCTTTAACCAGAATAAACTTTACCCCCAGCTTGCGGATGTTATTTTCCATTATAACAACCTGGTCGCTTTCCGGGAGAATAAGAGGTTCCTCCAGGAGCATTTCCCAAAAAAACTGACAAGCGTTCAGCTGGAAAAATTGCAGGTTCTTTACGAACAGATGATTCAGGATGATGAACTCATGCAGGAACTCGAAGAAATTATCAATTATTCCGCAACGCTGATGAAGGCAGCCATCACCAACGGAACGGAAATATACGAATTCGTTGAAGGCAAACTGGTTATCTCACCCGTTGGAATCATTCCCCTTGATATTCATGAAGGCTATTTTTTTCTTTGCGAGGGCAATTACAGTGATACCAGAGTCTATCGATATCGCCTGAGTTTTTTCGAGAAGCATGATGAAAAATATCGAAGCATCCGGACGGAATTTATTGATAGCTGGAAGCGGAGCGTCGTCAATACCTACGAAAATATAAAGTCTGAACTTATCCGGATAAAATCGGAACTCCCTAATCCGGCAGTGTATTCCATTGAAACCGAATTGAAGTTCCCGGTTGAGGAAACGCTTCTCCCGATTGCCAAAAGGAGCCTCGTCCGGTATATCTCTTCGCAGGCTGCTTAAAGCCGGATGCCTGGATTTACATGGGCGGCTCCCCGGTTGAACCGGAACGCTCTCTTGACCCCTTCCACAATTTCACCATATGCAGCAGGATGGCAAGCAGGATCAGGGTAAATCCGGTAAAAAAACCGCCGTTTAAATATCTGTCCTCCCTGAAGACCACAAATGCCAGCGCAATCCCGTATACGGGTTCCAGGTTATACGTCAGGTTGACCGTGAAAGCTGACACTTTCCTGAGGGCACTCATGGAGAGATTAAATGCCAGGACGGTGCATAACCAGCTCAGGATCAGCAGCCAAATCCAGTCCGTAAGACCAGGGATAATGTTGGTGACCGGCAAGGACCGGAGGTAGAAAGGCAGGAGCAGGGTTAGAAAAAGAAATCCCCCGCTGAGCTCGTATAAAGTAACCGTCTGGTATGGGATCCTGGCTAGCAGGCGCCGGTTCAGGACGGGAAACAAGCTGCCAAGGAAGGCAGAAATGACCCCTATGGCGATTCCGGTTTTGTAGCGTGGATCAAACTGAAAAATAAAATAAATGCCGCCCATAACCATCAGCCCAAGGGCCAGTTCTTCCTTGTCCGGCTTCACCCGGTAAATCAATGGCTCCAGGATGGCCGTGAAGAATCCGACGGAAGAAAAACAGACCAGGGCAATGGATACATTGGAGGCTTTGATGCTTCCGTAAAAGCTGACCCAGTGCAAGGCAGCAATCGCCCCCACTCCAAATATCTTCAGCAAATCCCCCATGGGAAGATTTTGGGATTTTCTTCCCAGAAGGCTTAGCAACCAGAGGGTTACGGAGGTAATCAGGAGCCGGTACCAGACCAGTAACCCCTCATTCAGGCTGATCAACCTGCCCAAAATGCTGGTAAACCCAGCCAGGAAAACGGCGACGTGTAATTGGATAAAGGCCTTTTTCATCCGGATGGCAAAGAAAGGAAAAAAGCAGCATAACCTAGATAAGGATTCGGCTGGAGCCGTTACAGGATCCAGATAGCACCGTGACACAAAATCCATTTTTCCAGACTCAGCCTGGAGAAAATATGCCCATTCAACCAATGTGGGGAATGCAAGTCCTGGAGGAGCCTATTCGCGCCCCATCCGAATTTTGGAGAAGGAGGTAATGGTATTTATTTCCGTGTTCTTTACTCGCTTGCTGTAATTTTTGAAGAGGGAATACCAGCGTAACTTCAGCACTCCCAGAATGCCTTCCTTAACGATTCCTTTATTCATTTTTGAGACCCCGAATTTGCGGTCTTCAAAAATAATAGGTACTTCCTTTATGGAGAATCCAAGTTTCCAGGTTGCAAATTTCATTTCAATCTGGAAGGCATAACCCACAAAATGGATTTCGTCCAGGTTAATGGACTGAAGGACTTCACGGGTATAACAAACAAATCCCGCGGTCGGATCTTTTACCGGCATCCAGGTGATCATCCGCGTATAAAGCGAAGCTCCTTTTGACAGCGTAACGCGGTCCCAGGGCCAGTTGACATTGCCGCCACCGTCGACATACCGTGAACCAACCGCCATATCGGCTCCCTCAAATCTGCAAGCACGATAGAGTCGATCGAGGTCAGCCGGGTTGTGGGAAAAATCAGCATCCATTTCAAAAATGAAACGGTATCCCTTATTGACAGCCCATTTAAAACCATGGATATAGGCTGTTCCCAGCCCAAGCTTGCCATGACGTTCTTCCAGGAAAAGTTCAGAAGGGTATTTGTCTTGCAATTGCCTGACAATCTGAGCAGTGCCATCCGGGGAATTATCATCGATCACCAGGACGTGAAAATCCTGACCCATGGAGAAAATCGCCTCGATGATCCGGGAGATATTTTCCTTTTCGTTGTAAGTGGGTATGACAGCAATCTTTTCCAAAAGCTATATTGAATTAAAGATACAAATTTACAACTTTTCCCCATTCCAGGATTTATGCACAAATTGTACAAGCCTTAAGCCCTAGGTATTTAGCCCTTTTTTAACATTGTCCGGTTAAAAATCTCTGTCAGCTTCTGTTTGGTGTGCATGGGAAAGTCCCCCTTCATCATCCAGTCGTAGTACTGAGGCTCCGATCTGAGGACCTCCGCTACGGGGCGGCCCTTGTGCTTGCCGAAGTTGAACACTTCTACCCCATTTTCCAAGGTAAATCTCCTTGCGAAATCTACGATCTGATCCTCACCCGTAAATTTGACAATACTATCCACATCTTTTCCCAACTGCGGATACTTATTTAATTGAGCTTCAAGCACTTCCAGGGTAGCCTCGGCATCCGCTTCGGCCCCATGCGCACCTTCGAGGTTCTTGTTGCAGTAAAACCGGTAGGCTGCGCTGAGGGTTCTTTGTTCCATCATATGAAAAACCCGCTGAACATCAACCAGTTTTCTTCCCCTGGTATCGAATTCCATTCCAATGCGCAAAAACTCCTCCACCAGAAGTGGAATATCGAACCGGTTGGAATTATAACCCGCCAGATCACAATTGTCCAGGAATTGTTTCAGTTCGTTGGCCACCTGTTTGAAGGTGGGTGCGTCCCTGACCTTTTCATCTGTTATTCCGTGAATATCCGCAGAAGCCTGGGGAATGGGAATTTCCGGGTTGAGGAGTTTTTGCTTGGTAATTTTCTTTCCATCCGGCAGGATCTTGACGATGGCAATTTCCACGATGCGGTCGGATCCGAGATTGGTACCGGTTGTTTCAAGATCAATGACAGCTAGTGGCCTTGTAAGTTGTAACATGTATTGGGTGTAATATGGGTTATGATTTGGTAAGGAAGGCAAAGGTAACCGGGATCATGAAAGTATCTGCGCGCTGTATTGATTTGACAGGGGAATTCAATTCAGGAACCCGGGCTTGACGACAAGTTTTGATTAGGAAGTAATTTGTTTTACAAATGTAAGCATATCCATGCCATCATAATTGCCGGAGCTCATCAGCAGCAGGTTGGTGTTTTTGTAGGTTTGTTTTTCAAGCCATTGTTTCAACTTTTCCTGGTCATTGAATACCTGCAGACCCGGTTTTCCAAATCCGTCCTTTACTGTGTGGGGATCCAGCTCAGGCATTCTCTTCAGCGCAAGGGCATGCGTGGAATAAAATACTGCCGCCTGGTCGGCACTGTCCATAGATCCGGCATATTCTTTCATAAATGCTCCGTTGAGGCTGCTGTAGGTGTGCAACTCCAGCAAGGCGATGAGCTGCCTGGAAGGAAATTGCTGTTTTACAGCCTGGATACTGGCCCTTACTTTTGATGGGGCATGGGCAAAATCGCGGTATATACTGGACTGATCGTTTTTGCCTAGCAGTTCCAGTCGTTTGGAGGCTCCGGTAAACTGGCCGATTGCCTTACAAAAGGACGTTGCCTGAATGCCAAGCTCCCGGGTCGCCAGCCAGGCCGCATGGAGGTTGAGCAGGTTATGATCTCCAAATACCTGGAGATCAGCCGTTTCGCCTTCTATTGTTACCCGGGTTTTGCCGTCAGAGATGCTGTGTTCCGGGATGCCATAGGGCATTTTCCGGATTCGGGAAGGATATTCGTCCACCAGTTCCCGGAGGACCGGATCGGTTTCATTATATATCAGTAAGCCCCCGGGTTCTATCTTATCCAGGAAGACACTGAACTGTTCCAGATACGACCCAAAAGTGGGAAATACGTTGATATGATCCCAGGCGATTCCGGTTATAATGGCGATATGGGGGAAAAGGAAGTGAAATTTAGGCCTTTTTTCAATGGTACTGGCCGGATATTCATCTCCTTCACAAACGATCAGTGGCGCATCCGAAATGCTTACAGACTGTTCAAAGCCTTCCAGCCGGGCACCGACCAGGTAATCAAAAGCTTTCCCTGAGTTCTTCAGTACATGCATGATCATGGAGGTGGTGGTCGTCTTACCGTGGCTGCCCCCGACGACGACCCTTGTCTTATGGATACTTTCCTGAAATATGTATTCCGGGAAGGAATAAATCGTCACATTCAGCTCCTTTGCCCTGAGCAGTTCAGGATTGTCAGCCCTGGCGTGCATACCCAGGATAACCGCATCAATGCCAGGGTTGATTTTTCCCGGAAACCAGCCGGTTTCTTCGGGAAGAAGCCCCTCCATGGCCAAATTGGACTTTGCCGGTTCAAATATCTCGTCGTCACTACCCGTAACGGTATATCCTTTTCTTTTCAGGGCTATGGCCAGCTGGTGCATGACACTACCCCCTATCGCTATAAAATGAACAACCACCTCTAAAACTATTTAAATTATGGTTAAAAATATTCCAGGGCCCCGTATTGGCAAAAAAAATATCATTTACAACGGATTATGAGTTGCATTTGTTATTTTTTTATTGTTATTTTGCCTGTTATCCTTTTATTTCCTATCCTTTCGAAATTTTCTCATTGTTTCCGTCCGTTCCTCTGAATTACCTGGTGATCGTTTCCGTCATGAACCAGGCATTTTTTAATTTTTAAATACCCAGAAAAAAAATGAGAAAATCAATTTTAATCTTCGTACTTGCTGCAACGATTGTAACGCTGATCACTTCCTGCGCCAGCTACCGGGGTTACGAAAAAAGCGGATGCAAATCAACTCAGGGTTTTGTTGGCTATGGTGGCCATTAAAAGAGAAAGTATAAGCAATACCGTCACAATATTCTAGACCAAGAGGTTACCGTCGGGTAACCTTTTTTATTTTTTCAGGATCATGGTTTGGAAACATTGGAACAAATGAAAAGAACCGGGAGACCCTGGGATTGCTGAATCCACATCAGCGACGGGGCGATGGTTCATTTCCAAATCATCACCAGCATTCCTACGAGGATAAGTCCTGCGCCCATGGCAATTTTTGGGGTAATGGGCTCCTTGAGAAAGACAAAAGAAAGCAGAACGGCAAAAACAATACTTCCCTTGTCGATCGCCGAAACTTCAGAAACCTTTCCGAGTTGAAGGGCCTTGTAATAGAGCAGCCATGATATGCCGGTTGCCACAGCCGAGAGAGTCAGAAAAATCCAGTTGCCGGTTGAAAGTCCCGGAAGCTCCCTTACTTTATTTCTGAAAAGGGCAATTCCCCAGGTGATCACCAGGATGATCACGGTGCGTATGGCAGTAGCCAGGTCAGAATTGACATTCTTCAAACCCGCTTTGGCAAAGACGGCCGTAAGGGCCGCAAACAGCGCTGAGAACAGTGCATATATAAACCAGGGGGAAAGTCTGACCATATACCCAAATTACAACAAATTGGCCAGCGTCGATCTCCGTCTTTACCAAGGCCGCCGGTCTTTGCTACAGCGACCGGGAAATTATTTGCCGGTATTCTCTAAAAAAAGGAAGGGCGGGGACTTGGTCCAGTCTACAGATGACCTGATAAATCCCGGAGCAACGGAGAAGTTACCCAGCAGGATGTCCGGTTTACCATCACCATTGAGATCACCGGCATCCATGGTAAGCCATCTGCCTGCTTTCCCCGAGGCCAGGGTATGCGGCTTAAACTGGAAATTGCCTGTGTTTTCCAGGTACACAAATCCCTCTTCCGGCTGATGGCGGTAATCCGCAAAAAAAGATATCACCGCCAGATCAAGATCGCCGTCTCCATCAAAATCTCGCGCCATGGCCTTGTAACATCCGTTGATGGGGAAAAAATATTTTTGGGAGAAATGATTTGTGCCATCATTCATAAAAATGTAAACACCGTGATAGGGTTTGAGTACAGTAGAATAGTCCGCGTTGTCGCCACAGGTATATACAATATCCGGATAGCCGTCATGGTTAAAATCTGCGAGCTCAAAATAGGAGGAACCGTAAACAGGCGGAAAACGGAGCAGGGGTTCTTCCTTGAACTTCCCGTTGCCCTGGTTGGTAAAGTGAAAAATACCCTCGTCTCCCTGGGCAAACAATACCCACAAATCGGGAAGGCCATCGTGATTATCGTCGCGAATATAGGCCTTGATGGCTCCGGGTACAGCACGGATCACATGTCTTTTGAATTTGCCGTTCCCGGTATTTTCCATCCAGGAGAGTGCTCCGGTCAGGTTTCCGAATTCGCAGATAAGGTAGTCCGTTAGTCCGTCCCGGTTGAGATCGACCGCCGTAATTTGTACAGGCCTGGCCAGGGAATCAAGGAGGGGCACCGTATCTACCATCATTCTGCCATCCGGCCGGAGAGCTATCCGGTAGGCCTTTCCAAATTTTCCATTGGTCGGATTGAGGATGCCGATGTCACAGGCGATCATCGACCCTTTCTGGATATCCAGATCCACAATGGGCCCGCTGAAATGGACAGAATCCACCACATTCAACTTGTCATCCAGGCGGACAAGGCTCTTTTTGATGACATCTCCCAGAAGCAGGCTACGCTTCCCTCCCGAGGTGTCGACCCTGATAAAACAGGTCGCCGGTTTACTATGCCCTGATGAGGTGGAATCCACCTTGAAAAGGGAGAGGTCGTTTTGAATCGGGTATGGTCTCTTTTGCCTGGGCAATGAGTCCGGCGCTGTGGCGATGTAATAACTCATGAGAGTCTTCCACTCCTCGGGTTTCAGCAGGGGCTGGGAAGGATAGAAATTCTTGTCCAGGAATTTGTCCCGGCTGCTATTGGGATAATGAACCAGTCCGGATGAAAAAATACCTAGCCACGGACCCATATAAGGCAGGACTCCCCGCTCCCAGGTTCCGGCATCCAGCAAAGATGGTTGAGGCAATAGATGACAACCCTTGCAATAGGTGGAAGCCAGCTGTTTCCCTTTCTTAATGTCTGCGTCCGTGATGTCCGGATGGGTGTGATTTCGGACGGTGTGTTGGCACCCGGTCAGCAGCAGAGCCACAGCAATACCCCGCAAAACTGCCAAAGGGTGCTTTCTTCTTGTTCGAGTAGGCATTATTGATGGGCCCGGTCAGCATAGCACTCCATCCGGGCATTCCAAAACTACGGAACGGTGATAGAAAGGTTGTTTCCCTTGGCACCTTTTACATGAATGGATGAAATCTTATCGTTGATCAGGAGGAATCTGCCGGACTGTGAGAGGAAAGAAGCCCCGTAATGGAATTCCTCTTTCCTGCGCAAACCGTTCTTCATGACCAGCTCGGCGCTGACATCGCCAGGTTCCAACGGGATCAGGCGGATATTCTTATTCAGCTTATAGATCTTCAGAGGTCCCCTGTTCTGGCTGGCTGCGAGCAAATACTGGCCTGCAACGCCTTTGAGCTTAACC
>Ga0318563_10000674_pt1 | contig 13980 bp, 11 predicted proteins | sample GRESIP066b5f19_FD_203689 | JGI IMG/M metagenome (GOLD analysis project Ga0318563, IMG submission 203689) | Tropical soil microbial communities from Luquillo Experimental Forest, Puerto Rico - GRE.SIPMG.066b5f19 | ecosystem: Environmental > Terrestrial > Soil > Tropical forest > Bulk soil... | reverse complement strand
CGCCAGTGTCCTACGTGGTCGGCACGCCCAAGGGGCGGCTCACGCGCTTGGAGCGGCAACTGCTTGCCCGGCCGTGGCATGAGGCAAGGCCCGGCGTGCAGGTCAAGCTGCTGCCGCAGGACGGCGAGCTCTACGTGTTCGCCCAGAGCGCCGATCGCGTCGCCAAGGAGCGCGCCATGCGCCGGCGCCAGCTCAAGTGGCTCTGGGCGCGCCTCGAGCAGCTCCGTGCGATGCGGCTCACGCGCGAAGAGCTGCTCATGAAGCTCGGCGCCGCGCGCCAGAAGACGCCGACCGCATGGCGCCTGGTCACGATCGAGATGTCGGCGACGAGCCCCATGTTCAGCTATCGGCTCGACCGCAACAAGCTGCGCGTCGCGCGCCGCGGCGAGGGCCGCTATCTGCTGCGCACCAATCTCACCGAGCACGATCCGGCCAAGCTGTGGACCTATTACCTACAGCTCGTAACGGTCGAGGAAGCGTTCAAGAACCTCAAGGGCGACCTCGCCAGCCGACCGATCTTCCATCAGAACCCACAGCGCATCGAGGCGCACATCTTCATCACCTTTCTCGCCTACTGCCTGCACGTCACGCTCAAGCGGCGCCTGCACGCGCTCGCTCCCGGCCTCACCCCGCGCCGTGTGCTCGAGAAATTCGCCGCCATGCAGATGATCGACGTCTACATCCCCACGACGACGCGCGCGAGCTCCTGCTCACCCGCTATACCGATCCGGAGCCCGAGCTGCGCATCCTGAGCTGGCTGTACACGAATTGTGGCGAACGCCCCCGAACCGGAGTCGAAGCAATCGCCTCAGAGCCACGGGCATTTTGGAGATGTCAGTGGCGAGTGGCTGGAACAAGGGCTGACACCCAAAGTGACGCCCGTGGTTGGAGGCGTACCCACGATCCACGGGGCATCTCACCCGTAGCCGCCCCGCCGACGCTGGGAAGCAGGAGAATGCGGCCGGACGGCCGCGGTCGCATGGTTTTGCGAGCCGCCGCCACCATATGAACCTCGCCGCGTGTTGGCACGACAAACCTCCTCAAAGAGGAGCGTTCGATGTTCAGCTTCCGGAATCTGCCGCCGATCCTTCCCGTGGCATGCGTCGCCGTCATCCTCGCCTATTTCATCGGCACGGGTCCGCGCGCCTTCGCGATCGGGCCGATCGACCTCCAGACCTCGATGCGCATCGTGCTGTGGCTCAAGCTGTCACTCGGGATCGTGATCGTTTTCGGCGCCGTCGTCGATCTCGTTCGGCGCATGATCTGGGGCCGCCCTGCAAAGCCCGAGCGTAAGTCCGAAAGCCCGTCGCTCTCGCTCGCCGAAGCTAATGTCGAGCGCAACCTCGCCGAACTATGTCAGGCGCCGGTCGGGCTTTCGCCGAAGCCCGAGGGCTTCGCCATCGCGACCACGGCCTCGAGCGCTCCGATCACGGTCGATGTCGCCGAGGGACGCGTCATCGTGCGCGCCACAGCCGAGCAGCTCGCGGAGTTCAAGCGTGCCCATCCGCGCCCAGCGCCGCGTGCCTCGGTGCCGAGCATCGGCCACCCGCGCATGAGCGGCGCAGTTTAGCGGACGGCGTCCCGGGAGGGGGTTGACCTATCAATGTCATCGCCGGGCTTGGCCCGGCCACCCACGACTTTCTTCCGCGCCGGCCGTGCTCAACTCGACGCCAGGCGTGAGTATCCGTCCTTCTCCCGCATCGCGGAACAAGACGGCGCCTCAGAAGTCGCGCAGCACGCGCAGGCGGACGCGCCAGGCATCGTCCTCGCGGGTGAGCTTGCCCGTCCCCGCGTCGACGTCGAATTGCCGGCGCTGCATCTGGTTGCGGTAGTAGAAGACCTCGACGCCGAGGTCGAGGTCCTTCACGGGCGACCAGATCAGGTTCGAGCCGATATTGATCTGCGTGCCCCCGTCATATTGCGTCGAATAGGGGTTGAAGGATGCGCCGTTGAGGCCGATCACCGTGCCGAGGCAGGAGGGGCAGGCGGCGCCGGCCGCAAAGCCCGCCGCGGTGCGGATCGCGCCCGAATATCTGACGTTGACGGCGCCAGCAAACAGGCCCTGGCGGATGGTCGGCGTCCAATAATGCTCATATGAGATCAAGGCCGAATACGCGGGCGTCAAGGTGAGGTGCCCGCTCGGGCCGACGACGGCATCATATGTCGAAAACGAGGTGCCGCCGCCGTCGCTATAGCCGGCGCCGGTGAAATAGGCCGGAAACCCCGAATCCGCATAGGCGAGGGCGCCCTTCGAATAGGCCGCCTCGAGATACACATAGTCGCCGGCCGCGATCATCGGCAGGTTGAGCTTCACGCCGCCCTGCACGGCCCAGCCATTGCCATGCACCGTGCCGTAGCCGCCCGAGACCATCGGCACCAGCGGGTTCACGATGAGCGCGGTGCCCGTATTGTTGAGCTGCAAGGAGTTGACGGTCGAGCCTCCGCTTTCGACGCGGTGATAGGCGCCCGAGAGCTGCACCTGGCCCCAGCCCTGCGTCAGGTTGAGCATGCCGACCACATCCGGCACATTCTCGCGTTGGATATAGTTGATGGCGCTGACACCAGGCGCCGCATACGGGCTGAACGCGAAGGGGTAGACGGCGTTAAATGCCGCATTCGGCGTCGAGGGGTTGATGCCGCCCGTGCCGACCGGTGCGAGGCCGGCGATCGGATAGCGCTGGCGCTCCTTCGGATCCTCGATCGACAGCGTCGCCGATAAGCCGTTGCCGAATGTGTAGGTATAGGCGAGCGCCTGGGTCAGGATGTTGGAATCGGACATGCCGAACCAGGCATCCCTGTCATAGTAGAAATCGAAGAAGGATTGCAGGCGCCCGGCGGTGAGCCCGCCCCATTGCACGAAGGCCGCGTTGATATTAACGCCGGTCTGCAGGCGGCTGCCCGCCGTGTCGATGCCGGCAAAGGCCGGGAAGCCGCCCGTGAAGGGCCCGCCGCCGAGGAAGCCGAATTTGATTGCGGCGCGCGCACCGCTTCCGGAACCGAAGGTGCCGAGCGGATCATTGCCGGAGACCCTGCTGAGGTCGATGCGCGCGAAGGCACGTAGCAGGCCCCAATCGGTCGCGGTGCGCGCGTCGAGGATGAGGCGCGCCGTCGCGTTGAAGCTCGAGACGTCGCTTAGCTTGTTGAAGGTCGTGCCCGTCTCATATTCGAAGAGCGCCCGCCCGCCGATCCTGAGGCAGGTGTCGGAGCCCGGAATATAGAAGAAGCCCGGCCCATAGGCGCTGCAGATCCGCACATATTCGACCGGAGCTGCCTTGCGGGTCGGCAAGTCCGCGGCCCAAGCCGCGTGGCCGACCGAGATCCCGGCCGCGGAAGCGAGGAAAAGACTGGCGATGCGCCTCATGCAATATCCCCGAAAGTGAATGCTCGGGCCACGATGCCTGAGGCCCGGATGCCTCGGCCGCCGAGGCAGCTCTGGCCCGTCATATGCCGGCGCCCCCCCGCCGGTCGAGCGCCGACGCGGCCAATCCTCGGGGCGCCCGGCATCATCCTCTATGCCCGGTGTGACAAAGGCGTCATGAAACCATGTCGCCTCGGTGTCATCGCGAGTTCGCGCGGGTCTTGCGCGCAACGCCACTTTGTTGCGTCGGGCCAGGGGGATGCGGGATGTCTCGCGAGCACCGCAGGCGGGGAGAAGGAATCCGCTCGCCTCGATCAGGCGGCACCGGCGCGATGCGGCGAGAGCAAGCGCTCTGCATCAGCCACGATGCGCTGCACGATTTCGCCGGCCTTCGGGATGTCGTGGATCAGGCCGCAGGCCTCTCCGGCGATGACGCCAGCGATATCAAAGTCCCCACGCTCGCGCGCGGCTGCGTAGTCGCGTCCGACCTCCTCCGCCTGCGCCTCGAGCTCGGTCTCACGGCCGAACCAACGATCGAGATGGTGGTTGCGCAAGACACGGCCCGTATAGGGTTCGGGCCACCGGTTTCGGCGCGAGATGTCGAAGACGATGGAGCGAGCCGTCTGCCCGCTCTGCGCCGCAACGATGCGACGCTTGGCCTCCGGATGCCCGTCAGCCTCCTGCGAGGCATAGAAGCGCGTGCCCAGCAGCACTCCTTCCGCGCCGAGCATCATCGCCGCAGCGAGGCCTCGCCCATCGGCGATCCCTCCGGCGGCGACCACGGGAACATCTGGGCAGGCGTCCACCACCTGCGGAAGCAAGGTGAAGAGGGGTTGAGACTGGCCGTGCCCGCCGGCCTCCGTGCCCTGTGCAACGATGACGTCGGCTCCGGCAGCTGCGGCTTCGTGGGCCTGCGCCAGGGTTTGCACCTGGCAGATCAGCCGCGCGCCGGCTGCGCGGATGGCGGCGGCGTCGGGGCGCGGGTCGCCGAATGAGAGCATGATCGCAGCGGGCTTGCGGGCGAGCACAGCGTCCAAGAGGCCAGGGCGCTTCGCGAGGCACCAGGTGATTAATCCGCAGCCTATCCTCGCATTGCCTGCTTTCGCCCATTCCCGCTCGACCCAGTCGCCGTCGCCATAGCCGCCGCCGATCAGGCCGAGCCCGCCGGCATGGCTCACCGCTGCGGCAAGCCTGCCGCCGGAGACGATATCCATCGGGGCGAGCAAGATCGGGCGCTCGATTCCAAGCGTCCGCGTCAGCTTGTTGTCGATGGCCATGGGCTTTCTCCTGACCCCTTTTACCATCCATGAAGGCTATCCGCATTCATCCACCCAAAAGTCGGGGTTATCAGCCCGAACGCGAGCCTGCGCACCTTGCGAGCAGATGGACTGGTGGGACAGGGCCACCTTACACTCTCGGCATGGATCCTGTTCGTGGCTTGATAGACCGCCGCGTGCCCTGGGCGGTCCATGACGAGATCTTCAGCCACCAATATTTGGGCACGGGGCCGCTGCTCGCTCAGGGCTGGAAGCTGCATGTCTCCGCGACACCACTCTCTTGCGTCGAGGTGCTCGAGCGCGCTCTCGATGTGCTGCTCGTGCAGGGCGCGCGCTTCAAGGTCGTCAATTCGCTGAGCAACCTGATCGAGATGAATTCCGGTCGCTGCGGCCTGTCGCAGGTCGGCAAATTCATCACTGTTTATCCGAGTGACGATGCCACCGCTGTTACGCTCGCCGTCGCGTTGCACGAGGCGACCTCGGGATTGAGGGGCCCGCGCGTGCCGTCCGATCGGCCGCTGCGGCCGGGGAGCCTGGTGCATTATCGCTATGGGGTCCAGCACGCTCCCGTCTCGGGCGACCTCGACGACACGGACATCCTTCTGGACGGCGCCGGGCGGCTGACGAGTGATGAACGCTTTCCCTTCTACCTCGCGCCGCAGGCTGTGGCGGATCCCTTTGAGGCCGCCGGCGCCTATGTGGCGGCGCCCTCTCGCTCTGCGCTTCTCGAGGGCCGCTATCTCGTCAATGACGCGCTGTCGATGTCGGCGCGCGGCAATGTCTTCCGCGCTGTCGACATCGGCGCACGGCCGGCGAGGCTATGCCTCGTCAAGGAAGGCAGGCGCGACGTCGCAGTCGACGATCGCGGGCGCGATGCGCGCGACTGGGCACGAAACGAGCGCCGCATCCTCGCCCGGCACGCCGGCAGCGCCTTCCTGCCGCAACTCTTTGATAGTTTTGCCATCGGCGAGGATGAATACAATGTTATCGAGTATATCGAGGGCAAGCCACTCGATGTGTCTCTCATTGACGCGCATGGTCGCCTGGATCGGATTGATTGTGCCGCGATCGCGCCCCTCGCCCGAGGTGTCGCCCAAGCCTTGATCGGCCTGCATGAGCAGGGAATTGTCTTTCGCGATCTGAACTTCGCCAACATCATCCTCACGCCGGACGGCGACTATCGGCTGATCGATTTCGGCATCGCCTATGACGGCTCCGTCGATGGGGAGCCTCCGCTGTCCGGCGGAACTCCACCCTTCTACCCGCCAGAGCAGCTCGCAGGAGAGCGCCCGCTGCCGAGCGACGATGTCTTTGCCTGGGGCGCGCTGCTGTATCATCTCGCTTGTGGCGAGGCTTCCGTCGCATCGGTGGCGAAGCCGGCGAGCGAGCTCAGCGCTTTTTCGCGTCGCCCGGTCCTCGAGCTGCGGCCGGATTGTCCAGCGCCGCTCGCAGCCATCATCGACCGCGCGGTCTCCTGGAGGCGCGAGGATCGCCATCCGTCCATGCGGGCGGCGCTGCACGCCTTGACGGATGCTGTGTCGTTCGATGGCCGCCCGTCCATCCCTGAGCACGCGCCGATGCGAATTCCTGTCGCCGAGCCGAGCGGCGAGACGGGCGCTCGGGGCGAGCTCAGCTCGGCCGATGCTCTCTCTCTCGCCTGCGAAGTGGGAGAGGCTTTGTCGTCGCCGGCGATGGAGCGCGACGGTGGCATTTGCTGGGCGACGAGCAACGAGGTTCAGCCCCGACCGATGCTTGCGCCCGACCTTTATTCCGGCGTCGCGGGCATCGGCCTCTATCTCGCGGAGCTCGCCTCGAGGACGGGGCACGTCCGCTACGCCGACTTGGCGCGCGGCGCGGCGCGATGGCTCGCCGGGCCGTCATGGAGTCGCGGACGCGCCCGGCACGGCCTCCATGGGGGAGAGCCGGGGATCGCTTTCTTCTTCCTGCGTCTCGCCGAGCTCTTGAATGAGCCGGCCTATTTCGACGCAGCGTCGCTGCGGATGCGGCGCCTGCGTGGCGCGGCGCCGCTGACCGACGACATCTTGCATGGGCGGGCGGGAACGCTGCTAGTGCTTCTCGAGCTGCATCGCGCAACTCAGGACGGGCAATTCCTTGAGGAGGCGCGCGAGCTCGGCGACGCGCTCGTCGCGAAAGCGATCGCTACGCCGGGCGTCGCCGGCGGCAGCTATTGGCATGTTCGGCCAGCCGCACGCGCTGGAGCCGGTGGGGACTTTCTCGGTTTGCTGCATGGGGCTGCGGGCATCGGCCTCGCGCTCGCCATGCTCGCCGCCGCGACCGGGAGTGAGGCCTATCTCGAGGCAGCGCGGGCTGCCGGCGAGACGCTTCTGTCGCAGGCCAGGCGCGATTCGGTGACGCCGAATGGCGGTGACGCGCAAGACGAGGCGATCGCCTGGCCACGCGCCCTGTCGGACGCGTCAACGGGTCTGCAGGCTCACTGTCACGGTGCGGGCGGCGTTGGATTATTCTTTCTGCGATTGAATCAAATGCACCAGGATCCGCGTTATCTCGCAGCGGTGAGAGGAGCCGCCGCCACCATCGCCCGGCAAGCCGCCGGAGAAGGGCATTTCTGCATGTGTCATGGCCTCAGCGGCAGCGGACACTTCCTACTGGACTGCCATCAAGTCTTGGATAATAATCATTGGCTAGGGCATGCTCGAAAATGCGCAAGATTACTTGAAAACTTTAAATATCCGAAGCTGCCCGGTGTCTACGGGAAGGATGGCGGCCAAGTATCGATCCATGGATCGGGCGAAACATCGGGCCAGATATCGCCGGATCTGATGCTGGGATATGCGGGCGTCGGTGCTTTCCTGCTGCGCTTGGCCTCGCCGGGCACCGGCGAACCGGTCCTCGGCCACTGCGTGCCACGGTCTTGGCGCGTGATACCGAGTCCGCGCCGAGCCGAATGACAAAAATGGGAGCATCCGACCATGAGAGAGGAATTGCTTCGCAAGTTTCTGGAAAAGATCAACACCGACGAGGCCTATAAAGAGCGCCTGTTGCGCGATCCTCACGCGGCTCTGGATGAGATTGGCCTGAGCCTCGAGGAGAAGAGGGCCATGGGAACGATGGAGCCCGATGCCTTGGAGCGCCTGGCGCATCAGAGTCTTTCGGGGGGCAGTGGAGCGGTCGCCAAGACGACCGTCATCTGCTGGATAACCAGGCATCTGTGCACCTGGGCATTCTGTGGCCCCCCAGGCACCCGCGACTGGCAGTGCCCGCGGCAGCCATAGGGGTGGCTGCTGGCGGGTGACCCCCAAGGGTGGCCCCGCTTTGTGGATTGGATCGCCAGGCGAGCGAAATGACGACGCCTGCAGGGCCCTGGGGCCTTTCGACGCAGGTCACATTGCGGCCGATCCTCCGACACACTCGTTCCGCATGATCTGATTCAGGGGCGCGCACTTCTGGAGAACCATCATGGGCAGGAGGTTTCGGAGGCGCCTCGGCACGATCTCTGTGGCGTCGGTCCTCGTCCTGATGTCGAGCCTCGTCTTGATCGCGCCTCGGCCGGCCTTCGCCTATACCGGCCAGAAGCTGGCGGGGCAGGCGACCATCAGCCTTCATCAGGCCCGCCGGATCGCGCTGCGGGCGCATCCGGGCAAGATCACCGATCAGGAGCTCGAGCGCGAGTCCGGCGGCAGCGGGCTCCGGTACTCCTTTGATATCCGGCGCGGCGAGGTGACCCAGCAGGTCGGCGTCGAGGCGAGGGCCGGCCGTGTGCTGGAGAACGCCCGGGAGGCAAAGAACCCGGACTGAACGATCCCGATCGTTGATCATCTCACCTATTCCATCCTTCACTCACATAAATTGACGAGATTGCGATATGGCTGACACATCGCCTGCTCGATCGAGCAAGGTGCCCGAGGTGACTCTGGCTTTCTGGATCATCAAGATCATCGCGACGACATTGGGGGAGACGGGCGGCGACGCCGTCTCGATGTCTATGGGCCTCGGCTACGCGGTCGGGAGCGCGATCTTCATTGGCAATTTCATCGTCGCGGTCGGGGCCCAGATCGCTGCGAAAAGGTTCCATCCTTCCCTCTATTGGGCCGTGATCGTCGCGACCACGACCGCGGGCACGACGATGGCCGACTTCGCCGACCGCTCGCTCGGCATCGGCTATCCAGGCGGCGCCTCGGCGCTCTTCCTTCTCCTGATGGGGGCCCTTGGCGCCTGGTATTGGGCCGCGGGCTCGGTATCGGTCGACCGGATCGTTTCCTCCAAGGTCGAAGGCTTCTATTGGGCAGCCATCCTGTTTTCCCAGACCCTCGGAACCGCGCTCGGCGATTGGATGGCTGACACCAATGGGCTCGGCTATGACGGCGGAGCCCTCGTCTTCGGCGCGGGCCTGGTGCTGATCACGGTCGCCTATTTCTTCACCGGCATCTCTCGCACCGCGCTGTTTTGGATGGCCTTCATCCTCACCCGCCCGCTTGGCGCGACGCTTGGCGATCTGCTCGACAAGCCGCTCGGCGATGGCGGCTTCGCCTTCAGCCGGTTTTATGCATCGGCGATCCTCGCCGGCATCATCATCGCCTGCGTTCTGCTCATCCCCCAAAAGGCCGGCAAGCATCCCGGAGAGCAGCCACAGCGGGCGTGATCGAGCCTGTTCGAGATCGCGTCTGGCGCTTGCTGTTTCTGCGCGCTCCTGGAGCCTTCGGCTCAGGATGCGAGGCGCTAAAGGGCCGTCCAGCGGCGCGGTCTCACGGGCAAATATAGCCCGTGCCAGTGGGTGCCTTGAAGCAGCCGACCGATTCCGGAAAGATCGTCTTCGGCAGCCACAGCACGGCGTCCGGGAAGAAGATCGTGAAGGCGATCGTCACGAAGAAGATCACATAGATCGGCAATGAGGCGCGCAGCGCGCCCGAGAAGCGCACGCCGACGAATTTTGAGGCCATCAGCAGCGACAGCCCATAGGGCGGGGTGATCAGCCCGAAGGCCAAGGTCACGATCAGCACGATGCCCATATGCACACCGTTGATCGAGGCGGACTCGGTAAGCTGGTTGACGACAGGCATGAAGATGATGATCGCCGGGATCGGCTCGATGAAATCCCCGACGATGGTAAAGACGAGTACCAGGAGGAACATGATGGCTTGCGGGTTCGTGCCCGCGATACCGCCGATCCAGCCCGAGACCACGATCGGGCCACGCAGATAGGCGAGCATCCAGCCGAAGGCCGATGCGGCGGCGATCGTGAACAGCGGCAGCGAGAAGATCAGCCCGGCATGCACGAAGTCGCGCGGCACTTCGCGCAGATGCTTCCGGTTGAGGAAGGGGATGACGACGAGGAGGATATAGCTGATGGCGACGACGCCGGCCTCGGTCGGCGTGAACCACCCCGTGACGATGCCGCCGAGCAGGATCACCGGGATCATCAACGGCAGTGCAGCCGCACGCGTCGTGCTCACGAAGTTCGCGAGGCTCGAGCGCGGACGGCGGAAGCCGATCGGCCCGAAGAAATAGCAAAACAGCATGAGGCCTATCCCGACCATCAGCCCCGGCAAGATGCCGGCGAGGAAGAGGCCTGCGATCGAGACATTGCCGATCGCGCCATAGACGACGGCCATGATACTCGGCGGCACCAGATTGGCGATGGTCGAGGCTGCAGCGATCAGGGCGGCAACGAAGGCTGGCTCATAGCCCTCGCGCGCCATCGGCACCGCCATGGTGCGGCTGAGCACGGCGACATCCGCAGAGGAAGAGCCGGACATCCCCGAGAAGAACATGCTGAACACGGTCGTCACTTGCGCGAGCCCGCCGCGGATATGGCCGACCAGCGCCTGCGACAGCTCGGCGATGCGGATGACCACATTGGCCGAGGTCATCAGCTCGCCGACCAGCAGAAAGAAGGGGATCGCCATTAGGGCTTCGGAATCGATGCCGTTGAACATCTGGCCGACGATCGATTGCAGCGTGATCGGCGTGAACAGTGAGCCGATCATCACGCCTGCGGTCAGCGCGAAGGCGACCGGAACGCCGAGATAGCCGAGCACTAGGAACAGCACAGTCATGACCGCGAGGATCAGGCCGCTCGACATGGTCAGGCGGGTTCCCTGGCCGGCTCGCCGCCAGCGACGAAGCCCTTGCGGATTCCGTTGATGATCTGCTCCAGGCTGAATAAAGCGACGAGCACGCCGCAGACCGGGATCGGAGCGTAGAGATAGGCGATCGGCAGCATGGAGGGCATGCGGAAGCTGCCGAAGCCGGTGAGGAAATTCTGCCAGCCGAAGATGACGAGGCCGACGCCGACGAGGAGGATCACGCTGCGGTTGAACACCTCGAAGACCTGCCTCGTCCTTCCCGTCATCACTTCGGTGATTGCGGACAAATTGAGATGGTCGCTGCGCCGCGTCGCGGCCGAGGCGCCGATGAATACTCCATAGATGAAGAAGGTCGAGGTCACCTCCTGCGGCCAGAGCAGGGGGTGGCCGATCACCCTTGCGATGACGTCGAGAAGCGTCGTCGATGTGAAGCCTGCGAGGCACACGCCGCACAGGATCATCAGCACCCGCTCGACGCCGTCGAGGGCGCGCCATTTCAGATGACGATCGGCGTGGGATACGAGATCGACGCCCTCGCTCATCTCGCCTCGCAGTGGCGATTACTTGATGGAGCGGGTGATCTGCAGGATCTTGACCGCATGCGGGCCGAGCCCTTCGGCGAGCTTGTCCTGAAGCGGCTCGGCCAGCTTGATGAAGCTCTCCTTGTCGACATCGGTCACCACCTTGACACCCAGCTTCTGCAGCCGGTCGAGCGATTTATGGTCGAGCGCGACGGCCTGGGCCGGCTCCTTCTGCCCGACCTCGACGGCCGCCTGCTGCACCCAGCCCTTCTGCTCGTCGCTCAAGCTCTTCCAGACCTTGTCGCTGACCCAGACAACGCTGTTGTTCGCCTCATGCCCGGTCATCGAGAGTACCGGCGCCACCTCGTAATGCTTGTTGGAATCGTAGACGTTCACGCCGTTCTCGGCGAAGTTCACGACACCTGTCTGCAAGGAGGTGTAGACGCTGCCGAAAGGCATATGGACAGTCTGCGCCCCATAGGCCGGGAAGATCGTGTCCTCGGTCGGGGTCGCCTGCACGCGCACTTTTTCCCCTTGCAGATCCGTGACCGTGCGCACCTGCTGCTTGCCGTACATGTTGCGCAGCCCGAGCGTCGCGAGGGTGAGCACATGACCGTCCTTGACCTTGTCCTCGAACATCTCCTTGACGGCCGCAAACAGCCGAGGATCGGCGATCGCCTTGATCAGCTGATCCTCGGAGCGAAACACGTAGTGAATGGAGAGCACGCCCGATTCCGGCGCCACCGTCGCGGCGTTGGCGGTCGAGGAGATCATGAAATCGATATCGCCCGTGCGGATCTTCTGCAGCATCTGCGGCTCCTGGCCGAGCTGCGCCCCCGGGAACTGATCGATCAGCATGGTCCCGTGGCTGAGCTCCGCGAGCTTTCCCGCGAAGAGGTCGCCGGCAATGCCGTAGCCGGTGGTATGGGGCTGGTCATAGCCGAAGCTGTAGTGATGCGCCTCCTGCGCTAAGGCCTTCTCGGCAAGGTTGGTGCCTGTCAGCAGCAAGATCGCGAGGCCGGCGGCGAAGGAGAGGGGCAGATGCGTTGGGGAAGGCATGTCGTGTCTCCCTGCAACTAGCCGGCTCGTTGGGGCGCACAAGGGGGCGCAGGCCGGCATATAGCCTCAAGCGTAACGCGCGCCTCGGCCTGCGTCCATGCCGATGCGTCTCAGCAAAAGGGAGGAGAAGGCGGCCGCGTGGCGATATCCAACCCGGGCAAGGAGCGTCGGCCGGAACGGATATTCCCTCCTGGCGCGGATCTCGGCAAAAACATTCTGTTCTTGCGCGACCAGCGTCGCCGCGCTGGCGGCCCCTTCGTCGCGACCCCACATGTGCCGCAAGCGGCGCCGCCGCGGTGCGGGCAAAGCCCGAAGGGTAAGGAGGTCGGCCTTGGCGAGATCACGGCAATTGCGGCTCGGTGCTTTCATGCGGCCGGTCAGCATCCACACCAGCGCCTGGCGCTATCCCGGCGCTTATCCGGATGCCAATTTCAACTTCGCGCATCTCAAGCGCTTCGTTCAAACCTTGGAGCGCGGCAAGTTCGACGCCTTCTTCATGGCCGATCACCTTGCCGTGATGAACATGCCGATGGCGGCCCTGAAGCGCAGCGCCACTGTCACCTCCTTCGATCCGCTGACCTTGCTGCCGGCGCTCGCGGCGGTGACCGAGCATATCGGCCTCATCGCCACCGCCTCGACCACCTATAACGAGCCCTATCATGTCGCGCGCAAATTCGCCTCGCTCGACCATATCAGCGGCGGCCGCGCCGGCTGGAATCTCGTCACCTCCGCCAATCCGCACGAGGCCATGAATTTCGGCCGCGACGAGCATATGGAGCATGGCGAGCGCTATCACCGGGCCCGCGAATTCTTCGATGTCGTGACGGGCCTCTGGGACAGCTGGGCGGATGACGCCTTCATCCGCGACGTCGAGAGCGGCATCTATTTCGATCCCGAGAAGCTGCATGTGCTGAACCATGAGGGCGAGCATCTCAAGGTGCGCGGCCCCTTGAATGTGGCGCACCCCATCCAGGGCTGGCCGGTCATCGTGCAGGCCGGCGCCTCCGAGGCCGGACGCCAGATCGCGGCCGAGACCGCGGAAGCCGTGTTCACCGGCGTCAACACCATCGCCGACGCCAGGAGCTTCTACGCCGATGTGAAATCGCGCATGGCGAAGCTCGGGCGCGAGCGCGACCATCTGAAGATCCTGCCCGGTGCCTTCGTCATCGTCGGCGACAGCGTCGCCGAGGCGCGCGCCAAGAAGAAGAAGCTCGACAGTCTCGTGCATCCGGATAGCGGCATCGCCTCGCTCTCGGTGCGGCTCGGCCATGACGTCTCGAGCTTCGATCTCGACGGCCCCTTGCCAGAGATCCCCGAGAGCAATGCCAGCAAGAGCGGCCAGCAGAAGCTCATCGAGATGGCGCGGCGCGAGAAGATGACGGTGCGCGAGCTCGCCCAATATGTGGGCGGCGCCTTCGGCACGCTCGAGATGATCGGCACGCCCGAGACGATCGCCGATCAGATGGAGGAATGGCTGGAGACGGAGGCCTGCGATGGCTTCAACGTCATGTTCCCCTATCTGCCGGCGGGGCTCGACGATGTCGTCGACCGCGTCGTGCCCGAGCTGCAGCGTCGCGGGCTCTTCCGACGCGACTATGAGGGCAAGACGCTGCGCGAAAATCTCGGCCTGCCGCGCCCGCAAAACCGCTTCTTCGCCGATCAGAAGCACGCGGCGCAGTAAGGGCCCCCTCCTTGTATGG
>Ga0318563_10000671_pt1 | contig 14037 bp, 13 predicted proteins | sample GRESIP066b5f19_FD_203689 | JGI IMG/M metagenome (GOLD analysis project Ga0318563, IMG submission 203689) | Tropical soil microbial communities from Luquillo Experimental Forest, Puerto Rico - GRE.SIPMG.066b5f19 | ecosystem: Environmental > Terrestrial > Soil > Tropical forest > Bulk soil... | reverse complement strand
GCGGCGCCCTGGCGGACCTGAACCTCTCCGCGGCCGAGATCAACGCGCTGGCGAACCTCGCCGACCGCGACGCGCTCAACGTCCGCGAGCTCAGCGCCGAGACCGGCACCCGGGCCACCACCCTGACCGGCATCCTGGACCGGCTGGAGAACCGCGGCTACCTCACTAGGGAGCTGGATCCCACCGACCGCCGGTCGTTCCGGCTGCCGCTGACCGAAGCGGGCCAGCAAGTAGCCGAGCGGGTCCAGGCGGCCGTCGCGGACCTTGAGCGCGACGCGCTCGCCCGGCTGTCGGCGACCCAGATCGCCGGCTTCCACGCCGTCGTCGCGGCCCTGCAGGCGGCCAGCTGATGCCCGGCCACAGAGCGCCCCAGGGATCACACGGGCCCGACGCGGCGCATGGCAGGCACCGGCCGCAGGATCCGGAGCTCGCGAAACTGGCCCAGGGCGGCGATCCCGCCCCGGACGGGCCCTATAGCCGGCACGGGCCGCAGGATCCGGAGCTCGCGGCGATCCTGCCCGGGATCACCGGGGCTAGCGGGCAGTTCCGGCACCGGCAGCACATCAACCTGGCGTTCTACGCGGTGCGGCGGTACGGCATGCCGGATGCAGTCGGCATGATCTGCGCCTGGATCCGGCAGATCGCCGGGTACGAACGAGCACCGCAGAAGTATCACCACACCGTCTCGCGAGCCTGGGTGGAACTGGTCGCGCACCACGTTGCCGCGGACCCGGACTGCGCGGACTTTGAGGTCTTCGCCGACCGGAATCCCGCGCTGCTGGACAAGCGCCTGCTCGGCAGGCACTACCGGTCGTCGACCCTGGCCGCCGGGCCGGCCCGCCGCGGCTGGGTAGAGCCCGATCTGCTGCCGTTTCCCTGGTCGGCTCAGGGCAGCACGGCCGGCTGATCGATTACCCACCGCCAGCTGCCGTCCGGCTGGCGGCGGGCGACCTCGACCGTGGCGCCGCCGCCGGGCAGGCGTGTGGAGGTGAGAGCCAAGTCCCCGTTCCGGATGGCCGGCCGCTGGCCCGCCGAGCCGAACGAGGGCTTGTCCGCCAGCAGTTCGGCGTACACCTTGCGGATCTCCTCGTGCCCGGCGGCCAGCCGTCCGGGCGGGAGGGCCAGCACCGCCTCCGGCTCATATAGGGCGACGATCCCTTCGACGTCGCCCGCGTTGGCCCGCTCGAGGAAGTACCGGCCGAGGTCCTCCGGCTGCGCCGCTGGCTCGGGTTCTGCGTTGGCTGCCACCTCGCGGATCATCTCACCGGAGTACGACATTCAAGCGGTGCATCATCTCCGGCCCAGCTCATTACGGGCGGACGGCCCACCAGGTGAGGTCGGCAGGCCGGATGAGCTGCCCCTCCGCGTCGGTGTACCGGATCCGGGCGACCAGCCGGGAGCCGGGCCGCATGGCTTCGGCGACGAGAGCGGGGTCGACGTCAGCGAGCTTCAACTTGGAGCCGCGGATGAGCCGGAACGTACCGTCGGCCGAGACGTCGCCCCAGGCGATGCCCAGGTGGCGGTCGGTGCGGTCACCGCGCACGAAGGGACCGCCGAAATCGAGGCTGTCAGGGCCGCGCAGGACCGTGACCTCGACCTCCCACCGGGCCGAGCGAGCGTCGCCCGGGACCGGCTCGGTCGCCCGCCACGGGTGGCCCGGCACGGTCAGGCCGACCCGGTCCTTGCTGGTGCTGCGCAGGGCCAGGTGGACGTTCTGGAAGCGTGGCGCGTCAGGTCCGGCACAGAAGATGCGGCCAGGCAGGCCGAGGGTCTCGATCACAACCGTCAGCGGCGTGGGCTCGGGCTTAGGCCGTGGCGCGGGCTGGCGCCGCGGTGGAGCTGGCGCGGTGTTCTGCTCGTAGGCGAGCCGCAGCCAGCCCAGGGCCTCAGCGTCGAGCTCGGCGGGTCCGGTCAGCGCGATGCGGGCCGTCGCGGCGCCGAGGTTCTTCGCGGGCAGCAAGCGGGGGCCGGGTGCTGGATCTTCCAGCCGCAGGCCGAGATCCACCCGGTTCTTGGTCGTCGGTTGCACCAGCGCGAACGTCCGGCGAGGCGTGACCAGGGATACGAGGGTCTGGCGGGCCTCGATCGTGACGGGCCCGAGCGGCGGGAGCGCGGCCAGCACCGCGTCCAGGATGGGCCTCAGGTGCGGGCGGTCGGCGTACTGGCCGTCGACGAGCCGGAGGGCCTCGGGCGGCAGGAACTCGGGTTGCGCGGATGGCTGGGACATTACACATCTCCTCCGAGCCGGGGCCCCGCGAGCCGACCTGGACCTCGCACCCTATCTCGGTGCGGCCCGGCGTTGCCACGCTTGGCCACGACTGGCAGCATGGCGGCGTGGACTACGTACTCGCCCAGGTGAACGTCGCGCGGCTCCGAGCCCCGCTGGACAGCCCGTTGCTCGCGGACTTCGCGGCGAACCTTGACCCGGTGAACGCGACGGCGGACGCGGCGGCCGGCTTCATCTGGCGGCTGCAGACGGAGGACGGCAACGCCACCTCGGTCCGGGCCTTCGAGTGGGACGCGATCGGCAGCGCTGGAGTACTGGTCAACATGTCGGTGTGGGAGTCGGTCGAGGCTCTGGCCGGATTCGTGTACTCCGGCGCGCACCGGCAGGTACTCCGGCGCCGCCGCCGCTGGTTCGAGCCAATGGCCGAGGCATACACCGCCCTGTGGTGGATACCGCGCGGGCACATCCCAGCCACGCAGGAGGCCGAAGACCGGGTTCTGCACCTGCGCGAGTTCGGTCCCACGCCGTACGCCTTCACGCTCAAGGAACACTTCCCGCCGCCCGACGTGGCCTCTTCCGGGCCGCTGCGCAGCCCGGAAGAGTGGACCTGCCCGGCCTGAGCCCGGCGGCTTGGCCTTAGGCCGAGATGGCCGGGCCTGCCCCTATTTCCGTCTGCACGGCCCCGGCGGCCTGACCGCCCGGCGCGCCCTGGCTGACCAACGGGCCAGGGCGGAACAGGATCGCGGCCAGGATGGCGCCGCCGGTCAAGATGCCCGCCGTCCACCAGAACGCGGTGTCGTAGCCGTGCGCCAGTCCCAGAGCAATCAGGGCCGGACGGCCGATGAGCCGGGCCGAGGCGATGTTCGCGGTGATGTAGGCCGTGACGGCGCTGGCGAAGATGGTGTTCAGCAACGAGGTGCCGACCGAGGCGCCGAGTTGCTGGCCGACCGTGACAGTGGCCGAGGCCACGCCGGCGTCCTGAGGGGCGACGCCGAACGTCCCGGTGTTGATCGACGGCGCGATCACCATGCCGAGGCCGGCCCCGGTCATGATGATCGGGCCGAGTATGCCCGTGGCGTAGGCGGTGTGGGTGCCCAGCTGGGCGAACCAGACCATCGCGCCCGCCCCGACCAGCATCCCGGTCGCGACCAGCGGCTTGGGCCCGAACCGGGGCATCAGCACGATCGTGGACAGGTTCGCCGCGACGGCGATGCCCCCCACGATGGGGAGGAACGCGAAGCCGGTGACGACCGGCGAGTAGCCCAGTGTCTGCTGCAGGTAGTAGGTCATGAACAGGAAGGTCGCGAACATCCCGGCCGAGGCGATGAACATGGACGCGTACGCGCCGCCGCGGTTGCGATCGAGCACCACCCGCGGCGGCAGCAGCGGGTTGGCCGCCCGGCCCTGCCAGAACGCGAAGGCGATCAGGAGCACCACGCCCGCGACCAGGAAGCCCCACGTGGACGGCGTGTGCCAGTTGTGCGTGGCCGCGTTCGAGAATCCGTAGACCAGGCAGAACACCGCGCCGGAGACCAGTAGCACGCCGGGGATGTCCAGCCTGGGCTTGACCCGGGACGGCTGCCGCGTCAGCAGCAGCGCGCCGCCGATGAAAGCCGCGCCCGCGAAGAACAGGTTCACGTACAGCGTCCACCGCCAGGACAGGTACTCGGTCAGCGCGCCGCCGAGCAGCAGGCCTACCGCGCCGCCCGCCGCAGCGATCGCGCCGTAGACGCCGAACGCCTTGCCGCGATCCTTCTGCTCGGTGAACGTGGTCGTCAGCAGGGACAGCGCCGACGGCACCAGGAGTGCGGCAAACGCGCCCTGGCAGGCGCGCGCGATCACCAGCATGGTGAAGCTGACCGAGGCGCCCCCGATGGCCGACACGCCGGCGAAGCCGACCAGGCCGGTCAGGAACGTGACCTTGCGGCCGAGCAGGTCGGATAGCCGGCCGCCGAGCAGGAGCAGGCTACCGAACGCCAGGGTATACGCCGTGACTACCCACTGCCGGTCCACCGTGCTGAAATGCAGCGCGCGCTGCGCGGACGGCAGGGCAATGTTCATGATCGTGGCGTCGAGGACCACCATCAGCTGCGCCAGGCCGATCACGCCGAGGATGAGCCAGCGCCGGTCCACTGCGGTGCTCGCGCGGTTGACATCAGACATGATCCTCACCAATCTGGAGGTATCTTCTCCGCTTGGAGCCACAGTAACATGAAACGGAGGGATTGTCTCCACTTTTTCACTGGAGGTGAACGTGACGCAGTGCCCGGCCGACGACAGCGCGCCGGACCCGGTGGAGTGTTCCCGGCCGCTGCGGCGTGACGCCGAGCGGAACCGGCAGCGCATCCTGAAGGCAGCCTCGGAGGTCTTCACCGAACGGGGTCTGGACGTCAGCCTCGACGAGGTAGCACGGCACGCTGGGGTCGGCGTGGGGACGGTCTACCGGCGGTTCCGCACCAAGGAGGACTTGGTGGAGGCGCTGTTCATCGATCGCATCGAGGAGGTGGCCGCCCTGGCCGAAGAGGCGGCCCAGACGCCCGATCCTTGGACCGGCCTGGTCTGCTTCATGGAGCAGATGACCGAGATGCTCGCCGGCGACCTAGGGCTGCATCAGCTGCTGATGTTCGCCACCTACGGCGGCGATAAGGTCTGGTACGCGCGACAGCGGAACGCCCCCCTGGTGACCAGGCTGGTCGAGCGGGCGCAGGCGGCCGGGCAGCTCCGTGCTGACCTCAGGCAGACCGATATCCCATTCATCGTGTTCGTGCTCAGCGAGGCCGCGCGGATGGCGCGCCACGTCAGCCCGGAGATCTGGCGCCGGTACCTCGCGCTGGTCCTCGACGGCCTCCGCCCGGAGCGAGAGGGTGTCACGCCGCTTCCCGTCCCCGCGTTGCTGCCGGACGACTTCGAGATGGCCATGCGGCAGAACGCCCCGCGGCATCACTGATTTTCTCGTCATGTGGGAAGTGGACCTGGCCGCCCCTGTCAATTGCATTTGCAAGTGCGTGTACAAAGCGTTAATGAATAGAAATCTTGCAATCGTTAGCAGTGCCTGTGCGTCATGTGGATAGTCCAGAGCGGCCACGGGCCGCGAACGGTCGCCGCAGCTAGAAGGCCACGCCGAGGGTCCCGGGAGGCGGGCGGGGAGAACGCGCCGAGGGCCCGCGGAACGGCCGGGTGACTGCGCAATGGCGGACGCGCCACGCCACAAACCTCGATGCGTGACATAACGGCGAAAAAGCTTTAACATGGTCTTCCGCGCTAAGGCGCCGCAGCCGGAGGAAATACACCCGACCTTCAAACCCCGCTCCGCCGGCTGCTTTCCCGCTAACTCAGATCATCTTCAGGAGACACCGCGCATGAACGTCGGCGACAGCGTGCAGGACGCCAGCCGATCAGCGACCGAGGACGGCCCCGTGCCGGGTGCCCTCGGTCATGACGATAGCCATCAGGCGCGGTCGCTGCGAGCGCAGAGGCACCTCCAAGACATCCAAGACCTCATCGACAAGCTCGCGGCCGTCACGCAGCAGTTGCGCCATCCGAGCCGCAGCTCTGACAGTGTGGCGGGCCCCACGCGCTAGGCCGCCAGGCGCCGCAGCAGCCGCGTGCTGTCGCGCGGGCTGAGCGCCGCCCCGCCGAGCAGCGCGAAGGCGCGTATGTAGCGAGCTACGTCGGACTGGCTCTCCAGGTACACGCCGCCGGACAGCGCCTCCAAGTACACGACACCCAGACTCGGCGCGTCGGGGAACTTCAGGATGGCCAGGGATCCGCTGCCCGCGCCGATGTATGCGCCAGCGGAAAACGGCAGCACCTGGAGCGTGATGGCGGGCGCATCCTCGCTCAGCTGGGCCAGGTGGCCGATCTGCCGGGCCAGGACGTCCGCGCCGCCGACCACCTGGTGCAGGGCACCCTCGCCGAGGATCACGCTGAGCCGACGGCTCCCGCTCAGCACCGCCTGCCTGCGTACGGCCTTCGCCGCCACGGCGTCCTCGCGCTGCTGGTCGGTCACGAAGCCGGGCTCGGCGATCGCGATGGCGCGGGCGTACTCGTCGGTCTGCAGCAGGTCGGGAATGAGCTGCGCCTCGTAGGCCATGATCTCCGAGGTGACCGACTCCATGATCAGGTAGTCCAGGCAATCCTCGGACATGGTGTCGGCATAGGGATGCCACCAGCTGTGCTGGCCGCCCCGGCTGGCGATCGACACGAGGGCAAGCTGCTCGCTCGCGGGCACTCCGTACTCGGTCAGCAGCTCGCGCAGCTCCTTAGGGCGGATGCCGCGTTGGCCGGTCTCGATCCGGCTGATCTTGGAGCGGTCGCATTCGAGGACACGCGCCGCGTCTTCGAGCGCGTAGCCCACGCTCTCCCGGTACCGGCGCAGCGCACCTCCGACCAGACGGCGCCGCACGGGGGGATCTCCGGTCACGGCTCCCTGCCTTCCTGCGGTTACCGGCCCGCATCTACCTGCCATGTCGCACTTAAGAGAAACGTAGCATCTGAAGTAGTCCAAAAGGGCGGCGACACGCCAGGGTGTGCCCGGCGGCTGGCCGCGGCGGGAGGGCGTGCCACCTGGGCCCGGGCGGTACGGTGTGGACCATCTGGCGGCCTGGCCGCCGCATCGCAGTCAGCCGAGGATCGAGGAGCACGCTGATGACTCATCAGGCGGTCCGGGTGGAACGGTCGGGACCCGTCAGCACCGTCTTCCTGCACCGGCCGGCCCGCCGCAACGCCCTCGACGGTCCGACCGCCGCCCAGCTCGCGGCGGCCTTCCGTGCGTTCGACGCCGACCACGACGCCGCCGTGGCCGTGCTGCACGGCGAAGGCGGGGTGTTCTGCGCTGGCGCCGACCTCACCGCGATGGGCACCGATCGCGGCAACCGGGTGGCTCCGGATGGCGACGGGCCGATGGGGGTCAGCCGGCTGCGGCTGTCGAAGCCGGTCATCGCGGCGGTGGCGGGGTATGCGGTGGCCGGTGGCCTGGAACTGGCCCTGTGGTGCGATCTGCGGATCGCGGATGAGACTGCCGTGTTCGGCGTCTTCTGCCGACGCTGGGGCGTCCCGCTGATCGACGGCGGCACCGTACGGCTGCCCCGGCTCATCGGAACCAGCCGGGCGATGGACATGATCTTGACCGGACGTGCCGTCGACGCGGCCGAGGCGGCGGCGATCGGGCTCGCCAACCGCGTCGTGCCGCCTGGCCAGGCACTGGCCGCGGCCCAGGAACTCGCGGCCCAGCTCGCCTCGTTTCCGCAGGTCTGCCTGCGCAGCGACCGAGCCTCGGTGCTCGAACAGGAGGGCCTGGACGAGTCCACCGCGCTGGCCGCGGAGTTCGCGCACGGGCAAGTCGCGCTGCGGGAGGAAGCTGGCCAGGGCGCGGCCCGCTTCACGGCCGGCGCGGGCCGGCACGGGTCCTTCGGACCCTGACGGCGGTCGGCCGGGGTTGCTCAGCCAGCGCGGTCGTAGGCGCTGCGGAGCCAGCCGATGAGCTCGGGGTCTAGGCCATCCGGGCCGGCCAGCCGGACCCGGTGGGTGAACAGGGCGTTGAAGCCGGCTGCGGACTCCAGGCGGCCGCCGGCGGGCACGTCCTTCAAGATCAGCCCGATGTCGATCCGGCCGGCCCCGCTGGGCTGGATCATCGCGAACTGCTTGCGGCGCCGCAGGCTCAGGTAGCCCTTCTTGGGGACCTGTTCGATGTCGTCCCCGAACGCGGCGATGGCGGTCATCAGGGCGTCATGGAGCGGGCGCAGGCCAGCCTTCCGCCCGGCGTACAGCACCCCGGCCGGATCGCCGTCCTGGCCGGGGACCGCGGGCCCGGCCATGGCCTGCCGGGCCACGAGGGCGACCCGGTGGGCGGCGCCGTGGGTCATGCCGTAGCCGCTCTTGAGCATGGCGATGATCTCGGTGTGCTTGGTCAGGCCACTGGCCGCGATGATGGCCAGCCATTCATCCATCGGCTTGCCGTATGTGGCCTCGATGTTGCGGATCTGGGCCTGGAGTCCTTCTTCGACGGTAGCCATCAGTGCTCCTTGGGCGGGTCAGGCCAGGCGCTGCTCGAGCAGGGCGCGCTCGGCGGGGTTGCCGGTCAGGCCGAATGCTCGCTCGTCGGCCTGCCGGGCCTGGGCCGGGCAGGCGAGCTCGCGCAGCAGTTCGGCGCGGGTCGCGTGGTAGAGGTGATATCGGTCCAGGTCAGCAGCGAGGGCGTCGGTCTCGTCGAGGGCGGCCTGGGGTCCGAGCACCCGCCCGAGGACGATGGCCCGGTGCAGCCGGACCACCGGCGAGGGCAGATGGCACAGCAGCGCGTCGTACAGCAGCAGGATCTGTGCCCAGTCGGTGGCGTCCCAGCTCGGCGCCTCTGCATGGCAGGCGACGATGGCGGCCTGGATCTGATAGGGCCCCGGCCGGCGCAGCTGCGCGGCGCGGACCACCAGGTCAGCCGCGGCCGCGATGTCAGCGTGATCCCACCGGGCGCGGTCCTGGTGGCGTAGCAGCACCAGGCGGCCAGCGGCGTCGAAGCGGGCCGCCGCGCGGGCCCGGTGCAGCCGGATCAGGGCGAGCAGGCCGAGGACTTCGGGCTCGGCGGGCATGAGGCGGGTCAGTAGCGCGGCCAGCCATTCGGCGTCGTCGGTCAGGTCTCGCCGCTGTGGGACGTCGCCCGCGCTGCACAAGTACCCCTCGTTGAACAGCAGATAGATCACGGCCAGGACGCCCGCCAGCCGCTGGCTGAGCTCGTCAGCGGCGGGCACCCGGTACGGGATGCCCGCGGCGGCGATCTTGCGCCGGGCCCGGGTCAGCCGCTGGACGATGGCCGTCTCCGAGATCAGGAAGGCACGGGCGATCTCGGCGGTGCTCAGGCCGCAGACGGTCCGCAGCGTCAGCGCGACCTGCGCTTCGCGGGACAGCGCCGGATGACAGCAGGTGAAGATGAGCATCAGCCGGTCGTCCTCATCGGCCTGCTGGACCGGAAACGACACGGACCCCAGGACCCGGGCCCGCTCCCGGTACCGCGCGTCACGACGCAGCACGTCGATGGCCCGGCGGCGGGCCACCGTCCACAGCCAGGCGCCGGGCCGGTCGGGCACTCCGTCAGCGGGCCATTGCTGCCAGGCGGCCAGCAGTGCATCCTGGACGACTTCCTCGGCCGCGTCGAAGTCGCCCAGGATACGCGTGACCGAGGCGGCCAGCCGACCGGCCTCCTCCCGGAACACCATGGCCAGCGCGTCCCGGGTGGCGGTCAGAGCGTAGTCACGACCGGACGAATCTCGACTGTCCCTCGCCCAGGCCATGTCTTCGCCATCCGCAGTGCCTCGTCCAGGTCGGCTACCTCGATCTCGGCGTAGCCGCCGATGCTTTCCTTCCCCTCAAGGTACGGCCCGTCGGTCACCACCGGCGGGCCGTCCAGCCCGAACCGCACCGAGGTGGCCGTCTCCGGGCCCTGCAGGTAATTGGTGGCGCCGATCTTCGCCCGGTGCTCGGCGAACCATGCACCTACCTGTTCATACCTGGCCCGCAGTTCGTCCGGGGTCATCGCCGCGAACGCCGCGGCGTCTTCGTCGCTACCGCAGAACAACAGCACGTACTTCATGCCTGTCACCTCCACCCATAACGTCGAACGGAACGGCCGCCAACTCGACAGCGTCCCACGCGATGCGGGTCGATGGCCCATCGTGCTTGCTCTTACTTGTACAACGGCCCATCGACACGGAACTCAGCTACCGCTACACGCGTCACGGATGGGCGTGGTGATGCCGGAGACTGCTGTTGCGTGGCTGGTGACTCAAGGGGGCAGGCGGTCGAGGGCGGCGAGGATGCGGTTCTCGGAGACGGGGGCGAGCGTGCCTAGGGTCTGGGCGAACAGGCTGACCCGCAGTTCTTCGAGCAGCCAGCGGATCTCGATGACATCCGGATCGTCGCGGCGGGCGGGGGGCAGGTCGGCGACGGCCTGCCGGTAGGCCTGCTCGACCCGCTGGGCGACCGCCATGCTGGCCGCGTCGCGGGCCGGGTTCTCGGGCAGTTTGTCCAGCCGCCGCTCGATCCCGCGCAGGTAGCGGGTCAGCTGTGGCAGCCGGCGGTAACCGGTGGCGGTCACGAAGCCCGGGTAGATGAGCCCGGACAGCTGCGCATGCATGTCGGCCACTGCCGGCTGGATCACGTCGGCGCGCCCTCGGGGGGTCACGGGGGGCCGTCCCCGCTGGCTGGCACGGTCGTCCAGCCGGGCCTGTATCGCGTGGGCCAGCCGGAGCGCGGACTCTACGTGGGCCACCACGTCGGCGGTCACCTCGTGCAGGCCGGACCGCACGGCGGCGGACAGACGGTCGAAGCCCTCGCGGTCCCGGGCGGGGCCGCCCGCCTGCGCCATCAGGTAGTCGGCGGCGCAGTTCACGCAGTCGGCGAACATGGCCGCCACGCTGCCGTGGGGGTTATGGCTGAGGGCCAGCTTGGCCGGAGTGGACAGGCGGCCCGCGATCGACTTGACCGGCGATGGCGCGCCGAGCAGGATCAGCCGCCGGGTCCCGGCCCACATGGCTGCACGGGCCGCGGCCTCGGTCTCGAACAGGCGCACGTCGACCGTGGTCCCCGCGTCGGCCAGGGCCGGGTAGGCGACAACGGTGCCCTTGCGGAACACCGTGGGCAGCGCGTCGAAGTCCCACGAGGTCAGGCCCGAACGCGTCAGGCCGGCCGCCGCCTGGGACAGCACCGCGCGCAGCCGGGGCCGGAGCTCGCGCTGCAGCTCGGCGACATCCTTCCCTTCGGCCAGGACGCGATCCCCGTCGGTCACCCGGACGGTGATACGCAGGTGCGGCGGCAACTTGGACAGGTCCCACGCGTCACGCGGCACGGTCACCCCGCGCAGCGAGCGCAACTCGCGCGCGACCGCGTCGCGCAGGTCACCGGACGGCGACCCGAGGCGGGCTACGACCTGGCGGGCCAGGTCCGGCGCGGGTACCAGGTCGCGGCGCAGCGACTTGGGCAGGGACCGGATCATCTCGGTCACGAGCTCGGTCCGCAGCCCGGCCACCTGCCAGGAGAACTCGGCCGCGTTCACCTGGTTGAGCCTGCTCAGCGGGATGTCCACGGTCACGCCGTCGGTGTCGCTGCCGGGCTCGAAGGCATAGGACAGGGGCAGCGTCTCCAGGCCGGCGGACTGCGAGGTCCAAAGGTCCGGATAAGAGTCCGTGCTGACCTCGGCGGCGTCCGCGCTGAGCAGGTCGGCTGGCTTGAAGGTGAGCAGGTTCGGGTCGGTCCGGCGGGCCTGTTTCCACCAGGTATCGAAGTGCGCCGCGGAGACGACTTCGGCCGGGATCCTGGCGTCGTAAAAGGCGAACAGCTCGTCCTCACCCACGACCAGGCCGCGGCGGCGCACGCGGTGCTCGAGTTCGGTCGCCTCCGCGAGCAGCTGCCGGTTCTCGGCGAAGAACCGGTGCGAGGTCTGCCAGTCCCCCTCGACCAGTGCATGCCTGATGAACAGCTCCCGGGCCACGGCCGGATCGATACGGCCGTAGCTGACCTTACGGTCGATCACGATCGGCACCCCGTACAGGGTGACCTTCTCCAGGGCGACGGCGCCGCCTTGCTTTTTCTCCCAGTGCGGCTCGCTGTAAGTGCGCCTGACCAGATGCCGGGCCAACGGCTCGATCCACTCCGGTTCGATGCGCGCCACGGTCCGCGCCCACAGCCGGGAGGTCTCCACCAGCTCGGCGGCCACGATCCAGTCGGGTGCCTGTCTGGCCAGGCTCGAGCCCGGGAAGATGGCGAACCTGGCGTTGCGCGCGCCGAGGTACTCGGCCCGCGGGCGCCGGCCGGTGGACCCGGAGGTTGCGGGGGGTCGGGCTGGTTCGGCCCGGCCGGATTGATAGAGCATGCCGATCTGGGACAGCAAGCCGGCGAGCAGGGCGACGTGCACCACGGCCCGTTCGGCCGAAGAAGAATCGACCGCCACCCCGAGATCGCCAGCCAGCCTTTGCAACTGGCCCTGGAGGTCCTGCCACTCGCGCACCCGCAGGTAGTTCAGGAACTCGGCCCGGCACAGGCGGCGGAACGCCGATGAGGACAGCTCGCGCTGGCGTTCGGCCAGGTAGTTCCACAGGTTCAGGTAGGCGGTGAAGTCCGAGTCGGGATCGGCGAACCGGCGGTGCTTGTCGTCGGCGGCCTGCTGGGCGTCGGCGGGCCGCTCGCGCGGGTCCTGGATGGACAGCGCCGCCGCGATGATCAGCACCTCGCGGACGCAGCCGTTCCGGTCGGCCTCCAGGATCATCCGGCCGATGCGCGGGTCCACCGGCAGCCGGGCCAGCTTGCGGCCCAGCCCCGTGATCCGGCCATCCTTGAACGCGTTCAGCTCGGCCAGCAGGGTCAGCCCGTCGGCGATGTTGCGCGCGTCGGGCGGGTCGATGAACGGGAATCTCGGCACGTCGCCCAGCCCGATCGCCGCCATCTGCAGGATGACCGAAGCCAGGTTGGTGCGCAGGATCTCGGGCTCGGTGAACTCGGGCCGGGACTCGAAGTCCGCTTCGGAATACAGCCGGATGCAGATCCCGTCCGCGGTCCGGCCGCAGCGGCCCTTGCGCTGGTTGGCCGACGCCTGCGAGATCGGCTCGATAGGCAGCCGCTGCACCTTGGTCCCCCGGCTGTACCGGGAGATCCGCGCGGTGCCCGGGTCGATGACGTAGTGGATGCCGGGCACGGTGAGCGAGGTCTCGGCTACGTTGGTGGCCAGGACAACCCGGCGGGTGAAGCTGGAGGCCGGCCGGCGCTCGAAGACCCGGTGCTGCTCGGCGGCCGACAGCCGGGAGTACAGCGGCAGCACCTCGAGCCGGTCCCGGCCCGCCAGCAGGTCTGCGGTGTCGCGGATCTCGCGCTCGCCGGACAGGAACACCAGGATGTCACCGGGTCCCTCGGCGGACAGCTCGTCGATCACGTCGCCGATGGCTTGTCCCTGGTCGGCGTCTTCGGCGCCTTCGATGGGGCGGTAACGCACCTCGACGGGGTAGGTCCGGCCGGAGACCTCGACGATCGGCGCGCCGCCGAAGGCCGCGGCGAAGCGTTCCGGGTCGATGGTGGCCGAGGTGATGATCACCTTGAGGTCTGGGCGTTCGGGCAGGAGCTGGCGGAGGTAGCCGAGGATGAAGTCGATGTTGAGGCTGCGCTCGTGGGCTTCGTCGATGATCAGCGTGTCGTAGCGGTTGAGCTTGCGGTCGCGGGCCAGCTCGGTCAGCAAGATGCCGTCGGTCATCAGCTTGACCAGCGTGTCGTCGGCGGACACGTCGGTGAACCGCACCTGGTACCCGACGGTCTCGCCGAGCGGGCTGCCCAGTTCCTCGGCGATCCGCTCGGCCACCGTCCGGGCCGCTAGCCGCCGTGGCTGGGTGTGGCCGATCTGCCCGGTGACACCCCGGCCGAGCTCGAGGCAGATCTTGGGGATCTGGGTCGTCTTGCCCGAGCCGGTCTCCCCCGCGATGATCACCACCTGGTTCTCTTTGATCGCGCGGGCGATCTCGTCCTTGCGCTGGCTGACTGGCAGCTCGGGCGGATAGGTGATCGGCGGCATCGCCGCCCGGCGGGCGGCCCGGGCCGCGGCGTGCACCTCGGCACGGCGGTTTCCCGGGCGCTGGTTCCGGGGACGCCTGGACCCAGAGCGGGCCTTGGATGGCTCGGCCCGCGCCTCGGCGGACGCGGCGAGCTCAGCCTGCGACGACACCACGGATCGCGACTCCATACCGGCGGGAAGAATAAGTCAGAATGCCCCTCAGTAGGTAACAGTTTTCTGCCCCTTAGCCTTCCGGGGATGGGCTCGAGGGACGGCTGGAGCCGAATGAAAC
>Ga0318563_10000667_pt1 | contig 14081 bp, 11 predicted proteins | sample GRESIP066b5f19_FD_203689 | JGI IMG/M metagenome (GOLD analysis project Ga0318563, IMG submission 203689) | Tropical soil microbial communities from Luquillo Experimental Forest, Puerto Rico - GRE.SIPMG.066b5f19 | ecosystem: Environmental > Terrestrial > Soil > Tropical forest > Bulk soil... | reverse complement strand
GGATTCGGCATGCATCCGCATGACAATATGGAAATCGTTTCTATCCCATTGAAAGGGGCTCTGCTGCATCAGGACAGCACGGGAAATCGCGGCGTCATCGCGACCGGCGACGTCCAGATCATGAGTGCTGGAACAGGCATCATGCATTCCGAATACAACCCATCACGTACAGAACCGGTCAGTTTTCTGCAGATTTGGGTTTTGCCCGGAGTGAGAAATATAAAACCTGTTTACAGCCAGAAGACATTCCAGGCTGGCGACAGGGTCAACCGCTGGCAGACCATAGTCAGCCCCGACGAAAAAGATGGAGCAGTCTGGATCAACCAGAAAGCCCGTTTTGCACTGGCCAGCCTGGACAAGGCAATGGAGATCCCCTACCATACAAAATTTACGGGGAATGCGATCTATTTCTTTGTTGTGGAAGGTGCTGTAACGATCGAAGGTCAAAGGCTCATCAAAAGAGATGCACTCGGGATCTCCGGTGCCGGCTCGGTCATGATCCGGGCCGAGGAGGAATCGAACATACTCGCAATAGAAGTACCCCAGTTAACATAAAATAAGCTGAATCATGATAAGAACCGTTTTAACAATGATTACCGCGACTGCCGAGAAGGTGGGAACCAGCAGCGTCCTGCGGGCCTTGCCCACACCCGGCCTGAAACAGATAGATCCATTCCTGCTCATTGACCATATGGTACCTGTCCGGATAGCACCCGGGGCCTCTCTGCGCATCCCGCCCCATCCGCACGCGGGTTTTGAAGTAGTGACTTACCTGCTGGACGGGGAATTTTTTCACCGGGACAGCAAGGGGAATGATCAGGTGGCTAGCGCGGGTGACCTTAACTGGATGACATCAGGTTCAGGTATCATTCATTCAGAAGGTCCGACGGGGAAATTTTTGCAGTCAGGAGGCAGGCTGGAACTCATGCAGGTCTGGATTAACCTGCCTGCGGCTAAAAAATCAGTCTCCCCTTCCTTCCGGCACTATCCTGTGTCATCCCTACCCGTAGTTGATAACGGGGACGCATGGGTGAAAATCCTGATCGGGAACTATGGAGGACTGAGTTCCCCCGTCCTCACTCATACGCCGCTGTTTTACCTGCACATCAGACAGAAAGCGGGAAAATCCCTTGTCCTCCCGGTTCAACCGGATTACTCTTCTGCCCTTTACCTGATGGGAGGAAAGATCGGCGTGGGCGATCAGGAAATGCAACCAGGGCAGCTGGCTGATTTTAATAAAGACGGTGACCAGGTTGAATGGAAAGCAATACAGGATTCTGAATTGATCTTCTTCGGGGGCCTGCCTATAGGGGAAAAAGTAGTTAGTTATGGTCCCTTTGTCATGAACAGCTTCCAGGATATTCAGCATGCCGTGGAGGATTATGAAACAGGGAAGATGGGACAACTGGAATATTAATGAGTGAATCTGTCCGATCCGTGGGTATGCCCTGCGCTTGCCCTAATTAAAAATCCAGAGTATGACTGGCGTCTTGGACCATTCCAGGATCGGGCCCAGTTTTTTCAAAAATCCTTCGGCAACCATCGGACAGCCGCTGCTGTTACAAATCGGGTACGGATCAGTTTCCCATTCAGGAACATAGCTAAAGGCATGAAGCACGATATTTCTTTTGAAAGCGTTGTCGTTGCTGCTGTCCAGGCCATAGAGTTTGTAAGCCTTCCCAAATGTCCCCTGGTAACTTTTACCTATGAAGTATTTACCCAGGGACGTGCAACGGCTGCCGACCATATTTGAAAAGCTGGGGGATAGGGAGAAATTCCTGCCACCGCTGCCATGAGCAACAAGCCCGGAAAACAGGACATGATCGCCTGGCAGGTCATAGACAAAAAACCTACTTGTTCCGGACGCAAGTTTCATATCTACGAGAAAACAGATTTCCTGGTTGTATTTCTTACCCTGGAGAAATTTTCGCATTTCTGCTGCCTTTGCCATGATTCTGGACTTCTCCTCCCCGGAGTCCCGTCTTGTATCCACCCTGTGGTCGTCTTGGGCTGCCTTCCAGAATCCTCTTATATAGTAGTGTGCGGCAAGGATCAGGAACAAGCTTAGCAGGGAAGCCAGAAAAAGTCCGGAAAATTTCAGCAGTTTCATGCAAAGAAGGATCACAAAAAGGGATACCTTTCTTTGCAGAATCCATAAAAGCGTCTATACTTAAATGTTAAAAGATTGTAAATTTGATTCCTAGTCCACCCCAAAGGCAAATACCGTGTAGCTGATATTATATCCGCTTTGCCTGGCCATCATCATGTTTAAGAAGCCATACTCTCCCGGCGCCAGGCCGGTGGCTGGCAGGATAATATAGAGATCCTGTCCTGATTTCTGGACATTAAGTGAAATTTCACTGGTATTGTTCTTATTCCCTCTGCTGTACGGGCCTCCTGAACTGTTGAGGACCGCTTCCCGCCCGCCTTTGCGGATGTCGAATCTATAAAGTTTTATCGTCATGGAGGGGTCTGCCATGGCCAATTTTACCGCGAAACGGAGGTGATCCCCTGCCTTGACACGGACAGGGGACCTTTCTCCTTTTATCGCATATCCAGACTCCCCACCTCCGAAACCAAGAGCTTTTGTTTTGGAAACAATCTGGGCGTCCACCTGTTCCAGTGACAGCAGCGTATCAGCCTGCCAGCAATAAACATGATTCATGAACGGGGGATCCGGGGGCTTGGGCGCATCCGGACTTTTTGCTTGTGCCTGCAGCTGCCATGAAAGCAAGGAAAGCATAAGGCAAATGATCACAGGTTTCATATTTCATAATTAACATGTCAGAACCGATACCCGGCATAGAGCATCACGACATTGTTCTTAAGATTGATACTGCTGGTGCTGGGGATAAAGCTCGGAGGCGTTGACCCGCTGGGAAAGGACGTCGGTGCCTTGTAGAGATTGTTCAGGCTGATGTTGTACCGGGCTCCCACAAGGATACCTTTGAACGGATGGACTTCCAGGCCACCTCCAAAGCCGAATTCGAGCCGGTTGTAATAGTCAAGGATTGCGTTTGCTTCGGCATTTCCGGTATTGTACGCCTGGGTGCTGTCTGCTTTGGCATTGAGCAGATAGGCAAACTGGGCACCAAACTGAATCTGGAAAAATTTGGTTATGTTGATATCCATAAGCTGCTGCAGTATGATATAGTCCAGGTTCACCGAACCTGTTTGCGTTCCGGTCGCATAATTATAGCCCTGCCTGGAAAAAAGCAATTCCGTAGTAGATCCGATAAGGGATTTGGATGGAGGGGCAAAAAGAATACCCGCGTTAAAACCGGTGTTGTTGCTGCTGCTGATAGACGAAGCGTTGGTAACATTGGCAAAGTTCAGACCTGCCTTTACCCCGATTCCTATGGAATGCTGGGAGGAATTATTGGAGCTGTTGGCGTTATCACTGGCCCACCATTGCGCAAGGCCTGTCTGCGCGGTTAGAAACATGGGCAGGGACAGGAGGAATATGCTTTTCATTTTTTTATAGAGAAATTAGAAATAAAACCCTCTTCAGTCAATATAACGAAAGTTACCAGAGAAGAACCTTGGTCCGTACGGGAGGGTAAAACAAAGCGATTACTTATTACCGAAAGCTTTGTTTATGGCTTCTGTCCTGTTCTGGACATGAAGCTTTTCATAAATCCTGTGGATGTGCTGCCGCACCGTCCCTGTACTGATATTCAGCGAATCAGATATTTCTTTATAGAGCAAACCTTTGGAGAGCAATTGGAGGATCTCGTTTTCACGGGGAGATAAATTGGCGGTTCCACCACTGGATTCAGGATGGCGCATCCGATCGATGATTTTCCGGGCAATCTGTGTACTCATTGGCGCTCCGCCTTCGTGCAGCTCAATGAGGGAGTCAGTAATCCTTGCCAGGGATGTTTTTTTCAGCAAATACCCGTTGGCCCCAGCTTCCAGGGCTTCAAATACCTTTTCGTCATTTTCATAAATCGTAAACATGATGAATTGGGAATTGGGACACGCTTTTTTGACTTTCCTGATACAGTCAATCCCGCTCATTCCGGGAAGGTTAATGTCCATGATGATGATGTCTGCATTCCAGGACGGCAGCTGGTCAGTAGCACTTTCGGCGTCTGTGTACGCAGCAAGTACTTCGAAGCGTTCATCCAAAGTGAGCAGGCTGACCATGCCCTCCCGAACTTCTTTACTGTCTTCTACGAGGCAAACTTTGATGGGTTGCATGACATAAATTTACCGGCGCGGGCATTTGGAGGCAATATAACTAAAGTTACATGGGCAGCGGAACCCCGATCTCTATGACGATGCCCTCTCCGTTGTATATGTTGAATTCACCTCCGATCGACTCAATTCTTTTCCGCATATTTTTAAGGCCGTTTCCTGACGAATCTTTTCTGGCTGCAGTCAGATCACAGCCCTTTCCGTTGTCGCGGATGGTTGCCATAAAACCTGAGTCTACAAGAAAAGACAATTCAGCCCTGGTTGCCTCGGCATGCTTGATGATATTGTGAAGGCTTTCCTTGATGGTCAAAAAAATATTTCTCCTGATTTCCCCGCTCACGAACGTGTCCGGTATATAGTCCGGAAGCTTTATCTCACAATAAAGCCCGTTTTCTTCACAGTATTCTTTGGCGTAAGACCGGATATACGTGAGCAGGTCGGCAAGCGTGTCGTTTTTTTCATTCATGGCCCACACTATTTCATTCATCTTGTCGATCAGCTCTGTCGAGGAGGCGAGGATTTTGTCAATGTCTGTCCGCGTAATATCACTGAATGTATTGCGCCTTACCTTTTCAGAGAGAAACCGGATCGAGGAGAGGCCTGATCCCAGGTCGTCGTGCATATCAGTGGCAATCCTGGTTCTTTCCTTCTGGACGGCCTGTTGTTTTTCCAGGGCCATCCGCTGTTTCTCCAGTTTCCTTTTTACATAGGCTCTTATGATAACCAGGATGATTACCGCCAGGGCTATGCACTCAAGGGTCCTGAACCACCAGGTCTGCCACCAGGGGGGCATGATCAGGAAGGAAAGGCTGTTTTGCTGGGGGGCATACATCGATTCAGGAAATTCTGCCCGTACCATCAAAGTATAATTTCCCGCAGGAAGATTGATGAAATTGAAGCTTGCCTCGCCGGATGGATCACTCCACTTGCGGTTTCCGCTTCCCTGGAGCAGGTAACTGAAACGGACCGACTTTTCATCTGTAAACGATGGAGCAGCCACATTGAACAACAGGTTATTCTGAAAATAGGGGAATTGAAGGCCCGGGGAGCCGCCCGGGTTCCCGTTCACCCGGGAAAGCATTATCAGAACCGGAGGTGGTAAGGGCGGATTTATCCTGGCTGGGGTAATTTTGAACAAGGTCCCTTCCATCGTCAGCACCCATACAGCGTTACTCTTGCCGGAAACAATCCGGTGAATAGACTGGAAAAAATTATTGCTTTTGCTGACATTGCTGATAATGTAACTTCCGTTTTGATGGGTGATTTTATCCAGCCCCGTCTGGGTTCCTGCCCACAGGTTGTTATCGTGGTCGCAGTAGAGGGTGTAAACAAAGTTGTCTGTCAGCCCGTTTTGGGTGGTAAAACGGGTAGTGGAACGAATGCTGTCTCCTTCGAACTGAAGCTTGATAATCCCTTCGTACCGGTTGCCGATCCAAACGTTGTCGTTGGTATCTATGCAGATGGATCTGGGACTTAATGCCGGAAATTCTCCCGAATAATCCCTGATCAGCTGTAGATACCCGGACGAATTTTCAGGGTGAATGCCAAACACCAGTAAATGATTATCCCTGGTAACCAGCCATAACCTACCCCGTTTGTCAGTTGCCAGATGGTCTGGAATAGCAACTAAATGCTGGCGCTGGATGATTTTGCTGTCCCTGACAACAATGAGGTAAAACTGCAAATTGTTTTCACTGACCACTTCTATAATTGATCCATATCGATCTATCAGACCATCCCCCAGGAGATCATCTGGAGAATTCAGCTCGGTCACTATTTTCGGGTGTTGGTAATCGTTTGGGTCGTCTTTATCCGGTATGCAAAAGATCCTGTTTCTATCGGAAATAAAAAGTTTATGGCCGACAACGTAAAGGTTGCCGGGTATGAACAGCTTCCGGTCAAGGAAGAAAGATTGTACGGAATCATTAATAATTCTGCAGATTGAATTATTTGTTAGATTAATCAGCCAGGTCGTATCTCCCGCCTGCTGAATGGAGGGTGCCTGCAGGGGAACGGAGGCCAGCTCGTTGATGAACTGCAGGTTGGTCCCTTTGAGTTTGATCACCCCGTTTCCATCCGTCGCAGCCCAGATGATTTTCTCCCTGTCCTCAAACAGGCTGACCAGGCTTCCACCGGCATTCAGGTTTCGACCGGCGGCGATAATTTCCGGGGCCTGCCGCGGAGACAATTTTTCCAACTTGTTATTGGTATACAACCAGAGGTTGTTTTTCGAATCGTAGAATAAGGAGGTGCGCTCCCTGTTCATGATTCCCCTGTAATGTTCTGGCAACTCAGAAAATCCGATTTTGCCCCTTGCGAGCAGGGCCGTGTCGATTGTCCTGATTCCCTGGTTAAAGCTGGTCCATATTCGGTCTGAATCGTCTTTTACGAGCGAAACGAGGTAATTCTGAGAATATTCATCCTCTATTTGCCTGGTTTGCCTGTTGTAGAGGATCAGGTGGGGCTTCTGGTCAACCTTCCAGGGAGTAATCAGAAAATAATTCTTCCACTCAATGAAATAATCAAGATTCCGGTCAATGATCCTTTCATCGCGGGTGGTGAAGGGAAGCCTCGTAAACTGGTGATCCGCCAGCAGGAAAAATCCCTCGTCGGAACTGGCATACAGCTTTCCGTCCTGGCTGCGCAACAGGTGGTTGATCAGGGGAGAAAAATTGTTTTTTGTAGGATAGATGCCGATCTTTCCATTAACAAGCATATTGAGTTTCTGCGTGTTGGTCGCCACCAGGATAGTGTCCGGAGCTATCTCCAGGACATCATTGACCAGGTTATCGGCTAACCCGTCCTGTTGCCCATAGTTGGTGAACCGGACGCCGTCAAATACGCTTAAGCCTCCATAGGTGATGAAATAGAGCCGGCCTTTGCTGTCCTGCTTGATATTTCTCACCCGGCTGTTGATGAGACCGTCATGGGGGGTATAATAAATAAGGGGGTATTGCTGCGCAATGACATTTGCGCAATAAGCAAAATATGCAAGGAATATAAGCGTTCGTTGCATATTTAAAATTAGAAAGATTTTTTTTGAACTGCCGTATGGCCGGAATTTAGACTGTATCTGGTGCATGTGCCATGACGAGGGGGGCAAAAGCTGCGGCGACAGACCGGTCTTGCTGTTTTCAGAACCGGTATCCGGCGAAAACCTGAACAACGTTATTTTTGAAATCAAGATTGGGAGTGTAGGAGCCTCCGGAGGAGGAGGTTAGTGACACCTTGTACAGGTTGGAGAAGCTTAAGTTATATCTTGCCCCGACGATGATACCGGCTATCGGATGGACCTCTAGTCCGCCACTCATTCCAAAATCAAAACGGTTATATAAGTTCAGGATCTGGTCCGCAGCAGCATTTCCGGTACCCTGGTCCTTGGATTCGGCCTTCGCATTTAGCAGGTAACCTGTCTGGGCGCCGAACTGTATTTGAAAAAAATGAGTGATGTTAATTCCCATCAGTTCAGCCAGGTATATGTAGTCGTGTTTTACCGATCCTGATCCGGAGTCCGTAGAATAATTATATCCCTGCCTAGAGTACAGGGCTTCAATCCGGAAACTGATCAGTTTTGCACCCATGTTGACAAAAATGCCCGCATGATAACCAGTCAGGCTTCCCGCCCCGATAGAGGATGCATTGGTGACATTCGAAAAATTAACCCCTCCCTTCAGTCCGAAATAAAATGATTTTGTCTGGGGTTTTGACTCTGTATCCTTGTTGTCCTGCTGACAAAAAACAAACAGGGGTGCCAGAATCAGTAACAGGAAATAGATCCTTTTCATAAACCTTCCTTGTTTAGTGGATAATGCAGCGATACCCTATTAGTCGGAGAAAAAAGGGAAACCGTTCATTTTTATGGTAATAATTTTTTATTGTCTGAAGGGATTGCGACAACAGGATCCGGAAAATAATCCTGCCTGGTTGATGAGCCGTAACGTCGCGCGGCTGTGTTCTCCGGATGATTATAATGGGGAGGGGACTGATCGGAAGACGGGGAGGTAAATCGGCGGACAATCCGCCACCCCTATGGATATGACCTGTGCGAACCAGCTTATGATGATGCGGCGGTAATTTCGAATCCTTAAAAAAACATGGAGGCTGACGGGTACATGAAAAGGGACAAGCCGGGCGAATAGAATAAGGAAACTATTGAAAAAAGCTGCTTTTCACTTTTTCTCTGAGCATCTCCCGGGCAGCTTGGGCGATGGAATCGGCATCAAATCCGGCTTCATGCTGAAGCTCTCTTGGAGTACCCTGATCAATAATCGTATCCGGGATACCCAGGACCCTTACCTCAGACTGGTATTTGTTTGCAGCCATAAATTCAAGGATGGCGCTCCCAAAACCACCCTGGACAGCGCCATCTTCGACCGTGATGATTTTTTTAAATTTTGCAAAAATGTCGTGCAGCAGGCTTTCGTCAAGGGGCTTGGCAAAACGCATATCATAATGGGCGGGATCCACCCCCTCGGTTCTGAGTGTACGTATGGCAGACTGGACAAAATTTCCAGGATGTCCAAAGGAAAGAATAGCGAGTTCAGTTCCGTCTTTTATTTTACGACCCTTGCCTACGGGAATTTCCTGGACGGGCGTCTTCCACTCGGCCATCACGCCTTCACCGCGTGGATAGCGTATGACAAATGGGTGCTGTACTTCGTCCAGTTGGGCCGTGTACATGAGGTTGCGCAGTTCCGATTCATTCATGGGTGCACTTATGATCATGTTGGGAACGCAGCGCATATAGGCAATATCGTAGGCCCCGTGGTGAGTGGGACCATCCTCACCGACCAGCCCGGCCCGGTCCAGGCAGAAAATGACAGGGAGGTCCTGTATGGCCACGTCATGAATCACCTGGTCATAGGCCCTCTGCATAAAGGTGGAATAAATATTACAAAAAACCTTCATCCCCTGGGTAGCCATCCCTGCCGCCAAGGTGACGGCATGCTGTTCACAGATACCTACATCAAACGCCCGTTCAGGCATTTTTTCCATCATTAATTTCATGGATGAACCACTTGGCATGGCCGGTGTGATGCCAAAGATCTTTCTGTTTTTTTCGGCCAGCTCGATGATCGTGTGACCGAAAACGTCCTGGTATTTGGGAGGTTGCGGGGTCTCAAATTTTTTCTTGTAGATTTCTCCCGTTATTTTATCAAATAGTCCGGGCGCGTGCCATTTGGTCTGATCTGACTCGGCCAGGGCATAACCCTTTCCCTTTACGGTAATGATATGAAGGATCTTGGGCCCGGGGATGTTCTTCAGGTCATTGAGCGTATCTACCAGTTTCGTAATGTTGTGGCCGTCAATGGGCCCAAAGTAACGCAGCTTGAGGGCCTCAAAGAGATTGCTGCTCTTGTTCAGGAAGCTTTTTATGCTGTGATCAATCTTGCTGGCCATCTCGCGGCTGAAATGACCACCCACCGGCAATTTCCCGAGAGCCTTCCAAATATCATCCTTGAGTCTGTTATAAGTCTGGGAAGTAGTGATATCTGTCAGATATTCCTTCAGGGCGCCCACGTTGGGATCAATACTCATGCAGTTGTCATTAAGAATGATCAGCAGGTCGGTATCCGCCACTCCCGCATGATTCATGCCTTCAAAGGCAAGCCCGGCCGTCATGGCCCCGTCCCCGATAATGGCTACTGACTTGCGGTCAGATTCCCCTTTGTACTTGGCAGCCATGGCAATCCCCAGGGCAGCACTGATGGAGGTGGAGGAGTGCCCGACACCAAAAGTATCAAATTCACTCTCGGCCCGCTTGGGAAAGCCGCTCAGCCCTTTATATTTCCGGTTGGAGACAAAGACATCCCTGCGTCCGGTAAGGATCTTATGTCCATAAGCCTGGTGCCCGACGTCCCAGACAAGCTGGTCATAGGGAGTATTGAAAACGTAATGAAGGGCAACCGTAAGTTCTACCACACCCAGGCTGGCACCAAAATGACCCCCGTGCAGGCTAACTACATCAATGATGTACTGACGAAGCTCATCCACCAGTTGCTGCAATTGCTCCCTGGTCAGGGGCTTCAGGTCTGCCGGAGTATTGATGGTACGCAATAAAGGACCCGGGGTAATTTCCATCACCTTTGGTTTTGATGCTGCAAAACTACGATTTTACAGGATGCGTAAGATAAAATGAATATCATAAAGTTACAAGGCCATGTGCCCGCAGGACCGGTGATTTTTTGGAAAAAATCTATTTTTTGAGGCAATTAAACCTTAATTTGTCCCGCACAGGGCCTGATTTTGAAAAATTTGTTGAACCGATGGCCTATCTATATCGCCATTAATACAAAAGAATCGGCTGCTCCTACCGGAATGGTTTAGTTTTGCTTGTTTAGATTATTAACTTATACACTGATATGCCTAAAAGTGTAAGCCGTTATTATTGGTGGTGCCAGATCTTTGGCTGGGGTTTTGTCGCACTGATCATGATATTTTTTTCCTACACTTTTCATCAGAAACTCAATGGAAACGCCTATCTGCGTCTGGGGATCATGATTTCCACCTGTATTTTCTGCACCCATGTTTTTAGAATATTTATAAAGAAAAACAACTGGCTGCTGCTGCCTGTCGAACAAGCACTGACCCGCCTGATCATCAGCGGAATCGTTGTGAGCATCATCAGTGGCTGGATACGCACGGTATTGGTGCAATTTTTCAATCTGTCCGAAAACAAGGAGCAGTTTAATTTTTTTACCAAGGTGCTGGCCAATACGATCGATCACGGATGGTTCATTCTTCCCTGGATCCTTATCTATTATTTTTATCACTATATTGAAAAGAGCCGTAAGCAGCAGCTGGATACGCTCAAACTCGAATCTCTGGTTAAGGAACTGGAACTGAAGACCATCAAGTCCCACATCAATCCTCATTTTATATTCAACTCCCTCAACAGCATCAGGGCCCTGATCGACGAGAATCCCGAACGCGCACGCACAGCTATTACCGAGCTGAGCAACATCCTGAGAAGCAGCATGCAGACTGAAAAACAGGAGACTGTTTCCTTCGAAAAGGAGCTGGATATCGTAAAAGACTACCTCGCCCTGGAGCATATTCGCTTTGAAGACAGACTGAACGTAGAATACGAAATTGATGAAGATACCCTGGATCAGCCCGTACCCCCCATGATGTTGCAAACCCTCGTGGAGAATGCCATCAAACACGGCATCAGCAAGCAGGTGAATGGTGGGAAGGTGAAAATTGTTTCTGACTTCCGGAACAATTTTCATGAACTGGTGATTCGCAACACCGGGCACCTGAACGGGACCCGGAACGAAGACGGCTTTGGCCTGGTCAGCACGAGGAACCGCCTGCAACTGCTGTTCGGGCAAAAAGCCAATTTTGACATCCGCGAGGTAAATGGCAACACGGTGGAAGCCACGGTGCTGATTCCGATTGACCCCTCTAAATAATTGAATATATGATCAAAGCCGTTATAATTGATGACGAACGTTTGGCAAGGAATGAGCTCAAGAAGCTTTTGTTGGATTTCCCCGAAATTGAGGTGGTTGCCGAAGCGGCTAATGCAACGGAGGGAATAGAAAAGATTGACAGCCTGAATCCGGACCTGATCTTCCTGGACATACAAATGCCGGGCAAAACAGGATTTGATATGCTGGCTGAACTTGACAAGTCTCCGGATGTTATATTCACGACTGCCTATGACGATTATGCGCTAAAGGCCTTTGAAGTCAATGCGCTGGACTATCTCCTTAAACCTGTGGAACCCAAACGCCTGGCGGATGCCATCCAGAAGCTGCACCTGGAGGAAGATAAGGAAAAGGACATGCTGATGGAGGATGAAATACCTGTCAACCGGAGCCTCCTGCATGAACACGACCAGGTTTTTGTAAAGGACGGGGAACGGTGCTGGTTTGTGAAACTTTCTGACATCCGCCTGTTTGAGAGCGTGGGAAATTACGCCAAGGTTTATTTTGGCTCCAATAAACCATTAATCCTGAAAAGTTTGAATGCCCTCGAAGAAAGGTTGGATGAAAAAGTGTTCTTCCGCGCCAACCGCAAGCATATTGTGAACCTGAGGCTTATTGAAAAAATAGAACCATATTTCAACGGTGGCCTGTTGCTGGAGTTGAAGGGCGGAGAGAAGATCGAAGTGAGCAGAAGACAGACGGTCAAATTTAAAGAGATGATGAGTCTGTGAGTAACCGAACATGGAATAAAATAATTATTGGCAACCCGGTAGTACCGGGTTTTTTATTAAAACATACAAGCAGGTCTATGAAAAAAATCCCACTGTGGCTGCTGATCCTGGGGATGCCCGGTCTAACCGTCGCCCAGTCTGCCGATTCCCTGATCAGTTCCAGGGAGGTGGAAAGGGTGGAGCGGACCCTGTCAGCCGATGACATGCAGGGCCGCGCAGTGGGAACTGCAGGCATTGAAAAAGCAGCTTTGTTCATCAGCAACGAGTTCAGTCAGGCCGGCCTTCAGAGCCTGGAACCGGGCGGGAATTTCCGCCAGGAATTTACGCTCGTCAGGACACGGCAGATTTCCACTGAAGCCTCCCTGGATGGCCACCCGCTGGAATCAAACAATGTACTGGTCTTTAGTTCCGCGAAGGAACTGGCGGTCCAGACCAGCAGCGGATACAAGAAAATCCTGATCAGGAAGGGAGAGAACCTGATGGCAGCCGCTTCCCTGCTGCTGAGGGAGGAGCTCGATGCCCTCGTCCTGGTAGATACTTCTTTTTCCAAATATTTTTCCAAGCTCGCCCGACTAAAAGAGCCCCAGTTCAAATCCGGGAAAAATATTGTCTTTGTTTTATCAGCTTCCAATCCTGCGCAATATGAGATAAAGGTTAAACAGGAGGTCAAAGAAACCAGACTTGCCAACATCGTAGGTGTGCTGCCCGGAAAATCAAGAAAGAACGAATATGTAATTTTTTCGGCCCACTACGATCATCTGGGGGTTGAAAAACCGGAAGCGGGAACAGACTCGATATACAATGGCGCCAATGACGATGCTTCCGGCACGACGGCAGTCATCCTGCTGGCAAAATATTTCAGCAGGCTCCAAAACAATGAACGGTCAATCATTTTTGCAGCCTTCACGGCGGAGGAAATCGGTGAATATGGGTCAGCCTATTTCTCCAGGCAATTGGAGCCGTCCAGGGTGGTGGCCATGTTCAATATAGAAATGATCGGGACTGAGAGCAGATGGGGTAGCGGTTCGGCTTACATTACCGGCTTCGAGAAGTCAGACATGGGGGCCATCCTGGAAAAAAACCTGGCCGGAGGCCCTTTTCGCTTTTACCCGGATCCTTACCCGGAACAAGGGCTTTTTTACCGTTCCGACAATGCGACTCTGGCCAGATTGGGAGTACCCGCCCATACCATCTCCACATCCAAAATGGACTCAGAAAAATATTACCATACCCCTGCAGATGAAATAAGTACACTTGATCTGGGAAATATGACAGACATTGTCAAAGCGATTGCGAAAAGTTCAGCTACCATTGTGTCGGGAAAAGACACTCCCGGAAGGGTGATTACTGGATACCTGAAATGAAAACCGGACTCCTAGCTTCCCGGGCCTCTCCGGAACATTAATTTTTTATATGATTTGCCGAAAAACCCACAAGTCTTTAGCTTGTGGGATGTAAGGCACAAATTTTACCCTTGTGAAAGAATATACTGACGGACAGTTTCAGGACTTGCTTCACCTATTGAACAAACGAAGTAACCATCTGACCAAAAAGTATGTTCTTTCCAAAAGTTCTTTGACAAAATGTTTTTTTGCCGTTTCCAAATTGCAACTGTGCTTTCCTGTTTCAATTTGCGGACTATAGAAGTAACCGAAAGGCGTGGGATGTAACGGATAAGAAAATGAATGTGGTCAATATCGCTTTCAAAGACTTCAAT
>Ga0318563_10000666_pt1 | contig 14087 bp, 16 predicted proteins | sample GRESIP066b5f19_FD_203689 | JGI IMG/M metagenome (GOLD analysis project Ga0318563, IMG submission 203689) | Tropical soil microbial communities from Luquillo Experimental Forest, Puerto Rico - GRE.SIPMG.066b5f19 | ecosystem: Environmental > Terrestrial > Soil > Tropical forest > Bulk soil... | reverse complement strand
TGCGGGCGCAGGCCCTGGATCGGCCGGTCCTCGAACAGCACGCGTCCCACGGTCGGCGTGTAGACGCCGGTGATGAGGTTGAACACGGTCGTCTTGCCCGCGCCGTTCGGGCCGATCAGGCCGACCAGCTCGCCGCGGCCAACCTCGAGCTCGAGCTCGGCGACCGCCTTCAAGCCCCCGAACTGCATCGTGACGCGCTCGAGCTTGAGCAGGACGTCCGGGCTCATGCGCGTTCCGGCGAGCGGCGGCGGAACAGGCGGCCGAGGTCCAGCTCGCGGCTGCCGAGCAGGCCGCCCGGTCGCGTGATCATGAGGATGATGAGCATGAGCGAGTAGAGCACCATGCGCAGCTCCTGCGCGGAGCGCAGCGCTTCGGGCAGCACGGTGAGCAGGATCGCGGCGAGGATCGAGCCGGTGATGCTGCCGAGCCCGCCCAGCACCACCATCGCGATCACCTCGATGCTCTTCAGGAACGTGAACGAGTTCGGGTGCAGGTACGCGTTGTAGTGCGCGAACAGCCCGCCTGCGATCCCGGCGAAGAACGAACCGATCACGAACGCGAGCACCTTGTAGCGCGTCGTGTCGACGCCGAGCGCTTCCGCGGCGACCTCGTCGTCGCGGATCGCGAACAGCGCGCGCCCGTGGGTGCTGTGCGCGATGCGCGCCGCGACCACCACCATGATCACCACCCAGAGCCCGACCCAGAAGAAGTTCGCCCACGCCGGGATCCCGGGCAGCCCGCGCGCCGCCCCCACCGCGTCCACGTTCGTGATGATGACGCGGATGATCTCGCCGAAGCCGAGCGTGACGATCGCGAGGTAGTCGCCGCGCAGGCGCAGGGAAGGGAGTCCGACCAGGTAGCCGGCGATCGCGGCCAGGAGCCCGCCGATCAGGAGCGCGATGAGCAGCGCGGCGCCCTCGGCGACCGCCGGCGGCGCGCCCGAAGCCTCCATCGCCTTCACCCAGCCCATCCCGATCTCGAGCGAGAACATCGCGGAGCCGTACGCGCCGATCGCCATGAAGCCGGCGTGGCCGATCGAGAACTGGCCGGTGAACCCGTTGATGAGGTTCAGCGACACCGCGAGGATCACGCTGATCCCGCACAGCATCAGCACGCGCATCAGGTAGGGATTCAGGAAGTGCGGCAGCAGGACGTCGAGCCCGAGCAGCACTCCGAGCACGAGCGCCGCGATCAGGAGCTGGCGCACGTCACACCTTCTCGGCGGTCTGGCGTCCGAGGATGCCGGCCGGGCGCACGAGCAGGATCACGATCAGGAGCACGAACGCGATCGCGTCGCGGTACGTGGGTGAGACGTAGCCCACGACCAGCACCTCGGCGATCCCCATCACGAGCCCGCCGAGCACCGCGCCCGGGATGTTGCCGATCCCGCCCAGCACCGCGGCGACGAACGCCTTGAGCCCGGGCAGGATCCCCATGTAGGGCTCGATCTTCGGATTCTCGAGCGCCACCAGTACCCCGGCCGCGGCCGCCAGCATCGAGCCGAACACGAAGGTGACGGAGATGATGCGGTCCACCGAGATCCCCATCATCGCCGCGGCCGTGTGGTTGTGGGAGACCGCGCGCATCGCCTTGCCGACGCGGGTGTAGAGCACGATGACCCGCAGCACGATCATGAGCGCGATCGAGACCCCGAGGATGATGAGCTGCTGGTTCGAGATCGTCACCCCGCCGCCGAGCGCGATGTTGGTGGCCGGAATGATCTGCGGGAAGAACTTGGGATCGGCGCCGAACACCAGCCGCCCGCCGTTCTCGAGCAGCAGCGAGACCCCGATCGCGGTGATCAGGGCCGCGAGCCGCGAGGACTGGCGCACCGGCTTGTAGGCCGCGCGCTCGATGATCAGGCCCACCAGGCCGCAGCCCGCCATCGCGATCAGCAGCACCGCCAGCGCGCTGGCCGGGTTCGGATGGGTCTGGGCCCCCAGCCAGCGCGCGGCGTACAGGCCGAAGAATGCCCCCAGCATGTAGACGTCGCCGTGGGCGAAGTTGATCAGGCGCAGGATGCCGTACACCATCGTGTAGCCCAGCGCGATCAGGGCGTACACGCACCCCAGGGTCACGCCGTTGATGAGCTGCTGGAGGAACTCCGACACGGAGCCGCGATCAGGGAGTGAACGTCGAGTTGAAGTTCTTCTTGCCGCCCTCGATCGCGATGATGACCGCCGGCTTGGACGCGTTTCGGTTCTGGTCCAGCGTGATGGTGCCGGTGACGCCGTCGTAGTTCTTGGTCCCGGCGATCAGGTCCCGGAGCTTCTGCTCGGCACTCTTGCGCAGCGGGGTGCCGGCCTTGCTCGACCCCAGCCCCTTGAAGGTCGCCGGATCCTGGGTGGCCAGGGTTTCGAGCGACTGGAACAGGACGTTGGCCGCGTCGTAGGCCAGCCCGCCGATGGCATCGGGATCACCGCTGAACTTGGCGCGGTACTTGGTCAGGAACTCCTGGAGACGCGGCAGCGGCTGGTCGAGCGCCCAGTGGTTCGAGTAGTAGGCGCCGTTCAGGGCCTCGCCGCCGATCTCGATCAGCTTCTCGCTCTCCCAGCCGTCGCCGCCGATCAGCGGCTGCTTGAGCCCCAGCTCGCGGGCCTGGCGGGCGATCAGCCCGGCCTCGGTGTAGTAGCCCGGGATCACCACCGCTTGCGGGTTCTTGGCCTTGATGCTGGTGAGCTGGGCGCGGAAGTCCTGGTCCCCGGAGCTGTAGACCTGCTCGACCAGCACCTGCCCGCCCAGCCGCCGGTACTCGTCGGTGAAGAACTGGGCCAGGCCCACGCTGTAGTCGCTCTTGTTGTCCTTGAGGATCGCGACCTTCTTGAGCTTGAGTGAGTCGGCGGTGAAGCGCGCCATCACCGCGCCCTGGAACTCGTCGAGGAAGCACATGCGGAAGATGTAGTCGCCCACCTGGGTGACCTTGGGGTTGGTCGACGAGGGCGAGATCATCGGCACGCCGGCGTTCTGGCAGATCGGCGCGCCCGCCAGGCTGCGCGACGAGGCGACCTCGCCGACCACGGCGATGACCCGGTCCTGGTTGATCAGCTTCTGGACCGCGGTCGCCGCCTCCTCGGCCTTGCTCTGGTCGTCCTCGGCCTGGACCCGCACCTTGAGCCCGCCGATCATGCCCTGCTGCTTGGCGGCGAGGTCGGCGAGCGCCACCTCGACCCCGTTCTTGGTCGATTGTCCGAAGGTCGCGTCGTTGCCGGTCAGCGAGCCGAACTCGCCGACGACCAGCTCGTCCGATCCGCCGCCACCGCAGCCGAGGCCGAGGCCGAGCAGCGCCAGGCCCAGAACGACACCCAAACCGATCCGCAGCCGTGTCCGTGACGTCATGTTCGTCTCCTCCTCGAGTCGAGCGGAGGGGCCGGATGGTGAGCGCGGGCCCCGGACCTGATGTGGTGAGCCGCAAAGAGGTAGCACGCGCGCGCGCGTCGAGGCAAGGCAAATGATTCTGGCGGCAGAGGTTGCCCGCCCGCGCGCGCCGATGCTAGTGTGCGCGCGCATGAGACCCCAGGGATGCGGGCTCAGGGGCGATCGCGGCGCTGAGCGTGGGGCTCGCGGGCTGCGCCGGGGTCGCTCCTCAAGCCCAGGTCCAACCCCAGCCGGCGCCGGTGCGGCCGGCACGTCCCCGCCCCGGCTATGAGCACCTCGCCGACAGCCTCGCCGCCCTCGACTCCACCGCGCTGGTCGGGCGGCGCATCGCGCTCGACCCCGGGCACGGCGGCTTCTTCAAGGGCTCGCTCGGTGTCCACGGGCTCACCGAGGCCGAGGTCAATCTGGCGGTGGCGCTCAAGCTCCGCGATCTGCTGGCGGTGCGCGGGGCCCAGGTGCTGCTCACGCGTTCCAGCGACCGTGACTATCTGAGCCCGGCCGACAGCTCGTTGCGCTCCGACCTCGCCGAGCGCGCACGGCTCGCCAACGCCTGGGGCCCGGACCTGTTCCTCTCGATCCACCACAACGCGGATCCCGGCGGCGCCCACGACGTCAACGAGACCCAGACCTACTACAAGCTCGGGGATGACGGCCCCTCGCTCGACGCGGCCGAGAGCGTCCACCGCGCCCTGGTCCACAACGTCGGCATCGAGAGGAACAAGGTGGTGCCGGGGAACTACTTCGTGCTGCGCAACATCGAGGCGCCCGCGATCCTCACCGAGTCGTCGTACCTGACCAACCCCGACGTCGAGGCGCGGCTCGCGCTGCCCGAGAAGCAGGAGCTCGAGGCCGAGGCGCTGCTGGTCGGGCTGTCGCACTACTTCTCGCGACGAGTCCCCGTGGTGCGCGAGCTCGCGGTGCTCGATCCCGAGCGCGGGGTTCCCGACACCCTGTTCCGCGGCCCGGGCCCGATGCTGCGCGCCCGCATCGAGGGCGCCTTCGACCGGGTCGAGCTCCGGCTCGACGGCGACCCGGTCCCGGTCATCCGGCGCGACGACCTGATCGAGTGGCGGCCCGACCGCCCCGTGGCGCCGGGGCGCCATCGCGCCGCCCTGCGCGTCCGCCTCGCCGGCCAGGGCGCGGCACGCGAGCAGATGGTGTCGTTCACCGTTGCGCGCCCGGTCCAGCGCCTCGCCTGGCAGGCGTTCCCGGCGGCGCCGCCGCGCCGCGGGGGCTGGATCGGGGTGCGCGTCCAGGCGCTCGATGCCTTCGGGTTCGCGGTGCCCGACACACTGCGCGTGCGCTACCGCGCCCGTTGCGCCTGCGACAGCCCGCACACCGCAGTGCGCCGCCTCGAGGGCGGCGTCGCCTGGAGCTACCTCCGGGTGGCGCGCCGGCGGCCCAGGGAGTGCGCGGTCACGACCGGTGTCACCGCCGACCTGCCCGATCTCGCCCGCGGTGGTCGCGCGGCCGCCGCCGCCCGCGTCGCCCTGCGCATCCCAGCCGCCGGCACGCCGCCTTGGCGCGCGGCGTTCCTCACCGTGGCGCCCGCCGACTCGCCGCTGACCAACGCCCCGGAGGCACGCGACTTCGGCGCCGCGCAGGGCTGGGTCAACCGCGACGGCTTCGCACTGTTTCCGCTCGATCGCGTCGGGCGGGTCTCGGTTCCGGCGCTCGCCGGCTACCGGCCGTGGGCCGACGATTCGATCCTCGCCGGCGCGTCGCCGCCGCTGCGCTGGTCGGCGATCGCCGGCGGCGCCCTGATCGGCCGGCGCATCGTCATCGATCCCGACGGCGGCGGCGAGGACCCCGCCGGCCAGGGGCCTTCGGGCTCGCGCGCCGCGAACCTGAACCTCGAGGTGGCGCGCATGCTCGCCGGCTTCCTGTCCGCGGCCGGCGCCCAGGTGCTGCTCACGCGCACCGGCGACCAGGCGATGTCCGACGTCCAGCGCGTTCAGGCCGCCGAGGGCTTCCGCCCCGATCGCTTCCTGCGCATCGCGCATCGTGCCGAGCGGCCGCGCCTCGGCTACTACTTCTCGAGCGCCGCGGGCCGGCGCTGGGCCGAGCGCGCCGCGCAGGAGCTGGCCCGCGCCGGCCTCGTGCCGCGGCTCGCCGAGGATGCCCAGTATCCGCTGCAGCAGGTCTCGTGCACGGCGCTCTACGCGGCGCCGGCCCGCATCGACAGCGCCGAGAGCGCCCTGCTCGCCCCCGGCGCGCTGCGCGCCGAGGCCTACGCGCTGTTCCTCGCGCTGGCGCGCGAATGGGCCGGCGACGCGGCCTGGGCCCCGGATTCGGTCGAGGTGCGGGATGGCGCCGGGCGCGCCGCCCCCGGCGTCGCGGTGCTGCTGGGGGGCGCCCTGGTGCTCGAGACCGACGTCGTGGGACGGGCGCGGTTCGCCCGCACCGAGCCCGGACCGCTGGCGGTCGAAGCGCGGTCCGGCGCGGTCGCGGTGCGCCGGGTTCTGCTAGACTCGGATCGAGGCATCGTGCTGACCGGGTCTGCCGGCCGATAGGTCCGGACTGCTCGCCCCCGGCAGCCCCCCGTCGCGTCCGTCTGCGGGGCCCTCATGCGGTATGGCAGCGAGCAGCATTTCGCGGAGATCGCGCGTTTCGAGCGCCGCCTCTCGCTGATGATGGCGGGCGTGGCGGTGGCGCTGCTCGGCGTGCTGGTGCTGGCCAGTCAGCCGGCGCTGCGGCGCCGCTTCCCGCTGGTCGCCCAGCGCTTCGGCTTCGAAGGGCGCGACCGCTACGTCCAGCGCATCCTGCTCGAGACCCTGGGACCGCTGCGCCTCGATGCCGGTCACGAGATGGCGCTGGTGCGCCAGCAGGCGGTCCGTGGCGGCATCCGCACCCGCCCGCACTCTCACGAGCCGCTGGCGCAGCCCGAGACCCGCGCGCGCCGCCCCGGCCCCGGCGAGTCGTCCGAGGACCTGCTGACACGCGCGCGCGAGATCTACCGCAGCGCGCCGGTGGTCCAGTCCGAGGACCTGGTGATCGAGCGGCTGGTGAAGCCCCAGTATCCCGAGGACGCGCGCAGCCGCAACATCGAGGGCAAGGTCGCGGTGGTGGCCCTGGTCGACACCACCGGCAGCGTCGCCCAGGTCGATGTGATCGGCAGCACCGGCGAGCGTCAGCTCGAGAAGGCGGCGACCGAGGCGGTGTGGCAGTGCCGGTTCCGCCCCTATCGCGTCAACGGCGAGGTGCAGCAAGTCTACGCCATGTTCCGCTTCGCGTTCCGCATCTACTGAGCGGGGCGCAACCGGCGCGGCGGGCGCGCCCGCTACATCTCGAACTTGCCGAAGTCCTCGGGATTGAGCTTCTCGAGATTGCGGCGCAGCCGCTCGGCGCGCTCCTCCTCGGTCAGCTCGCGCTCCGGCTCCTCGCCGCCCTCGCCGGGCTCGGCGGCCTCGGCCTCCTCCTGCGGAGGGGGCGGCTGCAGCAGCTTGTCGTTGACGAAGATCGGAGCCCGGGCGCGCAGCGCCACCGCGATCGAGTCGGAGGGCCGGGCGTCGATCGACAGCACCTCGCTCTCGCGCTCGACGAACACGCTGGCATAGAAGGTGTTCTCGCGCAGGTCGGAGATGACCACGCGGGCGATCTTCGCTTTGAGACCCTCGACGATGAGGTGGAGCAGGTCGTGGGTGAGCGGACGCGGGAACGTTTCGTCCGACAGGATGCGGCGGATCGCCTGGGCCTCGCCCGAGCCGATCCAGATCGGCAGGATGCGCTCGCCCTCGACCTCGCGCAGAATGACGATGTTCTGCTGGGTCTTGTGCTCGAGGATCAGACCGTTGACCCGCACCTCGACGATCTTCACGGCTTGCCTGCGTGGTTCCCCGGGGCGCCGGCGGCGGGCCGCGTGGTGGCGAGTGAATCCGCCGCCGACTGGACGAATGCCGGCGCCTCCTCGGTGCGCATGTGGGCGATCATCCACTGCGCCGACGCGGCCAGCTCCGACTTGGGGTAGCGGGCCAGCAGCTCGCGAAACGCCTTCTCGGCCGCGTCGTAGTTCTTGAGCTCCTCCGAGTAGGTGAAGCCCACCATGAATGCGGCCTGGGCGCACACCTCGCTGTCGGGATAGGCGGTGAGCAGCGACCGGTAGGCGGCGATGCGGGCCTCGGCGGTAGGCTGGTCCTGCGCGTCCTTGAACATCTCGCGCGCGCCCTTCTTCTGAGTGGTGTAGCGCTTGATCGCCGCCGAGTCGGGCGTCACGCCGAGGCGCTTGCGGGCGTCGTCGAGCTTCGAACGGTAGAAGTCCTGCGAGCGCTGCCCGCTGATCTGGCGGGTGATCGAGGTCTTCACCTGGTCGAACGACCGCTGGCCCTCCTCGACCACCTCCTCGACCTTGATGACGTGCCAGCTGTTCGCCGCCTTCCAGGGCCCGCCGATCTTCCCGGCCCCGAGCGCGAACACCGACTCGGCGAGCGCCGGCTGGCGCCCCAGGATCGGGAACTGGCCGTCGCGCGTCACCGAGCCCAGGTAGCCGCCGTTGCCGCGGCTCAGCGAATCGGTGGAGTACTTCATGCACAGCTTGTTCCAGTCCTGCTTGGCGCGCGCCAGCCGCAGCACGTTGTGCGCCAGATCGCGGGAGCGGGTCTGGATGTGGCGCACGGTCGCGGTCGCCGGCACGTGGAAATCGGCGGCGTGGCTGTCGTAGTAGGCCTTGAGCTCGGAATCGCCGGGCGCCGGATTGCTCCCCATCACCTCGGTGACATAGGTGCGGATCACGAGATCGCGGCGCTGCGAGGCGATCTGCTGCTGGACCTTGGGGCGCTCCGGCACCCCCTCGCGCTCGGCGGTGAGCAGCCAGATGCGCTCCTCGACCATGCGGTCGAGCAGCTGCTGGCGGCCCTCCGGCGTGGCGAAGTTCGAGCGCATGCCCTCGGGCAGCTCGTCGAGCCGGCGCTGGACGTCGGCGCGGGTGAGCGGCTGCCCGCCGATCCGGTACAGCACCTCCGAGGTGTCGGCGCCGGCCGCCGGCGTGGCCGCAGTCGGCGGCTTCTCGGCCGGCTTCTTCTTCGCCAGGCCCGCGCGCGGCGTCGCGGCGGCGAGGCCGGCGGCGAGCAGCAGCGCGGCGGCGCGCCGGATGCCCCGGGCCCGCCCGGCTCCCCGTCGCCTCATGCCCGCACCACCCACACCTTGATGGTGGCGTGCACCCCGCCGCGATAGCGCACCCGGGCCTCGTAGCGGCCCAGCTGCTTGATGTGCTCGTCGAGCTCGATCGCCTGACGATCGACGTGGTGGCCGGCCCGCTCCAGCGCCTCGGCCACGTCCTGGCTGCTGATCGAGCCGAACAGGGTGTCTTCCTCGTTGGCCTGCGCCGGGATGTTGACCTCGACCCCCTCGAGCTTGGCGGCCTCGGCGCGCGCCGCGGCCGCGACCTTCTCCTCGCGGATGCCGCGCTGGCGCTCCAGCTCCTGGTAGAGGTTGGCGGCCCGCGTCCCGGCCGGGATGGCGAGCTGGCGCGGCAGCAGGTAGTTGCGGGCGAAGCCGTCCTTGACGTGGACCACCGCGCCCTTCACGCCCACGCCCTTCATGTCTTCGAGCAGGATGACATCCATCACGATTCTCCTAGACCGGGGTTTCGTCCGAGGCCGGCTCGAGCCGGCGGTAGTCCAGCCACACGTCGCTCAGCCCCACCGCGGCGGTGGTCAGCACGAACACCGGCATGGCGACGCAGAACACGAACAGCATCGTCAACACGATGATGGAAGGCGGTACGCCGCGCGCGAGCAGCAGCGATTCTACGACCGCAATTCCCTGGACACAATATCCCAGCCCGCTGTTGAGCAGCAGGGTCCACGCCGTCGGCGCCCAGGCCGCCCACGGACTCACCAGCAGCCCGAGGCCGGCGAGGAACGTCCACAGCGCCCCGTCGGGCAGCCGCCACTCGCGCAGGCTGCCGCGCGTCAGCGTCGGCCAGCGCAGCGGCCCGGTGACGCGGGCCGCCAGCGCGCGGCCCACCGCGACCAGCAGCGCGATCCACACGAACAGCGCGGTGGGCAGCACCAGCGGCAGCGCGGTGGCGCGCAGCCTGGCGTTCTCCTCGACGGCGCGCTGCACGGCGGCGAAGCGGTCCGCGGCGTAGCCGAGCTGGCGGAACAGCTCGATCATCTCGGTGTCCCCGAGCCGCAGCTTGCCCTCGACGTGCGAGACCAGCGTGCGGTAGACCGGTGCCCACGGCAGCGCCGCGGCCAGCAGCAGCGCCGGGAGCAGCATGCCGGCGCGCTCGCCGGCCGGCGCCCCGTGCTCCTCGCGCAGCCCCATCCACACCCCGCTCAGCGCCGCCGCCGGCACCCACCAGCCCCACGCGCTGGCCGGGCCGCCGGTGAACGGCACCGCGAGCGCGAGCAGCGCCGGCACGACGATCGCACGGGGGCCGAAGCGCCACGCGAGCAGCAGCGAGACCGCCACCGCGGCCGGGATCGCGAGCCACAGCGCCCCCCACGGCAGCGGGGTCTGCGCCATCGCCAGGCTCAGCAGCGTGAGCAGCAGCGCGGTGCGCAGCCACGACGGCTGGCGCGCGCCGCGCGGTTCAGCGATAGAAGTCACTGGTGAAGGGCAGCAGCGCCAGCACGCGCGCGCGCTTGATCGCGACGGTCAGCTGCTTCTGGTGCCGGGCGCAGGTGCCGGAGACGCGGCGCGGGACGATCTTGCCGCGGTCGGTGATGAACCGGCCCAGGCGCTTCTCGTCCTTGTAGTCGACGAACCCGACCTTCTCGAAGCACAGCTTGCAGTACTTCTTCTTGATGCCCTTGCCTTCGCGTTCCTTGGCCATGAGCTTGCTTCCACCTCCCGTGACGAGCGCTACGACGAGCCGCTCTCGTCCGACCGCTCCGGTGCCGCGCCGCGGGATCGCGAGGCGTCACCCGGAGATTTTTCCAGGAAATGCACCACTTCGGCGCGAATCTCGAGCCGCTGCTGCCGCCCCTCCTGGCGCGCCACCCACTCGCGCATCTGCAACCGACCTTCGACCAGCGCCGCGCTGCCCTTGCGCAGATACTGCCCGCACACCTCCGCGAGGCGCTGGTAGGTCAGCACCGTCGCGTACCCGGTCTGCTCGGCGAACGACCCGTCGCGGGCCCGATAGCGGCGGTGGAACGCCAGCACGAAGCTGGTAATCGCGGTGCCGTCGGCCGCGAAGCGCGCCTCGGGATCGCGCGTCAGGCGGCCGCTCAGCAGCACGCGGTTGACCTCGGGCAGCTTGAGCTCGGTCATGCGCGGCGGCCGGGCCTCGAGGCCCGCCCCTCCCCGCTACTCGTCGGCCTCTTCGGCCGCGGCGCCCGCCGGGACCGCGTCGGGATCGACCTGCGGCCGCGTCAGCTCGGGTGGCACGTGCATGACCGTGAGCACCCGCATCACCGGCTCGACCAGACCCAGGCGGCGCTCCAGCTCCTTGACCAGCGCGCCCGGCCCCGCGTAGAGGACCATGGTGTAGATGCCGTCGCGCTTGCGATGGATCTCGTACGCCAGGCGGCGCTTGCCCCAGCGTTGCACCTCGAGCACCTCGCCGCCCAGGTCACGAATCCACCCGGAGACGCGCTCGATCTCCTCGTTCTGCCGGGTCTCGTCGAGACCGGGCTCAAGGATGAACGTCGTTTCGTACTTGTTCACGGTGTCGAGTCCTCCTTCGGTGCTCTGCGATTGAAACGGTTCATGGCCGCGGCCGGCCCCTCGCGCGCCCAGCACTCGACCGCTCCGGCGGCGCGCTCCAGGGTCTCCTCGACCAGGGCTTCCTCGTCGGCTCCGAACTCCTCCAGCACGTGCTCACGCATCGCCTCACTGCTCGCCGCCGTGTCCACGCCGATCCTGAGCCGCGCGTAGTCGCGACTGCCCAGCATCGCCTCGATGCTCTCGAGGCCGCGATGCCCGCCGCTCGAGCCCTCGACCCGCAGGCGCAGCGTGCCGAGCGGCAGGTAGACGTCGTCGGCCACCACCAGCAGCTCATCGGCCCCGTGCTGCTCCTGCCACTCGGCCAGCGCCGTGCCGCTCAGGTTCATGAACGTGAGCGGCTCGAGGAGGTGGACGGTCCTGGCGCCCGCACCCGACTCGAGCGTGGCGCGCCAGGCGCGGTAGGCCGGCGTGCCGGTCTCGGGCCGCGCGCGCCAGCGCCGCGCCAGGATCTCGATCACGCGCCAGCCCACGTTGTGGCGGGTGCGGGCGTAGCGCGCCCCGGGATTGCCGAGGCCGACCACCAGGGCCACGGGCTACTTGGTCTCCTTGGCCTCCTTGCCCTTGGCCTCCTTGGCGGGTTTGGTCTCCTTGGCGGCCTTGGCCTCCTTGGCCTCCTTCGATTCCTCGCCCTCCTCCTCCTTCTTGCCGCGCTCGACCGACAGCTCGGGCTCGGCCGCCGCCTCGGGCGCCACCTCCGCCGCCGGCTTCTCCTCCATCACCGTGGGCGGCACCACCGTCGCCACCGTCGAGCCGGGATCGGTGAGGATCTCGACGTTCTCGACCTTGAGGTCGCTGACGTGGGCCGAATCACCGATGCCGAGGTGGCTGACGTCGAGCTCGATCGAGCTGGGAATCGCGGTGGGCAGGCAGCGCACCGCGATGGTGCGCAGGATCTGCTCCAGGATGCCGCCCGCGTCCTTGACTCCCACCGCCAGCCCGGTCAGCTGGATCGCGACCTCGACCTCGATGCGCTCGGTGAGCGAGATGTGCTGGAAGTCGAGATGGATGACGTCGTGGTTGATCGGGTCGTACTGCACCGCGCGGATGAGCGAGGTGTAGTCGGCGCCGGCCACGGTCAGGTTGATGATCGGGTTGCCGCCCCGCACCTGGGCCATGGCGAGCTGGAAGTCACGGGCACCGATCGCCACCGGGATCGGCTGCTCGCCGTGGCCGTACAGGATCCCGGGGATCAGGCCGGCCGCGCGCGCCTTGCGGGCGCCGCCCTTGCCGAGGCCCTCGCGGCGCGAGCCGGTCAGTGGAATGACGGACATGATGCTGCCTCCTTATGCCGGGTGCTCCGGTCTCGACGCGCGGCGGGCCGCGCGGGGTTCAGACGAACAGCGAGCTGAGCGAACGCTCCTCGTGAATGCGCTCCACCGCCTCGCCCAGCAGGCCCGCGATCGACAGCTCGGTGACCTTGGAGGGCAGCGGGGCGTGGTCGTGACAGACGGTGTCGGTGATGACCAGCTCCTTGATCGGCGAGGCGACGATGCGGTCGAGCGCCCCGGGGCTGAACACGCCATGCGTGACCCCGGCGTAGATGTCGCGCGCGCCCTGGGCGCGAACCGCCTCGGCCGCCTGGCACAGGGTGCGCGCGGTGGTGACCACGTCGTCGAACAACACGCAGGTCTTGCCCTTGACGTCGCCGATGATGTTCATGATCTCGACCGCGTCGGGACGCGGGCGGCGCTTGTCGGTGAGCACCAGATCCGCGCCCAGGCGCTTGGCGTAGGCGCGTGCCATCTTGACCCCGCCCACATCGGGCGACACCACGACCAGGTCGCCCAGGCGCTTGCGCCCGAAGTACTCGATCATGATCGGCGCGGCGTACAGGTGATCGAACGGAATGTCGAAGAAGCCCTGGATCTGGGCGCTGTGGAGATCCATGGTCAGCGCCCGGTCCGCGCCCGCCACCGTGATCAGGTTGGCGACCAGCTTGGCGGAGATCGGAGCCCGCGGCTGGTCCTTGCGATCCTGGCGTGCGTAGCCGAAGTAGGGCATCACGGCGGTGACGCGGCGCGCCGAGGCGCGCTTGGCCGCGTCCAGCATGACCAGCAGCTCCATGAGGTTGTCCGCTGGCGCCCCGGTGGCCTGGACGATGAACACGTCGCTGCCGCGGATGTTCTCGTTGAAGCGCACCGGGTTGAACCGCCTCCCGCCGCGCCAGTGTCGAGTTGAGGTTCCTCATCGCTTAGTGACGCCACCCCTGCCACGCGATGGCTGGCAAGGCCAGCCGAGCCCCCATGCCACGCGCAAACTCCCGTGCACTACCGGCGCCCGCGCTCATCCAGCTCTCCCGCCCCGCGTGGCACAGCCAGCCGAGCGCGGCCGATATGCAAGGCGGCGACCGAGCGGCGCGCGCAGACGTATCGGAAGATACGTCGAGCACGCCGCGACCGAGCCAACGCAGCAGATCGGCCGCAATCGGCTGGCTGGGGCGGGAGGATTCGAACCTCCGGATGCGAGATCCAAAGTCTCGTGCCTTACCACTTGGCCACGCCCCACCAACAGAACGGGATTTCCGTCACGGTCCGGAAGGCTTACGGCCCCACCGGGGTGATGGCAACTGGCCCAGAGACGTACAGCATGCTGCGGACAAGCCGGGGAACACTAGCGGCGACGCGCGGTGAAGTCAAACGAACACGCGGCGTTCCGGGGGAAACGTCGCGCGTTCGTTCCGGCCGCTCAATAGGCCGAGCGGGCCGGCGACTCCTGGGACGGAAGCTGGGGCGTCGGATTCGCGAGCTCGCGCTCGTACTCGCACATCACCCGCTCGGTCAGATACTTGCGCGTCTGATCGTTGATCGGATGCGCGAGATCCTGATGCTGCCCGTCCGGCCGCTTGCGGCTCGGCATCGCGACGAACAGGCCCGAGTTGCCGCGGATGATCTTGAGCCCCCGGATGACGAACGAATCGTTCAGCGTGATGCTCACAAAGGCTTTGAGTTTTTCGTCGTTGCGCAGCGATACCCTGACCTCGGTGATGTCGATCATGTGACTGTCACCTCGGAGATATCCAACCGGGATGATGCTGGCTC
>Ga0318563_10000661_pt1 | contig 14162 bp, 17 predicted proteins | sample GRESIP066b5f19_FD_203689 | JGI IMG/M metagenome (GOLD analysis project Ga0318563, IMG submission 203689) | Tropical soil microbial communities from Luquillo Experimental Forest, Puerto Rico - GRE.SIPMG.066b5f19 | ecosystem: Environmental > Terrestrial > Soil > Tropical forest > Bulk soil... | reverse complement strand
GGAAAAATTTTGGATTTTCAGCTTTTCAATCTTTTCAGGGCAGTTTTAGCTTCGGTAAAATTCTTGTCCAGGGCAATAGCCCGTTCATAATTGATCCGGGCTTCCTGTTTCTTGTTGATCACTTCATAACATCTTCCCATCCAGTAATATGCATCCGGATAGGTATTGGAAACAGTCGCTGCCATGCGGAAGGTGTGGAGCGCCTCGTCATAATTTTTTTGTTTGAAAAAAACAATTCCTTTTTCGATATAGGCATCCGTAAACTTCCAGTCCCTTCGGATACAGGAATCATACTGGACCAGGGCAAGCTCGTATTGTTTGGCCGCGCCGTAATAAATACCTTTTATGAAAAAGGGATCCACCAGTTCCCTGGCTGAATCAGCGTGTAAAACCTCATCACAGATACTAATTGATTCTGGATTTCCCTTTTCAGCATAAATATGAGCCAGTTCAAGGCCGTAGGTATTGACAGGTTGAAGGGCATAGGCTTTTTTCAATGACATCACCGCATTCATCGTATCTTTTAGTTCCAGCAGTAGCCTGCCTTTTTCATACCAGGTTTCAAAATCCGCAGGATCCCTGGAAAGGAGCTGATTATACCATTCCAGGGCCTTTGCCGAACTCCCGGCTTCCTGGTAGGCTTCCCCGAGCAGGCGCTTTATTTCCTTGCTCGCCGGGAAGCGGGCGACGGCATCTTCCAACAGCATCCGTTTTTCTGCAGGCTTATTGTTGATCGTCAGGTTGGACGCGAACTGCAGGGCCGTTTCTTCACTCGGCTGTAGCGCCCAGGATTTCCTGAAATCGGCTTCTGCGGCTTCATGGGCGTTGTTCTGTGAAAGGATAACGGCTCTTCGAAAATAGAGACCCGCCTGGTTCGGAAATTTCCTGATGCTGTCATTGATGGGGATGAGAAGCGGGCTTTCGAGGATGGCTGATTCTGAAATCGGGTGGGAACTGCCTGCGGAATGGCAGCCGGCTGCCAGAAAAAACAGGGGGATAAAAAGGTCTCTATATGGACGGAAAAAGAACTTCATGCGACAAAGCTACAGGTTTGAATAAGATGGTTTTGACAATATTAAGACAATGTAGATATTTGAGACCGCGAATTGGATGTCTGGCTGCCTTCAAAAACGCCCCTTCATGAAAAAAGTTATATTTTCTCTGTTAATATTGATGGCCGGTTCCCTGGCTATTTTGTCACTCACCCCTCGACGTTCCCGACCCTTGTCGTCCCCTGTCCATGGCCCTTCCGGGGACACCATACTATACCCTGATGAAAAACATTTCAGGAATATCAGGCAGCTGACATTTGACGGCGACAATGCGGAGGCCTATTTCAGTTATGATGGTAAGAATCTTGTTTTTCAGCGCAACAATCCAAAAGAGGGCCTGAACTGTGACCAGATATTCGTCGGTAAACTTCCTACTTCTCCGAATGAACCCTTTTCTTACCGCATGATCAGCAGCGGCCGGGGTAGAACCACTTGCGGATTCTTTACCAGGGATGGCAGGCATATTATTTACGCCTCTACGGAAAAGGATGCTGACAGCTGCCCCCCGACTCCGGACCGTTCAAAATATGGCAACCGGTATATCTGGCCCATTTATGCCGGATACGATATTTTCATGGCTGATCTTGACGGCCGGATTGTCAGGCAGCTAACCAATACTCCCGGATACGATGCGGAAGCCACACTGTCACCCGACGGGAAGAAGATGATATTCACGTCCATGAGAGACGGGGACCTGGATCTTTATATCATGGACCTGGGAACCTACAAAGTCACCAGAATTACCCATGAGCTGGGATATGACGGGGGTGCATGGTTTAGTCCGGACGGAAAGAAAATCATTTGGAGAGCCTCACGCCCCCGGACACCCGAAGAAATCGCGGACTACAAATCACTGCTAAAAGAAAACCTGGTCGCCCCTACCCGGATGGAAGTGTGGATGGCGGATGCAGACGGAAGCCATGCCCGTCAGATCACTCAATACGGTCAGGCCAACTGGGCACCCAATTTTATTCCAGGCAGCAACAAAATCATTTTCTGCAGCAATTACGAGTACCAAAGAGGATTCCCGTTCAACATGTACACCCTGAACCCGGATGGTTCAGGACTGGAAAAGATCAGTCATGATAAAGGATTTGATGCCTTCCCGATGTTCAGCAGCGATGGCAGGAAAATTGTCTTCAGCAGCAACCGGAATAACGGGGGAGGAAGGGGCATCAATGTCTTTATTGCTGATTGGATAAACTAAATAAAGGGCAGGGATAATCGAAGGCGCGGGGAAAATTGTATTTTCATATGCTGGGCGGCCATTGTAGCTTTACCCCGCCTTGCGAACCATCATTTTCAAAAACAAATGGATATATATGCAAACCGGGCTTGTTTATCTTCACAATGTACTACGCTGGCTCATCCTGATATTTTTGGTGCTTTCCATCCTGAAGAGTTATTCCGGGTGGAAGAATAAGAAAGCTTTTTCGCAGGCCGACAGAAAGACCTGGCTTCTTACGCTGATCTTTTCCCATCTTACCCTTCTGCTGGGGCTGTTTCAGGTATTTTTCGGCCGCTATGGGATATTTACCAGCTCTCTGCCTGAAGGTACTCATGTCATGAAGGATAAGTTTTACCGCTTCTTTTGGATAGAGCATCCGTTTGCCATGATCGTCGCAATCATACTCATCACGATGGGCTATGGTATGGCTAAAAAACAGGTCAGCGATGAAATGAAATATAAAAAGGCCTTCTGGTTCTTTCTGGTTGCCCTTGTCTTCATCCTGGCAGCGATTCCCTGGCCATTCCGCGAAGTCGTGGGCAGGCCATGGTTCCCCGGTATGTAACGCCACGGCAGCCCCTTCTCCGGGTGTGGCCCTATGGCTTCCAGTTCTGATTCATCACCTTGATGAACTGCTGCATTTCTTCCATGGTTCCGATACTTACGCGGCACCATTTTTCTCCGAGATATTCATTGGACCGGAGAATGATATTCTGCGTCAGCATAAAATCTGAAAAATTGCCGGTGAACCCGCTCAGGGAGAACAGCAGGAAGTTTGTACAGGAAGGGATGCAATGAAGATTCATCGCCTCCAGGGATCTGACTGTGTAATCCCGGGCAGATGCATTCTTTTGCTTACACAATTGCCGGTGAGCTTCGTCCGGAAGACTGGCCATGGCTGCAGCCAGGGTCAGGTTGCAGATCGCGATCTGGCTCTCATTAAACAGGTCCTGCTCCAGTTCTTTGATTCGGGAAGGGTGACTGATCACAAATCCCATGCGAAGGCCAGCCATTCCATGAATTTTTGAAAAGGTCCGCGTTACCATTATATTAGGATTGCTGGCAGCCAGCGGGATCATGGATTCGTTGTCAGGTGCATCCAGGAAGTCCATATAGGCTTCGTCGATCAGGATCGGTGCTTTTTTGGAAGCTTCCGTACAGAACCCCTTCATAGCAGCTGGTGTAAGAAAAGTACCGGTCGGGTTGTTGGGATTGACGACATAAATGAGCCGGGTATCACTATTGATGGCACCAAGCATACTCTCCAGGTCCAGGCCCCTGTCTTTTCCCACAGGAACAGCATTCACGATAAGCCCAAGTCTGCGGGCCGTGTTGGGCAAAATAAAAAAAGTCGGCTCGGCTGTAACGACATTGCCGGACGGTTTATAGAAATACCTCACGGCAAGGTCCAGAACGACCCCTGATCCCGCAGTGAGAAGAATATTCTCGGAAGATACTCCGTAAAACCTGGCGAGCGTACTGCGGCAATTCTTCAGACTGGGAATATTGAACGAATACCGGTTAGCTAAGGGAAGCATGTCAATTATCGCCTGACGGGATTTAGGAGATATGCCATACGGGTTTTCATTTGAACCCAGGTTAATCAACCCTTTATCAGTGCCAAAATTTCTGGGCAGACCTTCTTCATTTCCAAGGGAATGGAGGGATAGGCCCAATCCGAGTGTTGCCAGGGAGCTTTGCTTGAGCCAGTTCCTGCGATTGATGCTGGTTGACATAACAAATGATTTTTTTATACAAGTTGGAGTACAGCCAAAAGCTACGAAAAATCATCAGGATCTGTCATTTTTTTTTCATCCGTCCGGCTGACGGGGAAGGGTCAGAGAAACCTGCGGAAATCAAAGGCCTCACAGTGCATTACACCGGGCTCGAATTCCAGGAGGAATTTCTGATCTTCCGGGTAATACCGGGCCTTTTCAAAGTCATCGCCCGCAAATTTCTTGATGCACCCGACATTCTCCCACCAGGAAAGGGTCCATATGTGTGTGATGTCCCCCTCCTGTCTCTGCCATATCTGGGCTCCCAGGTTACCCTGGATGGAAACATATTCCCGGATCCCGGTTTCGACTACATATTGTCGGTAGGTTGCGGCATCCGATGTCCTGGTCCTTCCGTGCCATAGACGTGCTATCATAACGATGGTATTTTCTATTTCCCGGTATAGTACCTGACCATGGGTCTGTTTGGGGAGCGGCGGTCCGCAATCTCAAATCCGGCCCGCTGAAAGGACTTGTACAGTCCTACCCATAAAAATGCGTCCGGAAGCCTCTCCGTGGTTGGGATCGCAGGGTAGGCTTCTAGTACGGCAATTTGCTTTTCCCGGGCATAGCTGATGACCCCTTTCAGCATGGCCTGGGAGACCTGCCTCCTCCTGAACCTTCTGTCTATAAAAATACAGGGGATCGACCAGACGGGTTGCTCATCAATTCTTTTGTGAATGCGGGATCTTTCAATTTTCGGGAAATACTCCCTCGGCGCAAAGGCGCACCAGGCTATTGGTTTTTTCCCGTAAAATCCGAGTAGACCGGATGGTTTTCCTTCCCATACCAGTTTCTTCATGGCGTCCTTGTTGCCGTCGTACAGTTTGCCCTCCTCGAATTCCTTTTTGCTAAGCCGGAATGACATGCACCAGCAATGGCCACATGCTCCCCGCTCTCCAAACAGGTTTTCAAAATCCGTCCAGGTCTTCCTGGAAAGAGGCTCAACGCGAAGTTCATCCGGGAATATATTTTCATCGGCATTATTGTTGACCTCACTCATAGTTGTTGTGATTTATCTTTCTGGCCCACTGCATGGTATTTGACGGTGTTTACCAGCAACACACCGGTAAGGATGATCGCAAGTGCTGCGACCTGGAAGGGTCTGATGCTTTCATTGGCCAGCCAGGCCCCCAGAAACAAGGCGATGACGGGGTTGACGTATACATATGTGCTTACCTGGGCCGGCGGCCTGACCCTGAGCAGGAAAAGATAGGACAAATAGGCAAGCAGGGAGCCCATCGTCACCAGGTAAAAAAGAGCTATCCATGCCTGTGAGGGCACTCTTGCAGCATCGAATTTTTCCCATTCACCGGCTGCCAGACTGATTACCTGGCAGACTGTCCCGGCAGATAGAAACTGTAATGCGGCATTCATGATAATAGAATTTTTCGCAGGCCTGTATTTGGATAACAAGGAACCCGTAGCCCAGGAGATGCCTCCCAGGACAATGACCAGAGATCCTGCGAGCTGCATGCCCATGCCTCCCCTCAACGGGATGCCGGTCGATGCTCTTTGGTGGCCCAGCAGGAGGATCACACCCGAGCAGCCCAGCAGGAGACCGGGTATAAGCATCCGGTTTGAAAAATAGAAAGCCCATTGTTTTTTATCAAGCAGGACAAACCAGAAGGGGAGGGCTGCCACGATAATGGCTGCCATGCTGCTGGAAAGAAATTGCTCTGCCCAGGTAACAGATACCACACCGCCCACCAGCATCAACACGCCGCACTGCAGGTTTCTGCGCAGAGAAGAAACGGAAATAGCCTCCTTTGTTTTCCAGTGACAATATCCATACAAGGCAGCACCGGCCATCAGGAAACGCAGCGAGGACAAAAGAAAAGGCGGGATGCCTTCCAGACCGATGAGTATGGCCAGGTAGGTCGATCCCCAGACGATGTATATAGCGAGGAACGCGGGTAAAACAAACCACTTGTTGTTCTTTCCCATAAAAAATAAATCTGTGCCAGTCCCGGCTGGCTGCAATTTCAACAAAATTTATTTCCTGCGACTTCGGAATCTTGCTTTTTAAAGCCAGTAGCGGGCATAGCCACTTCCGTTTTGTACATTTGATAGGTTATGGTAGACGCCGACATTCACATCCTGCATAGCTCGGATTGTTTCCAAATTCTTGATTTCAGGTGTCACTGTACAACGTGCTCACTCACCCAGCCTGAGTACAACGGGAGTTTTTGTGTCAGTTTTGTCAAAAGCGGGTATTTTGAATACAGGGTTTTTAACAATCGTCTTGAGGCACATGTGGAGCGGATTCTTCTGTCCCGTCCCGGATTTGAGCACATCACCCGTCATATTGATAACCGGCCGGACAACAACACCATTTTTGAATTCAAACCGGAGTTTTACCTTTTACTGAAGGACGAGTACCGTCCCGAGGGTAGCTGGTTCCTGGAGAACCCCGATATCCATGCCATCCTCCTGAACAGTACCCCTGAACTGGAATGTTTGCATGATACCATCCTGCGCAGAATTACCGAAAACGGGCATGACCATCTCCTGGTGGACAACATGGTCTTCGGACTGCTGGATAAGATCATGCTGCTATTGTGCGGTAAAAAAACGGCCGACCCCCTGCCCGAAGGACTGAAAAAATATCATCTGCCCACTATGGAAAAAGCCCGGGCCTTTATCCTGGATCATTTTAGGGAAAACATCACTCTCCAACATCTGGCAGGGCACTGCCTGGTGAGTCCATTCCACTTTAGCAGGCTTTTCAGACAGTTTTCGAATTGCTCTCCCTATCAGTACCTGGTCACCGTAAGGTTGCAGCACGCCAGGATCCTTCTGGAGACTACCCGCCTGCCTGTGGGTGAAATCGCCTTTGGGTGTGGGTTTAACAGCCTTGAACATTTTGTCACCGGCTTCAGGCAAAAGTATTCAGTCAGCCCGGGGGCCTACCGGAAGCAGATGGCCTGAAAAAAGCAGGAATCCGAAGGCGTTTGGATCCAGGTTGATGTATTTTCCAGATCATTGGCCTGTATAGCAGGCCGTCATTAGTATTACCACATTCAAACAAGATAACCATGGAAATGAAAGAATATCTACTTGAGGGTTTTGGGTTCAATGACCGGGCCAACAGAAAGATGATCAAAAAATTGGCCGGCCTGCCGCAGCCTGGAGAAGGGATCAGGTATATGAGCCACCTGATCAATTCCCAATACAGATGGATGGCTCGAGTCACCCAGTCCCCGGACGCCCAGCAGATGAGCTGGTGGGATCCCCTCTATGCCTATGACCGTCTGGAAGCCGAATGGTTGGCAAGCCTGCAGCCATGGCTGGACCTCATCGGAAAAAAATCGGAAAGCCAGCTTGCGGAGGAAATTTCCTTCGTAGGATTCGACGGGGCGAGATGGTCTGCCCTGTTTCTGGATATTGCCATCCAGCTGATCTATCATTCAGTTCACCACAGGGCGCAAATACAGGTGATATTCCGCAGCCAGGGCCTGGAGCCTGATTTCATTGACTATATAGGCACAAAATACCGGAGGACAGAACCATAGTCAATTCTTATGCTTCTGGGTACCCTGTACCCGTTGACGGAAAAAAAACAGCCCCGATGGAGCGGCCTCCTGCCGGGCCTTCTCATCCCCTTTTTCCAAGCTCCACCACCTCGCAATCCCTGATATCCTTACCTGAAATGGAAAAGCGGAGGATGGTCCTGATCTTGTGCCAGCCCTGATTTCCGGCTGCACCCGGGTTCATATGGAGGCAGCCCAGGGCGGGGTCGTAGATGATTTTCAGGATATGCGAATGGCCGCAAATAAACAGCCGGGGCGGATCGGCATAGAGTTCTTTTTTGATCGCCGGAAGATACCGCGGCGGGTACCCGCCGATGTGGATCATGAATACGTTCACTTCTTCACAGACCCACCTGAGTTTTTCCGGGTAAACAGTTCGGATATCAGAACCGTCTACATTACCGAAAACACCTCTCAGAGGTCTGTAGGCCTGCAACTGTTCGGCGAGGGCCAGATTACCAAAATCGCCGGCATGCCATATTTCATCACATGACTCAAGATGACGGAAGATATTTTCGTCCAGGAAGGAGTGGGTATCAGATAAAAGTCCGATTCTTTTCATGAGGTTCCATTTTCAATTGTTCCGGTTGTCCGTGTGCAGCCCCCCCACGAGAACAGGGATGGCCGGGGCCGCGACTGGTTCCCTCGGCGTTACCGGCGCATCTGCATTGGCAGTAACCCATGCCCTCCTCACGCATAAGGCTACCCGTACTGGATTTACGGTCCACGGATTTACCGCCCGGCGCTCACCCGGTCTGCACATTCCGGCTATAACCGTGCACAGGCTCCCGGTACTGCAGGATAATCATGCCCGCTGCTGGCCCCGTTTGCATATGGATATACGGTTCGTAAGGTACAATACTGTAAATTTGTTTCAAGGACCATTATATGCCTTTTCACAGGAATTTCACCTATTGGATTGATAAACGTGGATGGAAATATTATTTTCTCATGGTGAGTCTGGAGCTGGCCGGAAGGTAAAAATCTTCTGCCGGTTTCATGCAAGATTCCTTATCAACATCCATTCAATCTCATCACCATGCCTTATTATCATTCCGTGGGAAACATTCCCCACAAACGACATACCCAATACCGCAAGCCGGATGGCACTCTTTATGCCGAAGAACTGTTTTCGACTGAGGGGTTTTCCAACGATTATTCCCTGCTCTATCATTGTCATCCGCCAACCGAAATCATCAGGACAGACGAGCCCTTGGACGTACAGGTACAGGTAGCCGAAGAAAAAATGCTGAAGCACAGGAGTTTTGACGGTTTCCGGATTACTCCCGTGCAGGATTACCTGGCCTCCCGCAGACCCATACTGGTCAACCAGGATTGCCATATCTCGCTGGCTGCACCCCTGGAGGGGTTTTCATCCTATTTCTACAAGAATGCGGACGCCGACGAACTGATATTTATTCATGAGGGCAAAGGCATCCTGCACACCCAGTACGGATCCCTGGCCTTTGGGGACGGGGACTACCTGGTTATTCCCAGGGGCACCATTTACCAGCTGGACTTTGATGGTACGGGTAACAGGTTGTTTATCCTGGAGTCCTTCAGTCCGATCCGGTTTCCTAAGAAATACCTGAGTAAATATGGGCAGCTTCTGGAGCATTCCCCCTATTGCGAGCGTGATATCCGCTTGCCCGCCGATCTGGTTACAAATGACCAGACGGGTGACTTCCTGATCCGGACCAAAAAAAAGGGAAGGATGTACGGCATACATTATGGTCATCATCCTTTCGATGTCGTGGGATGGGATGGTTGCTGTTATCCTTTTGCCTTTTCCATCCATGACTTTGAACCCATCACCGGCCGGGTGCACCAGCCGCCTCCGGTTCATCTGACCTTTGAGGGAAACAACTTCGTGGTTTGTTCCTTCTGCCCCAGGCTTTTTGATTACCATCCCCAGGCGGTTCCTGCTCCCTATAATCACAGCAATATCGACAGCGACGAGCTGCTGTATTATGTAGATGGGGATTTTATGAGCCGAAAAAACGTGACCCGGGGCATGCTTACCCTGCATCCGGGGGGGATCCCCCATGGACCGCATCCGGGAGCTGTGGAAAAAAGTATCGGTGCCAGGGAAACCAGGGAGCTGGCCGTTATGGTGGATACCTTCCATCCCCTCCAGCTGACGGTAGATGCCCTGGGTATTGAAGACCCCCATTATACGATGAGTTGGGCTGAGTAGGTGCAAGACTACCGCGGAGACATTATTTTCAGGAGAACAGCTTGGTTCTTCGGCATATTTTTTTATATTCACTTATCAAAACAGGATGCTTATGATCAGGTTCCAGGAACTGAAAATCGGAGATATCGTGATGGCCGACAATCAGGGTCGCCAGATGGAAGGTGAAGTGGTAGATCTGAACCATGAGGATAAGGAAATTTGTGTAGGGACGGAAGTGCAGGAATTCTGGTATACTCCCGACCAGCTGTTCCCGATTCCGCTTGATGAGACCCAGCTTGAAAAATTCCATTTTGAAAGACAGGACACTGGTAATCACCAGGTAAAGTATATCCGGGGGCCTTTCCGGATCCTTTTAGCGGAAATGGGCAATTTCTCCAATTTTGAGATGTGGTACCGGGAAGACAAGAGGCACCTGCAACACCCCATTGCCGTACATGAATTGCAGAACCACTATCTGCAGATGACCAAGGTGGAACTGACCCGGGATTGACCACTGCGGCCCGTCCCAGTCCGGTTTGTTAACCAATCGCCCGTTTTTTCCACATAAAACATAATTTTTCCACTGAAATTTTCTTGGTTCGGCTGATATTGCCTATCTTTGCGCTCCCAAAATTGTATGGCTAAACAAGCACTTATTAAACAAGATGGTACGATTATAGAAGCCTTGTCCAATGCTATGTTCAAAGTGAAACTTGAAAACGGACATGAAATTCTGGCCACCATCTCGGGGAAAATGAGGATGCATTACATACGGATTTTGCCTGGCGACAAAGTAGGAGTGGAAATGAGCCCTTACGACCTGACAAGAGGAAGGATCATTTTCCGTTATAAGTAAGGGGCGGCGGGAGCAGGGGAAAGATTAAAAGACAAAATATTCATTATCAGGCATTAATATATTTTAAAAACCCTAAAAGCTATTCGCTGAAGGCCAAAAGCAAAAAAAATGAAAGTCAGGGCATCCATAAAAAAACGCAGCGCAGATTGCAAGATCGTGAGAAGAAAGGGAAGGTTGTATGTAATCAACAAGAAGAATCCCCGTTTCAAACAGAGACAGGGATAGGACAAAAGGTTGCTCCGCGGAAGGTTCAGTCATCGTGAGAAAATGCAGCAGTAACCGGAAGCAGGATGTTGACAATCACAAACGAGAAATACAAACTTTAAAATAATAACATGGCACGTATTGCCGGAGTAGATTTACCTAAAAACAAACGCGGCGAAATAGGGCTGACCTATATTTTCGGCATAGGCCGGTCGACTGCCCAGTACATTCTGGGAAAGGCGGGGATTGGCCTGGACAAAAAAGTTCATCAGTGGAATGACGAAGAACTCAATGCCATCCGTAACATCATCACCAATGAGTTGAAGGTGGAAGGAGCGCTCCGGTCGGAAGTTCAGATGAATATCAAGCGCTTGCTGGATATCGCCTGCTATCGTGGTTTGCGTCACCGTAAAGGGCTGCCCGTCCGCGGACAGCGTACCCGAACCAACAGCCGTACCAGGAAAGGCAAACGCCGTACGGTCGCTGGTAAGAAAAAGGCGCCCAAGAAATAAGACTTTGCTTCCGGTTGCGAATGGCGGCGAATTACGCTGACAACCAGGACCGGAAAATTTATATGCACCATCTTAAAAAGGGACCAGTTGCGGAAGCCCGGTGCAGGCGGAGAGCTGGTTCCGGTTCAGCCAGGCTGAATCTGATTTTTTAACAGTAGACTACCTCATTGTAGAGAATTATGGCAAAAGCACAGGTTCCCAGCGCGAAAGTCGCTGCGAAAAAAAGAGTTGTGAAAGTGGATGTATACGGTGATGCACATATCACCGCCAGTTTCAATAACATCATTATCAGCATTACCAACAAACATGGTCAGATCATTTCCTGGAGCAGTGCGGGAAAAATGGGATTCAAGGGTTCCAAGAAGAACACACCCTATGCCGCCCAGATGGCAGCCTCTGATGCTGCCAAGACGGCTGTGGAAGCCGGCCTGAAGAAAGTGGATGTGTATGTAAAGGGCCCTGGATCCGGACGCGAAAGCGCCATCCGCGCCATCTCCAATGGAGGCATCGAAGTGGTGATGATCAAGGATGTTACCCCGCTGCCCCACAACGGTTGCCGTCCACCTAAGAAAAGAAGAGTCTAGTACGGGATGGGAGCAGGTGCCTGCCAGGATGCAACAATGTACGGTCAGGCCAACCCGATCATCCAACAGATAACAATAGGGTATCTCATTGATTTTAGATTTTTAATGATGAGATGCCGTCACTAAAAAATCAAAAAGGATAAAAAATGGCACGTTACAGAGGTCCAAAGACCAAAATCTCCCGCATTTTCGGAGAGCCTATTTTAGGCAATGGAAAGTATCTTAACAAGAACAGCAATCCCCCCGGTCAGCATGGAGCGTTGCGTAAACGCAAGAGTTTGGGCGAATATGCTTTACAGTTAAAAGAAAAGCAGAAGGCTAAATATACCTATGGGGTATTGGAGCGCCAGTTCCGCAAAACATTTGAAGAGGCTTCGCGCAGAAAAGGCGTTACAGGTGAAAACCTGATCAAACTGCTGGAAGCCCGCCTGGACAATACCGTTTTCCGTCTGGGCATTGCTCCTTCCCGTCCTGCTGCACGCCAGCTGGTGGCACACAAACACATCGAGGTAAACGGCGCACTGACAAATGTCCCCTCCTTTCAGCTGAAACCGGGAGACGTGATCAGCCTGAAAGAAAGCACCCGTACAAATACGGGCATTACCAGTCACATCCGCGGCAAGAACAATAAATTCAACTGGCTGGACTGGAATGAAGGTGAATTCAAGGGCACATTTATCGCCTATCCCGAGCGTGAAAGCGTTCCTGAGAACATAAAGGAACAGCTGATTGTTGAGTTGTACAGCAAATAGCAGGAATGTCGGTAAGATCCTCCCGCGACAGGGAAGATACAGTCCGGACCCTGCAGAACAGGACAGTATATTCGTAAACCATCGTTCGTAAATAGTTAACTAAAATATGGCCATATTAAATTTTCAGAAACCAGACAAAATCATCCTGCAGAAAGCAACTGATTTTGAAGCCCAATTTGAATTCCGCCCGCTGGAACCGGGATATGGCGTAACCATTGGTAATGCCTTGCGCAGGGTATTGCTGAACTCGCTGGAGGGATACGCTATCATCGGAGTGAAAATAGAAGGAGCTGATCATGAATTTGCCACACTGAAAGGCGTTACAGAAGATGTCGTGGAGATTATCCTCAACCTCAAACAGGTACGGTTTAAGAAGAAGGTGGAACATGAGGTAGCACAGGAGAAAATTAATCTGAGCCTGAAAAACAAAACCGAATTCACTGCAGCAACCATCGGAGAAGCGACACCGAGCTTTGAAGTGATGAATCCACATTTGCTCATTTGTACACTGGATCCTTCTGCAAAACTGGATATTGAAATCACCATCGGAAAGGGACGCGGATACGTTCCGGCCGAAGACAATAAGCCAAAGGATGCACCCTTCGGATATATTCCCACCGACGCCATCTTCACGCCCATCAAGAATGTGAAATATTCCATTGAGAATACACGTGTGGAACAGCGTACGGACTTTGAAAAACTGATGATGGAAGTGGTGACCGACGGGACGATTCATCCGGAAGAAGCCGTTAAACAGGCTTCCCGCATCCTGATCCAGCACCTGATGATCATCACCGACGAAAATATCACCTTTGACAATAAGGAAGAGAAAAAAGAAGACCTGGTTGATGAGCAAACCCTTCAGCTGCGCAAAGTACTGAAGACACCGCTGGAAGACCTTGATCTCTCTGTCCGGGCCTTTAATTGCCTGAAAGCGGCCAAAATCAACAGCCTGAGCGAACTGGTAACCTATGAACAGGAAGACCTGATGAAATTCAGGAATTTTGGTCAGAAATCACTGGCTGAAATCGAGCAGGTGCTGGGCGAAAGAGGTTTGCATTTCGGGATGGACCTGGGCAAGCTGAAAATTGATGATGAATAAAACATAACACCCGTTCGTCCGTTCAAGGGTTATCGGGGATTTTTTACACACAGTCTTGTAATTCCTGACACGGTACAAGGCTTATAAATCTGCAAGTCATGCGTCACGGAGACAAAATCAAAAATCTGAGCAGGACCGCCTCGCACCGTAAGGCGTTGCTGAGCAACCTGGCCTGCCAGCTGATCGATCACAAAAGCATTGTTACCACACTCGCCAAGGCAAGGGCTTTGCGCACATATGTGGAGCCACTGATTACAAAAGCTAAGGAAAATACAACCCACCAGCGCCGTGTGGTATTCAGCTACCTCCAGGATAAGGAGGCGGTAACAGAACTCTTTGGCACCGTTGCCGGAAAGGTGGCAGGACGTCCTGGTGGCTATACCCGCAT
>Ga0318563_10000659_pt1 | contig 14170 bp, 12 predicted proteins | sample GRESIP066b5f19_FD_203689 | JGI IMG/M metagenome (GOLD analysis project Ga0318563, IMG submission 203689) | Tropical soil microbial communities from Luquillo Experimental Forest, Puerto Rico - GRE.SIPMG.066b5f19 | ecosystem: Environmental > Terrestrial > Soil > Tropical forest > Bulk soil... | reverse complement strand
AGGCTCACAAAGAAATATCTGTCCTTTCCTGTTCCAGATGGTTTCAGGATCACCCTTTTGATTAATCACAAAAGCGCCCCCGTCCATTGGACACCCATTCAGCATCCAGGTTCCGGTGCCCAATTTTTGCGCCTCACCGAATCCCGATCCACCGTCAGTGGATTGGATAAGGTATAGATCCCTGCTTCCTTTCAGCCAGTTGCGGAACATTACATAAACATTATCACCTTTGATTTGAACGGAAGGTTTACAGCATTCACATACTGTTGAATCAGGTGAGGCATAGATCAATACATTTTTTGACCAGGTCTTTCCGACATCTGTGGATCTTGATCCATAAATGCAATTGTGTCCGTTGCGAAGATCAAGCCAGACGGCAAATGCGTGTTGATTTTCGGCAGCCAGCGCCATCAAATTCTCCCTGGCCACTGTATCTACATCATTTATTCGCTGGGCCTTTGTCCATTTACCGGTGGAGTTCAAAGTAAATGAAAATATATTACCTGAAGTATTGCACGCTGTAACACAGAGGCCTTCGGAGGTGACGGCAATCTGGGGCCCCCTCATGGCTGTGGCCATTAGTTTGGGGAGCCTGCAGATTAACGAAGGAGTACTAAAGGTTGCTCCCTGGTCGGGAGAATTTGAATACAGCAGGCTATCTCCTTTTCCAAAAACAAGGTGAATTTTATTTTCCCCATCAACAGCCAGGTTTGGCATGGTTCCTTTCGCAATGATCGATTCATTAATGGTCGTATCCTTTAGTCCGCAACCGGCAATCTCCGAGAGGACAATAATAATTGACATCAGTTTCTTCATATTTCAATATTGGTTTTTCTGCGCCCTTATGATCACCCAGGCCTTCGATTTATTGTGCAGGCCCGTAAAGGGCAAATTTAAGCCAAGAAACAAATGGTAAATGAGATGGTTTGCCCCACGCCACAATAGGCGAGAACTATTCACTGTAATTCAATAAATTATGTGTTTTTTTTGAGGAACAATTCGGAGTACACAGAAATACTTTCTTTTTATCATTTCTTGATACCAGCTCCCTTATCCAGTTCATCGGTGAACACCAGAATCAAAAAAATCCTGGCTTTGCCTTTGCCAGGAAATCGAGGAGACAATTTTCCAGTGGGAAACAATAAACCCGTCGGCAATTTCCTAAGGAGGTCGGAGCTGGTATGTGGGAAGATGAAATTAATGGCCGGTTGGAAAACGATCATGGACATCCGGGCAGGGTCTTCATCCAGCTATTGTCAAAAATGTCAACGGTGGATGAAAATGGGCTTCATGTTTCTCTCGCCACAGGCAGCAGGATACCAGAGAAGGGAAAAGGGTTAGGAATCCATGGCCAGGATGACGTTGCCGATCTTTTCCCCCGTAGCTACATAGTCAAAGGCCTCGGCTATCCGTTCCAGTGGGTAACTTCTGTCGATCACCGGCCTGAAACTACCTTTTACGACAAGGTTCATGATGAAGCCAAGACCATCCTTGATATTTGCAAGCGGGCTGAATATTACCTTTTTTCCGCCGGCCAGTGGAGTTGCGAGAGCATAAAGGAGGTTTTCGATGCCTCCGGAGGAAGTAAACACGCCTTTTTTCCGAAGCAGGGTCTTGCATTTCCAAAAACTGTTCTTGCCAATAGCATCAAAGATCATATTATATTTCTCACTGTCCAGCAGAAAGTTTTCCTTCTTGTAGTCAATGATTCTGGCCGCACCGAGCGACGAAACAAGATCCCGGTGCTCACTGCCGCATACCGCCGTAACCCGGACCCCGTAGTATTTCAGCAATTGTACAGTTGAAGAACCAATGGCACCTGTTGCTCCGATGACCAGGGCTTGTTGACCGGAAGCAGGCTTGACGGACCTGACGCTGCAAAGTGCATAAAATGCGCCTTCAGCACAGGCTACCGCCTGGTCAAAGGCCAGGTTGTCGGGCAACGAAATAATTCCTTTGTGCTCAGGAAAAACGAGGTATTGAGCATGAGACCCGCACCCAAAAACACCGCCAAATCCCATTACTCTGTCTCCCGTTTTGAATAATTTTACCTCCTGACCCGCAGCTTCAACGGTCCCGGCAAAATCAGAACCGGTTATTATCTGGCGGGGCCTGGACAATCCGGTGAAAAGCCGCATTGTCAGGGGTTTGCCGGTAAGGACATGAAAATCCGACCTGTTTACGGTGGTTGTCCCCACCTTGACCAGCACCTCATGATCACCCGGAACAGGCTTCTCAACTTCCTGAACGGTTAGTTGGGCAGGGTGGACATATCTGGTCCGTACAGCCGCTTTCATGTGAACCTGATTTTTTTTCTGCAGAAGTCCCTTTAGTGGACAGCTTTCCTCGCGAGTATTTCATTTCACCCAGCCACTTCCTCAAAACCTGCCTCCGTCCGCTCCATAGTCCTTGAAGATACGTAGATAAAGTTCAAAAGCCTGTTAATCGTGCTCAAAAGTCCGGGCATGGCAAACGGTAAACAGGTTAACGCACTCTGGGGAGAGTTGGACGTCACCATGGCTTCTGAGATACTGAACTCAATAAAAAGTCAGGCTGTTGTATCTGCAGCCTGACTCTTAATTCTTATAATTATTAATATTTTATCAGTGTAACCGTTCTTGAAATCGAACCCTGGACGGCTTTAAGAAAATAAACTCCCGCAGGCAGGTTCTTTCCGATATTGACAAACGTGGAATCTTGTTTTTGGAGGGACTCCGGAGGGCGATTTTAAAATAGTTTCTGATCATGGGAAAACTTCTTGTTCAGGTGAAGAATGCTGTTCTTAAGGACAGGGAGAGCGCTTGAATGCTGCTTAATTTATCTTCTTCGACCAATTATCAGGTTCTGGTCAACCTGCAGAATTCCAGAATAGATACCCCGGGCTGGGTGGCTGCGGGCCGCTGATGGTCGGGGATATTCTACCGGTTTACACAAGGCAGGTTTTGGAAAAGGATTCTCACCATGAAAACTGAACCCATTGAAATAAGATACACGATAATCAGGAAAATTGGATAATCAAGTGAATTGGGGATGTAAGTCGTTTTAGGCAGGGTAATTTGCAGATTCGTCTGCAAGTACGCTTAGCTTTGCAAGAGACCGGCTCCAGGGGGAAGGGATCAGGACCATCGAGCGTATATGATCTGGCAGAATTTTCAGGCCCCCTCCTCTCCCAGAGAATTCTATAGAAATCTAAAGAAGTTAAATATGGAAATCAAAAGAGTTGGCACACAGGCCTCCGTTAAAGGACCTGCTGACTGGTTTACCGGCTCAGTCCGGATTGATCCCCTCTTCCAGGCCAACGATGCAAGGCGCGCGGCTGCCTCCAGTGTCACATTTGAACCTGGATCGAGGACTGCCTGGCACACCCATCCCCTGGGCCAGACCCTGGTCGTCACATCCGGTTGCGGCTGGGCACAACGTGAAGGAGCACCCGTCGAGGAAATTCATCCGGGGGATGTGGTATGGATCCCGCCCGGAGAGAAGCATTGGCATGGCGCTTCACCCTCCACAGCCATGTCCCATATTGCCATACAGGAGCATTTGGACGGCAAAGTGGTTGACTGGCTGGAAAAAGTTTCTGACGACCAGTATCGGAAATAAGGGCAAACAGGTTAGTCCCGGGCGTTGAAATTCTCCTGAAGCCGGGAAGGAGGCAGCCTGTCACAGGAATACTTTTTTTATTCTAGAGTTTTTTTGATGCCAGTTTGTCCAGCACCTCACGGAAAGTTTCCCCCACGGGCAATTCTTTTTCCCGGATATATACGCTGTTCTTCCTGATAGCTATGATGCTTTCAATGGATATCAGGTAGGATTTGTGAATCCTGATAAACCGGTTTGAAGGAAGCTGGTCTTCGAACCATTTCAGGCTGCCCCTGATAACCAGTGGCCTGCCTGAGCTTTTGAGGTAGATTTTCACATAGTCCCGCAGACCCTCCATCCAGATAATATCCTTAAAGAGCACCTTTACCTGACTATAGTCTGCATTCACGAAAACATACTCCCGGGATGGACCCGGGGACGGTTTGCGTTTGATCATTTTCATGTCATGCAACTCCCTAGCCCGGTTGGTTGCCCTTACAAACCTTTCCAAGGAAACTGGTTTTACGAGGTAGTCTACTACAGAGAGATCATAACTCTCCAGTGCATACTGCTTATAGGCGGTAATAAAGATCACGAGCGGCTTGTCTTCAAGTGCCGAGATAAACTGCAGCCCGGACAGGCCTGGCATTTGAATGTCAATAAAAATCAGATCGACGGGATTTACCTGTAATGCCTGAATAGCCTCAAATGCGTTGCTGCAACTGCCAGCCAGGTTCAGGAAGGGGACCTGGGAGATATTGTCCCGCAGCAGTTTAAGGGCCAACGGTTCATCATCAACAGCAAGGCAATTCATTTTCATTGTAGCGTCAATTTTAGATCTACATGATACCATCCGGCGGAATCGTCAATCTCCAGGATGTGCCTGTTGGGATAAAGCAGGCTCAAACGCCTCTTTACATTTGGCAATCCAATCCCTGAAGTTTTGTCTTTTGCGTTGTCATTGGCGACGTACCGGTTCCTCACACTGAAATTCAGTTTACCATTTGACTCTTTCAGCTCAATCCTTATTTCCGGGTTCTCCGAAAGACCGTTTCCGTGTTTAAAGGCATTTTCAACAAAGGGAATAAGGAGCATGGGTTCTATGGAATGCCATTCTTCCTTTACGTCAAAAAAGGTCTGCAGGTTCATGTTCGGAGAAAACCGAAGCTTCTGCAGATCGATATAGTCCTGAAGCGATTCAACCTCATTTTTAAGCAACACCTTTTCATCATCGCTTTCATAGAGCATGTATTGCAACAGGGAAGACAGCCTGATGACGGTAGGTTCGAGTTCGGCGCTTTTCAGCCTGACCAACGCCACGATATTGTTGAGGACATTGAACAGGAAATGCGGACTGACCTGTGAACGGAGAAAGGACAGTTCGGTTTTAAGCCTTTCCCTTTGCAGGGCTGCTGCTTCGGCATCTGTTTTGAATCTGTCATAGGTGACCTTGTAGGTTGTACTCACCATGACCGTAAACAGGAATGGGATCAGGTTATGCTGGGATGATCTGACGAAAATAAAGTGATGCTGGGGCACAAAATAAAGAAACAGGGCCCGGTGTAACAGCATCACAAATAGGAATGTCAGGACCTGGAAAGCAACATAGAGGACATACTTCCCATTATAGAAAAAGCGTGGCAGCAAAAAAAGGGCATTCAGGTAAAATACGCCGACCCAGAGAAAATTTGTTGTATTGTCCAGGTACCTGAATTGAAGGAAATCCCTGTCTTTTAATTTATCATTTTCAGATGTAAATATGAATGGAAGCATCAATATGATCCCCCATATGAAAACATGAATGATCCATACAAACTTTCTATTTTCCAGCCATTTTGTTTTCATCTGCAATTCATCATAATAAATGATTCAAGTTTTTTGAAGGGTTTGAGGGTTTGGTGTCCCGTTCAATCCCATTTCTGTTTTTCCATGATAAGGCTGTCGGGAGGGTATCTGGCTGTAAGTGTATCTATAACATTCTTACACCAGGAATATATGGTTTGCTTGTCAGGTTCGCTCAGTTTGGCCTGGGTATGGACCAGCGTATAAGAAGAGAGGGGCATATCATCATTGCGAATCTGATCCATAAATTCTTCGAGCTTTTTTTTCTGGACAGCGACCTTTAGCGCCGCAAAATTATTTAGATTAAAATGCCGCTTACCGTCAACCACATGGTTATTGAGCCACCATCCCACCGGTTGCAACTCCGCATACCAGGGATAGATCGTCTTGTTGGAGTGACAGTCGCTGCAGGATCGTTCCAGGATTGAACTTACCGGTCCTGGAACCTGATACAGCGTGCTGATGTCCTTTGCCGTATCACCGGAGACATTCCTGGCAGGACGGATAAATTGAATAGCTATGAGAAGGAAGGCTATCAGCAGCAGAATTTTTCTGATCATGGTTTAATTGATTTTTATTAAAGTAGAAAAGAGTGCCGGATGGGTTCTCGGAAAATGAAATTCAAAACTAGGGGATGAGTTGCTGTTCAAATTGTAAATGAGGCCAAACCCGGAAAGTTTGCTGCGAAACCCGGAAAACTTCCCTGTATTGTCTGTAGGATTGAATGAACATCCAGGGCAGAATTGCACAGTTTTGGTGGTTTACAACATCATTTTCGGCATTTGTCTCAATTCGGGTCTTCGGGCCTGCAAGCCGACCTAGCTTTGACAGGGAAAAGATTTCATGAGGCGTAGTTCATTTTTGACGTCGGGGAAATGTATTGATTAACTTTAAATGGCAATTGAACCAACGGGTTATTTGTCTTCAGACTATTATATTCTCAGCACCAGTATAAATTCAGAAGGTTATGAAAAAGGTAAACTTGCATCTATTCAGAACGCTTTTTGCGGGCAGTCTGGTCCTCACTCAAATTATTCATGCGGTCAGATGTGACGCCCAGCCTACTCCCCGCCAGGCCCTCCTGGCTCTTTCCAAGGCGGATCACACGCTGGCTATTGTGGATCCGGTTGCGCTGAAGGTGATTGCCCGTGTGCCGGTCGGGTCCGATCCGCACGAGGTCATTGCTTCGGCCGATGGAAAAACGGCCTATGTCTCCATATATGGAGGGGGAAGTCTCCATGAAATCAATGTCATCGACCTGGTAGGACAGAAGGCCCTTCCCACCCTGGATACCAGGCCCCTTTACGGACCTCACGGACTCGACTTTTCCGGAGGAAAGGTCTGGTTCTCCGCAGAAGGCTCCAAGTCTGTCGGCCGCTATGATCCGGGTACGGGAATTTTTGACTGGAGCATGGGTACCGGGCAGGACAGGACGCATATGGTTTATGTAACAGCGGACCAGAAAAGAGTATATACGACCAATGTTTCTTCTGGAACGGTAAGTATCCTGGCAGATACACTCATCCAGCCAGGGGGATTTGCACCACCGGGAGCCAAACCTCATGAAGAATGGACGCAGACCATTATTCCGGTAAGCCGGGGTTCCGAAGGTTTTGATGTATCGCCTGACGGGAAGGAACTGTGGACAGCAGCTTCCGACGACGGAACCATTTCAGTCATTGATCTGCCGACCAGGAAACTGGTAGCAAAGATTGATGCAAAGGCGCTGGGGGCAAACCGTCTGAAATTTACCCCAGACGGGAAACGGGTTATGATTTCAAGCCTGCGCAATGGGAATTTGCTGGTTTATGACGCAGCTTCACACAAGGAACTGAAGAAAGTGAATATCGGGCATGGTGCCGCGGGCATCCTTATGGATCCTGATGGTTCCCGTGCATTTGTAGGATGTACTGCCGACAACTATGTGGCGGTGATCGATCTCAGGACCCTTGAGGTGAGCAGCCACATAGATGTGGGCGGAGGACCGGACGGACTCGCATGGGCCGTGCGCCCGTAGGTAATTGCCCTGGTGGGTAGTACCCCCTGCTGGCTCCTGGCCGCCGCCGCTGTGCAGCTCCGGGATGCCCCTCATATCTTTGAATCCGAGAGGCCAGTGGCCAAGAAAAAGAGGATTGATGCGTTGATGATAGAAATTATCGATAAATTTCATAGGCCGGATTTTCCACCAGATGCCGAGGGAATGCCGCGACTGACTGAATCAATACATCCTGCCGCGAATGAATTCATCACCATATGCGCCCACATTTATGGTTTTTGGTTCCAGGCTTCATTATGCTGGTTGCCTGCGTACAAAAAGGAAGTTCAATTGTGCTTCCCGATGCAAGACCTTTGTTTACACAACAATTGTTTCAAAGGGACCCCTCCCTGCTCGTCGACTCTTTTTACTTTGTAGGCTTGGACACCATGACACAGAAGAGCACTTTATTCCATCAACGGTTTCCCTATCTGCACATACTTGGCCGGCTTGTCAAAGAAATTGACAGCCTGCAAAGCATCGGTAAATCTTCCATGAGCAAACTTTCCCAAAATGACCTCGCGCGGTTAAAAACCATGGAAGAGGAGAAAATCTATGTCACAGCAGAAGTGGATTCAATAAACAGGGAATATGAATCAGCAGATTCAATCGTACCCACAGGATACCGAGTCATCTACAAGGTCACTGTCCGTAAGCAGGAGGTGTTTTCCGTTTCAGACAGCATCGCCTATGCACTCAGTACCAAGATGGTCCTTTCCGACTGGGACAGGAATATTGACAGGGCTCTCGATTCCCTGGCTATTGGCAAACATGTTTTACGCGGGCCTTTCACTACCCTCAAGGGTCAAAAATGAAAGGAATGGCGGAGTACAGGGATCGTCTACAGGAATACCTCTTTTCGGAGATCCCGTGGAGGCCCGCGGTCCCGGCAAACAACAACCTAATTCACGAGGATCCCGGTTCTTCCCAAGATCTCCAGGCGCTTGGAATCAGAACGGGATTCCCGTGTCGCTATTAACAAAAGGAATTGGAAGAGGCTATTTCTGCGCCAATGCTTTTTCCGGATTTGGGGGAAAGGTATATACCTAATAATGCCTCCTGAAAGCAGATGGCCCATCTAACTGGCAAACTGCAGGGAATATACCATGGGAAGATAATTATTCAGTGCTTGCCAGCTTTCACCACGGTCCGGTGAGAAAAACAGGTTACCTGTTGTGGAACCGAAAGCTACGGCATCACCGGAGCTCGCCAGGGCATGCCTGTAAACAATATCAAAACAATTCTCCTGCGGCAGACCCTTTCGCAAGGTTGCCCAGGTTTTGCCTCCGTCATCCGTACGGCAGATGCAAAGGGCTCCCTGTATGGCCGTTCGCGTAGTGTCACTGTTGGCCGGACATACCCAGGCCTGGTCAGGATTGTCTTCAGCCACGGTGATCCCGAAGCCAAAACGGGCAGGACCATTCGGCTGGCTGATGTCCTGCCAGGTCTTCGCACCATCCGTGGAGCGGAAAATGCCGCAGTGATTCTGTTGCCAGAGAACATCCGGATTGGAAGGTGCAGCGACAAGAATATGAGGATCATGTCCGATTTCAGCATACGGGTTGGGCAGAAAATCAGCCCGGAGACCCTTGTTGCGCACCTCCCATGACATTCCTGAATCCTCCGTTTCAAACACTCCGGCTACACTTATTCCTACAAATACATGCTGTTCCCGCCGGGGATCCACAACCACTGAATGTATTCCTGGCAGGTCACGCCCTCCTCCTGTCCAACCTGGTTTTCTGCTCGGATGGTCCCACAGGGGCCTGACCAGTTCAAAACTGTTCCCTTCGTCCTCACTGACAAACAAACCACCGGGGTCGGTGCCGATCCACATTCTTGATCCGAAAGATTTCCCGCCCTCGGCAATGGACCAGATATAGCGGGTCGTGGCCATCACGCCGTCCTTGAGCTCTTCTCCCTCGGGAAAGGCCGGTGCAGCTACCTCTTCCCAGTTTTTCCCGCGGTCTTTGGAACGATGGAGCTTAGCGCCCCAGTGTCCATAATCGAGGGCCGCCCACCACATTCCCGTTCTGGAATCCGCATAGGCAATGGAAACGGGGACACCTTCGAAGGAAAGATTCTCCACTGTCCAGCGGCCTTTCTTATACCGGTAAGCGATGAGACCTTTTCTTGTGCCAAGAATCATGGTTGGATTCATATAATTAAAGTTGGGTAGATTCAGCCTCCGGATAAGGCCTGGATGATATAAATTTCACTGTTGGGGGAAAACGGATCGCTGAGTCCGGTGCGGTCGGTTATCAAATTGCCATCAATAAAGATATTGACATGATCCCTGAGTCTGCCCTGGTCATCCATCAGGTAGGCCTGAATCTTTGGATATTTTGATTCCAGTTCCTTCAGAATCTCCCTCAGCGTATTTCCTTCCGCCTGGGTTTGCTTGATACCCGGGAAAATTCTTTCCAGTGCGTACGTGAATTTGACCGTGGCCACAGAGAATGTTTTTTACATGTTTCGGACAGACCAGACCTCAGCGGCGATCATTGCTAATCTACAAAATTTTTGCTTACCCATTTTTCAACCCGTATTGAAGGATAATCTTTCGTTTGAAAAAGGCTAAGCAGGATTGCCTTTTTGGGATCAGACCCGGCTAGTCCATCATTTGCCCCTGTGTCATGGTACAACAGTTACAATGACCCGCTGATACCGGGTGAGCGGTGGAGTCCCCTTGTCCGTGACTTTTAAAATAAAATGAATCGTTTGTACGCTGTCAACCTTTGGCGCCGTCACTGGCAGATCGTAGAGATTAGGACTAAAGGGCCGGAAGCTGACAATGCCCGGGTAGGTCCCTGGCTCCGGGTATTGGAACCAGAGATAACTCATGGAATCTCCGTCAGGATCGGTTGTCCCTGCCGCACTCAGGTGAAAAACTTGTCCTGATTTGACGGTCAGGTGATTGCTGTGGGCAAGTTTGGGGACCGGAGGATGGTTGCATTCAGCAAAGCTCCTCGTTGTCCAGAGCATCCTGGCCGCAAAATCATTCTGGAACTCCGTGCGCCAGCGCCAGATGGTCTCACTGCTTCCGACATATGATTTCCTGTCGACGGGTGACAGGATCGAATCCTGGGTGTTCGTCCAGATGGCCCGCGATTCAGGCTCATCTTTGGGCCAGTTTTCGCGCTTGAACATGCCCGAGTTGGAATCTTCAAATGGAGGGAGACAAAAGCGGTAACGACCGCCCCAGCCCCCGTAATCAGGATGTTCCGGGTCATTGAGTCCATTGGAGATCAGACCGAGAAAACTGGGTGTATCTCCCTCCATGCCATAAGCCACGTCAGGATAGGCAGCGCCAAGGGGTCCGTGTCCCTGCTGGATGTGACTGGCAATCCATTCGCTGGAAACCACCTCCGTGTTTGAGCCAGGAAAGGGAAAAGATATGCCAAGCCAGGTGGCGTACCGGTAATTGTAGCCTGGGGTGACTATAAAGAATATGGATGGAAAATTTTTCCTGATCCAGGGACCACTGTCATCCTGATCCGATATGGTATAAATTCTGATTTTCCGGAAAATTTTTTCGGCTTCGGAATTGCTTTTGCTTTGTTTTATTTTCCAAAGCGCCTGAGCCAGGGTATTTGGTCCACCCCAGACACAAAACCAGACGGGTCTTTCGTCTTTTTTTTCGAGCAGCCTGACGATCCAATCAGACCCTTCCGAGTCATGGCCGTCGCAGACTCCGCTCATCCCATAAACGGCCAGACCTTTCTTTACTTTCTGTAACAACACTTCATATGAGGGGTAACCCTTTTCGTGTTTGAGAAGATTGGGCTGGATCTTCCGGTAGGCCTGGAGGACTTTGACGATGGATTCCGGGGCGACCCGGTTCTTCTGGTGGATGGATGTGGTGGCAATGAGGCCCTCGACATCCCACTGGTTGCAATAGGTGAGAAAGCGTATCAGCGATTGCGTATCATCCGGATCGGCCTCTATGTCCGTGAGGACGACGACTCTTGTTTTTCCGATTTCCTGGGCAAAGGATGGCAGTGCAAAAAAAAGGATGCTGCAGGACAGCAAACCAAGTAAAAGGGATTTATTCATCTCTGGTTTTTTGTACATGTCCGTGATCTGCAAGTATCGATCCTGACAGCAGAATAGCCCGGCCAAATAATCCTTAATTCCCGGCAAAGGGTCGCTAACCATTCCCTGGGAAGAAAATGAAAGCTGGCATAACCGCCAGGTCTCCTCCCGCAATCATTTTGTAGATTTCTCCCGATTCCTGACCCGCTTAATGTGTAATTTTTTGAGTCTTGAACGGAGTGTATTTGGATGCAGTCCAAGTTTCACCGCAGCTCCTCCGTCTCCATTGATCTTCCATTTGCAGTCTTCCAGTATTTTCAGGATATGTACCCTCTCCACCTCCTCCAGCATCGTGGTTTCATTTTCCGCTGTCTGTTGTGAATAATGCCGCTCTTCCCAGATGAGGTGCAGTACATTTCCTTCACTCTGGATGACTGATCTTTCAATCAGGTTGATCAGTTCCCTGATATTTCCGGGCCATGCATACTCGGATAAACGCTGCATATCGGCCCTGGAAATTTCATTAAAAGTTTTGTTTTGCCGGGCCGAGTATTTCTGGACAAAGTGGGAAACGAGCAGGGGTACATCTTCCTTTCTTTGTCGCAGGGGAGGAACGGTAATGGGAAAGACATTCAGCCGGTAAAACAGATCTTCCCTGAACTTTCCGACCCTGATTTCTTCATCCAGGTTCCTGTTTGTTGCTGCAATGATCCTCACGTCCACCTTAAACACCTGGTGACCACCTATCCGTTCAAATTCGCCGCTCTGCAGGACCCGCAGGAGCTTTGGCTGCAGGGCAAGTGGCAACTCGCCGATTTCATCAAGAAAGATGGTGCCGGTATCTGCCAGTTCAAATTTGCCCTTGCGCGAGGCTAAAGCCCCGGTAAAGGATCCCTTTTCGTGACCAAACAATTCACTCTCGATCAAATCTGAGGGGAGCGTTGCACAATTCACCTTTACAAAAGGCTTGTTGCACCGGTAACTCGTTCTGTGAATCAGATTGGCAAAAAGTTCTTTTCCTGATCCGGTTTCCCCCATGAGCAAAACAGTCGCATTGGTTTTGGCAACCTGCTTTGATTTCTGGATGGCATAAAGGATGGCATCACTTTGCCCAACAATTTCCGGTTCTGGGGTGGTGCCGGTTTTTTCACTCCTGAGCACCAGGTTTTCCTTTTCCAATTCATTTTTCAGCAGTTGAACCTGTTCAAATGCATTGACCAGTTCTGTATTGTCCATTCCGATGCACATGATCCCTTTCAAAGAATCATCCGGGTTGATGAGCAGGACGTTGGTCCAGTTGATGATCATTTTTTTTTCATTATGAATCCTGATGTGGGAGGTAAAGTCGGCTAGTGGTTTTTCTTCACTCATCGAATACTGGTAAACCGACTTGAGCAGGGCTGCTTCCTCTTTGTGCGCAAAGCAGTCAAACCAGTTTTTCCCCAGGACCTCTTCTTCTTTTTCATATCCCAGTTTCTCCCGTGCATACGGGTTCAGATATACTATCGAGGCATGCTTATCCAGTTCCATTACCATGAGCTGCATGTTTTGAACGAGTAAATTCCATTTGGTATCCCTCCAGTGCAGTATCTTCTCCAGCCTGTATTTTTCTATCGAATTGAGCCTCATGCGTATGCTCATAATAGCAATCAAGGCGAGCATGTTCAGATGAAGGGGAAAGAAAGGTACCTGTCCCCGGAGTCCCGATATAAAAGCTCCAAGCAACAGGATGCCATATAGCGCCATTGCCCATAACAACCATTTTCCTTCCTTTGATTGCTTGTTTTTCACCTGGTAGATCCCGGCAGTTATGCCGTAATAAAGGATAATCGCCATACCACCCTGTGCGACATACCCCCATAACGGAAACCCCGCATTCTGCCTGTTGAGTACCATCAGCGTGTAGCTCAGCCCTGCCAGGAAAAATATGGCCAGAGACAGGAATTTCTTCCTGTATCCGCTATAAACCTCAATGAACCTTGACAGCAACAGGTAATAGGTCCAGATAAATACTCTTTTGATGATAATGTCGAGCGAATATGGAGCGGTGTCCTTCAGGATGAAACCAATCGGGGGGAGGATGATGAATATGAAGATGGATAGTGAAAGGAACCCAAATATGAGATCCGCTTTTTCGGCTTCTGTATAAAAGCCCCCCAGTAAGTTGATCGCGGCTGAGAGCAGGGAAAATCCGGCGGTCAGGAGTGCGACACTCAGGAAAAAAGAATCCATCCAATGTATTTTCAGGTTTCTGCCTCAAGTGGGTTGAACAATCCAGGAGATAGGGCGGTCCGAGTAGCGAATCAATTGAACAGTAAGGTATTAAAAACACCCCTAATATCCAAATGGGAAGAGAAGGAGAATGGGATACGGGAAGGGTCTGGCAGCAGAAACCCGTTACGACAGGCCTATTTAATTGCCGAAGGCTTGTCAATATTTTCCAAAGAAACCACGCCGCATAACTGCTTATGATTTTCTTTTCAGCTTAAAGGCAGGTTTATAGCAACCGCCCGCCTGTGCAGCAGTTTCCTCAAAGAGTGATCGCAGATCCTCGACGCTTTTGGCCAACTCCTTTCTGTCAGCGCAGAAAATACTTTCCGCTTTTTCTTTAAGGTCCGGGGGGCATTTTTGGGCCCTTCCCAATATTTTCAGGGCATTTTTATCGCCCATCGGGTAAAT
>Ga0318563_10000655_pt1 | contig 14269 bp, 26 predicted proteins | sample GRESIP066b5f19_FD_203689 | JGI IMG/M metagenome (GOLD analysis project Ga0318563, IMG submission 203689) | Tropical soil microbial communities from Luquillo Experimental Forest, Puerto Rico - GRE.SIPMG.066b5f19 | ecosystem: Environmental > Terrestrial > Soil > Tropical forest > Bulk soil... | reverse complement strand
GCATGAGCGCGCTGAGCGCCCCCGAGATCATCCTGCGGCCCGTCATCAGCGAGAAGTCGATCGACGAGTCCGGTCGTGGCAAGTACACGTTCGCGGTCCACGACAAGGCCAACAAGATCCAGATCAAGGCGGCGATCGAGGAGCTCTACAAGAAGGAGCAGGTCACCGTCGTCTCGGTCAACGTGCTGACGACCAAGGCCAAGGAGAAGCGTCGCGGCACGCGGCGTGGCCAGGTCGTCGGTCACACGACCGCATGGCGCAAGGCCGTCGTCACCCTGGCCCCCGGCCAGAAGATCGAATTCTTCGAGGGGGTCTGACGATGCCGCTTCGCAGTTACAAGCCGACCTCCCCGGGCCTCCGGCGGATGACTCGCTCGACCTTCGAGGAGATCACCACCCGGGAGCCGTACAAGCCGCTGCTCGAGGCGCAGACGCGCGGCTCGGGCCGGAACAACGCCGGCCGGATGACCGTCCGCCATCGTGGCGGCGGCGAGAAGCAGCATTACCGCAAGATCGATTTCAAGCGCGACAAGCTCGGCGTACCCGCTCGCCTTGCGACGATCGAGTACGACCCGAATCGCTCGGCGCGGATCGGCCTGCTCCACTACCGCGACGGTGAGAAGCGCTACATGCTCCTGCCCCACGGCCTGAAGGTCGGTGACATCGTGGTCGCCGGGCCGGACGCCGAGGCACGGGTCGGCAACGCGCTGCCGTTGGCCAACATCCCGCTCGGCACCACGATCCACAACATCGAGCTGGTGCCGGGCAAGGGCGGCCAGATCGTCCGGTCCGCCGGCGTGTCCGCCCAGCTCCTGGCCAAGGAAGGCGAGTTCGCCACCGTCCGGCTGCCGTCGGGCGAGATGCGGCGCGTCCCGATGCGCTGCATGGCAACGGTCGGCCAGGTCAGCAACCTCGATCACGAGAACCAAAACCTCGGCAAGGCGGGTCGTGCCCGCCACCTGGGGCAGCGGCCCGAGGTCCGGGGTGTCGTCATGAACCCGCGCGACCATCCGCACGGCGGTGGTGAGGGCAAGTCCCCGACCGGGATGCCGCCCAAGACCCCGTGGGGCAAGCCCGCGATGGGCTATCGCACCCGGCGGTCGAAGGGCACCGGACGCCTGATCGTCCGGTCGCGGCATCGGAAGTAGGGGAGGTAGGAGTCCATGTCCCGTTCCGTCAAGAAGGGCCCCTACGTCGAGGCCCGGCTCCTCAATCGCATCGAGGAAATGAACAAGCGCAACGAGAAGAAGGTCGTGAAGTCGTGGTCGCGTGCGTCCGTGATCTTCCCGACGTTCATCGGCCACACGATCGCCGTCTACAACGGCAAGAAGCACATCCCGGTCTACGTGACCGAGAACATGGTCGGCCATCGGCTCGGTGAGTTCAGCCCGACCCGCAACTACCGCGGGCACGGCAAGCACACCGAGCGGTCGACGGCGCTGAAGTAGGCCGGCCGTGCGCGTGTCCGCTACCGCCAAGTACCTGCGCGCTTCCACTCGGAAGACACGCCTCGTGACCGAGGCGATCAAGGGTCGTCCGGTCGAGGAGGCCGCCGCCCTCCTGCGGTTCATGCCCCAGAAGGCGGCCGCTGATGTCGCCCGCGTGCTCAAGAGCGCGACGGCGAACGCCGAGAACAACCACAACCTGTCGGCCGAGGATCTGATCGTCGCCGACGCTTTCGCCAACGAAGGTCCGACCATCAAGCGGTTCCAGCCGCGTGCGCAGGGTCGAGCCTTCCCGATCCACAAGCCCATGACCCACATCACCATCGTCGTCGCGGACCAGGAGGCCTGACATGGGACACAAGGTCCATCCGTACGGCTTCCGCCTGGGCGTCTCCCGCACCTGGACCGCCAAGTGGTACGCCGACAACAGGGAATACACCGCCTCCCTCCAGGAGGACATCAAGATCCGCCAGCTCATCGAGCGCCGGCTGGCCAACGCCAGCGTCTCCGGCGTCGAGATCGAGCGCGGCATCAACCACGTGACGGTCACGATCCACACGGCCAAGCCCGGCATCGTCATCGGGAAGGGCGGCGCGAACGTCGAGGTGCTGCGCCAGCAGATCGGCGCGCTCACGAGCCGCAAGGTCAAGCTCGAGATCAAGGAGATCCGCCAGCCCGAGCTCGACGCCTATCTCGTCGCGATGAACATCGCAGGCCAGCTGAGTCGCCGCATCGCGTTCAAGAAGGCGATGAAGCAGGCGATCCAGCGCTCGATGAAGGCCGGTGCCAAGGGCGTCAAGATCGCCGTCGCCGGTCGCCTCGGTGGCTCTGAGATGGGCCGCCGCGAGTGGGACAAGGAAGGCCGCATCCCACTCGGCACGCTCCGTGCCGACATCAGCTACGGCCAGGTCCACGCCCACACGACCTACGGGCGCATCGGCGTCAAGGTGTGGATCTACCGCGGCGACATCACGCCCGAGCGAGCCGCTCGTGACGCGGGCATCGCCGCGCCCATCGGGACGGGGGTCTGACGATGTTGATGCCCAAGCGCGTCAAGCATCGCAAGGTCATGCGCGGACGCATGTCCGGGATCGCCAAGGGCGGCCACACGGTCGCCTTCGGTGAGTACGGGCTCGCCACACAGGAGCCGGCCTGGATCACCAGCCGGCAGATCGAGGCCGCTCGGCGTGCGATGACCCGCTCGGTCAAGCGCGGCGGCAAGATCTGGATCCGGGTCTTTCCGGACAAGCCTGCGACGAAGAAGCCGGCCGAGACGCGCATGGGCTCCGGCAAGGGCGCACCGGACCACTGGGTCGCGGTGGTCAAGCCGGGTCGGATCCTCTTCGAGATGGCCGGCGTGGACCACGAATCCGCGGTCGAGGCCATGCGCCTCGCGAGCCACAAGCTGCCGGTCGCGACGCGCGTCGTCATGCGCGAGTCGGCGAAGGAGAGCAACTGATGGACATCGAGAAGGTTCGTCAGCTGTCCGACACCGAGCTCGAGGCCGCGTTGCACGAGGCCAAGCAGGATCTGTGGGGGGCGCGCTTCGCGCTCTCGACCCGACAGCTCAAGGACTACAGCACGATCCCGCAGACGCGGCGAACGATCGCGCGGATCCTGACCGTCCAGCGCGAGCGCAAGCTCGGCAAGACGGCGTGACGGAGATCACGCGATGACAGGAGCAGGCACCCAGGTGGAAGGCAAGCGGAAGACCAAGGTCGGACGCGTCGTGAGCGACCGGATGGACAAGACGATCGTCGTGTCCGTCGAGCGCCTCGCGCGGCACCGGCTGTACAAGCGGGTCATCCGCTTGACGACGAAGTTCAAGGCCCACGACGAGGCCAACGAGGCCCACGTCGGCGACACGGTCCTCATCGAGGAATCGCGTCCGCTCTCGGCGACGAAGCGGTGGCGACTGGTGTCCGTCGTCCAACGGGCCGGCGATCACGCGCTGCCCGGTGAGGTGGTGACCGACGAGGCCGCCACGGCCGAGGCCATCCACGCCGCAGCCCATCCGGGGCGCGGCCGCGCCGCCGACGAGGCCGAGGCTGACGCCGACGCGGGGACGCCGGACGGCGAGGAGGCCGCGCAGTGATCCAGTCGCAGACGCGGCTCAAGGTCGCCGACAACACGGGTGCGCGGACCATCCAGTGCATCCGGGTCATGGGCCGCTCGCTCAAGACCGAGGCCGGCGTCGGCGACGTGATCATCGCGAGCGTCAAGCAGGCAATCCCGAACGCCGCCGTCAAGAAGGGCGACGTGGTTCGGGCGGTCATCGTCCGCACGGCCAAGGAGTACGGCCGCCCGGACGGGAGCTACATCCGCTTCGACGAGAACGCGGCCGTCCTCATCAACAATCAGGGCAACCCGCGTGGGACGCGCATCTTCGGCCCGGTCGCTCGCGAGCTCCGCGACCGCAACTACATGAAGATCGTCTCGCTCGCTCCGGAGGTGCTGTGATGGCCGTCCGAGCAGCCAAGCCCCGAACACCACGCGTGCCCGAGATCCGCAAGGGCGACACGGTCGTCGTCCTGTCCGGCCGCGATGCCGGCAAGCGCGGCAAGGTCGAGCGCGTGGTCCGCCGCTCCGAATCGCCGACGTCCGGGCGCAGCGTCTATCGGCGCGGCTCCCATGCCGGCGGCGTGAGCGTCGTGATCGAGGGGATCAACATCGCCAAGCGCCACACGAAGCCCCGCCAGGGCTCGACGGGTGGCATCGGCGGTGTCCCCAAGGTCGAGCCGGGCGGCATCCTCGATGTCTTCCAGCCGCTGCCGATCAGCAAGGTCATGCTCGTCTGCTCGAACTGCGGACGCCCGACGCGGATCGGTCACGCGACCCTTGACACCGGTCGACGGGTTCGCGTGTGCCGCCACTGCGGGGAGCAGCTGGAGGTGAAGTCGTGACCAGCCGGCTCCACGAGCGGTACACGGCCGAGGTCGTGCCCGCGCTCCAGAAGCAGTTCGAATACGGCAACCCGAACCAGGTGCCGCGCCTCTCGAAGATCGTCGTCAACATCGGTCTCGGCGAGACGCTGACCAACGCCAAGGCGCTCGACGCCGCGCTCGGCGACCTGACCGCGATCACCGGCCAGAAGCCGATCGTGACGAAGGCCCGCCGTTCGATCGCCCAGTTCCGGGTCCGGACGGGCAACTCGATCGGCGCCAAGGTCACCCTCCGTGGCGAGCGGATGTGGGACTTCATGGACCGCCTGACGATGCTGGCCCTGCCGCGCATCCGCGACTTCCGCGGGACGCCGAGCCGCTCGTTCGACGGCCGCGGCAATTATTCGCTGGGCCTTCGGGAGCAGCTCGCCTTCCCGGAGATCGACTACGACAAGGTGGACCGTCTCCGCGGGCTGGAGATCAGCATCGTGACGACGGCGAAGACCGACGAGGAATCGAAGAAGCTTCTCGAACTCCTCGGCATGCCCTTCGCCTCGTAGGCGCGGGGAGGAGACCAGATGGCCAAGAAATCGATGATCGCCAAGGCGAAGCGGACGCCCAAGTACAAGGTGCGGTCGTATCACCGCTGCACCGTATGCGGTCGGCCGCGCGCCTTCATCCGGCGGTTCGCCCTGTGCCGCATCTGCTTCCGGGAGCGTGCGCTCCTCGGCGAGCTGCCCGGCGTCACGAAGTCGAGCTGGTAGGGAACCGATGAACATCTCCGATCCGATCGCGGACATGCTCACGCGCGTCCGGAACGCCTCGCGCGCCCGTCACGTCGACGTGGTGGTGCCGGCGTCGCGGACGAAGCGCGAGATCGCCCGGATCCTCAAGGACGAGGGCTTCATCGCCGACGTCGCCGAGGAGCAGGATGGCTCGACGGCCGTGCTGCGGATCACGCTCAAGTACGTCGACGGCAAGGTGCCCGTCGTGTCCGGCCTCAAGCGCATCAGCAAGCCGGGCCTGCGGGTCTACGCCCGCAAGACGGACATCCCGCGCGTGCTCGGCGGCCTTGGCATCGTCATCGTCAGCACCAGCCAGGGGATCATGACCGGCCAGCAGGCGCGTCAGGCGCAGCTGGGCGGCGAAGTCCTCGCGTTCGTCTGGTAGGCCGGCCGACATGTCGCGTATCGGACGCCTCCCCATCGCCGTCCCGTCGGGCGTCGACGTGACGATCGACGGGCGGACCGTGACGGTAAAGGGCCCGAAGGGGACTCTCAGCCGCTCGCTCCACCCCGACATCGCGGTCAGCCAGGAGGACGGCAGCATCGTCGTCACCCGGCCGACCGAGCAGAAGACCCACAAGCAGCTGCACGGCCTGACCCGGACGCTCGTCAACAACATGGTCGTCGGGGTCACCGACGGCTACCGCAAGGGCCTCGAGATCACGGGCGTCGGCTACCGCGCCGCGCTCAACGGCAAGAAGCTCCAGCTCAACCTGGGCTACAGCCACCCGATCGAGATCGACCCGCCGGCCGGGATCAGCTTCGAGGTCGAGAACCCGACGCGGCTGGCCGTCGTCGGCATCGACAAGGAGCTTGTCGGCCAGGTCGCCGCACAGGTCCGCGCCACGCGAAAGCCCGAGCCCTACAAGGGCAAGGGCGTCCGCTACGCGGGCGAGTACATCCGCCGCAAGGCCGGCAAGGCCGGCAAGATCGGCGGCAAGAAGTAGCCACAGACCGAGGATCAACGAGATGACGCAGGTCGCCAGTCGCGGCGCCGCCCGAACGAAGCGCCACGCCCGGATCCGCCTTCACCTGGCGGGGACGGAGGCACGGCCGCGTCTCGCGGTGTTCCGCAGCCTCAATCACATCTACGCGCAGGTCATCGACGACGCGTCCGGACGGACGCTCGCCGCCGCCTCGACGGTCGAGAAGGAGCTCAAGGGCTCCACGTCGACCAAGACCGAGGAGGCGGCCGTCGTCGGCCGGCTCGTCGCCGAACGGGCGAAGGCGGCCGGTGTCGAGCGCGTGGTCTTCGATCGAGCCGGGTTCCGGTACCACGGGCGGATCAAGTCGCTCGCCGATGCCGCCCGCGAAGCCGGCCTCGAGTTCTGATCGGAAGGAGCCGACGTGGCACGCATCGACCCCAACAAGCTCGCGCTCGAGGAGCGCGTCGTCCAGATCAACCGGGTCGCCAAGGTCGTCAAGGGTGGCCGGCGGTTCAGCTTCAGCGCGGTCGTCGTCGTCGGTGACGGCCAGGGCCACGTCGGGGTCGGCCTCGGCAAGGCCGGTGAGGTCCCCGAGTCGATCCGCAAGGGCGTCGAGGACGCGAAGAAGAACCTGATCCGGATCCCGATGGTCGGGACCACGATCCCGCACGAGGTCCGGGTCGTCTACGGCGCCAGCAGGGTCCTGCTCAAGCCGGCCTCGCAGGGCACCGGCGTCATCGCGGGCGGCTCGGTCCGCGCCGTGCTCGAGGCCGCGGGCGTCCGCGACATCCTCTCGAAGATCCACGGATCGACGAACCCGGTCAACGTCACCCGGGCGACGATCGAGGCGCTTCGCAGCCTGCACTCGGCCGACGAGCTGGGCGCTCGCCGTGGCGTCCGCCTCACGAGCCGCGTCGCGGGGCAGCCGGCGCCGTCGTCGGTCTCGATGGAGGTGGCCGGTGGCCGATAAGCTCCGCGTGACCCAGGTCAAGAGCACGATCAGCCACATCGCCCGCAACCGCGCGACGGTCCGGGCGCTCGGTCTGCACGGCATCGGCAGCACCAGCGTCGTGGCCGACAACCCCGCGACGCGGGGCATGGTCCGCCAGGTCCGCTTCCTCGTCAGCGTCGAGGAGCTGCCTGACGCGGACGGTGCCAGCCGGCGCGGGAAGGCCTCGAGCGAGACGCCCGCCGAGAAGGAATCCGAATGAAACTCCACGACCTCCAGCCCGCCCCCGGCTCCCGGACGCCACGGACGCGGGTGGGCCGCGGGATCGCCGCCGGCAAGGGCAAGACCGCGGGCCGCGGCACGAAGGGCCAGAAGGCGCGAGCCGGCGGCTCGATCCCGCCGTGGTTCGAGGGTGGCCAGACGCCGCTGCATATGCGGATCCCGAAGCTGCGTGGCTTCAAGAACCGCTTCAAGATCCACTACGAGGTCGTGAACGTCGGCGCCATCGGCGACCTCGCCCAGCGGGGCGCCTTCCAGGTCGAGGGCGGCAAGGCGTCCAAATCCGCCCCGATCACGATCAATCAGGACATCCTGCGAGCGGTCGGGCTCGTCCGGACGCTGGACAAGCCCCTGAAGATCCTCGGCGCAGGCGAGCTCTCGACCCCGCTCTTCGTCGTCGCCGACGCGTTCACCGCATCGGCCCGGGCGAAGATCGAGGCCGCCGGCGGCAGTGTCAACGTCCTCGAGGTCCCGAACGCGCCGAGCGCGGCCCTGGGCGTCGATGACGAGGCGAGCGCCCCGGCGTCGAAGCCGGCATCGAAGGCGAGGGCCGCGAAGGCTGCCTCCGAGCCGGCGGCCCCGACGACCCCCTCGACCAGCGAGGCGGACGACGCGCCCGCGAAGCCCGCCCACAAGAGCGCCGCCAAGGCGTCGGCCGCGCCCGAGACCGCCGATACGGCGGCCGTCGACACGTCCACAGACGAGACCACGGCCGACGAGGACGTGACGACCCCGCCCGACGAGGAGTCCGAGCCCGAGCCCGAGGCATCCGCGGTCGATGTCGCGAGCGATGACGAGCCGTCCGCCACGGGCGAGACGGAACCTGCCTCCGGCGACGACGCCTGACCGTGTTCGAATCCCTGCTCAACGCATTCCGCGCGCCGGACATCCGGCGGCGGATCCTCTATGTCCTCGGCCTGCTCATCGTCTTCCGGATGCTGGCCGCGGTCCCGATCCCGGGTGTCGACAAGGCCCAGCTGCAGGCGTTCGTCGAGGGCAACGCCCTCGTCGGCCTCCTCGACCTCTTCTCTGGTGGCGGGCTGTCGCACTTCTCGGTCGTCGCGTTGGGCATGAACCCGTACATCAACGCCTCGATCATCATGCAGCTGATGACGGGCGTGGTCCCGTCGCTGCAGGCGCTCAGCCGCGAAGGCGAGTACGGGCGCAACAAGATCAACCAGTACACCCGGTACCTCACGGTGCCGATGGCGATCCTGCAGGCCTACGGCGTGCTCGCGCTCCTCGCCTCGCAGAACGTCCTGTCCGGTTCGTTCGACTTCTCGAGCTTCGTGACCCTGACCCAGATCGCCACGCTGACGGCCGGCGCGATCGTGCTGATGTGGCTCGGCGAGCTCATCACCGAGCGCGGCATCGGCAACGGCATCAGCTTCATCATCTTCGCCGGCATCGTCAGCCGTGCTCCGGGGGCGTTGAACGCCTTCAGGATCAACCCGAACCTGTCCCTCGCGATCGCCTTCGGGATCGTCGCGATCGCCGCCGTCGGCGTGATCATCTACATCCAGGAAGGCCAGCGCCGCATCCCGATCCAGTACGCCAGCCGGGTCCGCGGCCGGCGCATGTACTCCGGCGGTCAGACGTTCCTGCCGCTCCGCGTCAACCAGGCCGGCGTGATCCCGATCATCTTCGCGGTCAGCATCCTGCTGTTCCCGCACCAGATCGCGACGTACTTCTCGACCTCGAACATCCCGATCGTCAAGCAGATCTCGGATGTCGTCGTCTCGATCTTCAGCTCGACGTCGCCGTTCTACATCCCGCTGTACTTCTTCCTGACCATGGGCTTCACGTATTTCTACACGGCGTTCACGTTCAAGCCCGACGAGACGGCCGAGCAGCTCCGCAAGAACGGAGGGTTCATCCCTGGCATCCGGCCCGGGCGTCCGACACAGGATTACCTTGCCCGCGTCGTCACGCGGATCACGTTCGCCGGCGCGCTCTTCCTCGCGATCGTCGCCGTCTCACCGTCGGTGATCTCGCTCGCGATCCCCGATCTCGCCACGCTCGGGCTCGGTGGCACGAGCCTCCTGATCGTCGTCTCGGTCGTCGTCGAGACGATGAAGCAGATCGAAGCGCAGCTGATGATGCGGAACTACGAGGGATTCATCCGCTGATGCGGGTGGTCCAGCCCCGTCGCCGATCGTGAGTGTCATCGTCCTGCTGGGTCCGCCGGGGGCGGGGAAGGGGACCCAGGCGCCGGCGATCGCCCACCGACTCGGTGTCCCGATCCTGGCATCGGGTGCGCTCCTCCGCGCCGCCGTCGCGGCCGGCACGCCGCTCGGTCGCGAAGCTGACCGGTACATGAGTCGCGGCCAGCTCGTGCCCGACGACACCATCGTGCGCGTCTTCCTCGACCGCCTCGAAGCCGCCGATGCGGCCGATGGCGCCGTGCTCGACGGCTTCCCACGGACGCGCGTCCAGGCCGAGGCGCTCGACAGCGCGCTTCGCGAGGCGGGCCGCCGCGTCGATCGAGCCGGCTACATCGAGGTGCCGATCGAGGACCTCGTCCAGCGCATGGCGAACCGCCGGATCTGCACGGCCAACGGCCACGTCTACAACCTCGTCTCGAACCCGCCCGCCAGCGACACCGTCTGCGACCTCGACGGGTCGGCCCTCGTGCAGCGTCCCGACGACGCCGAGACGACCGTCCGCGCGCGGATGGCCCAGCAGATCCCGCCGCTCCTCGACGTCGTCGACCATTACCGGTCGCGCGGCGTGCTCGCCAGCGTCGACGGCAACATGCCGATCGACGACGTCACCGATGCGCTCATCGCGGCCGTCGCCGACGCGGGTGTCGCCTGATGGTGACCCGCAAGTCGCGAGCCGAGATCGAGCGGATGCGGCAGGCCGGTCGCGTCACGGCCGAGGTGCTCGACATGATCGAGGCGGCGATCCGCCCAGGCGTCTCGACCGCCGACCTCGACGCGATGGCCGAGGCGCACATCCTCTCCTCCGGGGCCACGCCGTCGTTCAAGGGCTACCCGGGGATCAACCCGCGCCGGCCGTTCCCGTCGAGCGTCTGCATCTCGATCGACGACGAGATCGTCCACGGGATCCCCGGCCACCGGACGTTACGGACCGGCCAGATCGTGTCCGTCGACGCGGGCGCGATCGTCGACGGCTGGCACGGCGATGCCGCGCGGACGTTCTACGTCGGCGACGCTCCCGCGCCGGTCGCGGAGCTGATCGACCTCACCCGTGCGGCGATGATGGCCGGGATCGCCGCCGCCGTCCCCGGCAACCACATCGAGGACATCTCGGCGGCCGTGGAGACGGTCGCGGCGCGCGCCGGCCTCGGGGTCATCCGCCAGTTCGTGGGCCACGGCATCGGCACCGCGATGCACGAGGATCCCCAGGTCCCGAACTACCGCACCGGCCGTATGGGGCGCAAGCTCGAAGCCGGCATCTGCCTGGCCATCGAGCCGATGTTCACGCTGGGCGGCCACGCAACCCGGATCGAGGACGACGACTGGACGGTCGTGACGGCAGACGGCTCGATGGCAGCCCACTTCGAGCACTCGATCGCGATCACGGAGGCTGGCCCTCAAATCTTGACGGTCGCCTCGTGAAGCGGTCTGCGCGTTTGCTCGAATCGGCTGTCTTTGATACGCTACGCGTTCGTGTGTCGGTCCGCCCGGACCGACATTCCGCGTGAGAAAGGGAAGCACACAAACCTGTGGCCAAGCGTGACGCGATCGAAGTCGAGGGGACGGTCATCGAGCCGCTACCCAACACCATGTTCGCGATCGAGCTGGAGAACGGCCACCGGGTGCTCGCCCACATCAGCGGCAAGCTGCGCATGAACTTCATCCGCATCCTGCCCGGTGATCGCGTCCGCGTCGAGCTGTCGCCATACGACCTGACGCGCGGTCGCATCACCTACCGACTCAAGTAACCGCCACTCAAGTACTCGATCGAGGATCCGTTGAAAGTCAGAGCCTCCGTCAAGGCGCGCTGCGACAACTGCAAGGTCATCCGTCGCCACGGCACCGTGATGGTCATCTGCACCAACCCGAAGCACAAGCAGCGGCAGGGGTAACCGATGGCACGTATCGCCGGCGTCGATATCCCGCGCGAGAAGCGCGTGGAGGTCGCCCTCACCTACGTCTTCGGGATCGGCCTGCCCACGAGCCAGAAGATCCTCGCTCAGACCAACATCAACCCGGACACCCGGGTCCGCGATCTGACCGAGGAGCAGGTCAACCGCCTGCGTGAGCTGATCGACCGGCGCTACAAGGTCGAAGGCGACCTCCGCCGCGAGGTCGCGCTCAACATCAAGCGACTCATCGAGATCGGCTCGTACCGCGGCGTGCGCCATCGGCGCAACCTGCCGGTCCGCGGCCAGCGCACCAAGACCAACGCCCGCCAGCGGCGCGGACCGAAGAAGACGGTCGGCGTGCGGCGCAAGAAGTGACGAGGGACTGAGCAGGCATGGCGGAACGCAAGCGGGCGGTCAAGACGCGCCGACGTGAGAAGAAGAACGTGCCCCAGGGCCACGTGCACATCCAGGCCACGTTCAACAACACGATCATCACGATCACGGACCTCAACGGCGCGGTCATCAGCTGGGGCTCGGCCGGCGTGGCCGGATTCAAGGGCTCGCGCAAGAGCACGCCATATGCCGCGGCGCTCTCGGCCGACGGTGCCGCCCGCCGCGCGATGGAGCACGGCATGCGCCAGGTCGAGGTCTACGTGAAGGGCCCGGGTGCCGGCCGCGAGCAGGCCATCCGGTCGCTCCAGGCCGCCGGCCTCGAGGTCAGCGCCATCACCGACGTCACGCCGATCCCGCACAACGGTTGCCGCCCGCCCAAGCGGCGCCGCGTCTGAGACTCGAGGACCCATGGCCCGTTACACCGAATCCGTCTGTCGCCTCTGCCGGCGGGAGGGCGCCAAGCTCTTCCTGAAGGGCAGCCGCTGCTATTCGAAGAAGTGCTCGTTCGAGCGGCGCCCGACGCCGCCCGGCCAGCATGGCGTCCGCCGCCGCAAGGTGGGTGAGTACGGCCTCCAGCTTCGCGAGAAGCAGAAGGTCCGCCGGACCTACGGCGTCCTCGAGCGCCAGTTCCGCAACTACTTCGTCGAGGCCGAGGGCCGCCCGGGCGTCACCGGCGAGAACCTCCTTCGCTCGCTCGAGCTGCGCCTCGATAACGTCGTCTATCGCATGGGCATCGCCTCCTCGCGGGCGCAGGCCCGCCACTTCGTCTCGCACGGTCATTTCGCGGTCAACGGCCGCCCGACCAACGTCCCGTCGTTCCAGCTCAAGCCGGGCGACAAGATCGAGGTCCGCGAGACCCATCGCTCGCGCGAGCCGTTCAAGCTCGCCAAGGAGACCCTCCGCTCGCACCAGGCCCCGGAGTGGCTTTCCGTCGAGCCCGCCAACCTGACGGGCTCCATCGTCGCTCCGCCAACCCGCGACCAGATGCCGCTCGATCTCAACGAGCAGCTCGTGGTCGAGTACTACTCGAGGTAAGCGCCACTCATGATCGAACTCGAGACCCCGCAGATCGAGCCCGTTGAGGAAGCCGGGACGTACGCCAAGTACGAGGCCGGTCCCCTCCAGGCCGGCTACGGCGTCACGCTCGGCAACGCCCTCCGGCGCGTCCTCCTGTCGTCCCTCGAAGGGGCGGCTGTCACGAGCATCCAGATCCGTGACGTGTACCAGGAGTTCTCGACGATCCCGGGCGTCAAGGAGGACGTGACCCAGATCGTCCTCAACGTCAAGAAGCTTCGGCTCAAGAGCTACGCGGCTCATCCGGTGCAGCTCCGGCTCATCAAGAGCGGTGCCGGCGCCGTCACGGCGGCCGATATCGCGGAGTCGGCGGATGTCGAGATCGTGAACCCGGACCTCGTCCTCATGACGCTCGACACCGACGACGTCACGATCGAGATGGACCTGACCGTCGAGCGCGGCGTGGGCTACCTGGGCGCCGAGCGCGCCGAGGCCCTGCCGATCGGCGTCATCGCCGTCGATGCGATCTTCACGCCGGTCCGCAAGATCAACTACTGGGTCGAGAGCATGCGGGTCGGTCAGATGACCAATTACGACAAGCTCACGATCGAGATCGAGACCGACGGCACGATCACGCCGGAGGAAGCGCTCAGCCGCTCCGCCGAGATCCTGGTGAACCAGTTCCGTCCGTTCGTCACGGTGGGCATGGCCGCGATCCCGGCCGCCGCCGCGACCGGCGCCGCGGCGCTGCCCGCCAATATGCTCGACATGCCCATCGAGGAGCTCGATCTCCCGATGCGCGCGTACAACTCGCTCAAGCGCAACAACATCGTCAAGGTCGGCCAGCTGCTCCAGCTCAAGGACGACGACCTGCTCCGGATGCGCAACTTCGGCAAGAAGTCGCTCGACGAGATGAAGGAGCGCCTGCGCATGCGCGGCTTCATCGTCCCCGAGACCGAGGGCGAAGGCGTCGACGACGAGGGTGACGGCGAGGAGCTCTTCGACGACGAGACGGAGGCCTGACCGATGGCGCATCGCGTCGGCGGTCGAAAGCTGTCCCGTAAGCAGGGTCCGCGGCTGAGCCTGTTCAAGAACCTGACCGTGTCGGTGCTGCGCTACGAGCGGGTCAAGACGACCGAGGCGAAGGCCAAGGAGATCAGCGGCCGCGTCGAGCACATGATCACCCTCGCCAAGCGCGGCGACCTCGCGGCCCGCAAGGCCGTCCACGCGCAGTTCCCGAACGAACCGCTCGTGGTCGCCAAGCTCTTCGACGAGATCGCGCCCAAGTACGCCGACCGGACCTCGGGCTTCACCCGGATCGTCCGGCTCGGGCAGCGTCGCGGCGACGCCGCAGAGATCGTTCAAATCGAGCTTGTCTGACGCAGGCGCTCGAGAGGGCGTCGCCCGGCGTTTCCGCGCTCGGGTCGAATACGACGGAACGGACTTCGCCGGGTTCCAGGTCAATCCTGGGAAACGGACGGTCCAGGGGGTCCTCGAGACGGCCCTCGCCCGCCTGAACGGCGGGACTGAGGAACGCGTCGAC
>Ga0318563_10000648_pt1 | contig 14345 bp, 10 predicted proteins | sample GRESIP066b5f19_FD_203689 | JGI IMG/M metagenome (GOLD analysis project Ga0318563, IMG submission 203689) | Tropical soil microbial communities from Luquillo Experimental Forest, Puerto Rico - GRE.SIPMG.066b5f19 | ecosystem: Environmental > Terrestrial > Soil > Tropical forest > Bulk soil... | reverse complement strand
CTCCCGCAACGCAAACATGGCTGCCAGGAGGGCGTATGCCATTGAATCGGGCTTCGACCCGGGTGTAGAGCAGGCCTGCTTGGCTCGAATAGGACAGCCCAGGGATCTTCTATGCCGCAATATCGTTCACGCACCACCACACATGGCCGCAACATGGCGGGTGCGCGAGGGCTTTGGCGTGCCACGGGCATGAAGGATGAGGATTTCGGCAAGCCGATCATCGCGGTGGTGAATTCCTTCACCCAGTTCGTGCCGGGCCATGTCCATCTCAAGGATCTCGGCCAGCTCGTCGCCCGCGAGATCGAAAAGGCCGGCGGCGTCGCCAAGGAGTTCAACACGATCGCGGTCGATGACGGCATCGCCATGGGGCATGACGGCATGCTCTACAGCCTGCCGTCGCGCGAGATCATCGCCGACAGCGTCGAATACATGGTCAACGCCCATTGCGCCGACGGGCTCGTCTGCATCTCGAACTGCGACAAGATCACGCCCGGCATGCTGATGGCGACGCTTCGCCTCAATTTGCCGACCGTCTTCGTCTCGGGCGGACCGATGGAGGCCGGCAAGGTCAAGCTGCACGGCAAGTCGAAGGCGCTCGATCTGATCGACGCCATGGTGGCGGCTGCCGATAGCTCGGTCACCGACGCCGAGGTGCAGGTGATCGAGCGCTCGGCCTGCCCGACCTGCGGCTCCTGCTCGGGCATGTTCACGGCGAATTCGATGAACTGCCTCACCGAGGCGCTGGGCTTGGCGCTGCCTGGCAATGGCAGCACGCTTGCGACCCATGCGGACCGCAAGCGGCTCTTCGTCGAGGCCGGCCATCTCATCGTCGATCTCGTGCGGCGCCATTACGAGCAGGACGATGCGAGCGTCCTGCCGCGCAACATCGCCAATTTCGATGCCTTCGAGAACGCTATGACGCTCGACATCGCCATGGGCGGCTCGACCAACACGGTGCTGCATCTCCTCGCTGCCGCATATGAGGGTCAGGTCGACTTCACCATGCGCGACATCGATCGCCTGTCGCGCCGCGTGCCGGTGCTGTGCAAGGTCGCGCCCTCGGTCGCTGACGTGCATATGGAGGATGTGCATCGGGCGGGCGGCGTGATGGCCATTCTGGGCGAGCTCGATCGGGCAGGCCTCCTGCATCGCGAGGTCGGCAGCGTGCATGCGAAGAGCCTCGCCGATGCGCTCGATCGCTGGGACGTCATCCGCAGCTCGAGCGAGAGCGTGCACGATTTCTATCGCGCTGCTCCCGGCGGCATCCCGACCACCGTCGCCTTCAGCCAGGAGCGCCGCTATTCCGAGCTCGACACCGATCGCGCGAAAGGGGCGATCCGCGATGCTGAGCACGCTTTCTCGCGCGATGGGGGGCTCGCCGTGCTCTACGGCAACCTCGCGACCGAGGGCTGCATCGTCAAGACGGCTGGCGTCGATGCATCGATCCTGACCTTTTCGGGGCCGGCGCGCATCTTCGAGAGCCAGGACGCGGCAGTCGCCGGCATCCTCGGCGGCAAGATCGTGCCGGGCGATATCGTGCTGATCCGCTATGAGGGGCCGCGCGGCGGCCCCGGCATGCAGGAGATGCTCTACCCGACGAGCTATCTGAAGTCGAAAGGCCTCGGCAAGGCTTGCGCCCTCGTGACCGATGGCCGCTTCTCGGGCGGCTCGTCCGGCCTCTCGATCGGCCATGTCTCGCCCGAGGCCGCGGCCGGCGGCACCATCGCGTTCGTCGAGGATGGCGACATCATCGAGATTGACATCCCGGCCCGCCGCATTCATCTCGCGGTGGCCGAGGATGAGCTCGAGCGCCGCCGCGCGGCCATGCAGGCTAAAGGCGCGGATGCCTTCAAGCCCGCCGCGCCGCGCCAGAGGGCCGTCTCCTCAGCGCTGCAGGCTTATGCGGCCCTCACCACCAGCGCCTCGCGCGGCGCCGTGCGCGACGTTTCGCAACTCGCCCGTAAGGGGTGAGACGGGAGCCGGAAGCCGGAGCCTCCGCGCTCGAGTCCCTGGCATCCACCTCGGTCGTCCTGGATGCGACGCAGCACGCAGTGTTGCTTCGCTGGTGCGGGACCCAGCTGATCTGTTGGAAAGGGTTTAGTCCCGTTTCTGCGCCCCAACACTGCGTGCTGCGGTGCCACGGGATGATCGGGCTGAGTGCTCTAACCAAGCCCCCTCTTACGGCAGGCGCCGCAGCCGCTCTTCGAGGAAATCCAGGAAGGCGTCCGCGGCGACGTCCTTGAGGAAGGTCACGTTTCGGGGCCGGTCGGTGATCTGCCACCAATCGGCGACCGTCATGCCGCGCGTCAGCGGGCTCATCGTCTCGATCGAGACATTGATCAGTCGGCCCTGGAAGAAGTCCGGCCGCAGCAGATAGCCGATCACATTGGGGTCGTGGAGCGGCGCGCCCTCCCAGCCATATTTCTTCAGGTCGAATTGCTGCGAGAAGCCGAGCATCTCGGCGACTGCGACGCCGACCTTGTTGCCGAGCGCGCGGAAGCGATCGAGCCTCTGCGGCGTGACGAGCAGCCCATGCGTCAGGTCGAGTGGCGCCATGACGATCGGGATGCCGCTGCGCAGCACCACATCGGCCGCCTCCGGATCGACATAGATGTTGAACTCGGCGGCCGGCGTGATGTTGCCGACCTCGAAATAGGCGCCGCCCATCGCCACGATCTGCCGCACGCGGCTCGCGATCTCGGGCGCCTTGGCGAGCGCCATGCCCATATTGGTCATGGGGCCGAGCATGCAGAGCGTGACGCTCTTCGGCTCCGAGGCGAGGAAGGTGTCGATGATGAAATCGACGCCGTGCTGTTTCTGCAGCGCCGCCTTGGGCTCGGGGAAGGAGGGACCGTCGAGCCCGGTCGGTCCGTGCACATGCTCGGCGGTCACGAGCTCGCGGCAGAGCGGCCGCGCGCAGCCGGCATAGACCGGGATGTCGCTGCGCTCCGCGAGCTCGAGCACCTTGCGCGCATTGAGCGCGGTGCGGGAGAGCGGCACATTGCCGGCAACCGCGACGACGCCGAGGAGCTCGATCTCCTCCTGCGAGGCGAGCGCAAGCAGGATGGCGACACCGTCATCCTGACCGGGATCGGTATCGATGATGATCTTCTGCCGCACGTCGTGGCTCCATCGTTCGAGACGCCGCCCGGGGCGCGGCCAGAACCGATCCCCGACGGCGCGAGGTTATCTCATCTTGGCCTTGCGCCGGCGGCGGCGCCGCGGGGAGGCGAGGGGCGCGGAGGGTCGAGCCGCGCGAGCAGCGCCCGCCGCTTCGCCTCGACCTTGGCGAGCGCCGCGCGCTTGACGTGACCATAGCCGCGGATCTCGGCCGGCAGGCGCGCGAGTTCGACCGCGGTCGCATGCGTGTCGGCGGAGAGCAGTTTGCTGAGCTGCCCGACGAGCGCGACATAATCCTTGATCAATTGCCGCTCGAGGCGGCGCTCCGCCGTCATGCCGAAGAGGTCGAAGCGCGTGCCGCGCAGCCGCTTCATCCTGGCGAGAAGGCGAAACACCGGGAGCATCCAGGGCCCGAAGCCGATCTTGCGCGGCGCGCCCGTGCGCGGATCGGGGCGTGCAAGAAAGGGTGGGGCGAGATGATAGCGCAGGCTGAGCTTGCCTTCGAAGGCGGCCTCGAGCTTCGCTGCGAAGGCCTTGTCCGCATGGAGCCTCGCGACCTCGTACTCATCCTTACAGGCCATGAGCTTAAAGGCCCCCTGCGCGACCGCTGCGGCGAAGCCATCGAGGCCGGGCGTCAGCGCCGCCTCCGCGGCGCGGCATTCATCGACGAGGTCGCGATAGCGCGCCGCGTAGGCCGCGTCCTGATAAGCGGTGAGGAATTCGCTGCGACGGGCGACGATCTCGTCGAGACCGGGCGGCGCCGACGTCTCCTCGCCATCCGACGCGAATGCCGCGGCTTTCGGGTCATGGGCGGCGAGCCGTCCCCAGGCGAAGGCCGTCTTGTTGGCCTCGACCGCGGCGCCGTTGATCTCGATGGCGCGCAGGAGAGCCGCGAGGCCGATCGGCACAAGGCCCTTCTGCCAGGCATAGCCAAGGAGCAGCATGTTGGAGAGGATGGCGTCACCCATCAGCGTCGTCGTGAGGCGCGTGGCGTCGACGAATTCCGCGGCATCGCCGGTGGCGCGGCGGATCGCCCGCATCATCCCCTCCTGCCGCAAATCCGTGGTGTTGTCCTTTACGAAGGCCGCGGTCGGCGCGAGATGGCGGTCGATGAGCGCACGGGTGCGCTGAGGCGCGCTCGTGGTCAGGGCCGCGGCGCTTGCCGCCACCACCACGTCGAAGCCGAGGAGGAGATCGGCCTCGCCCATGCCGATCCGCACCGTCGATAGCCGGTCCGGGGTCGCAGCGATGCGGATATGCGAGAGCACCGCGCCGTTCTTCTGCGCGAGCCCCGTCTGATCGAGGACCAGCACGCAGCTTCCGTCGATATGCGCGGCCTCGGCGAGGATCGCTGCGACCGTGATCACGCCAGTCCCGCCGATGCCGGCGAGGAGGATGTTGCGGCCAGCCGCGAGCGGCGGCAGGGCGGGTTCCGGCACTGCCGCGAAGCGATCATCGCCCACCGGTGCCGGCCGGGTGCGGCGCGGCCTGCCGCCCTCGACCGTGACGAAGCTCGGGCAGAAGCCCTTCACACAGGAGAGATCGGTGTTGCAGCTCGATTGGTTGATCTGGCGCTTCTGCCCGAATTCCGTGTCGACCGGTTCGACCGAGATGCAGTTCGACACGTGAGAGCAATCCCCGCAGCCTTCGCAGACGAGGTCGTTGATGAAGGCACGTCGCTCAGGAATGGGGAGGAGGCCGCGCTTGCGCCGTCGCCGCTTCTCGGCGGCGCAGACCTGGTCGAAAACGAGGACCGACACACCCTCGACCTCGCGCAGTCGCCGTTGCACCGCGTCGAGCTCGTCGCGATGATCGAGGCTGACCCCGTGCGGCAGCTGGCCCGCCCAGCGTTCCGGCTGCTCGGCCACCACGGCGACCCGCGCCGCGCCTTCCGCGAGCACCTGCGCGACGATGCCTGGCACCGTGAGATTGCCGTCATGAGGCTGGCCGCCCGTCATGGCGACCGCGTCATTGTAAAGGATCTTGTAGGTCGCGTTGACGCCGGACGCGATGGCGGCCCGGATGGCGAGCGCGCCCGAATGGAAATAGGTACCGTCCCCCATATTGACGAAGATATGCGTCTCGTCGGTGAAGGGGGCCATGCCGGTCCAGGCGACGCCCTCGCCGCCCATCTGGGTGAAGGTCGAGGTGGCGCGTTCCTCGAGGCCGATCACCATCATGTGGCATCCGATGCCGGTCGAGGCGCGGCTCCCCTCCGGCAGGCGGGTCGAGATCGAGTGCGGGCAGCCCGAGCAGAAATAGGGCTCGCGAGCGAGCGGCGCGAATTCCTTGGGCTGCGCCGCCTCCAGCGCGTCCATCGCCGCAAGCCGCGCCGCGAGCTCGCCGTCGCGCCCGTCGAGGAGGTTGAGCAGGGCGCGCGCCACCATGCGTGGATTGATCTCGCCGAAGCTCGGCAGCAACGGGCGCCCCTCGGCATCTTCCTTGCCATAGATGCGCGGACGCAGTCCGTCCGGCTGGTTGAACAGCAGCGATTTGATCTGATCCTCGATGACGCCGCGCTTCTCCTCGACGACGAGGATCGTCTCGAGGCCTGCCGCGAATTCGCGCAAGGATTGCGGCTCGAGCGGCCAGACGAGGCCAACCTTGTAGACGCGTAGGCCGAGCGCGTTGGCGCGCGCCGCATCAATACCGAGAAACTCGAGGGCACCGAGGAGATCGAGCCAGGCCTTGCCGGACGCCGCGATGCCGATGCGCGCGGAGCGGCTGTTCATCGTGACGCGATCGATACGGTTCGCGCGTGCGAATGCCGCGACGGCTGCGAGCTTGTGCTCGATGAGGCGCCGCTCCAGGGCGTGCGAGCTGTCCGGCCAGCGCGGCCCAAGCTCGGGCAGATCGAGTGCGGGCTGGCTAATGACCAGGCGATCATCGTCGACATCGATGGTCGCTGTGCATTCGACAATGTCGGTCTGACATTTGAAGCCGACGAAGCCGCCGCAATAGCGGCTCATGGCAAAGCCGAGGAGGCCGTAATCGAGGAACTCGCCGACCCCGCCCGGGCTGATGAGCGGCACCATGGCGGAGATCAGGTTGTGCTCGCTCTGATGCGGCAGGGTCGAGGAGATGGCGCCGTGATCGTCGCCGACGAGCAGCAGCGCTCCGCCATGCCGCGAAGTGCCCGCCGCATGCGCATGGCGGATCACATCCATGCTGCGATCGACGCCCGGCCCCTTGCCGTACCACATGGAAAAGACGCCCTCATAGCGCGCGCCCTTGAAGAGGCCGAGCTGCTGCGAGCCCCAAACTGCGGTCGCCGCGAGATCTTCGTTGAGGCCCGGCCGGAACACGACGTGATGCGCATCGAGATGCGGCTTGGCGCGCGAGAATTCGCGGTCGAGGCCAGCGAGCGGCGAGCCGCGATAGCCCGAGACGAAACCCGCCGTGTTGAGCCCGGCCGCAAGGTCGCGCCGTCGCTGCATCAGGGCGAGCCGCACCAAAGCCTGCGTGCCCGAGAGCAGGACACGGCCACGCCGAAGCGTGTAGCGGTCATCGAGGCTGATCGCGCCGAGATCACCTGGCTCGGCGGCGCCGGCGGGACGGCTTTTCGGCAATGTCGCCATCGGTGCCTCCGGCAAGTCGGACAACGGCTGATCTCCTCCGTCAGAAGCGGTGGATCTTCAGCCCTAAGAGCTTCTCGGTCACCAGCACCACGGCAACCGTAAGCGCGATGCTGAGCGAGGAAACCGCCGCGGCCTCCGGCGTGAAATTGGTGCGCAGATAGTCGAAGAGCTGGATCGGCAAGGTCGATGTGCCGATGCCTTTGAGCATGAATGAGATCGTGAAGGTGTCGAAGGAGATGATGAAGGCGAAGAGGCAGCCGCCGATCACGCCCGATTTGATGAGGGGGAGCATGATGCGGCGAAAGCGGGTTAGGCGATCGGCGCCGAGGCTGCGCGCCGCTAAGTCCCAGCTCGGATCGAAGCTCTCGAGCGCAGCCGAGACATTGATGAAGACGAAGGGCAGGGTGATCAGCACATGGCCCGCGATCATGCCGACCATCGTCCGCGTGCCGATGCCGATGGCGTAGACGAAGAATAACAAAGCGATCGCAGTGAGCACTTCGGGAAGGAGAAGCGGCGCGAGCATGGCAAGCCGCACGGCCTCCTTGAGGCGTCCGGCGAATTGCACCGCATAGAGCGCGCCCGCCGTGCCGATCGTGCCCGAGATGACGGTGGTGATGAGCGCGACGAAGAGCGAGGTGCGGATCGCCCGCATGAAGACCTCGTTCTCGAAGAAGGTCACATACCAGCGCAGCGACAGCCCTTGCGGCGGGAAGGTGAGGAAGGCCCCAGCATTGAACGAGGCCGCGACGACCACGACGATTGGCGCGAGCAGGAAGGCATAGATCAGAATGCAATAGGAGGCGAAGAGGCGCTGACCCATCACGGCGCCTTCCATTTCGTGCGCGTCAGCCGCGCAAAGGCGATGACGCTGAGCGCGCCTATGACGGAGAGAGCGAGTGCCAGCGCCGAGCCGAAGGGCCATTGGAAGGTGTCGATCAAGGCATCGACCACGGTCACCGCCATGGTCTTTACCCGCAAGCCGCCGATCAGGGCCGGTGTCACATAGGCGCTGATCGCGAGCACGAAGACCAGCATCGAGCCGGCCTGGATGCCGGGTAGCGCGAGTGGCAGGACGATGCGGCGGAAGGTGATGGCGCGCGAGGCGCCGAGCGAGCGGGCGGCGGCCTCGAGCGACGGGTCGACGCCCTGCAGCGCGCTCGAGATCGGCAGAATCATGAAGGGCAGGAGCACATGGGTCAGGGCGATGATGATGCCGAGCCCGTTATACATCAGCGGCAGCGGCCCATCGACGAGGCCTGCGCCGATCAGGGCGCGGTTGATGACGCCGTTATTCCCGAGCAGGATCGTCCAGCCATAGCTGCGGATCACGATGCCGATGAGCAGAGGCGCGAGCACGATCCCGTAATAGAGGCCCCGCCAGCGATTGCTGCCGCGCGCCAGCTGCCAGGCGACTGGGAAGCCGGCAACGAGGCAGACCAAGGTGGTCACGACCCCGATCCACAGAGTGTTCGCGATCTGGAAAAGGTAGAAGGGATCGGAGAGGAACTTGCCGTAATTCGCGATCGTCCATCCCGCTCCATAAGGCACGCCGTTGCCGGGTGTCCGGAAGCTCATCAGGATGATGTTGAGATAGGGGATGACGAGGAATACCGTGAGCACGATCAGCGCCGGCGCGATCAGCAGCAGAGGGGCGAGGTGGCGCTTCTTCGGCGCCATCACGATGCCTCCGCGAGCGGCCAGAAGCTCGCGCCCGACGCCATCACGGTGACCGCATCGCCCGGCTGGAAGCGCCGGGTCGGAAAGGTCTGCACCTGCAATTCGCTACCGTCCGTGAGTGCGATGCGGTAATCGATGGTGTTGCCCGAATAATAGGCGGAGAGCACGCGGCCGCCCCAACCCAAACCGGTTGCGTCGGTCGGCGCGAGCGTGATGGCTTCAGGCCGCAGCACGGCCGTCAAGCTGTCACCATTTGCCGGCCTCCAAGGGCAGGCGATGTCGATCTCGCCGAAGCCTGTGCGCAAACGGCACCCCGCTTCCGTGACGGCCGACACCTTGCCGTCGATCAGGTTGACGCGGCCGACGAAGCCTGCGACCTCGCGGCTGCGCGGCCGGTCATAGATCTCGTCCGGCGCGCCCATCTGGGCGATGCGTCCGCCGAACATGACGACGACCTTGTCGGAGATCGCCATGGCTTCCGCCTGGTCATGCGTCACATAGACTGTGGTGATGCCGACGCGGCGTTGCAGCTCGCGGATGAAGACACGCATCTCGTCCCTGAGCTTGGCGTCGAGATTGGCGAGCGGCTCGTCGAGGAGGAGGATGCGCGGCTCGATGACAAGCGCACGCGCCAGCGCCACGCGTTGCTGCTGGCCGCCCGAGAGCTGGCGCGGATAGCGCTCCGCGAGATCGCTGAGCTGCACCATGTCGAGGAGCTTTGCGACGCGGGTTTGGATCTCCTGGCGCGGCCGCTTGCGCATCTCCAGGCCGAAAGCGAGGTTCTGCACGACCGTCATATGCGGGAAGAGCGCATAATTCTGGAACACCATGCCGATATCGCGTTTCTCGGCAGGCAGCTCGCCGACGTCGTTTCCGTCGAAGGCGATCGATCCGGCATCGGCATGCTCGAAGCCGGCGATCACCTTCAAGGTCGTGGTCTTGCCGCAGCCCGACGGGCCGAGCAGCGACACGAACTCGCCATTGGTGATGTCGAGCGAGATCTGGTCGACGGCGCGCGTGGCGCCGAACAGCTTGGTCAGGCCGCGAATGCTGAGCTCTGTCATGCGCCGATCCACGGCATAGCCAAATCGGCCGCGAGCCTGCGAAGCGCGCCTGCCGCGAGAGGCGTGCCGGCGCCGCTCTCCTCACATGACATCGTCTGGCCTTCCGTCTCGGCTCGGGGGATCGCCTCTCTGCGATGACCGTCAGGTGACCGTCTTCGCCCAGCGCTCGGCGAGATCGCCCTGGTTCTGGTTCACGAAATCCCAGTCCCAGGTGAGGATCTTCGCCATATCGGGCCCGGAGATCGGCACATTGCGCTTCATGTCGTCGGGCACGACCACTTTCTGGTTGGTGGGCGACACGAAGAACTCGGCCATCATCTTCGACTGGATCTCGGGCGAGAGCAGGAAATTCGCGTATTGATAGGCGAGCTCCTTCTCCGGGCCATGGGCCAGGATATTGATGGTTTGGTCGAACATCAGCATCCCCTCCTCGGGGATGATGCAATCGACCGGCAAGCCTTGCAGCCGCAGCCGTGAGATCTCGCCGAAATCGAAAGGCGCGACCACGATCTCGCCCGCCGAGAGCGCGGTCGAGAGATTGAAATCCACCTGGATAACGCGGCCGAGCTTGCCGATCGCCGCGAAGCCCGCATCGACGTCGTGCTGGTCCTTGCCGAAGATCTTGGAGGCGAGCAGAAGCTCCATCTTGCCGGCGCTGTTCGCGAAATTGTAGAGGCCGATCTTCCCCTTGAACTCGGGATTGTTCCACAAATCCTTCCAGGCCTTGGGCGGCGTCTTGACGAGGTCGGTACGGTAGCCGATGCCGATCGGTGAGACGGCGGCGATTGCGCCCCAGCCATCGGTCGACTTCGCGAGCGGATAGAGATCGGCGTAGTTCGAAAGCTTCGTGAGGTCGAGCTTCTCGAAGAAGCCTTCCTTGCGCAGGCCGGACGCGAAAACCTCGTTGGTCATCACGATCGAATAGGGAGGCGACGCTGCGCCCGCGGCACGCAAATTGGCGCCGAAGACGCGGCCATTCCCGACATCGAGCGTGACGGCTGCTCCCGAGGCGGCGGTGAAGGCGGGTGCGATGGTCTTGCGCCAGAACTGCTCCCAGACACCGCCGAGCGTCGGCACGATCAGGGTCTTCGCCTGGGCACTCGCGCGTTGCGATGAAAGCCCGCCTGCGGCGAGCGCGGCCATGCCGATCATGGCGGTTCGTCTGTCGAGCTTCAGCATCGAAATTCACCTCTCTCCATGATCCGATCGTCTCGGACCGGGGTTGCGTCCTCGCCGTCTCGTCCGAAGGCAGTCATCGTCCGAAGGCTTGGCGCGTCTTCAGCGCGATATACTCGCCATAGGTGATCGGCTCGTATTTCGCCGGATTGGCCGCATTCTGGAATTGCGGCAGGCAAGCGATCAGCGTGTCCTTGCTCGGGTTGACGAAATAGGGGATCGACTGGCGGCGCGAGCCTCCGCCCGCATGGCGCGGCGGATTCGCGACCCGGTGCGGCGTCGAGACCCAGGAATCGTTGGTCCAGCGCATGAAGGCATCGCCGATGTTGACCACATAGGCACCCTCGATCGAAGGCGCGTCGATCCAGCGCCCGTCGCGCGCCTGCACCTGCAACCCGCCTGTCGAGGCCTCCGAGCGCAGGATGGTCATGAAGCCGTAATCGGTATGCACGCCGGCCCGCAATTGGCCGGGCAGCGGGTCGGCCTTCTGCTCGGGATAGTTGATGACCCGCAGCGCCGAGAGATGATCGACGAAGGACGGCTCGAAATAATTGTCCGGCAGGCCGATCGCCCGGCAGAAGATCTGGCGCAGCGACAGCGCAAGCTTCTCCATCTCGGCGAGATAATCCGCGAAGGCGTCCTGCAATCCCGGCGGCTCCGCCGGCCAGGCATCACCCGGCAGGCGGGGACCGAAATTCAGGCTCTCCTTGTAGTCACCCGGCGTCTTGATGCCGAGCGTCGCGCTCAGAGCCTCGTCCGCGAGGGGCGAGAATGCGACGCCCCCCATGACGCCTGTGCCGCGGCCATGGGCGCGCTTATGCGCTTCCGCGCAGTCGAAGAAGGCGCGGGCGAGGCGGTAGAGCCGCTGGGTGACCTCCGGCGACACGAGATGGCCGATGACCAGGAAGAAGCCGGTGTCGCGGCAGGCCGTCTCGACGGCAGCGATCACAGCCTGCGCCCCTATCTCGCTGCGGAGATAGGGTCCGATATCGATGACCGGAATGTCGTACTTGCCGGAGCCTGCGGTCGTCGATCCTTGCAGGGAACCCACTTCGCGTCTCTCCTTTCGCCCCCCGGGCATCGGCCTTCCGCGCCCTCTCTTGACTTCGCGTCAGGAGTGAACGAAACCTAGCCTACTGTGACAAACGGTTGTTGGCAATATAGTCTGTTGTTATAATTTCGTGGTGTTGGAATGCGTGTCACAGCGAGGGAGCAACCAGGTGTCCGTTGAGGATCTCGGGCAACAGGAACAGGCCGTTCTCGACGCCATCACGGCTAATCCTTTCGCCGGCCAGCAGGAGATCGCGGCCGCACTCGGCCTCGCCCGCTCGACTGTCGCGGCGCATATCGTCCAGCTCGTGCAGAAGGGATATGTGCTCGGCCGCGGCTATGTGCTGCCGAAGAACAAGCGCATCGTCTGCCTTGGCGGCGCGACGGTCGATCGCAAATATTACGCGCCGCGGCCCCTGATCCCGGAGACATCCAACCCCGTCGAGGGGCATCGCTCCTTCGGCGGCGTGGCCCGCAACGTCGCCGAGAATCTGGCGCGTCTCGGCGTCGATGTCAGCCTCGTCTCCATTCTCGGCGATGACGAGGCCGGCAATTCCGTGTTCCGCCATCTACACGATCTCGGCGTCGACGCCTCGCGGGTCGTGACCACGCGCGAGAAGCCGACCGCCGAATATGTGGCGGTGATTGGCCCGGACACCGAGCTCGTCTTCGGGCTCGCCGATATGGACATTCTAGGCCTCTTGAACACAGCGCATCTCGAGCGCGCCTGGCCGCATCTCGCTTCGGCGTCCTGGGTGTTCGCCGATTGCAACATGTCGAGCGAGGTCATCGCCCATTTGGTGGCGCGCCGGCAGGGCGCCCGCTTCAAGCTTGCGCTCGACGCCGTCTCGACGCCGAAGGCGCTGCGGCTGCCGCGGAACCTCTCGGGGATCGACCTCCTCTTCATGAACAAGGACGAGGCCGACGCCTATCTCGGCGATGAGGCCGCGACGCCGGCCGAGGCGGCAGCGGCGCTGCGTGCGCGCGGCGCGCACGAGGTCGTGGTGACGCTTGGCGCGCATGGGGCGCTCGTCGCCTCGGCCGATGGCCGCGTCAGGCCCTGTGCTCCGGTCCCCGCCCATCCGGTCGATGTCACGGGCGCAGGAGACGCCATGATCTCGGGTACCCTCTACCGCCTCCTCGGCGGCGAACCGCTCGGCAGCGCCGCCCAGGTCGGCGCGCTGCTCGCCGCCATCACGACTGAGAGCGACGCCAGCGTCCATCCCGAATTGTCGCCGCGCTTCCTCACGGCGAGCATGGCGCGCATCCCCGAGCTCGCCGGAGCCATAGCCTCATGACCAGCGACACGCTTCGACCACAGCTTTCAGAAGAGGTCGCCGCGGCGCTTGCCGCGGGCCGGGCGGTGGTCGCGCTCGAATCGACGATCATCTCGCATGGCATGCCCTATCCGGATAATCTGGCGACGGCTGCGAGCGTCGAGGCCGAGGTGCGCGCCCATGACGCGGTGCCCGCGACCATTGCGGTGATCGACGGCGTGCTTCGCGTCGGGCTCGAAGCGGCGACGCTCGAACGCTTCGGCAATGACCGCAACGTCGTCAAGGCGTCTGGCCGCGATCTTGCGGTCGCGATGCTGCGCAAGCTCTCGGCCGGGACGACGGTCTCGGCGACGATGCGGGTCGCCGAGCTTGCCGGCATCGCGGTCTTCGCGACGGGCGGCGTCGGCGGGGTGCATCGCGGCGCCGAGGCAAGCTTCGACGTCTCGGCGGACCTGACCGAGCTCGGCCATACTGGCACGGCGGTCGTCTGCGCCGGCGTCAAGGCGATCCTCGATATCCCGAAGACGCTCGAATATCTCGAGACCCAGCGCGTGCCCGTGATCGCTTACGGGACGCAGGATTTTCCCGCCTTCTATTCGCGGATCAGCGGCGAGCGCGTTGATCAGCGGCTCGACACGCCGGCCGAGATCGCCGCGGCGATCAGGCTGCATCGCCTGCTCGGCTCGGGCACCGGCATGCTGATCGCAAACCCGATCCCTGCGGCGCATGATATGCCGCCGCAGGCGGTCGACCAGGCGATCGCCGACGCGGTCGCCGACGCGCAGAGGCGCGGCATCGCCGGCAAGGCGCTGACCCCCTTCCTGCTCGCGCGCATCAACGAGCTGACGGCGGGGCAGAGCCTCGCATCCAATATCGCGCTCGTGCGCAACAATGCGGCGCTGGCGGCTGACATCGCCGTCGCCCATGCGGCGCTTGCCGCCTGATGTGAATGCCTTCAAGGGAGCAGCCCGATGACCTATGAGACGATCCTCCTCGAGAAGGATGCGACCGACGCCTTCGCGGTGCTCACCCTCAACCGGCCGCAGACGCTCAACTCCATCAACAAGACGGTGATCCGCGAAATCGTTGCCGCCGTGCGCAGCTGCGTCGCCGATCCCGCCATCAACGCTCTCGTCATCACGGGCGCCGGCCGCGCCTTCTCCTCGGGCTACGATCTCGGCGCTGCGGATTTCGACGTCGATGTCGAGTTTTGGCACGCCGACATGACCGAGAACGCCGAGGCCTGGCTCGAGGTGTGGCGCGCGCCGATCCCGATCATTGCTGCCGTGAACGGCTATGCGCTCGCCGGCGCCTTGGAGCTCATGATGAGCTGCGATCTTGCAATCGCTGCCGACACGGCGAGGTTCGGCGAACCGGAGGTGCGGCACAATTCCGGTCCC
>Ga0318563_10000645_pt1 | contig 14384 bp, 9 predicted proteins | sample GRESIP066b5f19_FD_203689 | JGI IMG/M metagenome (GOLD analysis project Ga0318563, IMG submission 203689) | Tropical soil microbial communities from Luquillo Experimental Forest, Puerto Rico - GRE.SIPMG.066b5f19 | ecosystem: Environmental > Terrestrial > Soil > Tropical forest > Bulk soil... | reverse complement strand
GCAGGGAATGGGGGCGGATCCGGGGGCAGTGGCCTTTGATACGGTTCAGAGCGGTGTGGCAAAGGATATCGACATCGTTATTGTGGACACTGCCGGCCGTTTGCACAATAAGGCACACCTCATGGAAGAACTTAGCAAAATAAAAAGGGTAATAAAAAAGGTTATCCCGGACGCACCCCACGAAGTGCTACTTGTGCTTGACGGATCAACCGGCCAGAATGCCCTGGAACAGGCAAGGCAGTTTACCGCCGCCACCGAAGTGACTTCCCTGGCGATCACCAAACTGGACGGGACTGCAAAAGGCGGCGTTGTCCTGGCGATTGCCAATCAGTTCAGAATCCCCGTGAGATTTATCGGTGTTGGGGAGAAGATGGAGGATTTGCTGATCTTCAACAAGCATGAATTCGTAGACAGCCTGTTCAGCCTGGAAAGAGAACGGGACACCCCCATGAGCCCGGAAAAGGATTGAAAGGAAGGCAGGAACCATGAACATTTCCCCTGTCTATGAGGAGGCTTTTTCTTTTTTCTTCTTTGTTGCCAGAAGAAGTGCTGTGGTTCCGGCAACCGCCGCAACCAGTGATGCCAGCAGGACAGCCATCTTGGAGTTGTCTATAACTTGCTCCTGCCCGGGAAAGGCAAGATTGGTTATAAAGATCGACATCGTAAACCCGATGCCCGCCAAAGACCCGGTTCCCAATAAAAGTTTCCAGTTGATCGTTTCCGGGAGTCTGCAAAATCTCATTTTAACAGCCAGCAAACAAATCAGGACGATTCCAGCAGGCTTTCCCAGTACCAGCCCGGCCATAATCCCAATGTTGTTGGAGGTTGCCAGATGCTGGTGCCATTCCTCCTGCAGGTTGATGCCTGTATTGGCCAATGCAAAAACTGGGACTACCAGATAATTTACCGGCATGTGCAGGGCATGCTGCAATCTAAAAGATGGATTTTGCCTTGGATCCTTCTTAAACGGAATGGCAAACGCAAGCAGGACCCCGCTAACGGTAGCATGTACCCCGGATTTAAGCATAAAGTACCACATGATGATTCCCAGCAGGAGGAATATCCAGACTCTGTAAAAGTTCAACCGGTTAAGCAGGAGAAGCAGCAGGAAGATTCCCAGTGCGGCAAACAGATACAAGAGTGACAGGTCTTTGGTGTAGAAAATGGCAATGAGTATTACAGCGCCCAGGTCGTCTAGTATGGCAAGTGCGGCCAGGAAAATTTTCAGGGCCGGTGGAACCCTTTTTCCCAGAAGGGATAAGATTCCGAGTGAAAAAGCGATATCGGTTGCCATGGGTATCCCTATTCCCGGTTGGGTAGGTAAGCCATGGTTTAAAAGAAAATGGATAAGTGCCGGAAAAAACATTCCGCCAATTGCTGCCAGTACTGGCAGAAGAGCATTGCGGAAATCAGCAAGCTCTCCGACATATAGTTCTCTTTCTATCTCCAGCCCGACCATGAAAAAGAAGAGGGACATCATTCCGTCATTGATCCATTCCTCAATCGTAAAATTGAGTCCAAGACCACCAAATGACAAATCCAGTCGTGAATTCCAGAAGTGAACGTATGAATCTCCCACTGGGCTGTTCGAAATCCATAAGGATAACAGCGTGCACAGGATCAGGATCAATCCCCCCGTTTTCTCACTTTTCAGGAAATGAAGGAATAATGCTGAAAACCTGGATCCACGTCCATTGACCATGCAGGGTAATTTTGGGTGCTATCCTTCGAAGATAAAAAAATACTTTTTCGTACAACCTGCTGATCTTGGGCCTGAAAATGCAGAATGATTGAAGTTGAGCGGAAATTTTGTGCTTTCTTTTTAATTAATCACAGGGCCAGTTTAGGCTCAGACCCAAATCATGCCTACCTTTGCAACCTCATGAAAGCAAGAACTTTAAAGAGGGATAAGGTGAATATCATTACGCTGGGCTGCAGCAAAAATATGGTTGACAGTGAGGTTCTTAGCGGGCAGCTCCGGGCAAATGATATAGACGTGGTACATGAAAATGAAAAGAGGGATCATAATATAGTCGTTGTGAATACCTGTGGTTTTATCGACAAGGCAAAGGAAGAGTCCGTCAACACGATTATAGAACAGGTCCAGCTCAAGAAAAAAGGAAAACTGGAAAAAGTATACGTTACGGGCTGCCTGAGTCAGCGTTACCGCGAGGACCTCGAAAAAGAAATCCCGGAAGTCGATGCCTGGTTCGGAACCATGGAGCTGCCCCTCATGCTCAGGCAGTTTGAGGCAGACTACAAAGCTGAACTGATTGGTGAACGATTGCTGGCAACCCCTAAACATTATGCCTATCTGAAAATATCCGAAGGATGTAACCGGACCTGTGCTTTTTGCGCCATTCCGCTTATGCGGGGCCAGCACGTTAGCAGACCCATGGAAGAACTGATCAGGGAAGCGGAACGGCTGGCTGGGATGGGGGTAAAAGAGATCATGCTGATCGCCCAGGAACTTACCTATTACGGGTTGGATCTCTACAAAAAAAGAAACCTGGCCGAGCTGCTCAGAAGGTTGTCAGACGTGCGGGGACTGGAATGGATCAGGCTGCATTACGCCTATCCTTCCAAATTTCCCCTGGAAGTTTTGGATGTGATGAAGGAGAGGGAAAATATATGCAACTACCTGGACATGCCACTGCAGCATGCCAGTGACGATATGCTCAAGGCGATGCGCAGGCAGATCACCCGCGCAGAGATGAACGACCTGATACAAACCGTTCGGGAGAAAGTTCCCGGCATCTGCCTAAGAACAACTCTTATAGCTGGTTTTCCAGGAGAAACAAGGGATGATGTTGACCAACTCAAGGATTTTCTGCAGGAGCACCGTTTTGACCGGGTGGGAGTCTTTACCTATTCTCACGAAGAAGGAACTTTTGGTTTTGAACTGCAGGATGATGTGCCGGCTTCTGAAAAGGAAGCCAGGGCCCAGGAAATCATGGACCTGCAGCAGGAAATTTCCTTCGAAAAGAACCTGGAAAAGGTAGGTAAAGTCTATAAGACACTGATAGATAAAAAGGAGGCTGGTCGCTTCCTGGGACGAACCGAATTTGATTCTGTCGAGGTTGACAATGAAGTCATCATACAGACCGATAAAAAACTGAATATTGGCGATTTTGTCCAGGTCTGCATAACAAATGCATATGACTATGACCTCGAAGGAACAGTCGTTGATTGAGTTGCGAAACACTGATCGACACGAAATAACCTGGCAATCCATGACCTTTGTTTTCGATTTCTCTCGGGAAAAGCAATTCTGAACAACCTTTCATTTCCCGGATATGAGGTCCTTGTTGTCAACCAATCCGATTTTGATGGGCGGCCATTAAGGAAATCGCAGCGATTGTATCATCTAAATCACCGGGACCGGACAAATACGCTTTTTACAAGAGCTCCGGAAATTTTTTTATTTGCCACTTGTTTTCCTTCAGAATCTCCGCAATATATACATTTGACAAAAAAATAGCAGACCATGGAATGGAAAGGTGTTTTTCCGGCCTTGCTTACTCCTTTTACTGAAACGGAGGATTTGGACCTCGAAATTTTTGCCAAGAATTTAGAGTCGCAGGTCAATGCAGGAGTAAATGGCGTAATTATTGGCGGCTCCCTGGGTGAGGCAAGTTCACTGACCTTTCGTGAAAAGGAAATCATGGTAAGCTGCGCTGTCGAGAAATTGCGCGGTTCCATTCCTGTCATATTGAATATTGCTGAAGGATCAACCCGGGAAGCCGTACAGCAGGCGGCAATGGCAGCACAATGGGGGGTGCAAGGGTTGATGTTACTGCCACCCATGCGCTATAAGAGTGACGATCGGGAGACTATCGCCTTTTTCAAAGCCGTGGCCAGTTCAGCCGACCTGCCCATCATGATCTACAACAATCCGGTAGACTACAAAATAGAGGTGACAGCCGATATGTTTGCGGAACTGACAGAATGCAAGAATATACAGGCTGTAAAGGAATCCACCCGGGAAGTATCCAATGTAACCAGAATGATCAACCGCTTCGGTGAAAGATTCAAGATATTATGTGGCGTAGATACGATCATAATGGAGGAGCTGATGATGGGTGCCCACGGTTGGGTGGCAGGCCTTGTCGATGCGTTCCCAAAAGAAACAGTGGCCATCTACCGCCTCGTTAAAGCGGGGAGGGTTGATGAGGCAAAATCCATTTTCCGGTGGTTTCTGCCGCTGCTTGAACTGGATCTCCATCCAAAGCTGGTACAATACATAAAACTTGCCGCCATGCAGACAGGCCTCTCTTCGGAGTGGGTCCGTTCTCCGCGCATGACCCTGGTCGGCGAGGAGAGAAAAAAGATCCTGGCGTTGGTTTCAAAGGGAATTGAGTCAAGGCCCAGGCTGCCGGATTATTTATCCATTCCGGCTTAACTTGCAACAAACTGACTTGGCCTCCCCGGAGAATTGTCCTTGGGAGGTCTTCAGGTGAAAAAACTAGGGTTATGGAAATACCAGAAGCAACTCCCCCGCAAATTGATGCCGTCGTGCGAAAGGCATGGGAAGCCTTTCATATATACCGGAATTTTTCTCTTCTTCAGAGAGCCAAATTTATGGAACAGGTAGCTATCGAAATCGATCAGCTGGGGGATGAACTGATCCTGCTAGCCATGGAAGAAACCCATCTTCCTGACCAGAGGCTTCGAGGGGAGAAATCAAGGACCATCTTTCAGCTCAACAGCTACGCTGAAGCCTGCCGACGTGGGGAATGGCTGGAGGCACGTATCGATACTGGCATGGCAGACCGGACACCCCCGAAGCCTGACCTCCGCAAAATGCTTGTCCCCCTTGGTCCGGTAGTGGTATTCGGTGCAAGTAATTTTCCTTTTGCTTATTCTACTGCGGGAGGTGATACAGCCTGTGCCTTCGCCGCCGGATGTCCTGTGATCGTTAAGGCCCATCCTGCTCATGCGCAGACCTCAGGTATGGTGGCCAAAGCCATATTCACCGCTGCAGAAAAATGCGGGATGCCCGAAGGAATCTTCGCGCATATCTACGGGGAAAGTTTTGCTGCCGGCAGGGAACTGGTCATGCACCCCCTTGTAAGGGCTGTCGGGTTCACAGGTTCCTTTACCGGCGGAAAGGCGCTTTTTGATCTGGCAGGTCAGCGCAAAGAACCAATTCCTGTTTTTGCGGAAATGGGGAGCATCAACCCGGTATTTCTCTTTCCGGAAAAATTGTCTTTGTCGGCTGCGGATATTGCCGGGATGTACGCCGGATCCATTACCCTCAGCGTAGGGCAATTCTGTACCAAACCGGGCCTGGTAGTCGGTATAGCGGGCAAGGATTTGGATCTGTTCATTGCCGAACTTGGAAACCGCGTGAATGAACTGGCTCCTGGTGCGATGCTTCATCAGGGGATAGCTAAAAGTTACCAGGAAAAAAGGGCAATAGCCCTTTCCCAGAAGGAAGTAACCGCGGTTGCCATTTCCCGAAAACCCGTCTCCCAGGCCATAAACGAAACCCTGGCCGGAAACCCCACTATTGCTTCTGCCACAGGACAGGCCTTTCTTCAAAACCCGGTTTTGCACCAGGAAGTTTTTGGCCCCTATTCTCTTATCATCAAGTGCCGGGACCACCATGAAATGAAACAGGTAGCCCTGCACCTGGAAGGCCAGTTGACCTGTACGCTGATGGCCACGGAGAAGGATATCCTCGACAATTCCGGACTGGTTGAGGCAGTCAGGAATATTTGTGGCAGGTTTATACTCAATGGGGTACCCACCGGTGTTGAGGTTTGTCTGTCCATGCAACATGGAGGACCCTTTCCAGCAACAACAGACAGCCGGTTCACTTCTGTTGGTGCTGATGGCATAAGGCGTTTTGCAAGACCATTATGTTTTCAAAACTGGCCTGACAAATTGTTGCCGGATGAATTGAAGGACGCCAATCCGCTTGGGATATGGCGAACAGTCAATAATGAATTAACCAAAAAAGCAGCAGGCTGAACTTGGCAAAAAAGACATTCTTCTGTATCGATGCACATACCTGTGGAAACCCGGTACGTCTTGTTGCCGGCGGTGGACCCTGTCTCCTTGGAAAGGACATGAGCGAAAAAAGGCAGCACTTTCTACGGGAATATGACTGGATCCGGAAAGGGCTCATGTTCGAGCCCCGAGGCCATGACATGATGAGCGGGAGTATTATTTTTCCTCCGCATGCCCCCCAGAATGATGCGGCGGTCCTGTTTATTGAAACAAGTGGCTGCCTTCCCATGTGCGGACATGGAACGATTGGAACCGTTACGATAGCCATAGAGGAGGGGTTGATTAATCCCAGAACACCTGGACGAATCCGGCTGGAAACCCCGGCAGGTCTAGTTCAAGTGGAATATAAGGAGGAAGCAGGTAAGGTGAAGTCTGTTAAACTAACCAATGTTCCTGCTTTTCTGGCTGCTGAAGGAATCCGTGCGGAATGCCCCGGTTACGCACCGCTGGTAGTGGATGTATCCTATGGAGGGAATTTTTATGCGATAGTGGATGTACAGGACAATTTTCCAGGCATAGAGCATTTCACAGCTGATCAGCTTATCAGCTGGAGCAGGTCATTGCGGAAAGCTGTTAATGAAAAGCTGGATTTTGTCCATCCCGGGGATCCAACAATCCGGGGTTGTTCTCATATTCTTTGGACAGGAAAGGTCTTGAATCCAGGTTCAAGCGCACGCAATGCGGTTTTTTATGGCGATAAGGCCATAGATCGCTCTCCGTGTGGAACGGGTACCTCCGCGAGAATGGCCCAGTGGCATTCGAAGGGGAAGCTGAAGCCGGGAGAACCTTTTATCCACGAAAGCATCATCGGATCCTCCTTCACCGGCATCATAGAAAGCGTTACTGCCGTAGCAGGAAGGCCAGCCATAATACCGAGCATTGAAGGATGGGCCAGAATATATGGCTACAACCAGATCACGATTGATCCGTCGGATGATCCCTATGCTTTCGGGTTTCAGGTTTTGTAAGCATTATGCCTTGTGATAAATGAGTGGGGGATGGTATCGTCCTGGAAATTATACAAGAAAATAAAAGTTACATGATAAGAAACTTCTTCCCGGTTCTTCTGCTTCTTTTATTTGCAGCGCATACGTATTCCCAGGACTTGCAAGGGAAAATCAAAATTGACATTGACAGAAAGATCGGTGATATCGACAGGATGTTATATGGCAATTTTACCGAACATCTTGGTCGATGCATTTACGGAGGAATCTATGATCCCGGCTCCGGACAGGCAAATTCTGATGGATTTCGAAGGGACGTCATCGCGGCCACTCGCGATTTGGGAATCAGTATCATTCGATGGCCCGGCGGAAACTTTTCCTCAGGTTATCACTGGACAGATGGGATCGGCCCAAAGGAAGACAGGCCGAAGCGCAAAGACCTTGCCTGGGGAGATACAGAAACGAATGTCGTTGGCACCGATGAGTTCATGAAATTTGTCCGGGCGGCAGGTGTAGAACCATACATATGTGTCAACCTGGGTACGGGCAGTTGGGATGAAGCCAGGAACTGGGTAGAATATTGCAATGCACGGACTGGTCTTTATTACTCAGATCTGAGAGCGAAAAATGGTCATCCCGAACCATATCATGTAAAATATTGGGGCCTGGGAAACGAGATTGACGGACCCTGGCAGATGGGTCACCGAAATGCGGAGGATTATGCGAAGTTCGCACTGGAGGCCGCCAAACTGATGAAATGGTCGGATGACAGCATCCGCCTGATAGCTTCCGGTTCCAGCAACTATGGCTCTGACTGGATTGGTTGGAACAGAACGGTGCTGACCATGCTCCGAGATCACATTGATTATATAGGGCTCCACCACTATTCGGGAAATTATAACCGGGACCATTACCGATTTATGGCAATTACCACACGCGTGGAAGACATCATCAGAACAACGGAAGGGTTGATAAACCAGGTTCACCTCCAGTACAATACCCGAAAGCCTGTCTACATTGCGTTTGATGAATACAATGTGTGGTACAGGGCATTCAACGAAGAGAAGCTGGAAGAACATTATGATTTGGAAGACGTGCTTGTGGTAGCGATGTACCTGAATACGTTTCTTCGCCATGCAAATTCCGTGAGGATGGCGAATATGGCCCAACTGGTCAATGTGATTGCTCCCATGATGGTAACCGAGGATAAATTATGGAAGCAGACCATCTACTATCCTTTCCAGCTTTATGCCAGTAACTGCAGGGGGGAGGCCCTGGAAACGTATTGGACTTGCGACCGCTATGACGCAGGGGAATTCAGGCAGATCCCTTATCTTGACGTATCTTCTGTCTATAACCGCGAATCAGGCGAAGTTGTTCTCAATGTGGTGAACCGACACCAGAACAGGTCAGTTGAATCCTCTATTGAAAACGAGACCGGAAAAATTGCCGGAGTCGCTACCGTTTATGAGATCAATTCTGCAAATCTGTCTGATGAAAATTCTGCAGGTGAACAAAAAGTGAAAACGGCGCAAAAAGAGATTTCGGTTGGTGGGAATCTGCTCACTTACAGATTTCCTCCCCATTCGTTTACCATGATCAAATTCAAAATCAAACCATGACCCAAAAACTCAAATCTTTCACCTATGGATACTTGCCTTAAAAGAGGACTTGCTGGAATCATGGGACTGGCTGTTTGCATACAGACCCGGTCTCAGGATACTTTTCACCAGTTCGAGCCGGTTGGGTTTGCAGAGGTGCAGATCAAAGATGCTTTCTGGAAACCACGTATCGATAAAGTTGCCACGGTTACCCTTCCGGCCTGCATTAACTATACCGAGTTTAAGACTCCCCGCATCAGGAATTTTGAAATCGCCTCAGGATCAAGAAAGGGAAGGTTTGAAGGCATATTTTACGACGACTCTGATGTGTATAAGGCCCTGGAAGCCATCTCCTACGCCATCAAGGATCATCCTGATTCGACCCTTGAAAAAACAGCCGATGAGTGGATCAGAAAGATTGCTGCCGCACAGTTGCCGGATGGATACATCAATACTTATTTTACGCTCACCGGGTTGGATAAACGCTGGACGGATATGAGCATGCATGAGGATTACAACGGTGGACATCTCATTGAAGCGGGCGTTGCCTACTATAAGGCGACAGGCAAAAAATCCTTACTGGATGTTGCCATCCGGTTTGCCAATCACTTCGATTCTTTGTTTGGGCCAGGGAAAAGGCACTGGGTAACTGGCCATGAAGAACTTGAACTTGCCCTGGTCAAACTATATCTGGTCACCCAGGATGTCAGGTACCTCCGACTTGCCGGTTGGCTGTTGGAAGAAAGAGGACATGGTTATGCCAAAGGTTATACATGGACTGATTGGAAGGATACGGCCTATGCTCAGGACAAGACCCCGATCAGGGATACGAGAAGGATAACAGGCCATGCTGTCCGGGCGATGTACCTCTATACAGGAGCAGCAGATGTAGCTTCCCTGACGCACGATACGGGCTACCTGCGGGCGATGGAAGCTGTCTGGGAAGATGTGGTCTACCGAAATATGTATCTGACGGGGGGGATCGGCTCTTCTGGAGACAACGAAGGTTTTTCAAAAGACTTTGATCTGCCCAACGAGCAGGCCTATTGTGAGACCTGTGCATCGGTGGGGATGGTTTTATGGAATCAGCGTATGAATTTGCTCACCGGGGAAGCCAGGTATGTCGATATATTGGAAAAAACACTTTATAACGGTGCCCTTGACGGCCTATCCCTCAATGGAGACCACTTTTTCTATGGTAATCCCCTGGCCTCCACAGGGAGGAATGCCCGCAGGGAGTGGTTTGGGACGGCCTGTTGTCCTGCCAACATTGCCAGGCTGGTGGCCTCGCTCGGGAACTATATCTACGCAAAATCGGGATCGGGCATCTGGCTGAACCTTTTCATAGGGAGCAGGACTACCCTGGAGGTAGGGAAAGCAACCGTGATGGTGGACCAGGAGACAGAATACCCATGGAATGGGAAAGTGAGGATCAGCATTAACCCGGACAAGCAGACAAGGATGTCCCTTCACATCCGGGTGCCGGGATGGGCAAGAGGTGAGGCTGCGCCAGGCAATCTTTACCATTTTGTCAATAACCAACAATCAGGATTCAGCCTAAAGGTCAACGGAGCCGACTATCCCTATACGATGGAAAAAGGGTACGCAGTGATAGAAAAAGAATGGAGACAGTCAGACATCGTAGAACTTGACCTGCCGATGGAAATACAAATGGTCATGGCCTCTGACCAGGTAAATGCAGATGCCGACAGGATAGCGATACAGCGAGGCCCCCTGGTTTATTGTGTGGAAGGAGCCGACAACAGCAACAGGGCCTGGAACCTTTTGCTCCCGGCGAATACAGCATGCACGGCCGTCTTTGAGAGAGACTTGCTTGGAGGGGTCGTCACCATTCATGCGAAAGTGCCTTCAGTTCAGGTATCCCCGGATGGGATGTCTGTCTCGACAGCCATGCAAACCATTACAGCCGTTCCCTATTTTTCCTGGTGTAACCGCGGCTCCGGGCCTATGCAGGTTTGGCTACCACTCAAAATCAAAGATGTGAGAATCAATTTTTAGAAATAAGAGCGTAGGGTACTTCCATATGAAAAGGTATGAATCAACATTAGCCGGTTTTTTACTGCTGAGCGCATTCATTCTTCCTTCCTGCCATCATCCAGCAGCCAAAGCAGAGGATCAGAAGGAGGGTTACGCCCGGACCAAAACCTTTACCACCACCAGTTCTGTGTTCGGGAAGGTTGACTCTGTTCCCGTTTTCCAGTACACTCTGACGAACCCGTCCGGAATGGTTGTCAAGATCCTTAATTATGGTGGCATAATTACCCACATCAAGGTCCCTGACAGGGAGGGCCGAAGCGCAGATGTAGTTCTTGGATTCGACTCTTTGGGTGGTTATCTGGATAAGGAGAACCCTTACCTCGGTGCTTTGATCGGAAGATATGCTAACCGGATTGATCATGCGCAGTTCAGGCTGGACGGCAAATTGTATTCTGTCTCGGCCAATGACCACGGCAATTCCCTTCATGGGGGCTTGAAAGGATTTGACAAGGTGATCTGGAAACCGGAGTCCGTTAATTCGGATACGAGTGCCTCACTCAAACTGGTCTACGACAGCAAGGATGGGGAAGAAGGATACCCGGGCGACCTTCATGCTGAAGTGATTTACACCTTAACGGCAGACAATGGTCTTCGTATAGCCTATACCGCGACGACGGATAAAGCCACCCCCGTAAATCTCACCAATCATAGTTATTTCAACCTGGCCGCAGGGCAGGAGCCGGACATTCTGGGTCATCAGCTCATGTTGAACGCGGACTCTTTCACACAGGTTGATGACCGACTGATACCTACCGGCCTATTGCTAAGTGTAAAAAACACTCCTATGGATTTTACGGCCCCCAAAACGATCGGCCAGCACATAGCGGAGGTCAAAGGAGGCTATGATCATAATTTTGTGCTGAACAAATCTGCAAAAGACCTTGTCCTTGCAGCAAGAGTCTCCGAATCACACAGCGGCCGTATTATGGAAATGTATACTACTGAGCCAGGGGTTCAGTTTTATACCGGAAATTTTCTGAATGGCAAATTGGTTGGGAGAAACAATGAACATTATGTACAGCATTATGGTTTTTGCCTGGAAGCACAATATTTCCCCGATTCCCCGAATCAGCCCAGGTTCCCGAACTGCATCCTTCATCCCGGAGAGACCTACCGTCAGGTCACTCTCTACAAATTTTCAGCAAAATGAAGAAACTATTAGTCATCCTGGTTATATGGCAACATTCTGGTGCAGTATTTGCCCAGAAGCAACCTGTATGGTCAACCGAGAAGGCCAACGCGTGGTATGCCCTGCAACCCTGGCCGGTCGGTTGTAATTTCATCCCCAGTACGGCCATCAATGAATTGGAGATGTGGCAGGCAGAAACATTTGATTCTGCTACCATTGCCCGTGAATTGGGCTGGGCAAATGATATCGGCATGAATACCGTCAGGGTCTTTCTGCACTATATACCCTGGAGAACAGATGCCAGAGGATTTAAGCAGCGGATTAGCACCTATCTGGCTATAGCAGCCAGCAGTCACATTAAAACCATTTTTGTGTTCTTCGATGATTGCTGGAACAATGACCCTCAGCCAGGTAAACAACCGGATCCAAAACCGGGTATCCACAACAGCGGCTGGGTACAATGCCCGGGTAAAAAGATGCACAATGATCCTGCATCCTGGCACACACTGGGGGACTATGAAAAGGACATTCTGTCCTCTTTTAAGAAGGATAACAGAATCCTTCTGTGGGATCTTTACAATGAACCCGGAAACAGCAGCTACAATGAGACCTCGCTGCCCCTGCTGAAAAAGGTCTTTGAGTGGGCCTGGGAGGTAAGGCCTGACCAACCCCTGACCTGCGGAATCTGGTACGACAACAAAGATTTGAATACCTACCAGATAACCCATTCAGATATCATTAGCTTTCACAATTACAACAAACCTGATGACCTGGAAAAACAGATCCAGAACCTGAAAACCTACAAGCGGCCCCTGGTTTGCACGGAGTATATGGCCAGGCCGAGGGGGAGCACTTTTGAAACGCAACTCCCTGTTTTTAAAAAATATGGAGTGGCTGCGGTTAACTGGGGCCTTGTGGCGGGAAAGACCAATACCATATATCAGTGGGATACTCCGGTGCCGGATGGGTCAGAACCCAAAATATGGTTCCATGATATCTTCAGAAAGGATGGCAGACCTTACGATACCAATGAAGTGCGGTTCATCAGACAGATTACGGAAAACAGGTAGATTATGAAAAGACTACTCCTATTTTCAGCCTGCACATGGGCAGTAATAACCGCCTTTTCCCAGCAGGATTATCCCATTCACAGCGTTCCCATTACCATGGTCCGGTTGAAGGACCAGTTCTGGCTCCCGAGGCTGGAGATCAACCGTACCGTCACCATACCAGCCTCTTTTGAGCAATGCCGGATCACAGGAAGAATCAGGAATTTTGAAATGGCCGGGGCAAGGGAAGGGAAATTCTGTACCGTTTACCCGTTTGATGATACGGATATTTATAAAACCATTGAAGGGGCTTCCTATTCTCTGGCCATCCATCCTGATAAACACCTCGAATCCTTTCTTGATTCCCTGATTGGTATCATAGCCCGGGCCCAGGAGCCGGATGGGTATTTGTATACTGCCAGAACAATTGATCCCGGGCATCCAGGGTCCTGGGCGGGCAAGGAAAGATGGGAAAAGGAAGGCGAAATGAGCCATGAGTTGTACAATGCGGGCCATTTATATGAAGCAGCAATGGCCCATTACCTGGCAACCGGGAAAAGAAACATGCTGGATATTGCCGTAAAAAATGCCAACCTCGTCTGTACAGTATTCGGGCCTGGGAAGAGGCAGGTGGCTCCTGGACATGAGATCGTTGAAATGGGGCTGGTCAAAATGTTTCGGGTAACTGGCAATAGCCGCTATCTGGAGACTGCAAAGTTTTTCCTGGACCAACGGGGCCATACTGTTACCTATGATCCCAAAAGCAAGGATCCCTGGAAAAACGGGAGTTACTGGCAGAATGACAAACCGGTTACCCGGCAGGAAGAAGTGGAGGGTCATGCAGTGCGAGCCATGTATTTGTATTCAGCAATGACTGATATTGCTGCTTTGACCTCTGACACGGCCTACTTGCACGCGGTAGACCGCCTCTGGATGAATATGGTTTCCAGAAAAATATATCTGCATGGCGGAATCGGAGCCATTGGTGATGGTGAAAGATTTGGAGCCGAATATGATCTTCCTAACCAGACTGCCTATGCGGAAACCTGTGCGGCCATCGGGTCTGTATTCTGGGATTACAGAATGTTCCTCTTGCATGGTGATTCAAAATACATAGATGTCCTGGAAAGGACTTTGTATAATGGCCTGATCTCGGGAGTAGGGCTGGACGGAAAATCATTTTTCTACACCAATGCCATGCAGGTTAACAATCGGTTTACCCACCCCGATCTGGAAGCTTCCCGCTCCGGGTGGTTTACCTGTTCCTGCTGCCCTACCAATATTCTCAGACTGATACCATTGGTTCCCGGTTATATATATGCGAACAGGGGAGATCAGGTCTTTGTAAACCTCTATGTCAGCAGTTCTGCCCGGATAACCCTGTCCGGCAAAAGTGTTGTCAACCTCTCTCAGGAAAGCAACTATCCATGGGAAGGCCATGTCAGCCTGAAAGTTGAACCAGGATCCGTCCCGGATTTCCAACTCCTTCTCCGCATTCCTGGATGGGTGAGGGGAGAGGCCATCCCCGGGGGACTCTACCGGTTTTCTGGCAGTGACACTGTATCAGTCCTTATCCGGATCAACGGGG
>Ga0318563_10000640_pt1 | contig 14452 bp, 14 predicted proteins | sample GRESIP066b5f19_FD_203689 | JGI IMG/M metagenome (GOLD analysis project Ga0318563, IMG submission 203689) | Tropical soil microbial communities from Luquillo Experimental Forest, Puerto Rico - GRE.SIPMG.066b5f19 | ecosystem: Environmental > Terrestrial > Soil > Tropical forest > Bulk soil... | reverse complement strand
CTTTCGGCCAGCGTCACGTCGCCAGGATCTTCACGGCGCTGAACCAGTATTATGTGGTCCTGGAGGTCGATCCGCACTATCAACTCGGACCCGATGCGCTACAGCGGATCTATGTTCGCTCCCAGAACAACACCTCCGTGCCCTTGAGTCAGATCGCGAGCCTTCAGTCCGGCCTCGCGCCGATCGCGATCAACCATCAGGGGCAGTTCCCATCGGTCACGATCAACTTCAACCTCGCGCCCGGCGTCACGATAGGCGAGGCGGTGTCGGCGGTAGAGCGCACCACCGCGGAGCTGAAGCTGCCGCCATCGATAGCGACGAGCTTCCAGGGTAACGCCCAGGCATTCCAGGCTTCGCTCAGCAGCACTCCACCCTTGATTCTCGCCGCATTATTCGCCGTCTACATCATTCGCGGCATGCTCTACGAGAGCACGATCCATCCGCTCACCATCCTTTCGACCTTGCCGTCAGCGGGTCTCGGGGCGCTCGCCACGCTTATGCTGGTCGGCCGGCCGCTCGACGTCATCGGGATCATCGGCATCATTCTGCTCATCGGCATCGTGAAGAAGAACGGCATCATGCTCGTCGATGTCGCGCTCGAAGGTCAGCGAGATCGCGGGCTTTCCGCCCAAAGCGCCATCCATGAAGCCTGCCGGCTGCGCTTTCGACCGATCCTGATGACGACGATGTGCGCCTTGTTCGGTGGTGTCCCCCTCATGCTCGGCACAGGCACCGGCTCCGAGATCCGGCAGCCTCTCGGTTATGCCATCGTGGGCGGATTGCTCGTGTCTCAGCTACTGACCCTTTTCACCACGCCCATCGTCTATCTCTACATGGACAAGGTCGCCGGCGGGCTGTCGGGACGCCATGCTCGGGGCGCGGACACGGCGTTGGCGCCGGATGGTCGGGAGGCAGCTGTCTCCTAGACGAGGCCGATTGCCTTCTTCAGGCGTTCGGCCGCGTCATCGGGCCGTCAAGGCCCGCACGCACGGAGCACCCGCACGGCTTGACTGGCCTGCCGGATCAGCCCGGCAGATCAAGGAAGAGCGTCGGCGCCATGTGAGTTTGCGAATTCCTTGAAGAGCGGCACGGCTTGGAGATGTGCGGCTTCAGATGACGGCGTTGCACGGGGCGTCGGCGTGCCGATCGTCAGAGGAATGTCAGGCGGGTCGCTTCCCGCTTGCCTTGGGCGAAACCGGCACCGGCGGCGGGGATGCGGGTCGCGAGGTCCATCTGGTTCGTGCCCATTGCGGCTCTGGAATCGGCGTCCGGCGTGATTACCTCGACGCGGCTGCCCTCATTGCGCAGGGCCTCGACCTGGCCCTCGAGGTCCATGCCCCATTCCGGTGGTCTGCGCAGCCCCTCGAACTGACCTTCCGGTAGAGGCCCGCTCCGTCCGCTCAAGGGCGACAGCACCAAGATATTGGCATAGCCCGAGGCAAGGTCGGCGTTGTCGGGAGAGCGTACGCCGCCGTTGATGTAGCGGGTGCCGTTGATGCTCTGAGTGGGGACCAGGCCGGGCAGGGCAGTGGCCGCAGCGATCGCGTCCACCAGATCCACGCCGGAATCGCGGTCGAACTTGGCCACTTCGCCCGTATGCGCGTCGACGGCCACCACGATCATCGGCCTGTCCGACCATTCATGGCGAGGCAGCCTCGCGGCGACCATGGCCCGCCGCTGATCTCCCGCCGCGGGTCCGAGTATGGCGTCGCACTCCAACCCGAACGCGCCCATCGCGCGTTGTAGATCGCCTGCTGAGGTGGCGGCGGCGGAGATGGCCCTCATCCGCTCGAAGACCGTGGCCATTGGCACCGAAGGCGGCGGTTGACGGTTCTGTCCGACCGGTTGAATCTTCGGGGACAGCACCGAGGCCAACAGTTCGGCCGGCGGTATGCCGCTGCGGAGCTGCGCCGCCGCGGTGGCACCGGCCGAGGTGCCGATCACCAGATCGGCGGCGTGCGTCATATCGAGACCCGCTTCGGCCAAGCCTGCGATGATGCCGATCAGCCACGCATTTCCGGCAGCCCCGCCGGCACCGAGAACCAGAGCAACGTTTTTGTGAGCCATGTGCCAACTATTGTTGTGAACCATCTGCCCACTCTTTCAGCCCGTGGACACTCCTGTCCATCGAAATACCATAGAGCGTGGACCGCCGGCCTCCGAGCGCCCTTAATAGGCGACGCCAATGCCTGCATTTATGCCGGCGCTATGCGGGGCACCGATCTGGCAAATGGATCGTTGATGCGAGCCCGTGGCTGAATGCTCGCTTCTTGGCCGGTGATCACATGATTGGCATCGTCATTCTGGGCTGCCTCGTCTATTTACACCTCGCGGTGGCGGGCGTGCTCGCCTATCGCGATCATGTAAGGCTGAGAGCGAGGGCGAGCCGTGACGCCGGCAAGCGATGGTTCGAATGAGCCTGGCCTCGAAGGCCCGTTGAGGCGCGAGGCGATCCGCTCGCCGCGGCGACGGGCGACTCTGCGGCTCAGCCCTGCCCCCGTCGAGCCCGCCATGGGTACCGCCACAATGGGTGGCACCACATTAGATGCCGGCACATTGGGTGCGACATGGGCGTGAGCTTGCAGGCGATCCTGTCGGCGGCCTTTCTCGGTCTCCTCACCACATCGTCCTCCATTCTCGGCGCGAGTCTCGGGCTTCGGGCCAAACTGTCAAAGAGCGTCCTTGCGGCGACGCTCGCCTTCGCGGCGGGTTCGCTCATCGCGGCGCTCGCGATCGAGCTCGCCTTCGAGAGCACGCTCAGCCTCAGACGGCTCGGCTTTCGTCCGGGCACGGCCTGGGCCTTCGTCAGCGGCGGCTTCGCGCTCGGCGCCGTCATCTACTATACGGCATCGCTCGCGCTCGAGAGGCGCGGCGCCGCCGTGCGCTACCCCACGCGCTTCCTCGAATATGCGCGCGATCAGAAGCGGCGCGACGCCAAGCGGACGATCGAGCTCCTCTCCAAATCCGATCTCTTGCGCCACTTGCCGCCTGAGGAGATCGAGCCACTCCTGCCCTGTGTGCAGTATCGCGAGCTCAGCGCAGGCGAGATCCTGTTTCGCGCCGGCGAGCCGGGCGACGCGCTCTATATCGTCGCGGACGGCACCGTCGCGGTGTTGCCCGACAAGGGCGAGGGTGCGGACGAGGTGAAGCCGCTCGCCGAGCTCCGGTCGGGGCAGGCCTTCGGCGAGATGGCGCTCATCAGCCACGGACCGCGAACCGCGACCATTCGCGCCGTCACGGCCGCGAGCCTCCTGATGATCGGCAAGGAGGATTTCGAGAGGCTCATCGCCAACGACCCGGAGATTGCACGCGCTGTCGACCGGCTGACGCATCGGCGAGCCCTGAGCAATCTCAGCCTGCGCAACGGTAACCCCACCGTTTGGGCCAAGATGGCGTCGATGAGCCTCGAGCATCTGAGCCAAAGCGAGGCGTCGAAGCTGCTCGGCGAGGCGAGCAAGGGGGCCGGCCTCGCCATCGTCTTCGGCAATATCCTCGACACGATTCCGGGCTGCCTCGTCATCGGGTCGAGGTTCGAGAGCTTCGCCAACCTCTCCTTGAGCCTGATGATCGGCATGTTCATCGGCGGCATTCCGGAGGCTGCGGCGAGCGCCGCCATGCTGCGCAAGGCGGGTTATCGCTCGTGGGTGATTCTCGGCCTGTGGGCGACCGTGCTGATCGCTGGCCTTGTGGCCGCTGCCTTAGGCAAGGCGTTCCTCGGCGCCTCGGATTCCTTGTCGGCCACCTTCTGCGAGGCGGTGGCTGGCGGCGCCGTTCTGGCACTCATCACGCATGCCATGATCCCAGAGGCCCTGCACCAGGGTGGCTCGCTCATCGTGCTACCGACCGTCGCGGGCTTCCTGTTCGCGCTCTACCTGTCGCTGCTGCAGGTGTCCGTGTGAGCCGCGCGGATCGCGCGATCAAGCCACGCGCTTGAGCCTGGGGGCCGCCGCAATAGTCTCGAGCCCGGCAGCGACGGGACGACGCGCCCGCATCTGCGAGCGCCGCAGGAAGGAAACGAAGAGGCGCCGATAAAGCTCGTCGCCCTCCTTCGCATCCTCGAGGCCGACATCGATATTGGGATTGTCGTTGACCTCCATGACAAAGACGCCATGCGGCGTGTGCTTGAGGTCGACCCCGTAGAGGCCGTCACCGACGAGGCGGGCTGCGCGAAGCGCCGTGCCGAGCACCTCAGCCGGGACCTCCCCCACCGCAATCGCTTCGGTCGGTCCCTCCTCATAGGAGCCGTCGGATGCATGTTTGAGGATCTGCCAATGCCGATCGCACATGTGATAGCGCGCGGCGAAGAGTGGCTCGCCGTCGAGCACTCCGATGCGCCAATCGAAGCTCGTCTGAACGAAGTCCTGCAAGAGCAGGGTGTCGGAATGCCTGAGCATCCTTCGCGCGATCCGGGCGAGCTCGGCCCGATCGAAGGCGCGCTCGACGCCCTTGCTGAAGGAGCTGTGCGGGATCTTCACGACGACCGGGAATTCGAGCTCCGCGGTCGCCTCGAGGATCTGGTGCGTCAGATATCGGGTCTTGGGAATCGACACGCCGCCACGCCGGAAGAGCTCGGTTAAGTAGAGCTTGCTCGAGCAGCGTACGATCGAGGTCGGGTCATCGAGGACCGGAATGCCGAGGCGCTCCGCCTCGCACGCGAAACGATAGGTGTGATTCGAGATCGCCGTGGTTTCCCGGATGAAGAGGCCGCCGTAGCGATGCAGTCGTCGGAAATCCGGGCGCCGGATCGGAACGACGTCGATACCCATCGCGCCGCCGATGTCGCGAAGCTTCGTGAGGGTCTTCGGCTTTGTGGGTGTGAGCAGCGCCGTCGGGTCGTGCAGCACGGCAAGCTGGAAACGCCGTTTGGCAGGGTGTGGCTTTCGCCTCGCATCGGGCTCGTCGAGGAAATTGGAAAGGCCTTTCAAAAAGACCGCGTCATGATCGGGAGGGATCTCGTCGAGACGCAATGGTCGCGCTTTTCGAACATGCCAAACTGCGCCCTGCTTCGCGCCCGGCTCGAGCTCGACACGCAGGAGCGGGCATCGCAATCGCGCGAAAGCGCATCGAGCGAAGTCGCGAAAATTCGTGGCTCCCGTTTCGCCGAAATAGATGCTCACTCTGACCGCGCCGCCGGTGGCCGCCGCCCCGTCGACGAGCGGCACGAGTTCGGTCAGCACCTCGCGCCATTCTCGCCGGTCGCTGGCCAGAATGTCGCCGATTGCCGGCATCGCCTGGATGCGATGCGCCTCTGCGATCAATGCGACCGCATATCCCGATCGCGAATCGCGATAGCTGCGGCACAGATTGATCAGGCGAGGTATTGCCGGCGCTCTCGCATGGATGAGCTCGTCCGCGGTCACGACCCGGTCCGCAAATTGCGGCCAGCGAAAATCCTCGCGCCGATCGACGATGATCAACGATGATGGCATGTCGAAGCGAGCTCCTCAAAGATATCGGACACCGGCGAGGCGCGCGTCGTTGCGTCAGGCTCGCCGGCGACTTAAGGATGGTGGGCTCAGCCGCGGTTCAGGCGCGGAGTGAGCCAGAGCGCGATCTTGCGCACGGGATCGGCGCTTCCCTGAACCCGATCCTTGACCTTGGCTGCGAAGGCGACAGCCTGGTCATGGGTTTGCCGCTGCGAGGCGGGCAGCGCCATCCATTCGCGAATGATGCTGCGCCGCATCGGGTTGCGCCGGTTCATAACACGGTTCTCCTCTTGATGACCCGATCCGGCGCCTAGCGAGCGACGCCGGCGCTGTGTTGCATGCTCCCGAAGCGCTGGCCGTGACGGGCACTCGTCGCTTCCATCTCCTGCCTCTCGACATCTGCAGAGACGCAAGCCGCATCGGGCAGCGGGGCCGGCGGGAACCTCAGGACGGCCAACCCCATGTCGATTGCGCGCTGCACGAGATGCGACGTGCTCTCGCCGCCAGGAAAAGCCACGACGAGGTCGGCGCGCGCATCGGCGAGCATGAAGAGATTGCGCCGGAACTCGGCCTGGTGCCCGAAGAGCTGCCAGTTCGGCGGGTAGCGGACGATGGCGATGCCGTTCCGCCGTGCCCAGCTCTCAAGGGCGGCCGCGTAATCCCCGGTGCAGCCATGAGCAAGCACGTCGATATGATGCCGCTCATGCAGCCTGGTCAGCTCGATCCGCACGAAGGCATTGTCGCCGGTGTCGGAGAGTTTTCGTCCACCAGTCACGATGATGCGCATCACGGCCTCCTTCGCCTCGAGCGGCCGGAAGCCTCAAGCGTCTCATGGAAGCAACGCCTGTCTTGCTCGGTCGCGCCCCATTAATTGGGGCGCGACGCATAAATTTTCGATTGGCGATCTCTCGGCGGAGGGTAGACGGGCTGTAAACAGCCGCTACCGCCCCGCATCAGATGACGACGACCGGCGTGCCCACTTTAACGCGATTATAGAGATCGATCGCGTCGAGGTTGCGCATACGGATGCAGCCGGACGACACGGCCAGGCCGATCTCATTCGGTTCATTGGTTCCGTGGATGCGATAGAGCGTGTCCTTGTCGCCCTGAAAGAGATAGAGCGCGCGCGCACCGAGCGGGTTGTCCCACTGGCCTTGAAGCGGGCCGTGCTTGAGATAGACCTTGAATTGCGGCCATTGCTCCATGATGGAGGTGGTCGGCATCCAGGTCGGCCATTCCTTCATCTTCCCGACCGTCGCCCGGCCGGTCCAGCCATAGGCCTCCGAGCCCGTCGCGATGCGATATTCGATGGCTTCGCCACGGGCGAGAACGTAATAGAGATGCCGGCTGCCGGTGTCGACGATGATGGTGCCCGGCTTCTCACGGGTCGAATAGCGGACCTTGTTGCGGATGACGGGGATGGTCCATTCGTCCGCGTCGGCTTTCGCCATCATCACCTTGTCGCGCGCAGTGAGCGGCGGATCGGGCAGGCCTGATTGCAGCACCGGCACGCACCCAGCCGCAGCCAGCGCAACTCCAAAAAGCAAAATTGCTGCTCTCATATCACCTGTCCGTAACGCCTCCCGCCGCCTTTCTTACAACATCAAAGCACCACACGGAAGCCACCAAGCGCCGGCCGCCGCAAACGGCGGCGATAGGCGCCGGCCGATATCGCTATGCCGACTACCGATTTGCGGAGACGCGCCCCCTTGGCAAGGCGCCCCTCCGGCGAGAGGGATTTCGATCATGAGATCGGCGATCGGCCTGCATCCCCTCGGCCTGGGCTTCCAGTCGGTGGCCGCCCAGGTCTTCGATGGTAGCGCAGCGCTTCAGGCCTTGGCGGCCGCTTGCTCGATGATGTCGGACGGCGTCGGGGTTCGAGACGTAGACTGCGTGGCTGCCCGGCACCTCGACAGTTGTGGCACCGGCACGTTCGGCCATCTGCCGCTGGGCCGGCGGCGGGATCATCCGGTCATCCGTGGCGACGAGGTACCAGCTCGGCCGGACCTTCCAGGCCGGCGCGGTAACCTTGCCTTCGAGGGCAGCAATGCCCCACGGGACCTTCGGCGCGACGTACATTGGGCTCGATGGCGGCGATGACGCTGATGGTGATCTCGTCCTGCAGCGCGAACACATCGGTGAGATCGCGATCGTAGCGTTCGGCCCAGAGATGGCTGCCATCCTCGGCATCGATGAGCTGGCCCGTGATGCGCACGCGGTTCGCCGCTTTGCGCACGCTGCCCTCGAGCACATAGCCCACGCCGAGCTCGCGGCCGACCTGCTTCACGTCGAAGATCGAACGGGTCAAGCGCAAGCGCCCCGACAATCTCGACGCCTACGACCTTCTGCTGCGGGCCCCGCCGAATGTCTATACCTGCATGCCCGAGGGAGCGGTCGCCGGCTCGCCGCAGCTCGAGCAGGCGCTCGCCATCGAGCCCGGCTACGCGCTCGCACATGGGTTTGCGACCTGGGCTCATCAAACGATCTATGTGCGTGGCGGCATGCATCCCGAGCACCAGGCGAAGGCGATCCGCCAGGCCCATACTGCGATCGAGCATGGCCTGGGCGATGCGATGGCGCTCGCGCTTGCCGGTTTCACGATCGGCATCGTGGAGCATGACCGCAAGCTCGCGGACGAGGCATTCGAGCGCGCCTTGGCGCTCAGCGCGTCTTGCGCCTTCGTTTATGCGTTCGGATGCGTGCCGGTGGCGTATGGCGGCGATGCGACGCGCGCTATCGATTGGGGCGAACGCGCCATCCGCCTCAGTCCCGTCGACGCCATGAACTACATTTCCCAAGGCATCATTGGCTTCGGCAACTTCCTGCTCGGCCGGCATGAGGCGGCGATCGACGCGGGTCGGCGGGCGCTGCAGATGAATCCGAGCTTCAGCATCCTGCACGGATGGCTCGCGGCACCGCTCGCCAAGCTCGGCCGGCTCGAGGAAGCAAGGGCCACCGGCGAACGGCTATTGGCACTGGATCCAGGCTTCACCATCGGCCGCTGGTGCGCCGCGGTCGGCGCGGCGCCTCACATCTCCGATAGCGTCACCGAGGCCTTGCGGCTGGCGGGCCTGCCGGAATAGCAAGGCGGCCTCGCTCGCCGGCGCCGGGCGCCTCAGCTCGCCGGGCCGAGCTCGCTCAGCAGCGTTGGGATCAGCTCGGAGACCGTCGGATGGATATGGACCGCGTGCTGCAAGGTCCGGTAGGGCGCCTTGGCATAGATCATGTCCAAAACGCAATGGACCGCCTCGTCGCCGCCGACACCGAGGATCGAGGCGCCGAGTATGGCCTCGCTCTCAGCATCAACGATGATTTTCATGAAGCCCTTGGTCTCGCCCTTCTCGACGGCGCGTCCGACCCGGGTCATCGGCCGCATGCCGACACGGATCTTGTGGCCTTTGCGGCGCGCCTCGCTCTCGCTGAGCCCAGCCCGGCCGAGCGGCGGATCGGTATAGAGCGCATAAGCCGTCACCCGGTCGCTCACGCGACGCGGCTCGTGGTCGAGGAGATTGGCGGCCACGATCTCGAAATCGTTATAGGAGGTATGGGTGAAGGCGCCCTTGCCGTTGCACTCGCCGATCGCGAAGACGCCCGGCACATTGGTGGCGAGCGTGTCGTCGACACGGATGAAGCCTCTCTCATCGGTCTCGATGCCGGCCTTGTCGAGGCCGAGATCATCCGTATTCGGCCGCCGCCCCACAGCAAGGAGGACATGCGAGCCGACGATCTCGGGGGCGCCGGAGCTGCAATCGACGCCGACAGCTATGTCGGCGCCTTGCGGCTTGAAGCTGATGCAGGTCGCGTCCGTCCTGACCGCGATGCCCTCCCCTTCGAGGATCTCTCGTACGGCCGAGGAGACGTCCTCGTCCTCACGCGCGATGAGGCGGCTTCCCTTCTCGACAACGCTGACCTGCGCACCGAAGCGCCGGAAGATCTGCGCGAATTCGAGCCCCACATAGCTGCCGCCAACGACCACGAGATGGCGCGGAACGATGTCGAGCTCGAGGAGCGAGCTATTGGTAAGCACCGGGACGCTGCCCACCCCCGGCATGTCGGGGACGAGCGCCCGGCCTCCGACATTGATGAAGACGCGCTCGGCTGTGATGCGCTCCTCGCCGACGCCGAGCTCGCGCGGGCCGAGAAAGTGGGCATGGCCTTCGAAGACCGTGCAGCGCTCCATGCCCTTCAGCCAAGCCTCGAGGCCGTTGCGCGATTGCAGCAGCACCCTTTCCTTGCGCGCCTTCACGGCCTTCATGTCGACGGTGACCGGGCCTGTGATCCCGACACCATAGTCATGGGCGCAGCGCGCGAGATGCGCCGCATAGGCGCTGGCGACCAGCGTCTTCGTCGGGGTGCAGCCCGTATTGACGCAAGTGCCGCCGAAGAGCTTGCGCTCGATCAGCGCGACGGTCATTCCGACGGCCGTGAGCCGCCCCGCAAGCGAGGGCCCCGCCTGGCCTGCACCAATGATAGCAGCGTCGAAGCTTCGGCTCATGCGACGAGTTCCTCCACCCCCCTGGGCACGCTCCGGATCAGCTCGGCAACTTTTCGCCTGCCTGCTCCTTGACCATATACCCGGCGTACCAATCCGGCCAATTCTCGTCGTGCCCGCCGGTCCGCTTCTCGTGCTCGCCATGCGCGGCCGCCGCACGGCGGAGCGCCGCAGCGAGTTCGCCCTGCGAGCCGAATGCCGTGACGCTCGGGTCGACCCGTCCGGGGAGCCGGCTCGTCACCTCCTGAAGCAGCCAGCGATTGCCGTCGGGATCGCTGAACGAAGCGAATGAGGAATAGCTCTGTCGCTGCGGATGCCGCCCGGCGAGAAGAGGCTTGCCGGGACCCTCGCGGTGGGCGACCTCGCTCACCTCGGCCCCATGCGCGACGAGCTCGCCGCGCGCCGCCTCGATGTCTGAGACAACGAGATAAAGGCCTTGCGCGGAGCCCGGCGGCGCCGCCGTCAACCCCTTGCCGAAATGGATCGAGCAGGGCGAGCCGGGTGGCGTGAACTGGACCACGCGGAACTCACCACCGACGACGAAGTCGGCGTCGAGCCTCCAGTTGAGGCCGCTGTAGAAGCGTTTGGCACGATCAACGTCCGAGACCGGGATGACGACGACCTCGAGCTTCAGGTCTGCGCTCATGTCGAACTCCTCTCGTTCGAGAACCCGGACCATGGCGAGGCCCGGCCTTGCGTCATGACCACAGCAGAGCCGCGTGCTCCAGGCAACCGGAACCTGGTGTCGGCGCTACACCCGAGCGCGCCTCCCGCTCAATGCACGCCGCCCGAGGCGTTGAGGCGCTCTCCGGTCAGCCAGGCCGCATCGTCGGAGGCGAGGAAGACCACGGCAGGTGCGATCTCCTCGGGCTTGGCGAAGCGGGCGCCGAGCGGCGTCGCCGCCACCATGGCCTGTCCCGCCGCGCTCTCGACGAAGCCGCGATTGCCTTCCGTGTCGGTGTAGCCCGGAGCCACCATGTTGACGCGGATGTTGCGCGGCCCGAGCTCCTGCGCCAGCGCCAAGGTCAGCGTGTCGATCGCGCCCTTGCTCGCGGCGTAAAGGCTCGAATTCGGCACCGGGCTCTCGCTCGCGATCGAGCTGATATTGACGATGCTGCCGCCCTGCGCCGGAAAATGCTTCAGCGCCTCCTGCACGGCGAGCATGGTGCCGAGCACATTGATGTCGAAGTGGCGATGGAACTGCGCCTCGGTGACCTCGCCGATCGGCCCGAACTCGAAGATGCCCGCATTGTTCACCAGCACACTCGGCGTGCCCAAGGCCTTCTTCGTCTCCTCAAAGAGCAGCGCGACCTCGGCCGGTTTCGACATATTGGCCCTGACGGCGACCGCTTTACCGCCTTTGGCCGCGATTTCGCGGACCGTCTGCTCTGCGCTGTCCTTGTCGGAGGCGTAGTTCACGGCAACCGCGGCACCTGCAGCGGCGAGTCCTTTGGCGATCGCGGCGCCGATGCCCTTCGACGCGCCGGTCACGATCGCGATCTTGCCTGTGAGGTTGCTCATCTCGTCTCTCCCTGGCTGAGCGTCAGCCGATGTCGGCTTGCGGGCCAACATCATCACCTCGCCCATGGCGAGCTAGGCGCCCGGTCGGAATAGGACTCATTCCCGTCAGGAATGTGCGCGCCTAAAATATCGCGTTGCGGCACGCGGATCACGGACGGAGCAGAGCATGGACAGGCTCGCGGCGATGGAAACTTTCGTGAGGGTGATGGAGACCGGCTCATTTTCCGAGGCCGCACGCCAGCTCCGTCTCGGCCAGCCCGCCATTTCGAAGAGCATCGCGCAGCTCGAAGAGCGCCTCGGCATCAAGCTGCTGCTGCGTTCGACGCGCGGGCTCACTCCGACGGAAGCGGGCGAGATCTTCTATCAGCGCGCCAAACGGACGATCGAGGAGGCGGACGAGGCCGATGTCGCAGCGCGTGGAGCGGGCTCGAGCCTTTCCGGCCGCCTGCGCGTCGGCGCCGCCCCCACCTTCGCGAGCCTGCATGTCATTCCGAATTTGCCGGAGTTCCTCGCGGCGCATCCCGCGCTCGAGATGGAAATCGTCCTCGATGACCGCAACCTCGACCTCATCGAGGAGGGTATCGATGTCAGCCTGCGCATGGGCGACCTCCCCGATTCCAGCCTGACGGCGAGGAAGATCGGCCAATCACGCCGGCTGGTCGTTGGCACGCCGGCCTATTTCCGAAGCGCCGGCGAGCCGCGCATCCCCGCGGAGCTCGAGGGCCATGAATGCGTGATCTACGCCAAGGGGTCGGGACGCGATGTCTGGCCGTTCCGTAAGGCCGACTCGGAGATCACGGTCACGGTGAAGGGGCGGCTGCGCGTATCGGCCGCGGAGGGTGTCCGCTCTGCCGTGCTGGCCGGAATGGGGCTTTCTGTCGTGTCGGAATGGATGTTCTCGCGCGAGCTCGCCTCGGGCGAGGCCAAGGCCGTGCTCACTGATTGGGCAATTGCGCCGATCGATCTCTGGGCCGTATTCCCGGCCGGCCGCGTGGCGAGCGCAAAGGCGAGGTCCTTCGCGAGCTTCGTCGAGGAACAGCTCGCGGCAGCACCAGATCGGGTGCGCAAGATTAGATGAAGGGCATGAGGCCGGGGCGGGCCGCAGTGGATAGGCCCACTGCCGCCCGCTCGCGACCAGTATGCGCCCTCATCTCTCTGCGAAGCGGGCCGATGCGAGCTCGTTGAAGCTGGTGACGAGGGCATGTTCGTTCGGTCCGACATTCGCCCTGAACGCCTTCGCGCCCTCGACCAGGATTTCGTCCGCATCCGTGCCGAACACGGCCATCGCCTCAGCGATGAACTGATCGAGCGGCATCGCCTCCTGCGCCTCGCTGCTGTTCATGAGATCGGTGCGCACCCAGGGCGGCGCGATCTCGAGCACATGCACACCGGCGCCCTTCAAAAGAAAACGCTGCGACAATGCATAGGAATGGATGGCGGCCTTGGTCGCCGAATAGACCGCCGTCACCGCCATCGGCACGTAGCCGAGCACCGAGCTCGTATAGGCGATGACGGCGTCCTTCTTGCCCTTCAGGTGCTCGACCAAGACCGAGGTCATGCGGATCGGCCCGACGAGATTAGTGGTGACGGTATCGACGAGCAGCTTGTCGTCGACAGGGCCGGCGGCTCCGTCCGGTAGCATGATGCCGGCATTGTTGATGAGCACGTTGAGGTCCGGATGCTCGGCGATCAGCCGGGCCGCGGCAGCGTCGATGCTCTCCGGATCGGTGATGTCGAGCTCGACCGCTTCCATGCCCGGATTGGCGGCGACGACCGCGTCGAGATTGGCGCGCCGGCGGCCGGAGATGATCACTTTATTGCCCCGCTGGTGAAACGCCTCCGCGAGGCCGCGGCCGATGCCCGATCCACCGCCGGTGATGAAGATGGTGTTGCCTGTGAGCTTCATGGCTCGCTCCCTTCGATGGTTTCGGTGTGGGTCATTCGGGGAAGCGGTCGCCGAACATCGGCAGGCCGCTCACGGATTGGGCCTTCGTCGCCTCGTCCTGGAGCACGTCCCAATGCTCGGCGAACTTGCCATCCTCGATGCGCAGGATGTCGGCTGCGACCCAGGCAGCAGGCCGGCCACTGCCGGAAAAGCGCCCATGCGCGATCACATAATCGCCCTCGGCGACGATGAGCTGGTTTTCGTATCCCAGCGTGTTGGGCAGGGTGCGGACGAGGTTGAAGAGCCCATCCCGGCCCGGCGGGATATGGGCGCTGTGCTGGATGTAGCGGTCCGACCAGAAGCGCTCCGCGGCCTCGTAATCGCGCCTGTTGAAGAGCGTGTCGAAGGCTTCGAGAACGAGCGCCTTGTTCTCTGCCGCTGTGGTCCTGGACATGGAAGGCCTCCTTTGGTTTCGGGTTAGAGCGTGGCTGGCGACGGGCTGGATGCGCGACGATTCACGGCGAGCACCGTCCACAAGGCGGCGGCGACGCAGCTCGCCCCGATGAAGCCGAGCGCAAGCGGCGAGGCATTAGCGAGAGTGAGCGAGCCCAGCGCCGCGCCGGCCGAAAAGCCGAGGAACTGGAACGATGCGTTGAGCGAGAGCGCGACCGGCGCCACCTTCACGCCAGCGATGCCGATGAGCCGCGCCTGCTGGGCCGGGAAGAACGACCAGGCCGACACGCCCCAGAGCGCGATCGCCAAGAAGATCGGCGCGCGCGCCGCCGCAGGCGGCAAGAGAATGGCGCTCATCGACAGGCTGAAGAAAGCGAGCGCCAGGAGGGAGAGGCTCGTGACGATCACCGGCAGATGCCCGAATCGGTCGTTCAGCCGCCCGCCGAGCCTCAAGCCGACCACCGCCGCGAGGCCCCACATGAACAGCACGGCGCTGACGGTCGAGCCCGTGATCCCGGCGGCGCGCTCCAGGAAGGAGGCGAGATAGGTGTAGACGGCGTAGGCGCCCGTCGCCCAGAGCATGGTGCTGAGCAGCGCCAGAAAGACGGCCGGCTGGCGCGCCACGTCGAGGCGCTCGCGCAGACTCGCAATCGGCAGGTGGCCAGCGATGTCGCG
>Ga0318563_10000632_pt1 | contig 14560 bp, 11 predicted proteins | sample GRESIP066b5f19_FD_203689 | JGI IMG/M metagenome (GOLD analysis project Ga0318563, IMG submission 203689) | Tropical soil microbial communities from Luquillo Experimental Forest, Puerto Rico - GRE.SIPMG.066b5f19 | ecosystem: Environmental > Terrestrial > Soil > Tropical forest > Bulk soil... | reverse complement strand
ACGTCCGGCTGCGAGGCCAGGTGGATGGCGTCGTCGACCCGGCCCATCGGAATCACGCACACCGGGCAGCCGGGGCCGTGCACCAGGGTGATCGACTCCGGCAGGTAGTCCTCCAGGCCGTGCTTGTAGATCGTGTGGGTGTGACCGCCGCACACCTCCATCAGCTTGTACTGACGACCGGGCTCGCAGAGCGCCGCGATCTTGGCGGCCAGCGCGTGGGCCTTATCGGCATCACGGAATTCGTCGACGAACCGCATCGTGCCCACCTCTTACCTTTCTAAATTCGCCTAATCCAGACCCGCGTCGGTTTCTCGCCGTAGCCCGGCACCGGCCGCTCACACGGACCTGAAAGGCCCGTGTTCGCTAGCCGGTACTGGATTATGCTCATGGCCTACTCGATCAGTGATTCCTTCAGCGCCGCGATCTCGTCGTCGTAGGCCTGCCCGATGCCCTCGAGGAACTCCATGGCGGCGGCGGCTTCCCGCTCATCGATCTTCGACAGGGCGAAGCCGACGTGAATCAGCACCCACTCGCCCGGCACCGGCGGGTCATCGGTGAGCAAGCCGATGTTGATCAGCCGCCGGACCCCGCTCACGTCCACCTTGGCCAGATCGGGCTGCTCCGGGTGAAGCTCGATGACCTCACCGGGTATGCCGAGGCACATGTGCCATCTCCTTCACGGTCAGCTCCCATAGCACCTGGTAGATCGTGGTCTGGGCCTCCTGGATCCGGTGCACCGAGGAGGACGGCGCCACGAACAGGTAGTCGATGCTGTCCAGCTCGGCCATCTTGCCGCCGTCGTACCCGGCCAGCCCGATGGTGAGCATGCCGCGCCGGGCCGCCTCGTCGAAGGCCCGCAGCAAGTTACCGGAGTTGCCGCTGGTGGACAGTCCGACCGCGATGTCGTTCCGGCGGCCGAACGCGGCCAGCTGGCGGGCGAACACGACCTCGACGCCGATGTCGTTGCACAGCGCGGTGACCACCGACGTGTCGTTGGCCAGCCCGAACGCGGGCAGGGGGCGAGCTTGCCCGCCGGGGTTGAGGAACAATGTCGCGAGCTGCTGGGCGTCGGTGGCGCTGCCGCCGTTGCCGAACGCGAACAGCCGACCGCCGGTGCCGAACCGCGCCGCGGCCTGCCTGGCACACTCCTGGATCCGCGCGCCATCCCGGGCGCAGACGGTCCGGCGCAGCTCCAGGATTTCCTCCGCCTTGGCCACCGTCGACGCACGTACCTGCGCTATCACGGCCGACAGGTCGCCCGTGTCGGAGTAGAGGAACGGATACAGGGATTCGATCTCACTCATGCCCGGCAGTGCTCCCTTCCGGCACCACCGCGATGGCTTCCCGGGCGTGCACCAGGATCGTGTCGCCCACCCCGGCCGTCACCAGGGCCACGCTGACGGTCTCCTCGCCCGCGCCGGTGTCGACCACGGCCATCTGGTCCGTCAGCATCCGTACCACCCTGACCTGAACGGCCGTGTCCGAGCAGGTGATGCAGACTCCTTCTACGCATTCGCTCGCCTCCGGCCTGCTTTCGAGGCGCGTCCTTCCCTCGTCGCTCGTCCCTCGCTCCATGGGTGGGCTTGGGGGAGAAAACAGTGGGCTTGGGGGAGAAGGCGGAGTCCAGGCCGCGCCGCGGGCCTTTGGCTCACTCATGCCACGACCCCCGGGCCGAGCACGCCGGGCTGCTCGAAGAACACGTGCACCAGCTCCCACAGCACGTGATAGGCGGTGACGTGCATTTCCTTGACCACCCGCGGATCGGCGGAGGCCGCCACCAGCAGGTGATCGACCGCCTTGCTGGTCGCGATCGGGCCGCCCCGGGATCGGTCCGCGCCGCCGGTCAGCGCGACGGTCAGCAGGCCGAGCTCCCGGGCCGCCTCCAGCCCGGCCAGCACGCTGGCGCTGTGCCCGTCGGGATCGATGCCCAGGGCGATGTCGGCCGGGTCGGCCAGGAACCGGATCTGGTGGGCGAAGATCGCGTCCACGCCGGCCCGCTCGGCGATCCCGGTGACCGTGGCCACGTCGGTGGTGAGCGAGATGGCCGGCAGCGCGCGCTTGCCGACGATCACCGGGTGGACGAACTCGACCGCGACGTGCTGCGCGTCGGTGCTGGACCCGCCGGTGCCGAACACCACCAGCTTGCCGCCGCGGTGGAACCTGACCGCCATCGCGTGGCACGCCGCGGCCACCGTGTCGGCCTGTCCGGCCAGGTCGCGCGTTGGTTCGCTGCGCAGCTCGAACAGCCGGCCGGCCGCATCGCCGTCGGGGGCCATGACAGCCACCGTAGGACACTTGTGGGTGGCCGTCCAGTGGCTGGCCGGACACTTCTGGGTTCAGGCCGGACACTTGTGGCAGGTTCAGAGCAGCCGCAGCTGGCGGTCGCCGGTCCGCCGGGTGCGCGGCGGCGTGGTCGGGCCGAGCAGCCCGGGGCTGACCCCGGCCAGGAACGGCGAGCGGCCCGTGGTCTCCTCGGCGCCGTGCCTGCTCCGCCGGGCCGCGCAGGCGAGCACCAGCCTGCCCCGGGCCCTGGTCATCCCGACGAACAGCAGCCGGCGTTCCTCGGCCGCCTCCGCCGGGGTCAGTGGCCCGGATCCGGGTAGCCACAGCGGCAGCAGGCCGCGCTCGCAGCCGGCCAGGAAGACCACGTCGAACTCCAGGCCCTTGGCGCCGTGCAGGGTCAGCAGGGTGATCGCTTCGGCCCGCGGATCCAGCGCGTCGGTCTCCGCGCCCAGGGAGATCTCGGTGCGGAACCGCTCCACGTCGCGGCCGCAGCGGCGGGCCAGCGGGGCCAGCACCTCGCCCGCGGCCCGCAGATCCAGCGCCCGGGCGTCCCGCTCGCCGCTTGCGCCGGCCAGCGCCCGCACGGCCGTGGTCAGTTGCCCGAGCACATCCTCGCCGCCGTCCACCAGGCGCATCTCGCGCACGATGTCCGCCACCGCGGGCCGGCGGGCCAGCAGGTCGTGCGACCGCTTCTGGTACGGCAGCCCGGCCCGGGTCAGCGCCCGGCCGAGCGGGCCGGCCTGCGCATCGGTGCGGTACAGCACGGCGATGTCGGACAGGCCGAGCTTGCCGTGGCCGTGCCCGTCGGCCCGGCCGGTATCTAGCGAGTGGAACGAGGCCCCGCCCAGCAACTGGTCGATCGCGGTGGCGATCCAGGCCGCCTCGGCATGCTCATCGGCCGCCTCATGGAAACAGACGTCTCCCAGCTCCGGCGTTCCAGCCGCCAAGGCTGCGGCCGCGCGGCTCGGCACGAGCGTGGCCGGCGCGATGGCCTGCATGGCGGCGGTCACGATGCCCGGGCTTGACCTGTAGTTCCGGGTCAATTCCACTACGGTCGTGCCCGGGAAGTCCGCCGCGAACCGGCCGAAGATGCCGACGTCGGCGCCGCGGAAGCCGTAGATCGACTGGTCCGGGTCGCCGATCGCGGTCAGCCCGGCGCCGTCGCCGCTGAGCGCGCGGACCAGGTCGTACTGCACGGCGTCGATGTCCTGGTACTCGTCCACGCTGATGAACGGCCACCGGGCCCGCAGCCCGGCCGCGATATCCGGATGCTCGCCCAGCAGCGCCGCCGACATCTCGGCCAGGCCGTCGAAGTCCACCAGGCCGCGGGCGATCAGTTCCGCGCGCAACGCCCGCCGGCCGTCCGGGTCATCGGCCAGCTTGCGCCCGTCCCGCTCCGATCCGGTCAGCTCGGCCGCGACCCGCAGCCGGGCGGCCTCGTCCGCCACGCCGAAGTCCGGCGGCAGCCCCGCCGCGTCGTGGTGCTCGCGCAGGATCCGCAGGCCCAGGCCATGGAACGTGGTCACGGTGGGCTCGGCCGGTTGTCCCCGGTCCACGCCGAGCCCGGCCAGCCGGTCCCGCATCTCCTGCGCCGCCCGCCGGGTGAACGTGATGGCCAGGAACTGCCGGGCGGCCCGGGAATGAGCACCCCCCAGTTCGGTGACCTGATAGGCGATGCGGTGGGTGAGCGTCCGGGTCTTGCCGGTGCCCGGTCCCGCGATGATCAGCAGCGGCCCTCCGGCTACCGCGGCGGCACGCTGCTCCGGGTCGAGCCCCTGGAGTACCGAGCCCAAGGCTTCGGTCGAAGAAGCAGCCGGAGCGGCGGCGCCACGGCGGGCACGGGGCTCAGTCGCGGCCTGGGGTAGCCCGCTTCGTTCGGCAGAATTCTTCCGGACCCCGGCCGGTGCGGACAGATCGGTCATCGCGAACAGCGCCGTCCCGTCCAGTTCATCCGGCTGGAACAGCCGGATCGTGCCGTACTCCCCGTCGTAGCCGGCCTCCCTGATCACCTCGCCCCGCCGCAGCCGGCCGATGCCCTCGCTCAGCCGCGAGCCGCCGGCCCGGTGCAGGTCATCGAGCGGGACCTCGCGCAGGATGCTCAGTTCCGGGCCCAGCGCGGCGACCAGCCGGCCCGCCTCGCCGGTCACCTTCTTGCTCTTCGGCCCGGTGCCGAAGATCTCCCCGATGATCTGGGGCAGCTGGATCAGGTTGGTGAAACCCGCCGCGCCATCGGGCCGGAAGCCGTCCGGGCGGTCGGCCAGCTCGGCCACCCGGTGCAGGACGCCGACGGTCAGCGGCTTGCCGCAGGCCGGACACCTGGCCGCCAGCGCCCGGGTCTGCTCTGGCTCGATGCGGACCCCGCACTTGCGGTGCCCGTCCAGGTGGTACTTGCCCTCCTCCGGGAAGAACTCGATCGTGCCGGCCAGGCCCGGCCCGGACCGCAGCGCCTCGGCCATCGCGAAGTAGTCCAGGTCGGTGCCGAACACCGTGGCCTCCCGGCCCAGCATCGGCGGCGAGTGCGCGTCAGAGTTGCTGACCAGCCGGTAGGCGTCCAGCGACGAACAGGTCCAGTTCATGGCCGGATCCGACGACAGGCCGGTCTCCACGGCGAAGATATGGCCGGCCAGGTCCGCGTAGCAGTCCTGAACCGCGTCGAAGCCGGACTTGGACCCGAGTACTGCGAACCATGGCGTCCAGACGTGCGCGGGCACCAGGTAACAGCCGGGACCCCCGTCCAGGGTGATCTCCAGCAGGTCGCGGGAGTCCAGCCCCAGGATGGGCCGGCCGTCGGAGGCCAGGTTGCCGATCTTGGCCAGGGCCGCGGTGATGCGGTCCGCGGCCTCGAAGCTCGGCGCATAGAGCAGGTGATGGACCTTCCGGGTCCGCTCGTCGCGGCGGTAGATCGTGGAGATTTCCACCGACAGCACGAAACGGACGGGGCCGGCGCAGCTGGCCGGGGTATCGCGGTGTAGCCGCCGTTCGAGGTCCGGCCGGACCCGGAACAGGCCAGGCTCGGCCGGGACCAGGGTGTCCTTCAGCTCCGCGGCCCACGCCGGGTGGGTGAAGTCGCCGGTGCCGAGCACGGTCAGCCCTTTGCGCATCGCCCACCAGGAAAGATGTTCGATATCGCAGTCCTTGCTGCACGCGCGCGAGAACCGCGAATGGATATGCAGGTCGGCGATGAACATGACGCGTCTGATCCTGCCACGCCCCACCGTCAGCCACTGGTGTTGTCCAGGAACGCGTCTTCGGTCGGGTGGCCGTCGCCGGCCGCGCTCTCGCCGAGGTAGGCCGCGATGACCTGCGGATCGGCGCGGACGGCCGACGGCGGGCCGTCGGCGATGACCTGGCCGAACTCAAGCACGACCACCCGGTCGCAGATGCCCAGCACCAGGCCCATGTCGTGCTCGATCAGCAGCATCGACTGGCCCTGGTCGGCCAGGTCGCGCAGCCGGGCGCCGAGTTCCGCGCTCTCCCGCGTGTCGAGGCCGGCGGCGGGCTCGTCCAGGCACAACAGCCGCGGTTCCGCGGCCAGGGCCCGGGCCACGCCGACCAGCTTGCGCTGGCCCATGGACAACTGGTCGGGCATGGCCTCGGCCGCCCAGTCCAAGCCCACCAGGCCGAGCGCGCGGGCGGTCGACCCGCTCCTGGACGCCACCGTAAGATTCTCCCGTACGTCCAGGTCATCGAACAGTTCCGTGCTCTGCCAGGTGCGGCCGAGCCCGCGGCGGGCGCGCTCGTAGGGCGGCAGCCCGGACAGGTCCGCCCCAGACAGTTCCACCCGGCCGGCGTAGCCGACGAAGCCGGAGACCGCGTCCACCAGCGTGGTCTTGCCCGCGCCGTTCGGGCCGATCAGGCCGACCAGTTCGCCCTTGCGGACCTCCAGCGTGACGTCGCGCAGCGCTCGTACGCCGCCGAACGCGACGGACAGGCTGGTGACGCGAAGCACGGCGGGGCGGGCCTCGGAATCGGCGTGCTCCTCGCGCTGCACGCTGCGCCGCGGCTCGCTGCCGACCCCGGGAGCGGCGGCCGTGGCGGCCGCGTCTGGCGCGCGGACCACGGGCCGCTGGTGCGTCCGCCGGTAGATGTCACCGGCCACGCCCTCCGGGTTCCGCAGCAAGGTGAAGATCAGCAATAGACCGCCGACCAGCAGGAACCAGTTCCCGTTGAGCCCGAACCACTTGTCCAGGGCATACGGGATCAGCGCCTGCGCGGATAGCAGGCCGGCGAACACCGCGCCGGAGATCAGCGTGATGCCACCCGCGTAGGCGAACGCGATGAGGCTGAGCGCGGTGAACGCGTCGAACCGGTCGGCGCTCACCGAACCGAAGTTGTAGGCATACAGCACCCCGGCCACGCCGGCTATGACCGCGGCGATGGTGAACGCGTACAGCTTCACCGTGCGCGGGTTGATCGCCGCGGCGGCGGCCGCGCGCTCGTTGGAGCGCACGGCGAGCATCCGCTGGCCGAGCGTGCCGCGGCGGATGAACCCCACCGCGACGCACAGCAGCACGCAGCAGACCAGGGCCACCCAGCCGAAGATCGGGCTCGGCAGGTTGCCGTCCACGCCGCGGAACGAGGCATGCGGGCCGATGTCGGCGCCGAACCACCTCATCTCCGGCACCGGCGAGCCGGCCAGCCCGCCGCCCCAGGTGGTGTTCACGAAGCCGAAGTTCTCGATCGCGACGGCGCCGGCCAAGGTGACGACGGACAGGCTGACGCCCCGGACCCGGACCGCCGAGATCGCGGTGATCACGCCGATCACCGCGGCGACCGCGATGCCAGCCAGCGCCGCGACCGGGAACGTGATGCCGAAGTTGACGGCCATGTGCGAGATCGTGAACCCGGCGGCGCCGGCCAGGGCGAGCTGGATGATCGAGATCTGGCCGACGAAACCGGTGATGACGACCAGCGACAGCGCCATGACCGCGCCGATCAGCGTGTTGATCAGCGCCTCGCGGAAGTCGTACGGGAAGATGACCAGCAGCACCGCGCCGACCAAGCCGGAGATGAGCGCCGTGCGCCATAGATGGCCGGGGCGCGGCGCATCGGGCAGCCGCCGCTCGACCAGCTCACCGCGGCCGGGGATCCGCGAGCCGCGCCAGAACAGCACGGCCACGATGATCGCAAAGGCGAGCAGGTCGGTGACGCCGGGCAGCGCGACCCCGCCGGACTGCGGGAACCAGCTCTGCGCCGACGCGTACTGGACCAGGGAGTCCAGGATGCCGATGCCGATCGCGGCCGCGCACGCGACGCCGAACGAGGTGAACTGCGCGATGAGCGCGGCGGCCAGCGCCGGGATGATGAGCAGCGGCAGCGTCTGCGGGTCGAGTGAGGTGATCGACGCGGCCAAGATGCCGAGCCCACCGGCCACCAGGGCGGCGAGCAGCGTGTTGAGCAGCGAGATGGCGTTCGGCGACAGCCCGCTGAGCATCGCCGCGGCCTCGTTCTCCGCCGCTGCTCGGGTAGCAAGCCCGAACTTGGTCCACTTGTAGACCGCCGCGAGCGCGGCCGCGGCCACGATCACGATGCCGGTGAGGATGAACCGGTTGATCGGCACCACCGTACCGAAGATGTGCACGATAGTGGCCGGCAGGATGCCTGGTGCCGGCTGCGGGGTGATGCCGAAGGCGAGCAGCATCGAGGCCTGCGTCACGAGCAGCACGCCGAGCGAGGCGACGAGCTTGGCTAGCGGCGCCGAGTTGCGCAGCGGCCGGTAGACGACGAACTCGGTGAGCGCGCCGAAGGCGGCCACGAACACCAGCGCCAGCAGCACCGCAACCGCGGTGGGCAGCGAGGCGATCTTTCCGGCGTTCAGGGCCCAGAAGGCGTAGCCGCCCAGCATCGCCACGGCGCCAGTGGACAGGTTGATGACTCCCGACCCCCGGTAGCTGAGCACGACGCCGAGCGCGATGCCGGCGATGAGCGCGCCGGAACCGAGACCGAGCAGGATGAACAGCAGGATCTGTTCCACGGGTCATTCCTCGCCAGGGTCGGGGACCATACCGGAGTGGCGGACGCCGCGGCCGCGGGTTGGTCCCGCGGCCGCGGCGCGGCCGGGCCGGTTCAGGATGGCGGCCGGATCCACCCGGACATCTTGACCCAGTTGGGGCGCCCCTTGGTCACGCCGCCCGCGTACTCGAAGAGCTGGATGGTGTCGTTGCAGACGGCCGGCGCGGTTGAGTACTTGCCGCAGGCCAGCTCGGGAGCGCCGAGCGCCTGCGGCCCGGTGAACACCTTCGCCTTGGCCAGGATGGCCGACGGCGACAGGCTGGCGTAGCCGACCTCGTTCATGATCTTGATCGTCGTCAGCAGCTGCCCGAAGTTGACGATGTTCCACGGGTCAGGCGCGGCCGCCGGGGTGGAGTACTTGGCGGCCACCGTCATGTAGGCCGGCATGCCCGGGTCGCTCGGGTCGCCGAACAGCGAACTGGCGATCGCGTACGTCCAGTGCGGCCAGTCACCGAGACCGGCGATGACCTGCCCGTTCAGGCACAGCGGCGCGGAGACGATCTTCTTGGGGTCGGTGATGCCGAGCGCGGTGAGGCCCTTGGCCAGGTTCACGCAGCCGGCGGTGTCGCTGTACGGGATCACCATGTCGGCCGTCTGCGCGCCCGCCGCGGTGAGCACCGAGGTCAGGTCGGTCGTGCTTTCGGAGTAACCGACCGCCTTGACGGTCACCCCGGCCGCCACGAGGCCCGCCTTGATCGCTCCGGCGCCGATGACGATGCCGGCGTTGTTCGACGGGTAGACCAGCGCCGCGGTCTTAGCGTGCAGGACGTCCCTCGCGTAGGTGCCGAACGGCGGCAGAATGTGGGTCGCGTCGCCGAACAGGATCACCGCATTGGGCTGCGTGGTGTCGATCGGGGTCGCGGCCACGCCGTCGATCACCGGCAAGGAGCCATGCAGCGTGGAGAAGAATGACTGGACGCCGATCGCCACGCCGCCCATGTTGACCACGTCGATCTTCTTGTCGGCCAGGAACTTCTGCGCGCAGGTGGTGCCCTCTTCCTCGGCGGAGGCGATGAAGCAGGTAACGAGCTGGATCGGGTGGCCGTCCATCCCGCCGAGCTCGGCGTTGGCGTACTTGACCGCCATCTGCGCGCCCGCGGTGGCCAGCAGCCCGACGGCCGTCGGGCCGCCTTGCTGGTTGACGTAGCCGATGTAGACCGGCGGCAGGGACGAGTTCGCCGGGCCCGCCGTGCCGCCGACATAGGTCAGGTAGTTGGTCACCGACTGGGCGCCCTGCCCGCCGGTACCCGCGCTCGCCGGGGCGGCGGTACTCGACGTGCCGGGCGTCGGCGTAATGACGGAGGTCGAACTGGAACTCGAACTGCTGCTGCAGCCCGCCGCGGCCAGCAGCGCCGCGGCGACCGCCGCGAAGCCGATTCTGCTAAGTCTTCGCACGGTGGTTCCTCCTGGGGTGGGTCGTTCATGTCGATTGATCAGCCCGGAGCGTCGAGGTTCCACGGGATTCGCGGGGCCACGGGCCGGGGTGCGCCCGCCGACGGGCGTTGTCGCCTTGGTCGGCCGCGCCTCGGGACGACATCCCGTCCGCCTACGACAGCGGTTCCACGGGCCAGATCAGGCTTCCGTCAGGCGGGGCAGGCAATCGCTCCATGGCCTTCTCCGGGTGGCGTCGAGAAACCTGGATGAACTCCCTCAGGAAAGACCTGGTGTTCAGTATCCGTCAACTATCTGGTAAACAGTTCAAGGTCACAATCGCGTGACCTGTCCGGAGGACACAGATTCGCGCCCGGCAAGTTGGCGCTCAAACCAATAGCCGGACCACCGGCCGTAATGGAGGCTAGTGCCATTGACGTCCTCGAGCTCGACCGGCTGAGCGTCGGCTACGACCGTGCGCCGGTCGTGCGCGACCTGACCCTGACCGTGGGCGCCGGTGAGGTCGTCGCCCTGCTCGGCGCCAACGGCGCCGGCAAGACCACCACGCTGCGGGCGATATCCGGACTGCTGAAGCCGGCCAGCGGCACCGTCCGGCTGTCCGGGCAGGACCTCGCGGGCGTCTCCCCGACCGCGCGGGCCCGGCTGGGCCTGGCTCACGTGCCGCCCGACCGCGGGATCTTCTTCGGTCTGACCGTGGCCGAGCACTTCCGGCTGGACGGTACCGAACTGGACGCCGCGGCCGGGCATTTTCCGGCCCTGCGCTCGCTGGGCGGCCGCAAAGCGGGCCTGCTGTCCGGTGGTGAGCAGCAGATGCTCGCCATCGCGCGGGTCCTCAGCCGCAGGCCGAAGCTGCTCATGCTCGACGAGATGAGCCTGGGCCTGGCCCCGGTGATCGTGGACCGTCTGCTGCCGGTGGTCCGGGAGTTCGCGACCAGCCACGAGGCCGGCGTGCTGCTGGTGGAACAGCACGTGCAACTGGCGCTGAAGATCGCCGACCGCGGCTACGTCCTGTCCCACGGTGAACTGGCGGCCAGCGGTCCGGCCGGCCAGCTGAGCCAGGACCGCGCGCTGCTCGCGGCCAGCTATCTCGGCGGAGCCGCCGCGGAACCGGGGAGCAGCACATGACCGAACAGCGGGTCACCGTCACGATCACCGACGGGGTGGCGGAGGTCCGCCTGAACCGGCCGGACAAGCGCAACGCCCTGGATCCGGCGATGTTCGCCGGCCTGATCGCCGCGGGCGAGCGCCTCAAGTCCGAGCCGGGGCTGCGGGCGGTGGTGCTGTCCGGCGCGGAACCGGACTTCTGCGCGGGGCTGGACTTCGGCTCGTTCCGGGCCATGCGCGACGGCGAGCGGCTCAGCGCCCAGGTGGACCTGCCCCCGGGCCAGGGACCGGCCCGGGCCACCGGCCAGCGCGCCGCCTACGTCTGGACCGAGGTCCCGGTCCCGGTCATCGCCGCCGTGACCGGGAACGCGCTGGGCGGCGGGCTGCAGATCGCGCTCGGGGCCGACATCCGGATCGTCGCCCCGGACACGCGGATGTCGGTGCTGGAGATCAGGTGGGGCCTGATACCCGATATGACCGGCAGTCAGCTGCTCCCCGAACTCGTCGGCCGGGACGTGGCCAAGGAGCTGACCTTCACCGGGCGGGTGGTGCGCGGAGAAGAAGCAGTGGCGCTCGGCCTGGCCACCCGGGTCGACCCTGACCCGCGCCGGGTGGCCCTCGAGCTGGCCCGGTCCATCGCCGGCCGCAGCCCGCACGCCATCCGGGCCGCCAAGCGGCTGCTGGACCTGGCCGGCCGGGTAGACCTGGACACCGGCTTCGCCGCGGAGCAGAAGGAGATCGGCGCCCTCATCGGCAGCCCCAACCAGGCCGAGGCGGTGGCCGCCGAGTTCGAGCAGCGTCCGCCCCGGTTCACCGATCCGGGCTGACCCTTACGAGTGCTGCGCCGCCAGGTGCGCGCCGAGCACGTCGTAGCCGAAATCGGACTCCGGATCCCGCCACACCGAGTGCGCGTGGTTCGCGTGCCGCTGCACGTTGTCGTACTCGATCAGCAGCCGCGGGCCCTGCAGCCGGTAGTACAGCGGCTGCCCCGCCCCCGCCCCGGCCGCTGGTGAGCCCGGTGGTGAGCCCGGTGGTGAGCCCGGTGGTGAGTAGGGCCCGGCCCAGCCGAAGTGCACCCCGTCCAGCACGGCGTCGTCGGCATACTGAACCTGCGGCGACAACCCGTCCGGTACCCGTCCCAGGTAGACACCGAGCAGCGCGCGCAGCATCTCCCGCTGGCCCGCATCCAGCTTCCGGGCGGCCAGGCCCTTCGGCACCGTGCTCAGGGAAAGCCGCTGGTAGTCCTGGTCGGTGTAGCCCGAGGCCCGCTCGCCCTCGGCGTCCATCGCGGCGATCCGGTCGGCGAGCTCCGGTTCGGTGAACGGTCGGCGCCACAGCTCGCGCAGGTACATCATCCGGTCCCCGTCCGCCAGCCGGGACCGGTTGCCGCCGGAGATGTCGTTCGGCGCCCGGTCCAGCAGGATCGCGTCGGCCGCCTGGCCGGGATCAAGCGAGCGGACCAGCTCCCGGGCCAGGTCCTCGGCCCCGCCCAGCGGGCGCAGCGGCGCCGGGCCGAGCAGCGGCGAGACCGCCGGATCGGCGCCCAGGAAGCACGGGGTCACCGAGCGGACCTCGCCGTCGACGACGAGGTTGTTCAGCGAGACGTGGTGCCCGCCGAAGCGCCACCCCCACGTCCCGGCGCCGCCCGGCTCCCCGAACACCCTCAGGTAGTACAGCCCGGGGTCACGCCCCCGCTCCCGCCCCCAGTCGACGTTCCAGCCCTCCACCTGATCGAGCACGTTTTCGAGCCCGATGATCGTGGCCACCGTGACGTACCCGGCGGCGGACAGGCCCGCGGCCACCAGCCGCAGGGCCAGCCGCTGCTGGGCTGGCCGCTGCGCGCCGAGGGCCAGCCCGCCGTGATCGGTCGGGGTGTAGAACCAGCGCCTGCGCTCCGCGTCCGCCTCGGCATCCGGGCTGGGCCCGCCGCCCGTGGCCACGGCCCGCTGGGCCGGGTCAAGTGCCCCGAGCCAGTCCGCCGCCGCGGCCGCCATCCGTGCCGCCGCCTCCCGGGCCGCGGCGTCCCGCACTGCACCCTCCACCCGGCCTCCTCGCCCGTCCGGTGCCGTCCCTTTCCAGTGTCCCCGGCTCCGGACGCCTCAGCTACCTCAGGACCCGGCCGCCTGGGCTGCCGCCCGGGCGTCGGCCCAGGTACGGGCGTCCACCGCGTCCAGGACGGCCAGCTGTGCTTGGTCGACCGCCCAGGCGGCGTAGTCGAGGGCGTCGAGGGCGTCGTCCTCCGCGTTCTCGGCGTCTCGCTCGGCCTTCTTGACGTCATGCTCCTCATGCTGGCGGTTGATCCGCTCGTGGAAGGCCGCCGACTTGGCGGCGGCATCGGCCTTCATCGTCGCCCACTGGCTCCGCGCGTGGTCGGCGGCCTGGCCGGCCTTCTCCTTGGCCGTATCCTGGCGGGCCTCGACGTCGGCCTTGGCCTTGCTGAGCCGCTCACTGACCTGCTCGTGGGTCTCCTTCGTGCTCTGCTCGAAGGAGCTCTTCAGGTCTGCGGCCCGTTGCTGCAACGCGTCGACCTGGTCGGAAATACTCATTGTCTTCCTCCTTGGGTGGATGTCTTCCGCCCGCCAGTCCACGCCACAATCAGCCCCCGGAAAAGTAACTGGCAGCACTGCCGATATTGGCCCGCGCTATGACCCGAGCCCATTCCGGCCGCCCGCCGTGCCCCGCTGATTAAGATCAGCTTGTCGGCCAGCCGGGTAACGGTTGCGGCGGCGGAACCGATAAGAAACTGAAGAACGCCATAACGCAACGCGTCCGGGCCTGCCGCGTCGCGCGTGAGGAGCAGCTTCCCTTGGCGACCCGCGACCCCCTCGCCCTCACCGAGGAGCAGCGTACCCTGCGGGACACCGTGCGCGGCGTCCTGGCCGACCAGCTTCCCCCCGGCGCGCTGCGCGCCATGCTGCGCACCGGCCCCGGCTACAGTCCGGGCCTGCACGCCCGGCTGGCCCGCGAGCTGGGCCTGGCCGGCCTGACGATTCCCGGGAAGTTCGGCGGCCTCGGCCTGGGACCGGCCGAGGCGTGCGTGGTCCATACTGAACTCGGCCACGCCCTGTACCCGGGTCCGTTCCTGGCCAGCGGCCTGGCGGCCGGCGCCCTGCTTGCGGCCGATGACCGCATGGTGGCCGAACGCTGGCTGCCGGTGCTAGCCGACGGGTCGGTAGCCGGGACGATCGCGGCCGCCGACAAGGACGGCCGGTGGTCATCGGAACGTGTTCGCGCCCACCTGACCCCTCATGGCTGGCGGCTGTACGGCCAGAGCTGGTACGTGATCGCGGCGCACGTGGCGGGCATCGTCGTGGTGTCGGCCCTGGCCGGCTCCATGCCCGCGCTGCTCCTGGTGGAAGGGGGCGCCGCCGGATACAAACCCTCCGCGCAGCCCGCCCTGGACCTGACCCGGCGGATCAGCGTCACCACGTTCGACGCGACCCCGGCCGTCCTGCTCGGCCAGGGCCGGGAGGCGGTCGCCGCGCTGGACCTCCTCGAGCGCGACTTCCTGCTCGCCACCGCCGCGGAAGCGCTAGGCGGCATCGGCTGGTGCCTCGACGAGGCCGTTGTGTACGCCAAGGACCGGGAGCGGTTGGGGCGGCCGGCCGCCTCCTTCCAGGAGGTCGCGCACGCCTGCGTCGAGATGCTCGCGGCCTTCCAGGCCGCCGAGGCGACCGTCCGGTACGCCGCGGTCGCAGCCGGGGATGGCGCGGCCGAGGCCCCGGACGCGGCCCGGGTGGCCGCGCTGCAGGCCGGGCAGTCCTACCGC
>Ga0318563_10000631_pt1 | contig 14571 bp, 16 predicted proteins | sample GRESIP066b5f19_FD_203689 | JGI IMG/M metagenome (GOLD analysis project Ga0318563, IMG submission 203689) | Tropical soil microbial communities from Luquillo Experimental Forest, Puerto Rico - GRE.SIPMG.066b5f19 | ecosystem: Environmental > Terrestrial > Soil > Tropical forest > Bulk soil... | reverse complement strand
CCGCAGGGGCCGTACTACTGCGGCGTCGGCGGCGACAAGATGCCCGGGCGCGAGATCGTGGAGGCGCACACCGCCGGGTGCATCACCGCCGGGCTCGCGATCGAGGGCACGAACGCCGAGGTCATGATGGCGCAGTGGGAGTTCCAGATCGGGGTGCTCCCACCGCCGGAGATCGCCGACCAGCTCTGGACCGCACGCTGGCTCCTGTTCCGCATCGCGGAGGACTTCGGGGTGTTCGCGACCCTCGAGCCCAAGCCGATGCTCGGAGACTGGAACGGGGCCGGCGCGCACACCAACTTCTCGACCAACGCCATGCGCGCAGAGGGCGGGATGGAGGCGATCGTCGCAGCGTGCGAGGCGCTGGGCGAGCGCGTGGAGGAGCACATCTCGCACTACGGCGTCGGGATCGAGGACCGGCTCACCGGGGCGCACGAGACGGCACGGTTCGACCGGTTCAGCTACGGCACGTCGGACCGGGGGGCGTCCGTCCGCATCCCCTGGGGGACCGCCCGCGACGGGCGGGGGTGGCTCGAGGACCGTCGGCCGAACGCCAACATGGACCCCTACGTCGTCGCCCGGCTGCTGATGGAGACGGTGTGCGGCGCCGCCGAGCGCAGCGGGAGCGCGGGCGTGCAGAACGGCAAGGCGCCGTCGGGGAAGACCGCGGTCCGAGCCGCGGCGCGCGAGCCCAAGGGGCCGACCACGCACAAGGCCGTGCAGCGCTGAGCCGGCGCCCGGGAGGGCGCCGGCGACGACCTGCGACAATCGAGTGATGACCGAGCGGCAGGCCGAGTACGTCCTGCGCGTCGTGGAGGAGCGGCGGATCCGCTTCGTCCAGCTCTGGTTCACCGACGTGCTGGGGCGCCACAAGGCGTTCCACGTCACGCCGGCCGAGCTGGAGGACGCCCTCGACGAGGGGATGACCTTCGACGGCAGCGCGATCGACGGGTTCAGCCGCGTCCAGGAGGCCGACGTCCTCGCCAAGCCCGACCTGGACACGTTCCAGCTCCTGCCGTGGCACCCCGAGGGCGAGAGCGTGGCCCGGGTCTTCTGCGACATCTTCACGGTCGACGGGGCGCCGTTCCAGGGCTGTCCGCGCAACCGGCTGCGGCGCGTCCTCGACCACGCCAGGAACGAGGGCTACACCATGTTCGTCGCCCCGGAGCTCGAGTACTTCTACTTCGACTCGCTCGAGCCGATCGGGCCGCCGAGACCGGTCGACGCCGGGAGCTACTTCGACCTCGACACCGACGACCTGGTCGGTCGGGTGCGCCGCGACACGGTGCGGACCCTCGAGGAGATGGGCATCCCGGTCGAGCACGCCCAGCACGAGGACGCGCCGGGGCAGCACGAGCTCGACCTGCGCTACACCGACGCGCTCACGATGGCCGACACGGTCATGACCGTGCGCCACGTCGTCCGCGAGCTCGCGCGCGACGCGGGGATCGCGGCGAGCTTCATGCCGAAGCCCCTCGCGGGGGTGCAGGGATCCGGCATGCACACGCACGTCTCGCTGTGGCGGGACGGCGCGAACGCGTTCATCGACGCCGGCGACCCCTACGGGCTCTCGCTCCTCGCGCACCGGTTCATCGCGGGGCTGCTCGTGCACGCCGGGGAGATCACGGCGGTGACCAACCAGTGGGTCAACTCGTACAAGCGCCTGGTTCCGGGCCACGAGGCGCCGGTCCACGTGAGCTGGGCCCGCAACAACCGTTCGGCGCTCGTGCGGGTGCCGACCGTCAAGACCACGAAGCCGGACTCCACGCGGATCGAGTACCGCGCGCCCGACCCTGCGGCGAACCCCTACCTGTGCTTCGCGGTGATCCTCGCGGCGGGGATGGCCGGCGTGCGCGGTGCCTACGAGCTGCCCGAGGAGGCGAGCGGCAACCTCTTCGACCGCGGGGCGGGCCGCGACCTCGAGCACCTCCCCTCGAGCCTGAAGGAGGCGATCGACAGGATGGCGGCCTCGGCCCTCCTGCACGAGACGCTGGGCGAGCACCTGGTCGAGTGGTTCCTGCGCAACAAGCGCGCCGAGTGGGGCGCGTACGCCGAGACGGTCACGCCCTTCGAGCTCGACCGGTACCTGCCGCTGCTGTGACGGACGCCGGCGACGCGGGCCCCGCGGTGCTGCTCTGCGCGCCGGCGGTCGCCGAGCCCGCCGAGGAGGCCGCGCGGCTCACGGGGCTGCGGGCGACCTGCGCCGACCTCGGATCCGTCGCGGCCGCGGCGACCGCGCAGCGGGACTCGGTCGCGGCGGTCCTCGTCGACGCGACGTCCGGAGCCGTCGCCGACGCGATGGCGGCGTGCAAGGCGCTCCGGCGCCTGGAGGGCGGGTTCGAGCCGATCGTCGTCGCGGTGCTGCCCTCGCAGCTCGAGGAGCTCGCCCTGCGCGACGAGCTCTTCGACGACCTCCTCGTCGCCCCCTGGTCCGCGGGCGAGCTGGCGGTGCGGCTGCGGCACCTCGCGGCCGTCCGCGGCACGCCGTCGGGAGCCGAGACCATCGAGCACGGCGGCCTCACGATCAACCTCGAGACGTACCAGGCGGCGATCGCCGGCCGCGCGCTCGACCTCACCTACATGGAGTACGAGCTGCTCCGGTTCTTCGCCATCAACCCCGGCAGGGTGCTCACCCGAGAGACGCTGCTCAGCCGCGTCTGGGGGTACGAGTACTACGGAGGCGCGCGCACCGTCGACGTGCACGTGCGCCGGCTCCGCGCGAAGCTCGGCGAGGAGCACGCAAGCCTGATCCACACCGTGCGGAGCGTCGGCTACCGCTTCGGGTGATCAGGCCGGCGCGTGCGCCAGGAACTCCACCTCGACCCGCGCCCCGAGCGGCAGCGCGGCCACCGCGATCGTGGTCCGCGCCGGCCGGTGCCCGCCGAAGAAGCGCGTCCATGTGTCGTTGCACGCCGCGAACTCCCCCATGTCGACCAGGTAGAGCGTCGCCTTCACCACCTGGTCCACCCGCGCGCCCGCGTCGGCGAGCACGGCCGCGCCGTTGCGGAGCGCCTGGTCGAGCTGATCTGCCGCGTTGCGGCCGACGAGCGTGGGCGTGTCGGCGTCGGGGTCGAGCGCGATCTGGCCGGAGGTGACGACGAGGTCGCCCGCGCGCACGAACGGGCTGTACGGGCCGACCGGTGCGGGCATGGCGACTCCTCAGCGACGGGTGGGCCACCGCGGCCCGGCGCCCTCAGCCAACCACACCGCCGCCAGCGTCGCGGCGAACACCGCGGGCCCGGCGGGAACCGGGTCTGTCGACGACGCGGCGACGGCGACCTCGACCGGCGGCACCGCACGCGCGGGAGTCACGCCGAAGGAGCGGATGGTCAGGTCGACCGGCGTGCCGTCTCGGTCGACGGCGATGCCCTCGGTCGTGACCATCGAGTACGCCTGGTGGACCGCCCCGATGGCGTAGCTGCGCACCGTCGCAGCGCACAGCGGTGCCCCGGCGTCGAGCTCGACCGAGATGGCGCCGTCGCGCACGGCCACCGCGGCCCGCCCGCCGGAGGGTGCGGTCACGCGACAGACGCCGTCGGCGCCGGCCGCGAGCACCGCGAGGGCGGCGAGGACCTCGGCGACCGCCGCGCCGCGGTGCGTCGTCCCGACCCGCGGCCCCGCAACGTCGACCACCTCCACGACGACCGCGGGCGCGCACCGGCGGACCGCCTCGACGAGCGGGTCGACCGGCTCGGACCCGGGCGTGCGGGCGAGGCGCACGACCCCGGTGCCGTCGGCGCGGAGCCCGAGCGCGAGCGGCGGGCGCTTCGTCCCGCGCAGCACGACCGCCTCGCGGGTCCACCTGGCGCGGACCGGGCGGGGTGACCCGTCGGCGAGCCGGGCCACGTCCTGGGCGATCGCGCTGCGCGCCTTGGCCCCGAAGTCCCCGGCGTTGGCCGACGGCGACGCCGGCGTCCCGCGCGGGGCGCACCAGCTCGCGTCGGGCTCGAGGTACGCGGGCTCCACCCACGTGGTCTGCAGCACGAGGTCGAAGGCGCCGGACGGGACCGCGACCGGATGGCTGAGCGCCACCGTCGAGTTCCGCCCCTGGCGGACGCCGGCGCGGGCACGCGCCTCGGAGAAGGACCCCGCCAGCACGTACCCCTCCCGCGTCGCCCCGAGCGCGACCGCCGCGTCCGACGGCGCGGTGTCGTCGGCGAACGGCGCGAGCCCCCGCACGACCGCCGGCCCGGCGCCCTGGGCGGTGCCGCTCTCGAGGGTTGCGCGGGCCGCCGCGGCGGTCGCGTCCCGCGGAGGCGGGAGCGGCGCGCCGGCGAGCGCCCCGAGGGCGGCCTCGACGATCGGCTGGAACCCGGTGCACCGGCAGAGGTGCGCCGCGAGCGCCATCCTCACCGCTCGGTCGTCGACGTGGCCGCGCCGTCCGAGCGCCGCGAGGCGGACGACGATCCCAGGGGTGCAGAACCCGCACTGCGAGGCAGCCGTGCGGTCGAACGCTTCCACCAGCGCGTCGCGGACCACGGGATCGAGGCCGTCGAGCGTCGCGACGTCGCGGCCCGCGACCCGCCCGACCGGCGTGACGCACGCCACCCGGGGCTGGCCGTCGACGAGCACCGTGCAGCAGCCACACTGGCCCTGCGGGGCGCACCCGTCCTTGACCTCGTGGTGGCCGAGCTCGTCGCGGAGCGCGTCGAGGAGCGTGCCGCGCCCGCTGACGGCGACGTCCCGGCCGTTGCAGCGGAAGCGGGTGGCCGCGGGCGCGGCCGGCTGGGTCAGCTGAACGAGCTGCCGCAGCCGCAGGTCTGGGTCGCGTTCGGGTTGGTGATGTGGAACCCCGCGCCCTGCAGGCCGTCGGTGTAGTCGAGCGTCGACCCGGTGAGCAGCGCCCCGCTCTTCGGGTCGACGACCACGCGGACCGCGCCGTAGGTGCGCACGACGTCGTCCTGCGCCACCTCGGTGTCGAAGTACATGTCGTACGAGAACCCGGAGCACCCGCCCGGCTTCACCGCCACGCGGAGCGAGAGCCGCTCGGCGTCCTCCTCGGCGGCGAGGAGCTCGGCCACCTTGGACGTGGCGGCGTCGGTCAGCACGATCGGGTCCTGCTTGCGGCCGATCGAGACGGTGGCAGTGGTCGTCATGGCACCTCCCCGACCATCGATCGTAGTGGCGTCGTCGCGCTCGGACGCTTCGCTCGCCCACGGTCGCCACAACGGCCGGGACCGAGCGCACCGGTAGGGTCGCCTGCGTGCCTGCGCCGATGGATCCGAGGGTCGTCGAGCGCCTGCGCGGCGTCGTCGACCCCGAGCTCGGCGCCGACGTGGTGGCGCTCGGGATGGTGACCACGGCCGTCGTCGACGAGGAGGGGACCGCGACCGTCGGGATCGGCCTCACCACCGTCGCGTGCCCCCTCCGTGCCCGGATCGAGCGTGACGTCCGCGCCGCGCTCACCGGCCTCGACGGCGTCACGCACGTCGCCGTCACGATGGCCGAGCTCGAGCCCGGCGCCAAGGCCGCGCTCATGGACACCGCCCGCAGGCTCGCCCAGACGCGGGCTCCCGCCACCACGATCGCCGGCACCGTGCCCGTGCTCGCGATCGGGTCCGGCAAGGGCGGCGTCGGGAAGTCGCTGGTCACCGCCAACCTGGCCGTCGCCCTCGCACGGCTCGGGTTCGTCGTCGGGGTCATCGACGCCGACGTCGGGGGGTTCTCGCTCCCGCGGCTCCTCGGGATCCACGGGCCGCTCGAGGCCGCCGGCGGCAGGCTCGTCCCTCGGGCCAAGCCCGTCGGCGCGGGAGAGCTGCGCGTCGTCTCGATGGGCTTCCTCGCCGAGGAGGACCAGGCGCTGCTGTGGCGCGGGCTCGTGCTCAACCGTGCGGTGCAGCAGTTCGTCGAGGATGCCGACTGGACAGGCGTCGACTACATGCTGGTGGACCTCCCGCCAGGGACGAGCGACGTGCCGATGGGGCTCGCGCGCACACTCCCCCAGACCGGCCTCGTCCTCGTCACGACGCCCCCGCTCGCCGCTCAGCTCGTCGCGGCGCGCGCCGGCGACTTCGCGCGGCGCGCCAACCTCCGCGTCGTCGGGGTCATCGAGAACATGGGCGCGTTCGTCTGTGAGCACGGGACGAGCTACGAGCTCTTCGGCAGCGGCGGCGGCGCACGGCTCGCCGCGCAGCTCGACGTCGAGCTGCTCGCGACGGTGCCGTTCGACCCCGCGCTCGGCGCGGAGGCTGACGAGGGGCTCAGCGTCGTCGGCACGGAGCGGCCGGCCGGCCGGGTCTTCGAGGACCTCGCCCGCCGGGTGGTCGACGACCTCGCGCCGCCTCCGGGGGCACAGGGGTGCACCGCGAGGCTGCTCGACGCGGTCGAGCGCGCCGCGCCCGCGTGACTAGCTGGCGCTGAAGACCGCGTCGGGGTCGTAGCGGTCCGACGCGCTGGTCCTCGCGAGCCCCTCGTCCACGAGGGCGAGCAGGTGCGCCCAGCAGGTGGCGGTGGCGATCTCGTCGCGCTCGGGCCCGACGTCGGGGTACGCGTACGTCCGGAGCGCCGCTGCGGTCGCGGGCCCGTGGTCCACGAGCGCGGCCAGCACGAGCGCGCCGCGCTCGCGGCGGTGCGCGAGGACCTCGGTGGCGACGAGCGCCGGCGTGGCGAGCACTCGCCCGTGCCCGGGCGCCAGCCTGCGCAGCCGGTGGTCGTCGCGCACCCGGGCGACGGCTCGCAGGTACGCGGAGAGGTCGCCGTCCGGCGGACGGATGACGACGGTCGACCCCTCCATCAGGTGATCGCCCGTGAACAGCCACCCGGTCGAGGGCATGTACAGGCACAGGTGGTCGGACGCGTGCCCCGGGGTGTGCCACGCGACCAGGGCCTCTGACCCTGCGTGCAGCTGCGCCCCCTCCTCGGCCTTGAGGTCCACCGCGAGCAGCGCGTGGCCGTGCCCGACGACCGGAGCGTCCACCTTGTCGGCGAGCCAGCGAGCCGCGGGTGCGTGGTCGCGGTGGTGGTGCGTCACCGCCACCCCTGCCACCCGCCGGTCCCCGACGACGGCCAGCACGCCGTCGAGGTGCGAGGGGAGCGGCGGACCGGGGTCCACGATCAGCACCACGTCGTCCCCGATGACGTAGGTGTTGGTGCCCGGTCCCGTCATCATCGACGGGTTGGGCGCGGTGAGCCGGGTCACGAAGCGGTGGACGCCCGCCGGGGTCCCCGGGACGCAGGGCGGGCCGATCGCGTGGTCCGGAAGCGGCGCGGGGGTGCTCACGGCCCGCCGGCGTCGCTCGACGCGCGGTCGATGGCGCGGTTGCCGACCGAGCGGGCGGGGACGGTCGGCAGCGCCGGGTCGTCGTACCCGTCGTCGCCGGGGAGCAGGATCCGCACGCCATCGCCGTCCGGGACGATGCGCGGCTCGATCGTCGGCACCGCGGTCGCACGGCGCGCGGCCCCGAGCAGCGCGCCGCACGAGCCGAGCGGCTCGATCGCCTCGAGGTTCTTGATCGTGGGGAGGATCAGCTGCATCTCACCGCGCCGGTGTCGCGCGAGGGCCTCGGTCGGCGTCACCCAGACGTTGGCGACCAGCTCCTTCTCGTCGTGGGCCGGCTCCTGGCCAGCAGGGGCCCCAGCGACGAAGAACCTGGTGTCGTACCGACGCGGGGGGCCGACCGGCGTGATCCAGTGCGCGAAGTACTCGAGCTGGGCGAGGTCGAGGACGAGCCCCTCGGAACCGAGCACCTCGAGGAGGTCCACCGTCCCGTCGTTCAGCCCGCGGCGGCGCTCCGCCAGCCGGTCGGCGAGGGCGCCGTCGGCGCCGTCGATCGGTGTGTCATCGTCGCGCCTCGCGAGCAGGAGGCCGGCCTCCTCGAAGAGCTCGCGCGCGCACGCGACCCAGTAGGCGAGCCCGCCGGTCTCGAGCCCGAGCCGCCTCGACGCCTCGGCGTCGTCCAGCCCGGCGCACCGCGCCGCGACCTCCGGCGAGGCGTCGGCCTCGTCCACCGCGCCGCCGGGGAAGACGTAGGCACCGCCGACGAAGTCGCTGTTCAGGTTCCGCAGGAGCATGAGCACCTCGAACGACGCGTCGGGTCGGTCCCGCGCGACGATCACCGTGGCCGCCGGCCGCGGCGAGCCGACGGTGGAGTCCATAGAGAAAACTTAACCATGCCCCCGGGAATCCTTGACCGCGCTGGCTACCATGCTCGCCGGACAGAGCCGGCCGGAGGGACGCGAGTGAGAGCAGAGCTGGTGAGCCGGCCGTGGTGAAGCGGAAGAAGCGCCGGACGAACCGGCCGCTGATCGCGTGGATCTCGGTGGGCATCGTGGTCGCGGTCGCCGCGACGCTCGTGCTCGTGAAGACCCTCGACGCCTCCTCGAGCCAGCGCACCGAGTTCGGCCAGACCTCCCCGCCGGTCTTCCGCGACGTCACCCAGATCCCTGCCTCGGTCTTCAACGCCGTCGGCATCAGCTCGCCCTCGATCCCGGTGGTGCCGGTCCAGGTGCTCACCCACCAGAAGCCGCTCACGATCGACGGGAGGCCGGGCGCCTTCTACTACGGCGCCGAGTTCTGCCCGTACTGCGCGGTCACGCGGTGGGGGATGATCGCGGCGCTCGCGCGGTTCGGGACGTTCGACTTCCTGAACAACATGCGCTCGTCCGCCACCGACACCGCCGGGCCGAACATCCCGACGTTCACCTTCTACGGCGTGCCGTACCACTCGAGCTACTTCACCTTCAAGGGCTACGAGGTCGAGGACCGCAACGGCAAGGCCCTCATGAAGATCCCTGCCGACCTCAACGCCTTGGTCCTCAAGTACAACCCCTCCACCACGTTCCCGTTCATGGACATGAACAACAAGGTGTTCATCACGCAGTCGGCGTTCAACCCGCTCACGCTCCAGGGGTACACGACCTGGTCGCAGATCGCGTCGCACCTCGACGACCCGTCCAACCCGGTGACCCAGGCGATCGTCACCACGGCCAACTACGTGTCGGCAGGGCTGTGCGCGACGTCGAGCCACCCACCGGCGGCCGTCTGCAGCTCGCCCGGCGTCCAGGAAGCGGCCAGGGCCATCGGCCTCAAGCTCCCCTAGACCGGTGACCGCGACGTCGGTCCCGACCCCGCGGCACCCCGACGTCGCGCCGGCGCCGAGCTGGGTCACGTGGGCGACGCCGGCGCTCTCGCTCGTCGGGCTCGCGCTCGCGACGTACCTCACGATCACGCACTTCGACCCCCGGGTCCTCGCGTGCAGCGGGCACGGGCTCGTCAACTGCGGTGCCGTGACGACCTCGCCACAGTCAGCGTTCCTCGGGATCCCGGTGGCGTTCCTCGGCCTCGCCCAGTACGTCGCGATGGCCGCGCTCTGCTCGCCGTGGGCCTGGCGCTCCCGCCGCCGCGAGGTCCACGTGGCGCGGCTCGCCCTCGCGGTGGTCGGCATGGCCTTCGTGCTCTGGCTGCTCGCCGCCGAGCTGCTGCTCATCGGGGCGATCTGCCTCTACTGCACGGCGGTCCACGTGGTGACGTTCGCCCTCTTCGCCTGCACGGTGGCGACGGTGCCCGCCATGCTGGGGTGGTGGACCGAGCGCTGAGCGGCCGGCACGGCCGGCCCGCCGGGTGAGCGAGCCAGCCGTCGCGGCCGCCGAGACGGCGGCGTCCGGCCGGCACCCGGTCGCCCGGCTCCATGCCGCGGTCTGGTCCCGCGTCGCGGTCGGCGTCGCGGTGGCGGTCCTCGGCACGCTCCTGCTCGTGAAGGTGGTCGGCAGCTCCGCAGGTCCGAGGACGCACACCGCGCTCGCTCCGACACCGCCGACCGTGCTCGCCGAGGTGAGCGGGATCCCCGCCGCGGTCTACGACCGCGTCGGCGTCGAGTCGCCCACGGTGCCGATCGCCCCGCCCGCCGCGGTGGCCGCCGCCGACGTGCTGCGCGCCCGTGACGGCGGCGCCACGGTGCCGGTCGTGCTCTTCGTCGGCGCCGAGTACTGCTCGTTCTGCGCGGCGGAGCGCTGGCCGCTCGTCGCGGCGCTGGCGAGGTTCGGCACGTTCACGAGGCTCTACGACGTGCAGTCATCCTCGATCGACTTCGCGCCCAACACCCCGACGTTCAGCTTCGTCGGGGTCCGGTACCACAGCCCGTACCTCGTCTTCCGCGCGTACGAGACCGCGTCGGACGTCCTCGGCCCCCACGGGTACGCCCCGCTGATGCGGCTGCCCGCCCGGGTCGCCGCGGCGGCGCGCGCCATCGACCCGCGCGGGGTCCTCCCGGTCGTCGACGTCGCGGGCACCTTCGACGCCCCGCAGGCCGCGGTGAGCCCGATCACCTTCGCCGGGACGACGCGCGAGCAGATCGCCGGTGGGCTGACCGACCCGACGAGCCCCGTCACCCAGTCGATCGTCGCCTCCGCGAACTACCTGACCGCGGCCATCTGCGAGGCCGACGGGCAGCGGCCCGGCGCGGTGTGCCGCTCGCGGGGGGTCCTCGCCGCCGACGAGGCGTTGGGGCCCGCGCGCACGGTGCGGGCGCGCTGAACCCAGGTCAGCTCGCCTGGCGCTCCGTGAGGTCGCGGCGCTCGAGCTCGGTCGTCCCGCCCCAGATCCCGTGCACCTCGCGGATCCGCAGCGCGTACCGGAGGCAGTCGGCGCAGACCGCGCAGGCGGCGCAGATCGCCTTGGCGTCGCGCTCGCGGGCGGACCGCTCCTCCTTGCGCTCAGGGGCGGTCGGCGGGAAGAACAGGTCCGCGTTCGGCCCCTTGCAGGCAGCGTGGCGCTGCCACTCCTCCGTCACGACCGCCATCGCCCCCACCCCCATCGCCCGCACGAGGCGGGCACTCCTCCCAGGACACACGGTACAGAGGGGTCCCGAGCACCGACAAGGCCTCTGACCAGGAGTTCTGCGGGGCGTCGCCGGGTCGTCGCGTACCCTCCGCGCGTGGACCCCGTGGCGTTCTTCGGACGCTCGCGCGTCCTCTTCGTCGCGGGCAAGGGGGGCGTCGGCAAGTCCACGATGACCGCGGTGGTGGCCCTTGCCGCGGCGCGGTGCGGCATGCGGGTGCTCGCCGTCGAGCTCGAGGGCCGCGGCGAGCTCCCCCGGGCGCTCGGCATCGACGCACCGCTCGACTGGGAGGAGCAGCCAGCTCGCGCCCCCACCGCCCCCGGGTCGGTCCTCGCCCGGCGGATCCGACCCGACGACGCGCTGGTGGAGTGGCTGCGCGGCCACGCGCTCGGCGCGATCGTCCGGCGGCTCCGGCGGTCGGGCGCGCTCGAGGTCGTCTCCTTCGCGATCCCGGGGATCCGGGAGGTCCTCGTGCTCGGGAAGCTGAAGGCCGTCGAGCGCGACGGGGGCTTCGACCTGATCGTGGTGGACGCCCCCGCCACGGGGCACGCGATCACCCTGCTCACCTCCCCCGCGGGCCTCGTGCACGCGGCGCGCAGCGGCCCGGTGCGCCACCAGGCCGAGGAGGTCGACGCGCTCCTCCGGGACCCCTCGAGGTGCCGGGTCCTGCTCGTCACCCTGCCGAGGGAGCTCGCGGTGGACGAGACGATCGAGGCCGCCTACGAGGTCGAGGACCGCGCGGGGGTCACCCTGGCCGACGTCGTCGTGAACCAGTACCGGCCACCGCAGCCGGGCCTCGCCGCCGCTATCCCCGTCGCGGACGCCGCTCGCCTCGGCGAGGAGGTCGCCGCCGCGGTGGAGGCAGCGCGGCGGTTCGAGTGGTCACGCGAGCAGGCGGCCGCGGCGGAGGTCGCCCGGCTCGACGCGGCGCTCCCGCTGCGCCAGCTGGCGCTCCCCCAGCTGGACGCCACCCGGCTCGGCCCGGCCGAGGCGGGCGAGCTCGCCGAGGCGCTGCTCGCCGAGATCGCCGGCGTCGGGGAGACGTCGTGACCGGGGTGCTCGAGGCGCTCGCGACGAGGCCGGTGGTCGTCGTCTGCGGCGCGGGCGGCGTCGGCAAGACCACGGTGGCCGCGGCGATCGGCGTGGGCCTCGCCGCGCGCGGGGCGCGCGTGTGCGTGGTCACCGTCGACCCCGCGCGACGGCTCGCCGGCGCGCTCGGGATCGACACGCCGAGCGACGTGCCCGTCGAGGTCACGGGACCCTGGTCGGGCCGGCTCGAGGCGGTCCAGCTGCACGCCGGGTCGACGTTCGACTCGCTCATCCGCCGGCACGCGACGAGCGACGCGCAGGCCGAGGCGATCCGGCGCAACCCCCTCTACCGCTCGCTCGCGACCGCGCTCGGCGGCACCCAGGAGTACATGGCGATGGAGCGCCTCTACGAGCTCCACCACGCCGAGCAGTACGACGTCGTCGTCGTCGACACCCCGCCGACCCGTAGCGCTCTCGAGCTGCTGGACGCGCCCGCCCGCCTGCTGCGCTTCCTCCAGCACAAGGTCGTCCGCGCGATCCTCGCGCCGACGAGGTTCTCCCTGCGCGCGGCGTCCGCCGCGACCTCCGCGTTCCTGCGCGGCATCGCCGCGGTGGTCGGCGGCGACCTCGTGGACGACGCGGTGGCGTTCTTCCAGGCGTTCGCCGGCATGCAGGAGGGGTTCGCCCAGCGCGCGGCCGACGTCCAGCGGCTCCTCGAGGCGCCCGAGACCGCCTACGTGCTCGTCACCACCCCCGCGGAGGACGCGACCGAGGAGGCCGCGTGGTTCACGCAGCACCTCGCCGATCGCGGCATCGAGCCGGCCGCGGCCGTGGTGAACCGGTGTCACCCGTCGTTCATCGACGACGGTCGCGTGCTCCCCGCGCTCGCCGGCGTGGTCGGCGCGCAGCTGCGCACGCTCGAGACCCTGGAGCGCGCGGCCCAGCGCGACCGCGAGGTCGTCGAGGCGGTCACCGTCCTCTTCTCGGGCGCCGCGGTCTCGTCGGTCGCGCTCGCCCCGGCGCCGACCCGGGACGTGCACGGCCTCGGCGAGGTCGCGGCCCAGCTCGCCGACGCGAACGGCTGAGGGCGAGAAGGGGCCGTCCGGTACGCTCCGGCGGTGGCCCTCGTGCTCGTGGCGAGCGACCTGCCGTCGCTGCGTCGCGCGGTGCGCGCGGCGCTCGAGGGACCCGAGCTCGAGGTCATCGAGGCGGCTGAGGGCCGCGAGGCGGTGCGCCTCGCGGTCGACGAGGAGGTCGACCTCGCGATCCTCGACATGCAGATCTCGTCGATGGGCGCCGTCGCGATCTGCGCCGAGCTCCGCAACGAGGAGACGGCCGGCGTGGCGCTGCACGTGCCCGTGCTGATGCTGGTCGACCGCCGCCCTGATGTGTTCCTCGCGCGCCGCACCTCGACCGAGGGCTTCTGCGTGAAGCCGCTCGAGCCCGCCAAGCTCAGGCGGGCGGTCCGCACGCTGCTCGCCGGCGGGACCTTCGAGGACGACGCCTGGCGTCCCGCCACCGAGGCGGTCGGCGCCCGCCGCGATGGCTGACGAGCCCGACCAACCCCGCCCGCGCCGGCGCCGTCGACGCGCCCCGGCCGACGATCCCGCGGCCGAGCAGGAGCGGCTCATCGTCGCGCGGCTCGGCGACCTGCGCGAGACCGAGCTCACCGAGGTGATGACACCGAGGGTCGACGTCGTCTTCCTCTCGATGCCGGTCACCCCGGAGGCCGTCGCCGAGGCGATCCGCGACAGCGGGCACCGGGCGTTCCCCGTCGCGCTCAACGACGAGCTCGACCAGGTCGACGGCCTCCTCTTCGTGAACGACCTCTTCCGTAGCTCGAAGGGCGAGCGGACCCTCCCGACCTCGCTCCCCGACACGACGGAGATCTCGCGCAAGGTCCGCCGCCCGCCGCTCCTCCTTCCCGAGTCGATGGGCGTGCTCGAGGCGCTCGCCGAGATGCGGGCGAGGCGCCGAACGTTCGCGGTGGCGCTCGACGAGTACGGCGGGGTCGCGGGCGTGGTCACCCTCCGCGACCTCCTCGAGCCGCTCGTCGGCGACCTCTCCGACGAGTTCGACGTCGACGACGAGCCGGAGTTCGCCAGGATCGACGCGAACCGGTGGCTGATCGACGGGCAGGCGGCCATCGACGAGGTCGCCGAGCACCTCGGCGTGACCCTGCCCGAGGGGGACTACGTGACCATCAGCGGGTACGTCCTGGAGCGGCTCGACCGGATCCCCGAGCCCGGCGACGCCGTGCTCGTCGACGGGTGGGAGCTGCGCGTGCAGTCGATGGAGCGGCGCCGGATCACCGAGATCGTGGCGCGCCGGGCGGTCCAGGCGCCGACGGTCGCCGAGTAGCCATGCCGATCTCGTCGAGCGCGCGCCGCGGGGTGCGGCGCGCCCGGTTCGTCTAGGATCGCGGTCCCGCGGGCCGCGCCCGCGACGGGCTGTAGCGCAGTTTGGTTAGCGCGCTGCGTTCGGGACGCAGAGGTCCCCGGTTCAAATCCGGGCAGCCCGACCAGCGTGACCTCGCAAGCGCACCCCGCGCACCCATCGCCGCCGACCGCCGCGCCGCGAGCCGCCGCGCGCGCCTGGTAGCGCTTCGGGAGCTGCTGCGCGCCGACCTCGGCGCGACCGCCGCCCGTCGACTACCCCGACCGCATCTCGTCGGGCCATGCCCAGCGCGGCATCGACGCGGAGCGTGCCGGGACCCCTGCGCTCGGCGGCCACCTTGCGAGGGACGTGCTTCATCGGGAGCCGGTCCTCG
>Ga0318563_10000623_pt1 | contig 14679 bp, 13 predicted proteins | sample GRESIP066b5f19_FD_203689 | JGI IMG/M metagenome (GOLD analysis project Ga0318563, IMG submission 203689) | Tropical soil microbial communities from Luquillo Experimental Forest, Puerto Rico - GRE.SIPMG.066b5f19 | ecosystem: Environmental > Terrestrial > Soil > Tropical forest > Bulk soil... | reverse complement strand
GAGCGTCATGTCAGCGAATGGCCGCGGGATCTGGAACGTCCGGCCAAGGCCGCGGGCAAGGCGGCGGTGGGCGCCCTCCCCGTCAATCCGCCCGTCATGGAGGACAATCTCGCCGCCGGACGGCTTTGCGGTTCCGGCGACAAGATTGAAGAGCGTGGTCTTGCCGGCCCCGTTCGGTCCGATCAGCCCGACGATCTCGCCACGCCGAACCCTGAGCGACACTTGGTCGACGGCCTTGATGCCGCCGAAATGCCTCGAGACGGCGCGGACTTCTAGCAATTCAAGGGCTCACTTGCAGTGGACGTGAATTTGACGATGCTCGGGATCAGAAATGCCATGCCAGCGGGGCCATTCGCCAGATGAAAGATTCCGACACCTTCGAGCTCTACGACCTCCGGGTCGAGGTGACTGCCCCGCCCGGCAAGCCGATCTATTGCGGGGCCAAGGCCGGCGATCATTTCGAGCTCCGCGGCGAGATGCTCTACCTGCCGCCCGGGCAAGGCTTTTCCATCTATTCGCTGGCGGCGCTATTGCCGCTCCTCCCGGCGAAACAGCGGGAGACGCATCCGAACGACTGGATGTCGACCGACGCCGAGGTCGCCTGCCCCGATCCGAACTGCCCCACCCGCTTCCGCATCACGCGCACCGGCAAGCGGCGCTTCCGCCACGCTGAGACAACCGCCGTGCCGCTATCAGGCAAGACGCCGTGACGGTTGCGACGATCGATCTTCGCCCCGGCTACACGATCTCGCGCGTCATCTGCGGCGGCTGGCAGCTTGCCGGCGGGCATGGCCCCGTCGAACGCCCGGCGGCGGTGACCAATCTTGCCGCCTTTGCCGAAGCCGGAATCACGACGTTCGACTGCGCCGACATCTATACCGGCGTCGAGGAACTGATTGGCGAGATGCGCGAGGACTATGGCCGCCGGCACGGCAGCGCGGCGCTCGCCAGGATCAAGGTGCACACCAAGTGCGTGCCCAATCTCGCCACGCTCGGCGAGACCAGCCGCGCCTCGATCCGGACGATCGTTGACACGTCGCTGCGGCGCCTCCGCACCGAGCGGCTCGACCTCGTCCAGTTCCACTGGTGGGACTATGCGGTGCCGGGCTGTCTCGATGCCGCCGGCTGGCTCGCCGAGCTCAAGCACGAGGGCAAGATCGCCCATCTCGGCGCCACCAATTTCGATACGCCGCATGCGGCGGAACTCGTCGCCACCGGCTTCGAGCCGGTCGGATTGCAGGTTCAGTATTCGCTTCTCGACGTGAGGCCCGAGCATGGCCTCGCCGACCTTTGCCGCCGGCACGATATCCATCTCCTCGTCTATGGCACCGTCGCCGGCGGATTCCTCTCCGATCGCTGGCTCGGCGCCGCGGAGCCCGGACCTCCCTTCGCGAACCGCTCGCTCACCAAGTACAAGCTGATCATCGACGATTTCGGCGGGTGGGACCTGTTCCAGGCACTCCTCCGCGCGCTTCGCCGGATCGCCGACCGCCTCGGCTCGGATATTGCCTCGGTCGCGAGCCGGGCCATCCTCGACCGGCCGACGGTCGCAGCGGTAATCGTCGGCGCCCGCAACGGCGCGCATCTCGCCCGCAACGTGGCGCTGTCGTCATTGCCTCTGACACGCGCCGATTGGGCCGAGATCGATGCGGTCCTGGCCCAACGAAAGGGCCCCCCCGGCGACACATTCGCGCTCGAACGAGACCGCACCGGCAGGCATGGGGCGATCATGAAATACAACTTGAACGTGGTGTAGGGTTTGGGAGGGGCGGCGTCTCGCCGCCGAGCGGCGTTGCCGCGCTACACGCGGCTGGGCGGCGAGACGCCGCCCCTCCCACGCATCCCGTCAATAGTTTATCGTGACCGGTGCCGCCTCGGCGGCTCGATCTGTCAGAGGCTTAGGAGGGGAGCATGAGGAAGACGTTTCTTGCCGCGGCGGCAATCGCTGCACTGGCGGCGAGCGCGGGTGCCGCGGCTGCGGCAGATTGCGATGTGACTGTCGGCGTGGTCATGGAGCTGACCGGCCCGGCCGGGCCCTATGGCCAAGCCGGCGCCAAGTCGATCGAGATGGCCTTCCGCGACATCAACGATGCCGGCGGCTTCGGCAATGGCTGCAAGCTCGTCACCGACACGCGCGATTCGCAGAGCCAAGGCAATGTCGCGGTCGACGTCGCCACCCAGCTCGTCCAAGTCAAGAAGGTCCCGGCGATCATCGGCGGCATCATCTCGTCGGTATCGATCCCGATCCTCACCTCGGTGACCGCGGCCGCCGGCGTGGTGCAGGTCTCGCCGGCCTCGTCGTCGCCGACGCTGACCGCGCTCGGCCGGCAGGGCAAGACCAACGGCGTCTTCTTCCGCACGATCACATCCGACGCGCTGCAGGGAACGGCGGCGGCCAAATTCGCCCTCGATCAGGGCCTGAAGAAGCTATCGGTCATCCACGTCAACAACGACTTCGGCGCCAACATGGTGGCCGAGTTCTCCAAGGCCTACAAGGCGCTCGGCGGCACCATCGTTTCCGACACGCCCTACAACGAGAAGCAGTCGAGCTACCAGGCCGAGGTGACCGCGGCGATGGCGGGCAGCCCCGACGGCCTTTATCTCGTCAGCTACCCGATCGACGGCGCCACCATCGCGCGCACCTGGATCAGCCAGGGCGGACCGGCGAAGTTCCTGCTCAACGACGGCATGAACGACAAGGACTTCGTCGCCAACGTCGGACCAAAATATCTCAACGACGCCTATGGCACCTCGTCGGGGACCGAGGACACGCCGTCGACGAAGTACTTCAACGACAACTACAAGGCCTTCTCCGGCCTCGATCCGGGCAGCCCGGCGGCCGTGCAGGCCTATGATGCCGGCGCCATCGTCGGGCTCGCCGTGGCGATCGCCGGCAAAGGCGACGCGGCTGCGATCAAGGACGCGGTCCGCAAGGTCGTCGATGCCAACGGCACGGTGGTCCACGCCGGCAAGGACGAGTTCGCCAAGGCGCTGCAGCTGATCAAGGCCGGCAAGCCGATCAAGTATGAAGGCGTCATCGGCCCGATCACCTTCGACGAGTTTGGCGACATCACCGGCCCGTTCCGCCTCTGGCGCATCAAGGACGGCGAGGTGACGACGGTCGGCACGATGACCACGGCCGACGTCAACGCGATCAAGGCCAAGATCAAGTAGGGGCTTTTAGGTGTTGCCGGGTTCGAGTGGTTCGAGTGGTTCGAGTGGTTCGAGGCTCGCCGCTGACGCGGCGAGCACCTCACCATGAGGGGCGTGGGAGTTGGTTCCTGAGTGGGGCGTCCCGTGGGCTGGCAGGTTCGGGCGGACAGCGATTGAGCGAACTCAACCTCCCTCATGGTGAGGTGCGCAGCCGCGAAGCGGCGGAGCCTCGAACCACGCGCGACCACGCTGCCACTCCGGAGCGCGAACGTATCGAGCTCGCCCCCGGCCTGGTCGTCGGCCGCATCGTCACCGGCATGTGGCAGATCGCCGACATGGAGCGCGACGGCCGCAGGCTCGATATCGATCGCGCGGCGCGAGACATGGCGGCCTATGCCGAGGCCGGCTTCGATGCGTTCGACATGGCCGACCACTACGGTAGCGCCGAGGACATCGCCGGCCGCTTCAACCGGCTGGTCGATCAGGGCGCGGTCGCCGGGCGCAACGGTTCGCGGCCAGCGATCTTCACCAAGTGGTGCCCGACGCCGGGACCGGTGACGCCCGAGATCGTGCGCGCCGCGGTCGACCGCGCCCGCGCGCGGCTGGAGACGCCAACCATCGATCTCCTGCAGTTCCATTGGTGGACGTTCCAGCATCCCGCCTGGCTCGACGCCATGCATGAGCTGGCGAAGCTGCAGCGGGAAGGTCTGATCCGCCATCTCGGCGTCACCAATTTCGACACTGACCATCTCCGTGTCCTCATCAAGGATGGCATCGCGGTTGCCACCAACCAGGTCTGCTACTCGCTTCTCGACCGTCGCGCCGGCGAAGAAATGACGGCGTTTTGCCGTGCCGAAGGAATCAAGCTCCTTGCCTACGGCACGCTCGCGGGCGGCCTCCTCAGCGAGAAATGGCGCGGCCGCCCTGAGCCGGCGGCGAGCGCGATCGCCGACTGGAGCACGATGAAATACAAACGCTTCGTCGACGCGTTCGGCGGCTGGGAGGTTCTGCAAGGACTGCTCGCTGCGCTCGCGACGGTCGCCGCAAGGCATGGTGTGTCCCTGGCCAATGTGGCAACGCGCTGGGTGCTCGAGCAGCCGGTCGTCGGCGCGGTGATCATCGGCGCTCGCCTCGGCGAACGCGAGCACCGCGACGACAATCGCCGCCTCTTCGGCTTCTCCCTCGACGCTGCCGATCAGGGCCTGATCGACGCAGCGCTGGCTCCGGCAAGACGTATCCCCGGCGACTGCGGTGGCGAATATCGCCGCCCGCCCTACCTGACCGCCTCCGGCGATCTCAGCCATCACCTCCGCAGCTTCAACCCGGTCTATCGCGCCGAGCCGATGCCGCAGCGGCCGTCGCGGCTGCGCATCGATACCGGCAGCATGTGGGAGCCGATCTGCGGATACAGCCGCGCCGTTCGCATCGGCGATCGCATTCTGGTGAGCGGGACGACGGCAACCCATGGCAGCGGCCGCATGGTCTGCCCCGGCGATGCGCACGGCCAGACGGTCTATGTTCTCGACAAGCTCCAGGCGAGCATCGAATCGCTCGGCGGCAGGCTGGAAGACGTGATTCGCACGCGCATTTTCGTCCGCGACCAGCACCAATGCGAGGCGATCGCGCGCGTGCATGGCCGCTATTTCGGCGATGTCCGCCCGGCCAATACACTCGTCGAGGTCTCTGCCCTGATTGGCGGATACGAGGTCGAGATCGAGGCAGAAGCAGTCGTCGATCACGAGACGCAGGGCTAGCCGAATAGCGCCCGACAGGTTCGCGCCCATCTCCGCACGGGCCGCCCCGATGACGCCGCCGGTGCGGTATTGAGCGAGAAGGCGCGCACCCTCTTCCCTTCCACAAGGGGCGCGGGATAAAATCGGTGCGACGGGTACCGTGAATAGGATATCGCCATGGATCGAACCGTGGCCAGCCTCAACATCGAGCACTTTCGCAACCAGCTGGTTGAAGAAAAGGACGAAGCCAAACGGCGCGTTCTGAAGCAACTCCTTGCCGAGGAAGAGGCCAAGCTCGCCGCGATCGAGAGCCGGAGGAAGAAGGACCGGTCGAGCTAGAGCGCGCCCCGGCCCCCTCGATAGCGAGGTTTTCGGATGAGCTCCCAATCCATCGATTTCGATTTTCCCCTGACCGGCAAAACTGCGGTGATCACCGGCGCGGCCTCGGGCATCGGAGGAGCCGTTGCCCAGGCCTTCGCCAAAAAGGGCGTGCGAATTGCCATCATCGATCTGAACGAGGCCGCGGCCGAAGCCAAGGCCGCGTCGCTTCCGGCTGCCGACGCGTTTGCTTGCAACGTATCCGACCCGGCGCAGGTTGAGGCAACGGTCGCGGCCGTCATACGCGCCTTCGGGCGCATCGACATCCTGGTCAACAGCGCCGGTATCGTCGATCTTGCTCCCGCCGAGGAGCTGTCGGTTGCCGCCTGGCAGAGGACGATTGACGTCAACCTGACCGGCAGCTTTCTGATGACCCAGGCCGTTGGACGCAGGATGATCGCTGCGGGCGGCGGCAAAATCATCAACCTGGCGAGCCAGGCCGGCTCGGTCGCCATCGAAGGGCACGTCGCCTATTGTGCGTCTAAGTTTGCCATTATCGGGATGTCAAAAACCTTTGCTCTCGAATGGGGCAAGCACGGCATCACGGTGAACACCCTGTCGCCGACCGTCGTCCTGACCGAATTGGGCAAGAAGGCCTGGGCGGGCCCCAAGGGCGAGGCGATGAAGGGCCTGATCCCCTCCGGTCGGTTCGCCGAGCCCGAGGAGATTGCCGCCGCGGCCGTCTTTCTGGCCTCCAGCGGCGCCGACATGATCAACGGCGCCGATCTGCTGATCGATGGCGGCTACACGATCAAGTAGGCCGGCGCTTGAGGAACAAGCCCCATAGCGGGCTCCCGGGATCGCTCGGCACGCCGCGATTTCCCGACGAACACTACTCCTCGATCCCGACCTTCTGCAGCGCTGCGGTCAGCTGTTTAGCCCACGTCGTGTTGTATTGCCGGAGCGGTGCCATGGCGTCGCCAGGAGGTCTCTTCAGCTGCTGCATCTGCTCACTAAACTGCCGGGCTTCGTCCATACGGCCGGTCTCAACGCAACATGCGACTATGGTTGCCAGCGTCGGCTGCCAATCGGGCCGGATCTTCAGGCCGCGCAGCGCCGCCACGTGCGCCTCCTTACTGTTGCCGGTCAAAAGATGAGCGATTGCGAGGAGGTTGAGCCAGACGAAATTCTGCGGGTCGAAAGGGCTCAGGTGCAGGCCCCGTTCGAGCGCAGCGACTGCGTCAAGCGGAAGTCCCTCATAGAGACGGGCCATGCCCAGGACGAGGTGACCAAGCGCGAAGCTAGGGCTGAGCTCGACTGCCGCCTCGGCCGCGCGAATGGCCTGGTCCAGTTGGCCGACATAAACGCTGACGATCGCGAGTGCATAGTGCGAATAGGGGTTACGGTCGTCCAGCCTTATTGCGGCAAACGCCGCATCGAGTCCTTCTTGTCCATCGGCTACCCGATCTTCGGACCAGCCATAGGCGATGAGTCCGGCATTCACCCGTGCTCGCCAGAACTGCGCCTCGGGCAGCTGTGGGTCGAGCCGACAAGCCTCGCGGAAAAAATCGCGTGCCAGGTGGTGGGTCGCCGCGGTGAATTGGTGAAAACGCCACGTACCCTGGCGCACCAGGTCCCACGCCGTCATGTTGCCCGTGTGCATTCCAGCCGCGAGGTTCGCTTCGGTCTTTAGCAACTCCGGCTCTACGGCGCCGGCGACCCGTTCGGCGATTTCGTCCTGGACAGCAAACACATCAGTCATTTCCACGTCATATCGTTCGCCCCAGACATGCGTCCCGGCGGTTGCGTCAATCAGCTGCGCCGAAATGCGCATGCGCGCGACGCCTTTGCGAACGCTTCCTTGCAGGAGGTAGCGGACCCCGAGTTCCGAAGCGACCTGTTGCGCGTCGACCGATTTGCCCTTGTAGATGAAGGTCGAATTCCGCGCGATGACGAAGAACCAGCGAAACCGCGCGAGTGCGGTGATAGTGTCCTCAGTTATCCCGTCGGCCAGATACTCCTGCTCACTATCGCCACTGACATTGTCGAAAGGCAGAACGGCAAGGCTCGGTCGCCCTGATCTTCCCGAGACCGGCAGGCGCTGCATCGACCCCGGATCTTCGCTCGTATCAACGAATCGATAGCCGAGGCGGGGAACCGTCGCGATCCAGCTAACGCCACCCGGGGAAGGCCCGAGGAGCTTCCTCAGCGCAGCCACCTGGACGGAAAGATTGCTCTCTTCGACTGCAAGCCCAGGCCAAGCGGCGTCCATCAACATGGACTTGCTCACCGGCTGACCGTCAGCCGTGAGGAGTTCGCGAAGGAGGACGATCCCCCTGGCGCTGACCGCGATCGAAACACCATCGCGCGCCAGCGTCCCATGCTCAGCGTCGAGCACGAATGGCCCGAATGCGAAGCGCTGTCCCGACATTGCGCAAGCTTATTCGGTTTCCGCACATTTCGGAACTTTTCGGCGTCCGATTCAAGAATTCAGCGGCCTTGTGCGCCATGCTCCCTCACGGATTTAGCGGCAGTGAATTGGAGGTCGTCCATGACAGGAATCGGCATCGGCATGGAAGTCGCGGGCTCAGACCAAAGGTCCGTTCGACCAGCGAGGACAGGCCGCCTGACGCTTATCGCAGCCCTTCGCCGCTGGTGGGAAATCCGCAGAGCAATGACCGTTCTCGCAGGAGCGGACGTTGCAATGCTCAGGGACCTCGCAATCAATCGCAGCGGCATCGAAAATGCCGTCCGCCACGGACGAGGCTGAATTGACTTGAAGAAACAGCCGAACGCTTCTTGATCGTCCGTTGTCGGACACGCCCGCGGCCGCCGCATCGCAGCGACCGCTAAGCGAGCTTCGGCTGTGCCCCATGAGGCGCACCATGTTGAGCCTTACGCGGCGCAATCCCTCGATTTCATTTGATCTTTTTAGTTGAAAAGCGCAAACCGCTACTTGCGCCTGCGGGCGGGGCACGCTCCCTGGGGGGCCGGGCGTGTTCCAGCCATCCACGTCTTCTTGCTTTGCCCGGTGTTTTCCGACAGATCGTGCGCATGGGTGCGCTCTTGTCGACGGGTATCGAACTCTAGGGATCACCGAGGCTTCGTCCGAGCGGGTGCTCGCCGCGTCGCGGGGAGACGGCCCGACAGCGCCGGCGCGGCCTGTTCCTCGATGTAGCGCCACAGGCGGTTGGCGACCGGACCATGCGGCGCCTCGCGTAGCCGCGCCGCGACGATATCGCCGGCGATGCCCTTGAGATGCTTGCCGGTGAGGTCGATGAGGCGCCCGGCGCGCAGGTCCTCCTCGACGAGGAATTTCGGCATGTGCCCCCAGCCCATGCCTTGCAGGATCAGCTCGCGCTTCATCAGCTGGTCGCTCGCCGTCCAGGTGCGTGCCCCTTCGACCAGGAAGTAGTCGCGCGGCGGCGAGTGGCGGGCGGTATCGCGGATCACGCATTGGACGTAGTCGCGCATCTCCTCCGGCGTGAGCGAGCGTGAGACCGGCAGCTTGAGAAAGCCCGGCGCCACCACCGGCATGACCCGCACTTGGAAGAGCTCGAGAAACTCGAGGCGCTGGTCGGTCTTGTCGATGTGATGCAGGATAAGGTCGGCATCGCCATCGAAGAGCCGCTCCCACGGTCCCGAGAGCGCCTCGAAATACAGGTTGAGGCGCGTACCCGGGCAATCGTCGAAGAAGCGACGGAGCAAAGCCAGCGTCTGCGGCAGCGGGCAGAGATCGCCGACAACCACCCTGAGCTCCGGCTCCTCGCCCATGGCGAGCTGCGCCGCATGGTGCTTGAGCTGCGCGAGCTCGTGCAGGAACACGCGCGTCCGCTCGTGAAACGAGCGGCCCGCCTCGGTCAGGCTGACGCGATAGAAGCTGCGGTCGAGGAGCTTGAGGCCGAGCTGGATTTCGAGGTTCTTCACCGCCGCTGAAACCGACGGCTGAGCCCGCCGGATCTTTTCCGCCGCCGCCTGGAAGGTGCCTTGGTTGACGACCGCGTCGAAGCACTCCAGCTGGTGAATGGTCGGATCCATTATAGGGACACTCTATTGAGTTGATCGTAACTTCATTCTTTCTATCAATTTAAGCAGAGCCTATCCAGCGGCGTGTCAACTGAACCAAGGAGCACCAGAGAATGCGCGCGATTGTCATCAAACGGTACGGTGGGCCGGAGGTCCTCGCCATCGAGGAGCGTCCCGATCCGGAGCCGGCAGCGGGCCATGTCCTCGTTGAAGTGAAGGCCTTCGGCCTCAATCACGCCGAGGTCTATTTCCGCAAGGGCGTATGGGGCGACGTGGCCGAGATCAGCGGCATCGAGTGTGTCGGCGTCGTCAAGGCCGATCCCGACGGGCGCTGCAAGGCCGGGCAAAAGGTCATGGCGCTGGTCGGCGGCATGGGACGCAGCATCAACGGCAGCTATGCCGAGCTCGTCAGCGTACCGGCGAGCAACCTCGTTGCGGTCGAGACCGACCTTCCCTGGGATGAGCTCGCCGCGATCCCGGAGTCCTACGCCACCGCATGGACGAGCTTGATCGGCATCATGGCGTTAGCCAAGGACCAAACCGTTCTCGTTCGTGGCGCGACCTCGGCCCTCGGCCAGGCGGCCGTGAACATCGCGCGACACGCTGGTGCGCGGACGCTCGCGACCACTCGCACCGCCGCGCGCGGTCGATTGCTCGCATCGCTCGGAGCGAGCGAGGTACTCGTCGAATCGGCGGAGCTCGCCGCGAGCCTGCGCCAGCGATATCCGAACGGCGTCGACGCGGTGCTCGACATCGTCGGTAACACGACCGTGCTCGACTCGCTTGCCATGCTTCGCCGCGGTGGGCATGTCTGTCTCGTCGGTTTTCTGGGCGGCGGCGGACCGCTCGCGCTCGAGCCCGTGTTCCAGATGCCGAGCGGCGTGCAGCTGAGCGTCTTTGCCAGCGCGCTCGTGACCGGGTCGCCTACCTTCCCGCTCCAGGAGATTCCGTTCCAGGCGATCGTCGATCGGGTAGCCAACGGCGCGTACAAGGCAAAGCCGGCGAGGGTGCTCGGCTTCGACGAGATTCAGGATGCTCACCGGCTGATGGAATCGAACGAGGCCGGCGGCAAGATCGTGGTGCGGCTGTAACACTTGTTCTGCCGAGGGTGTTTTGCTTGCAACCGCTGGCGTATCACCGCGTTCGTCCTCGGCTACTCGGAGGTGAGCGCGTTTTCGCGCGCTTGCCGCTCCTGGATGGGACATGCGCCGGGCGCTGCGCGCACTTGACCAGAAATTGGCAGAGGCGACACTACGCGATGCTTCCTCGAGATCGAGCGCTGACATGAAGCTTAGAGGTGAAGTCGCCGTCGTGACCGGAGCCGGCCGCGGGATTGGCCGGGCAATCGCCGCCGCGCAGGCCGCGGCAGGGGCGAAGGTCGCGCTTCTCGCGCGCACGGCCACCGAGATCGAAGCCGGAGCCGCGGCCATCGCCGCGGCGGGCGGGACCGCACACGCCTTCGCCGTCGACATCGTCGACCTCGACGCGGTTACGCGCACCTTTGCCGCGATCGAGGCGGAGCTCGGTCCGGTCAGCCTGCTCACCAACAATGCCGGCGCCTTTGCCGCGATCGGGCCGATCTGGCAGGTCGAGCCGGAAGCCTGGTGGGGCGACGTCGAGACCAACGTCCGCGGGACGTTCAACTGCTGCCGGGCGGCTATTCCGGCAATGCTGGGTCGGCGGCATGGCCGCATTATCAACATGACGGGCGGCGGCACGGCGACGTCCTTCCCGCATGGCTCGGGTTATGCGACCAGCAAGGCTGGCCTTCTCCGCTTCAGCGAAAGCGTCGCCGACACGCTCGCTGGCAGCGGCGTGCTGGTCTTCGCAATGGATCCCGGACTGGTGCGGACTTCGATGACCGAGTACCAGCTGTCGAGCGATGCCGGCCGCACCTATTTGCCCAACATCCCGCGTCTCTTCGAAACCGGCATCAACGTACCGCCGACGCTTGCGGCGCGGCTCAGCGTCGAGATCGGCTCGGGCCGGTTCGACAAGCTCGCCGGCCGCATGCTGATGGCCGCCCGCGGCGACCTCGACCTTAGCGACGCCGATGTGGACGCGATCGTGGCGGGGGACCTCCGCAGCTTGCGGGTCAATGGGATGCCGGCGGAGAAGCCACACGCGAAATAGCGGGATGGCCGTGGGCGTGGCTCTCGGTTACGCAATCGTCCAGGAGTTTGCTGCGTAGACAGTGCGTGGTTCGAGGCTCGCCGCCCATTTGTCGGGGTATCCAGGGCATGGTGGTGCGCGGCTCGCACCTCGCCATGAGGGGGCAGGGTCTGTGAATCGGGGGCGGCTGGCTCGCCGATCTGCTTCATTGACGTTGAAGCAAACTCTCCGCCCTCATGGTGAGGCGCTCGCCGCGTCAGCGGCGAGCCTCGAACCACCTGTGACCTCGGTCACGCCGGTTTTGTGATCGTCTTCACTGCCGCAAATCGCGGCCGCGACTACCTTCCCGCCATCGAACACGACACACGGTCCTGCAGAGCCAAGCGCCGCAAGACCACGGAAGCGGGGAACCACCATGAAGACGATCGCCGCCATCCTGACCGCCGCCGCCCTCTTCTTCGGCGCCGCGAACGAGAGCCAGGCGACCTTCTCCTTGCTCAACCTGTTTGGACCGCGCATCCAGGTGATCGCCACCGTGTCGGTCAAGCAGCAGCAGATGTTCCTCGAGGTCAACGAGGACGGCCACACCAAGACCGCGCTGATCTGGAAGGTCTCGACCGGCAAGCCCGGCCTCGACACACCGCAGGGTTCGTACCGCCCGACCTGGCTCGACGCCAACCACAAGTCGGATGAGTACGAGGATGCGCCGATGCCTTATGCGGTGTTCTTCTCCGGCGGCTACGCCGTGCATGCCACCGAGTTCACCAAGCGCCTCGGTACCCCGGCTTCGCATGGCTGCGTCCGCCTGTCCCTCGAGAACGCCCAGACCTTCTTCAACCTCGTCAAGACCTACGGCGCCACCAACACCAAGATCGTGATCACCGAGTAGCCTCGGTTATCTGCGAAGCCCTCCTGCCCCGTCTTCCAAAAGCCTACTTCCCCACCCCCAAAATCGCCGTTCCGCCGCAAGCGGTAACGGCGATTTTGTGTTTGGCGCCGCGGTCCACCGGGAATGCGGGACGGCGATGCTCCCACTCGCCTTGACCAGCCGCGGCGAAAGTCGTGTTACTCTCCGAGCCAAGAGGCCGTCGGGAATCGACGCTTCATCGACCGGTTCCGGGGAAATCAGGCATGGCCACACCCGATCCGCCCCAAACGCCCGTTCCCCAGCGAATCGCCTTCGAGTACAACGCCGCCCAGATCGGCGCCATCGCCCATCTCTACCGCGGCGAAGTGTATCGGAGCACCGTCTGGCGCACCCGCCTCGACAGCTCGACCAACTGGGCAGTGGTCACCACCGGTATTGCGCTCTCGGCAACCTATAGCAACGCGCAGGCCTCGCCGCTGCCGATGGTGTTGGTCGGCCTGCTCGTCAGCGTGTTCCTCCTCTTCGAGGCGCGCCGCTATCGCTACTTCAATGTCTGGCGGGCGCGCGCGCGGCTGCTCGAGACCGATTTCTTCGCGCCGCTGATTGCCGGCGAAGGCATTCGCACGGACAACGGCTGGACCGATCTTCTCGCCAAGGATTATCGCGAGCCGCGCTACCACATCAGCCTCGTTCGCGCGATCGGACGCCGGCTTCGCCGCACCTATGGCTGGATCTTCATCATTCAGGCGATCGCCTATTACGGCAAGCTCGCCATTCACCCGGTCCCGCTGACGAGCCTCGCAGAGCTCTGGGAGCGCGCTGCCATCGGCCCCGTTCCCGGGGCGCTGGTCATTGCGGCGGGCGTGATCTTTCACGGTGGCTGGGCGCTATTCGCGATCGTCACCTGGCGCATCGAGATCGCGGCGCGCCGCGAGCGGCGCAGCCTCATCTCGATGGGGTGACAGCGCTCGAACCATCGCGCCGGTCCATGCGAGCGCGCCCGGGTAAGCGGCAACAACCGCTCACGCGAATGTTACGCAGCAAGCGTTGACAGCCAATGTGGCCTGTGGCAGACGGTCGGCCCCCGTGAGGAACCGATGACTTCGATACGCTCATATCGCTCAACGCTAACCGCCGCCCGGCCGTCGAATCGGCCGAGCGATTGGCGGTTTGCGTTTGCGTGCGTGAAGTCCGGCCTCGGTATCGGGATGCCCGAGCAAGGGCATAAGGCCAAGACAGAGTAACCGGCGGCGGGTACCCGGCCCTCCGCCAGAAAGGCGAGAGGGAAAATGACCCGCAACAGCTTCACACCGACATCACAAACCGCGCCGCGCGAGGCTTCGCGCGCAGGTATTCGCTTCGCATGACGACGCTTTCCCGCGTCGTGTTCTTTGACATCGTGATTTCCAGATTTTGCCCGGCGGCGGCCCCAGGCGGGAGTGCTCCTCGATCGCGCTCTCTTGGGGGAGAGCGCCGCCGGCAAGTGGCTGGCCTCGTTCATCGGGCAGGACACCGCCCTCGTAACGCGGAGAGAGGCGTTCGACTCGCCTGGCCAGCACCAAGCTCCCGTAGCTTAAGCGGCAAAGCCCCTGCCTTGTAAGCGGGAAGATGCGCGTTCGAAGCGACGCCGGGAGCACCACTATCGCCGCGATCGTTCAACGGCAGGACGGCTCCTTGGTAAGGAGCAAATCGAGGTTCGATCCCTTGTCGTGGCACCATTTTCGCGCCGGTAGCCCAACCGGTAGGAGGCGCTTCCCTCAGAAGGAAGACAGTGCGGGTTCGAATCCCTCCCGGCGCACCACATGCCCGCTTAGCCCAACGGTAGAGGCCGCGCCTTCAAAATGCGCCAAGGTCCCGGTTCGAATCCGGGAGCGGGCACCACGACGCTCCCTTCGCCAAGCGGCCAAAGGCATCGGTTTTACAAGCCGACATTTCCGAGGTTCGAATCCTCGAGGGAGCACGCGCATCTAGCTCAGTGGCAGAGCATCCGTTTGACATGCGGAAGGCGCGAGGATCGTAACCTCGGATGCGCACCAGTTTCAGGCGACGACTCAGCCGGTGAAGAGGCTGCTCTGATAAGGCAGTATAGCGCGGGTTCGACTCCCCGGTCGCCTACCATGGACGCCAAGGGTTAAAGCCGATCGGTGAAGGCAGCGGCCTTTTAAGCCGTCCCCAGGTGGTTCGACTCCACTGGCGTTCGCCATAGACCGGTGACTGGAGAGGCTATCAGTCCCGACTCTTAATCGGGAATACGCGGGTTCGAATCCCGCCCGGTCTGCCATTTTCTGCATCCGTACCCCAATCGGTAGAGGGAGCACGTTGAGAGCGTGCAGAGTGGCCGTTCGAATCGGCCTGGGTGCACCATGACCTGTTACGCATCGGGTGAGGCGGCGCCGCTGTCTACGGCGTGAGACGGGTTCGAGTCCCGTACAGGTCGCCAGTTAACGGGGCATGGGGGGCCTGGTCGTC
>Ga0318563_10000618_pt1 | contig 14812 bp, 15 predicted proteins | sample GRESIP066b5f19_FD_203689 | JGI IMG/M metagenome (GOLD analysis project Ga0318563, IMG submission 203689) | Tropical soil microbial communities from Luquillo Experimental Forest, Puerto Rico - GRE.SIPMG.066b5f19 | ecosystem: Environmental > Terrestrial > Soil > Tropical forest > Bulk soil... | reverse complement strand
AGTCTTTGATTTTATGGCGCGCCCAAGGGGACTCGAACCCCTGTTTTCGCCGTGAAAGGGCGACGTCCTAGACCGCTAGACGATGGGCGCGTGCGGCTGAGGCTATAATGGCTGCATCCCGGGAGGGCAATCCCCTTCTCGGGCTTGAGCTGCCCGGCACGAGGAGCGAGCCCGCCAGCGGAAGGGGTCTCCTCCAAGATATCCCGTGGCAGAATTGCCACAGACTTCGGTCGATACCAGCTCCGGCTTCGGGGCGCCTGACCTGTAGTACTATAGAACTACAGATCGACGCGCGCTTTGAAGGGGCTGTCGCTCGCCTTCGGGCTCGACCGTGGCCAACGTCTCGCTTCCCTTGACGAATGCGAGCTCCGTCTTTCTCGGAAAGAACCGGCAGATGGGCAGGCGCTCATGGAGCTCGGCCTACCGCCAGGCTAGAGTTCGGCCCTCATGGTCATCGGCATGCGGGCGCACATTCATGTGAGCGCCGATCCCGCCTTTTGCCCAACGGCAACCCCAATGCTATCTCACCCGCCAGAGGGGTTCGCGGCTTTGTCCTGAGTGGCGTGCGAGGCATGAGAAAGACCAAGATCGTGGTCGTCGGCGCAGGCGCCGCGGGGTTGCTTGCCGCGCTCGACCTCGCGAGAGCGGGCAATGAGGTCACCATCCTCGAGGCGCGATGCCGCGCGGGCGGGCGCATCTACTCGCTCGACCCTGACGAGTTCGGCTATCCGGCCCAAGGCGGGGCCGAGTTCGTCCATGGACCCGCGCCGCTCACCCGTGAGATCGCGGAAGAGGCCGGCATGACCTTATCGCCGCGCCGGGGCGAAGTCTGGAATGTGCAAGGCGACGCCATCACGCAGGATGGCGGCATTGTTGGCTGGATGGCGGCGGTGAGCGAGAAGCTGATCGCGCTCGAGCGCGACATGACCATCGCCGAGTTCCTGACGACCTATTTCGGCGGGAAGGCGCATGCCGAGCTGCGCCGTGCCGTGGAGCGCATGGTCGAGGGCTATGACGCGGCCGATCCTCGCCTCGCCAGCACCTTCGGGCTTCGCGACGAATGGATGTTCGACGGCTTCGGTGAGACACTAAAGATCAAGGAAGGCTATGGCGCGCTCATCCGCTTCCTCGAGACGCAATGCCGCGAGAGCGGCGTCGGCATCAGGCTGAACCGGAAGGTGACCCGCATCGAGATCCGCGACGGTAAGGCCCGCCTCGATTGCGCCGATGGCGAAGCTCATGAGGCGCATAAGGTCGTCGTGACGGTCCCGCTGCCGCTCATCACCGAGATCGATTATCTGCCGGCACAGCCCGAGAAGATCGCGGCCGCGCGCAATATCGGCTTCGGTGGCGTCATCAAGTTCCTGCTGAAGTTCAAGACGCGCTGGTGGATCGGCGCGCAAGGGCAGGATCTGAGCCGCATGTTCATCCTGCGCACGCGCGAGCGCATTCCCGTCTGGTGGACCCAATATCCGCTCGAGAGCCCGGTGCTGACGGGGTGGTTGTCGGGCCCCAAGGCGCAAACCTATTTTGAGGCGCCGCCGCAGGACGTGCTCGCGATGGCGCTCGCCTCGCTCGCCAAATCCTTCGGCACGAGCGTCCAGGCCCTGAAGGACGAGCTCGTCGCGTCGAAGATCGTCGACTGGCCGGCGGATCCGAATGCGCGTGGCGCCTATAGCTATGCGACGCTCGCCACCAAGGCCGCGCGCCAGGAGCTGCGGCGGCCGGTCGATGGCATCCTGTTCTTCGCGGGCGAAGCTCTCTACACAGGGAAGGAGGCAGGCACGGTCGAGGCCGCCCTCGCAAGCGGCAGGGAGGTGGCGCGCGCAGTGGCGATCGCAGCGGACAACCAGGCCGCGTACTCTGGTGTGATGCGCACCGAAGGCTAGCTGGCGCCAATACGCTCGAATATGACTTCGGCCGTCATCAAATCCAAATGTCCGCCGCCGGCGTTCTTGAAGAACGTGATGTCCTTTGGCGAACGGCGACCATCGACAGTGCCGCAAGCGAGATCATAGAGGTCGCCGAGCACGTCCGTCTCGCGAATGGCGCCACTGGCGATCGGCCCCAAGATATCCCCTACCCCCGAGAAAGCGGATTCGCGGCGGTCGACAAAGATCAAGGCACGGCGCGCAGCCTCGTCATCGGCTTCACGTGTCTCGGGTGTGTAGCCTCCAACCAAATCGAGATGAACCCCAGGCTTAAGGTTGGCGCCCTTGACGAGCGGCTCATGCGATCGCGTGCATGTTGTGATCAGATCCGCCGCACGCGTCGCCCCGTCAAGATCGGACGTCGCCTCAGCGGCGATACCCTCGTCTTGCAACGCCGCAGCAGTCTCGATGGCTCGTTCGCCATTGCGATTCCAGATCAGCACACGTCGCAGTGAGGGCCTGACGGCGTGATGCGCCCGCACCAGCCATCGCGACAGTTCGCCGGCGCCGACGACGAGCATCGTCTCCGGATCCGACAGCGCCAGAAGCTTGGCACCGAGCGCCGAGTCGGCGGCGGTTCGCCAATACGTGAGTTCGGTGCCGTCGATCACCGCGAGCGGCCTTCCATTTCCACCGTCGAAGAGAACACACACCGCCTGCACGGCGGGCAACCTTCCATCCGCCAGATTTGCAGGAAAGCTCGTGACCAATTTGCTCGCCATGAATCGCCCACGATCAACGGCGTGACGTACCAAATATTGCTCCTGCTCGGTGCCGAGAAGACCATCCTGGACCTCCATTCTCGGCCGCCGGTGAGCGGCCTCCATGGCGTCCAGAAGTACCGGGAATGTCAGAACCCTTCGGATTTCCGCAGCATCGACCACACGCATCGTCGGATCCCTTCGCTACGCCGACGTGATCAGCCTCGGATCAAACGAACGGCCGCACGGCGTCATCTCTTGGCAATAGCTGCCCGTTCCAGTGACCGGGCATAGCGCGTCAGCGGAAAGCAAAGACAGAAATAGATCAAGGCGCCGAGGCCATAGACCGTGAAGGGCCTGAAGGTCGCATTGTTGATGGCGTTCGAGGCGCGCACCAACTCGTCGAAGCCGATGATCGAGGTGAGCGCCGTGCTCTTCACGAGTTGCACCAGGAAGCCCACGGTCGGTGCGCGCGTGATGTGGAAGGCCTGCGGCAGCACGACGAGCCGCATCTGGGCAACATAGTGCAGGCCGAGAGATGCCGCCCCCTCCCATTGGCCGCGCGGCACGGCCTCGACGCCGCCCCGCCAGATTTCGGCGAGAAAGGCGCTGGCGCAGAGCGTCAGACCGACGACGGCCGCCGACCAGGCTTCGATGCGAAAGCCGAGGAGCGGCAACCCGAAGAACACCAGGAAGAGCTGCATCAGGAGAGGTGTGCCCTGGAAGGCAGCGATGTAGAGTTCGGCCGGGCGTCTCAGCCAAGGTTGCTTGGCGACGCGCAACAGCAGCACGGCGAGGCCCGCCACGCTGCCGGTCGCGAAGGCGACGAGCGACAACAGGACCGTCCAGCGAGCCGCCAGGAGGAGGTTGCGGAGAATATCCCAGGAGGTGAATTCCATCAGCGTATTCCCGCGGGCAGCAGGCGTTTGTCACCGGCATCCATCAGCCAGCGCAGGGCTACGCTCATGACGAGATAGATCATCGTCACCACGAGATAGGTCTCGAAGGAGCGGAAGGTTTTTGCCTGGAGGAGATCCGCCTCATAGGTCAGCTCGCGTACCGATATCTGCGACACGACCGCCGATTCCAGCATGGTGATGACGATCTGGCTCGTCAGCGCCGGAAAGATGACTTTCAGGGCCTGCGGCAGCACGATCTTCATGAAGATCTGCCGAGGCCGAAGCCCAAGCGCGAGGCCCGCCTCGCGCTGGCCTCTCGCCACCGCATCGAGGCCGGCGCCGACAATCTCGATCCCATAGGCGGCAAGATTGATCGTCATCGCGAGGATGGCCGAGACGACCGGATCGAGGCGAAGGCCGAGACTCGGCAGGCCGAAATAGATGAAGAAGAGCTGCGCCAGAAAGGGTGTGTTGCGGATCAGCTCCACATAGGAGGTCACCGCAGCGCGCAGCATCGCGTTGCCGCTCCGGCGCCCGGCTGCGCCGAGGATGCTGATCAGCGTTCCGAGACTGGCGCTCACGACGACCAGCAGGATCGTCATGAGTGCGCCGTTGAGGATCAGCGAGGCGGCATCGGCGAGCCAGCTGAAATCGAGGCTGTATGCCACCGATCACAGGTCCTTGGGATCGAGCGGCTTGTGGAGCCATTTCTCCGAGATCTTGTTCAGGCTTCCGTTGCTGCGCATCTTGGCGACCGCATCATTCAGGATCTGCTTCAGGCGCGGCTCGTTCTTGTTGAGCGCGATGTGATCGGGCGACGTCAGAAGCTGGAACTTCTGCTCCGGCTGCAGGGTAGACTGACGTGCGAGCACATCGGCGCCGACGTCGTTGCCGACGACCATGAGCTGCGTCTGACCCGACAGGAAGGCCTGGATCACAGAGTTGTAATTGTCGAAGCGCTTGATGTCGGCGCCGGACGGCGCGGCCTCGGTGAGCGAAGTGTCCTCGAGCGTGCCGCGGTTGACCGCAACGCTCTTGCCGGCAAGATCGGCCTTGCCTTCGACCTTCAAGTCGTGCGGCCCGATCACGGCAATGTAGTAGGGCGCATAGGCATCGGTGAAGTCGATCACCTTCTCGCGCTCGGCACTCTGGCCGACGCTCAGGAGGAGGTCGACGCGATGCTCGGTCAGATAGGGAATGCGGTTCTGTCCCGTCACGGTGACGAGTTCGACCTTCGCCTTCAGCGCCTCCCCGAGAATCTGAGCGACGTCGATATCGTAGCCCTTCAGGCTCATATCGGTCGACACCGACGAGAAGGGCGGGAAATCGCCGAACACGCCGACCTTGAGCACCCCCGCCTTCGTGATATCGTCGAGAGCATCGGCGCGCGCGGCGGTTGTTCCAAAGCACAGGCCGGCGCCGAGCAACGCCACGGCAGCGATCGCGGCAGAGCGGAGAGTGGAAGCTTGCGTCATGGTTCGGGTCCCTGGGTTGAGGTCACGTTTCTTGGAGGCAGGTTACTTGGAAGTAGCTTACTTGAAGGCACGTCATTTCGGCGTCACGTCGGTAGAGGCTGAGGCATCAATGTCGCGTCGGCGCAGCTAGCCGACGCTCATCCGCACCGAGGGCCGGCAGCACCACGCAATCCTGAGGGCGAACACCGAAGGTCACTGAGCGGCCCGGCGCTACTCCGTCGCCCGCGCGGTTGGTCAGGAGGGCGAGGACGCGCCCACCGCCCCGAAGACCGATCAGGACTTGGCGCACCGCACCGAGCAGAGCGACGTCCAGCACCTCGCCCGCGACGCGGTTGGAGCCCGGCTTGGCGTCGGCCCCATCCGTCAGGAGATCGATGCTTTCGGGCCGCACGCATAATTCGGCCACTCCCGGCGCAACGTCTTCCGGCGAAGTGACAACGAGCCGCAAGCCGCACTGGCTGGTGAAGAGTGCCGTGCCGCCCCGTGTCTCGCCCAACACGCCCTGGAACCAGTTGGCACGTCCGAGGAAGTCCGCAACGAAACGCGAGCGCGGCCGGCCATAGACTTCTCCAGGGGCGCCGCTTTGAACAATCCGGCCGCGATTCATGACGAGCACCCGCTCGCCGAGGCTCATCGCCTCTTCCTGGTCATGCGTCACGACGATCGCGGTCGAGCCGACCGCTTCGAGCAGCTGCTTGAGCTCCGCCCTGAGATCCTGGCGGAGCTTGGCGTCGAGCGCCGAAAGCGGCTCATCGAGCAGGATCAGGCCAGGCCGTGTCGCGAGAGCCCGCGCCAGCGCGACCCGTTGCTGTTGGCCGCCGGAAAGCTGATGGGGGCGGCGTTGCCCGAACCCCTCGAGCTGAACGAGGCCAAGCATGTCCTCGACCCGCGCGGGAATGTCCGCGCGCGGATGGCCGCGGTGACGCAGCCCGTAGGCGACGTTCTCTGCCACGGTCATGTGCGGGAACAAGGCGTAATGCTGGAAGAGCAAGCCGACATTGCGTTCATAAGGCTTGAGCCGCGTCACATCCGAGCCGGCGATGTGGATCGAGCCGGCGTCCGGCGGCTCGAAGCCGGCGATCGAGCGCAGAATGGTGGTTTTGCCGCAGCCGCTCGGCCCGAGGAGCGCGACGATTTCCCCACTGGCGATCGAGAAGGATACGTCGTCGATCGCCTGCACTTCGCCGAAACGCTTGCTCACTCGATGGAATTCTACGGTGTTGGCCATACTCCCTCCTACGACCTGAAGAGGCCCTGGCCGAGGATGCGATCGAGTCCGACCAAGCGCTCCAGGATCAGGATCAGGACGGTGGTGATGCCGGTCAGCAGCACCGCGGCAGCAGCGATCGTGAGATCGAAGGATGCGCGCATATTGGCGACGAGCGCAACCGGCAGGGTGTAGGTCGTCGGGTCGGTGAGGAACATGCTGACTGCGACGTCATCCATCGAGATCGCGAAAGCAAATACCGCGCCGGTCACGACGCCGGTTCGGATCAACGGCACCGTGATGTTCCAGAAGGCCTGCCGCTCGGTGGCTCCGAGCACCAGCGCCGCCTCCGTCAGCCTGGGGTCCCGGCCGACCAGGGAGGAGAGCGTGGCGCGGATCGTATACGGCAAGGTGATGATCACATGACCGCAAAGGAGACGCGCGAAGCCGCTGACGATGCCGACATTCGACAGGAAGAGGAGGAGCGCGAAACCGGTCACCACCGCGGGCACCATGAGCGGCGACAGGAAGGCCGAGAGGAGAGCGTCCTTGCCAGGAAAGGTCGCCCGATCGAGCCCCACCGCGGCCGCGCCGCCGATAAAGACGTTGACGAGCGTTGCCAGGACCGCGATCTCGAGGCTCGTCGACAGGCCCGCGACGACGTAATCTTGCGAAAAGAGCTTGTCGAACCAGTGCAGCGACAATGCAGGCGGCGGGAGCTGGCCGAGATAGTTGCGCGCATCGAAGGCGAGCAGCGCGGTCACGAGAAGCGGCGCGGCGAGAAAGACCAGACCGACGACGATGACGACCACGACCGCCGCCATCGCCAGGCGATCGGACAGCCGCCTGATGGAGGAGGTGCTCACAGGCTTCTCCTACGCAGGCGCTGTGCCCTGGATACCCCATAGACGACGATGAGCGACACGCCGAGCATCACCACCGAGACGGCGGCCCCGCTCGGATAGTTCGCGATATCGCCGAAGCGGCTGTAGATGACGTTGGACACGAAGAGCACCCGCCCCTTGCCGAGCACCATGGGGATGACGAAGGCGCTGATCGAGAAGGTGAGCGAAACAAGGAAAGCCGAGACGAGCGCCGGCAGGCTGAGCGGGATCGTGGTGTCGAGATGCGCCTTCCAGGCGGGCGCTCCGAGCGACTTTGCGGCGTCCGCCAAGCGCGGGTCGACATTCTGGACGGCGCCCAGGAGCGTCAGCGTGCAGATCGGCACAATCGCATGCAGCAGGCCCGCTCCGACAAGGCCTTCGATGTACCAGCGGCTCGTCGGCGAGATACCGAGCCACAATAGGAGAGGCCGCAGCACGCCGACCGAGCCGAAGGTGAGCTCGAGCGCATATGTCCGCACCAGCATGCTGAGCAGCACGAGCGTGATCATCAACCCGATCGTCGCGGCCCGCCAGCGCGCCGAGAAGCGGCGGACCGCGCAATAGGCGAGCGGAAAAGCGATGAGCAGACCGACGAGGGACGCCACGATGCTGATCTCGAAAGTCTCGATCAGCACGCCTGCGAAAGACGGGCTCGCGAGCTCGAGATAGTTGGCGAAGGTGAAAGGCGCGCCCGCAACTGAGCCAACGCGACCCGGCGTGAATTCGCGGAAGCTTTCGACCATGAGGCCGAGAATCGGTGCAAGGAAGGCGCAGGCGAGAACGAGCGTCGCCGGCGCAATCGGCAGAAGGGCCGAGCGCGCCGAGCGCGACCGTGCACCAGGCTTCGCGAAGACGGCCCTCTGCACCACCCGAACCCCGGCTCAGAGCAGGGGCGCGATGTCGGATTCCCAGCGCTTGGCCCAGGCGTCCTGCTGGCTCAGGACGACGTTGAAGTCCGGCACATGGACGAAGGAGGCGAGCTCCTCCGCGGTGTAGGACAGGTGCTTGAGGTTGTCCGGCGTCACGGCCTTGGCGTTGAGCGGCGCTTCGCCCGCGACCTTGGCGTAGAGCGCGTTCATCTGTGGGCTGATGCAGAAATTCACGAAATCCAAGGTGGCCTTGAGATTCGGTCTGTTCTTCATCACCGCGAAACCGCTTTGATATAGGAAGGTCGCCGTGCCGGCCTGCTTGGTGAGGCGCGTCACGGGAAAGTTCTTGGCGACCGCCGCCCAGCTCGGCTCGGCGAAAAAACCGACCGAGGTCTCGCCCGAAGTGAAGGAGTTGGTGAAGTCAACATCGGTCACCGCGATGCGGCCGATATTGCCGGACTTCGCGAGATCCTTCATCAGCTTCCAGCCGGGCTCCATGTTCTTTTCGTCGCCACCACCATGGATCGCCAGCGCGACGATCTGCAGCATCATGCTTTGCGTCGGACCCGGCCAGCAGATCGCGCCTTTCAGGCGCTTGTCGAACAGGTCGTCGACCTTGGTGATCTGGAAGGGAACCGTGTCGGTGCGGTAGCCGAAATACATGCCGCCGACGGCGCGCGGCACCGCTTTGATCGCCCCCTTTGCATCCTTCATGATGATGGATTGCGGAATGTCGGCGAGATTGGGGACATCCGCCGGGTTGATCGTCTCGAGCCAATCCTCCTTGATCATGCTGTTGAAGGAGCCCTCCCACCCAGCCACGTAGTCGTAGTCGACATGCGGCCAGCTCGCCTTGATCTTGGGCAGGATGGCTCCCGCTCCGCCCTGGTGGAGGACCCAGTTGATCTTGGCGTTCGTCTGCGCGTCAGCGATCTGCTTCATGGCCTCGACGACGTCACCGCCCCATTCGATGGCGGTGAGCTCGATAGTGGCTGCCCGTGCGGGGGAAGCGAACCGACCGAGAAGGGCTGGCGCGCCGACGGCGCCGGCGAGAGTCAAGATGCGACGACGCGTCAGATCGACCATGTGATTTTCCCAATGTCTGCAGCGACCACGCTACGTCCCGATCGGGTTTTTGCCCGCATCGGTGCTCGTGGATCGTCATTGGGACTTCGCAAGTCTTCCTGGGTAGGAGGAAAATGCTGGGGGAGCTATAAGCAAAGCTGAAGGCCCTGCTTCTCGCAGAGCGGCCGCGAGCCATATCGATGCGCAGCGCCAGTCCCGGTCAGCCCGCGGTCCAGCTACCGAGATTGCTCTGGCGGCCGACGAAATCGGCTAGATAACGCGCTTCCTCCGGAACCCTTGCCGGCATGTAGAGCCCGATGCCGATACGAACGGGCGCGGGCAAGTCGGCGGCACGGTCGAGCGCCCGGCAGCCATTGGGGATGGTTGCCGCAATCATCGGACCGATGCCGATCCCGACGCGCACCGCCGTCGCCATGGCGACCAGCGTCGATGCTTCGCATACGATCTTCCAGTGAAGCTTCCGGTCCGAAAGCGCCTCGAGGCAAGGCTTGCTCCAGGGACAGGTGCTCTCGAACAGGATGATCGGCAGCGCCTCTGCGGTGTTCACCGCGATATCGGATCTCACGACCCAGAGAAGGTCCTCATGCCACAGCTGCACCGGTTTCCGATTGACCGATGTCGCGTCGCAGATGACGATATCGAGCTTCTCGTTGGCGAACATGGCGGCGAGGCGATTATTCGCCTCGACGATGATATCGATATGCACTTTCGGATTCTGATCGCGGAAAGCCGCAAGGATGTCGACGAGCCGCGTGGCCGCGAAATCCTCGACCACGCCGAGCCGCACTCGCCCTTGCATCTGCCGGCCGCCTAGCCGCTCGCCGACCTCGTCGTTCAAGGTCAGGATCTCGCGGGCGAATGGGATGAGCAAGACGCCGTCGGCCGTGAGGTCGAGGCCCTTCGAGGATCTGGCGAAGAGTTCCTTGCCGACCAGCCCCTCGAGCTTGCGAATCTGCATGCTGACGGCCGCCTGCGTCCGGTTCAGCGACACGGCTGCTCCATTCACCGTCCCGATCTCGGCGACGGTCAGGAAGGCGCGCAGCAAATAGGGATCGAGGTCGAACATTTCAAAAACTGCTTACAGCGCGATCCGGCAGGCGCGTTCATATCCGCTTATAAGGCACGCAGATTTTTCCTTCTACCGCCGCGCCGGCCGTCGGCTCATACTGCATGGAGGGCGGAAGGCGCTGAGCCGAAACCCTGATCTCTGATCCTCGATCTCTTATCCTTTTGGCATTGAAGGCTTTCATGGCTTCGGACCCCTCGCTTCTCGACCGGTTGCGCCGGCGCTACGCTACAGCCGGAGGAGGCGACATCCACGATCTCCGGTTCAAGGCGGTCGCAGATCGGATCTTTCAAGGATCCGATGCGCGCAAATGGCCGTTCGCCGGCCCCGCGACCTTTCTCGACGCACCCTTTCGTCCCGACGGCCTTTCGCCACAGGGCCTCGCGGAGTTGGACGTCGCCTTGATCGGTGTTCCGATGGATCTCGGGGTCACGAACCGGGCGGGTTCGCGGCTCGGTCCGCGTGCCGTGCGCGCCATCGAACGCGTTGGCCCTTACGAGCACGTGCTCGGGGTGGCGCCCATGGGCGCGCTCAGAGTGGCCGATGTCGGAGATGTGCCGATGCGGAGCCGCTACAGCCTCGCCGATTGCCATGCCGACATCGAGGCCTGCTATTGTTCCATCACCGGCACCAAGGTCGTGCCGCTCTCAGTCGGCGGCGACCACTCGATCACCGGCTCGATCCTGAAAGGTCTCGGAGCCGAGCGATCCGTCGGCCTGGTGCATATCGATGCCCATTGCGATACGGCCGGCGCCTATGAGGGCTCGAAATTCCACCATGGCGGGCCATTCCGCGAAGCGGTGCTCGCCGGCGCGCTCGATCCGACACGCACCATCCAGATCGGCATAAGGGGTGGTGCGGAGTATCTCTGGGAGTTCTCCTACGATTCCGGAATGACCGTCATCCATGCGGAAGAGGTCGCGGAGCTCGGCGTCGCTGCGGTGATCGAGCGGGCGCTCGCGGTCGTCGGCGACGGACCAACCTATGTTTCGTTCGATGTCGACAGCATCGATCCAGGGTTCGCGCCCGGCACGGGCACGCCCGAAGTCGGCGGCCTCACGCCGCTCCAGGTGCTGCAGATCCTTCGGGGCCTGAAGGGAATCGACATCATCGGCGGAGACGTCGTCGAGGTCGCGCCGCAATATGACGCGACGACCAACACGGCTCAAATCGGAGCGCAGGTCTTGTTCGAGCTGCTCTGTCTCGTCTCGTTGCGGTAGTGGCTGGTTTGTAGGGTCAGCCTTAGGGCCGGCAGCGTGCGCTCACATTTCGGAAGCTACGGCGCTACCGAGCAAGTTTGCCCGATGCATCCGCGGTCACCGAGGGCCGCGAATCCGCAATGATGCTCTTTATGATCCGGGCGCAGCGGCCACACTTCGCCGCACAGCCGAGCGACGCGTAGACGGCACTCATGCGGAGCGGCTGCGGCGCTCCTGTGATCGCCGATCGCACATCTCCGTCGCTGAAGACATTGCAGGAGCACACGATCATGTCCGAACTCCTACCCGACCAGCCGGATGAGGATCGCCGCGAGCAGGAGGCCGCCCGAGGCGCCGCACCAGGCGGTCGCGAGCCGGATGAAACCAGCACGTGACATCGTCGCACGACCCGCGCGCAAGCGGGGAGAGCGCCAGTCGAGTTCGACCGCGTCATCGGGCCCGAAATAGCTGTTCATTGGTCATCTCCCAAATGGCGCTGTCCGCGCTGACCATGGGAAACGACGATAGGAGCTGGCTCGGATCAGTGATTGATCCTGTGGGACAGCTTATTTTACTTTTTGGGACATTGCCACTTTGGCTATCCCGGTGCAGGGTGCATCCCTTTTGCGGACACCGATGCCGGGCGGTCTGCGCGCCACTGCGACACGCTGCAGCCGAACTGGCTTCGAAACCAACGTGAAAACGCGCTCAACGCCGAGAAGCCGAGCAGCTCCGCAACCGACGCCAGCGGCCGCCTGCGATTGTCGATGTAGCGGGCGACGAGTTCGGCACGCACCGAATCCATGATCGCCGAGAAGGTCTCGCCTTCACGCGCGAGATGCCGGTGCACCGTGCGACGGTCGACACCGAGCCGCGCCGCAACTGATTCCGCCGAACAGAGACCTGATGGCAGCATTGTGTAGATGCATTCGCGCACATTGCTGCTCATGGAGGAATTCGGGCGCGCCGCGACCGTGTCGAGATAGTGCTGCACGTGGCGCATCATCCTGGCATCCGCGGCAGGCACGGCCGCGCCCATATCACCCGCCGAGCAGACGATGCCGTTGAAATCCTGGTTGAAGCGGACATCGGTTCCAAAGAATTTGCGATAAATCTCCTTGCGGGCCGGCCCCTCATGGGTGAAGCAGATCTCTTTCGGCTTCCAGTGTTCGCGAAAGAGCTGCTGAAAGCTGCGATGCAGGAAGCCGACACCGAGCTCGATGCCCTGACGGATCGGCACTGGACGGTCGACGACGATCGCGAGGGTGAGGATCACCTCGCCATCCTGCTGGCGCAGGTTCATCACCAGCGACTCGCTGTGCAGGAACATGTAGCCGACCAGCACGTCGAGCGCCTTGCGGATTGTCGGTTGCTCGCGCACCAGGAGTGCGAGCGCGCCGAGATTGGCGAGCGTGCGCTGGTCTGCGAGCCGAAGCCCAAAGTCGAATGTCTCCGAGCGATCGGCCGATGTCTCGAGCAATCGCGCCACTGTCTCCGCGGAAATCTTTGCTTCTGGATCGGTTAGGCTCGAGGGCGGAAGGCGGTATTCGGCAATCATGCGATGTGGATCGAGGCCGACCGAGCGGGCGACCTCGGCATAGTTGCTCAGCACGGCACTCCGGATCAGGTGAGGCATCTGACGCGCCCTGCCGGGCTTGGCACCGCTCGGCCTCTCGCCCGCTTGCAATGTCCCAGAGTGTTAAATCGCCTGTCCCAATTGGTCAAACCCGCTGGAGCCTTCTGCTCTAGTGTCCGATCGTCGCAAGCCAAGAGGCGATTGCAAGGCGGCGACGCAGCAGAACTCGACAAATTGGAGGAACGCCATGGCCACCGTGGCTCGACGCGCCGACAACCAGGATCTCGCGGTGCCGGCGATCTCGCGCTCGACCTTGAAGGTTGCGCCGTTGACCTGCGCGATCGGCGCTGAGATCGGCAATATCGATCTCGGCGTGGCCTCGCGCGATCCGGCGTTGCTGCAGGAGATCCGCTCGCTGCTTTTGCGGCACAAGGTGCTCTTCTTCAAAGATCAGGACATCACGCGCGCCGAGCACGTGACGTTCGCCCGTCACTTCGGTGAGCTCGAGGATCATCCGGTCGCGGGTAGCGACCCCGACCATCCCGGCCTCGTGCGCATCTACAAGTCGCCCGATGCCCCGAATGATCGCTACGAGAACGCTTGGCACACCGACGCGACCTGGCGCGAGAAGCCGCCATTCGGATGCGTGTTGCGCTGCGTCGAATGTCCGCCGGTCGGCGGGGATACGATGTGGGCCAATATGGCGCTCGCCTATGAGAAGCTGCCGGACCACATCAAGACGCAGATCGCTGGCTTGCGCGCTCGGCACAGCCTCGAGGCGACCTTCGGCGCCGCGATGCCGATCGAGAAGCGGCTTGCCTTGAAGGCGCAGTTTCCGGATGCCGAGCACCCGGTGGTGCGCACCCATCCCGAGACCCAGGAGAAGATCCTCTTCGTCAACGGCTTCACGACGCACTTCACCAATTTCCACACGGCGGCGAATGTGCGCTACGGCCAGGACTACGCGCCGGGCGCTTCGCAGCTGCTGCAATATCTGATCGGCCAGGCACAGATCCCCGAATATCAGGTGCGCTGGCGCTGGAGCCCCAACAGCATCGCGTTCTGGGACAACCGCTCGACCCAGCACTACGCGGTGATGGACTACCCGCCCTGTCACCGAAAGATGGAACGGGCCGGGATCAAGGGCGACACGCCTCGCTGAAAGCGAGCCTTCGCCAGACCAACTCCTCATCCATTGTAACGCGAAAGGATAGCTCATGAACTTCCTCGATGGCGCCCTGCACCCCGAGAACCAGGACAAGCTGGTGATCACCGCCTCTCCTTACGGCCCCGAATGGCTGCCCTCCGACTTCCCGGAGGACATTGCCGTCAGCATGGACGATCAGGTCCAGAAGGCAGTCGACTGCTATAACGCCGGCGCCACCGTGCTGCACGTTCATGTCCGCGAAGCCGACGGCAAGGGCTCCAAGCGTCTCTCCAAGTTCAACGAGCTGCTGGCGCGGCTGAGGGTGGCCGTCCCCGACATGGTCCTGCAGGTCGGCGGCTCGATCTCGTTCGCGCCGGAGAGCGAGGGCGACAAAGCCAAATGGCTGTCCGACGACACCCGTCACATGCTGGCCGAGCTCACGCCGACTCCGGACCAAGTCACGGTCACCGTCAACACGTCGCAGATGAATATCTTCGAGCAGATGGACCCGCGAGACTATGCCGGCACATCGCTCGCCGAGCCGGCCATGCACCAGGCGTTCCGCGAGATGATCGTGCCGGCCGGTCCGACCTGGGCCGAGGAGCACGTCAAGCGGCTGTCGGCCAAGGGGATCCAGAGCGCGTTCCAGTTCTACAACATCAACAGCTTCGAGACCGTCGAGCGGATGATCCGCCGCGGCGTCTACAAGGGTCCGCTGGTGATGAACTGGGTCGCGATCGGCGGCGGCATGGATGCGCCGACGATCTACAAC
>Ga0318563_10000615_pt1 | contig 14821 bp, 9 predicted proteins | sample GRESIP066b5f19_FD_203689 | JGI IMG/M metagenome (GOLD analysis project Ga0318563, IMG submission 203689) | Tropical soil microbial communities from Luquillo Experimental Forest, Puerto Rico - GRE.SIPMG.066b5f19 | ecosystem: Environmental > Terrestrial > Soil > Tropical forest > Bulk soil... | reverse complement strand
GTCAGCATTCATGCCGCGGTACGCAGCATCTTCCCGCTTCGCTCGCTGGAAGTCGTGCGCAACGGCGAGGTCGTTGCGAGGGCAGCGACCAACGGCGAACGGCAGGCCGAAATTAACGAGGAATTGCGGATCGACGGCAATTCTTGGATAGCCTGCCGCGCGTTCGGCGTCGCTTACCACCTCGATGAATGGGGCCGCCGGGTTTTCGCCCACACCTCGCCGGCCTACGTCGCCTGCGGCGGCGACTGGGCGATGACCGACCCCGAAGGCATCCGCTATATCCGGACCCTCGTCGAGGGCGCCCGCGAATACGTCCGGCACACCGCGGTCCGAAGGTCCGACCAGCTCACCACGCACCATCACGGCGAGGCTGACCACCTCGCCTGGCTGGAGCGGCCGTTCGCCGAGGCCTTGCGCGCGCTCGAAGAGCGCGGCCGCGGGTGATGACCAGACCTACGCGGTACCGGCGACAGGGCCGTTTCCGCGCTCAGGATGAGTCGGCGCGAAATGCTGGGGGAACGCCAGGTTGCGGCACCGCTGATGGCGCAGCGCGCCGCACACGGGGCACTCAGACTTGCTTACCGCCGGTTCCAGCCGGGCGAGGGTGTCGGCATCCAGCTTGCGGGGCGCCGGCTGAGCGGGAAGCCTCAGCGGTCCTCGCAATGCCAGTCCGGACACGAACCGCTGGTACTCGCGTTCGCACTCGTCACACCGGCAGCCTCGCGCCCAGGCCAGCACTGTGCCATGCGGCGGCAGCGCGGCCGGCAGGTTGCCCCATGCGCTCATACGTCCACGGTAGGACAGCGTGCCAGGTGGCATGGCGGGATGCGTCAGGCGGCGCGGCGGTGGACCAGCCAGATGGCAACCGGCGTGCCAGAAATCTTGAAAGACTTCCGGCAGGCGGTGTCGGATCGGGGCAGAGGTGTTCGTAGCAGGGGTGAGCGGCCGCCCACCAGGGCACCGCGAACCAGAGGAGATGAACCGAGATGCAGTACCTGGTTTCCGTGATCTACGACACGGCCGACCTGGCCACCCCGGAGGAGATGACGGCCATCGACGCGTTCAACGACCGGCTCATCGCGGAGGGTCACTGGGTTTTCGCCGGTGGCCTCGGGGCGCCCAGCTCGGCTACCGTCATCGACAACCGAGGCGAGGAGGCGATGTTCACCGACGGGCCCTTCCTGGAGTCGAAGGAGTATCTCGCCGGCTTCTGGATCATGGATGCACCTGACCTTGACGCGGCGCTCAAGCTCGCCGGCGAGGGGTCGAAGGCCTGCAACCGCAAGGTCGAGGTGCGGCCGTTCCTGTGAACGTGGCCGATGTCCGGAAGGCGATCACCCGGGCCCACCACGAGGAATGGGCCCGGGTGGTCGCCTCCCTGACCAGGCGTTTCGGTGACCTCGACGTCGCCGAGGAGGCGGCCGCCGAGGCATTCGCGACTGCCGTGGAGCGGTGGCCGACCGACGGCGTACCCCCCAACCCCGGCGCGTGGCTGACCACCACTGCCAACCGCAAGGCCATCGACCGGATGCGCCGCGAGAACAAGCGCGACGACAGGCAGAAGGAAGCTCAGCTGTTGTACGACGACGACCCGCCCGAGCCTCTATACGCCATCGACGACGACCGGCTCCGGCTGATTTTCACCTGCTGCCACCCGGCGCTCGCGATGCAGACCCGCGTGGCGCTGACGCTGCGCATGGTCGCCGGCCTGACCGTGCCCGAGATCGCCCGTGCCTTCCTGGTGCAGGAGGCCGCCATGGGGCAGCGGATCACCCGCGCGAAGACCAAGATCAAGGAGGCTCGCATCCCTTATCGGGTGCCGTCCGCCGAGGAGTTCCCGGCCCGCGTCTCCGGCGTACTAGCGGTCCTCTTCCTCGTTTTCAACGAGGGCTACCTGGCGACCGGGCCCGACACCGATCCCGTACGTCACGACCTGACCGCCGAGGCGATCCGGCTCACTCGCCTGATCCGTGCCCTCATGCCGCAGGACGGCGAGGTGGCCGGGTTGCTGGCGCTGATGCTCCTCATTGAGGCCCGCCGCACCGCCCGGGTTACGGCGAGCGGCGAACTGGTTACCCTCGACGAGCAGGACCGTGGGGCCTGGGACGCGGCGCTGATCGCCGAGGGTCACCGGCTGGTACGCGAGCGCCTGGCCGCCGGCGTAGCTCCGGGTCGCTACCAGATCCTCGCGGCGATCAACGCCGTGCACACCTCCGCCCGCGACATCCGCGACACCGACTGGTCGCAGGTCCTCGCCCTCTACGATCAGCTCGTCCACCTCGACCCCTCGCCGATCATCGCCCTCAACCGGGCCGTCGCGGTCGCCGAGCTTGACGGCCCGGAGGTGGCACTGGCGGCCGTCGACCGTCTAGCGGACAAGTTGGCCGGCTATCACGCCTACCATGCGGTTCGCGCCGACCTACTGCGCCGGCTGGGTCGCAGTCAGAAGTCGCGCGCGGCGTACGACAAAGCCATCGAGCTGGCGGGTAACACCGCCGAGACGGCCTCCCTGACCCGCCGCCGCGACCAGCTGGGGTAGCGCAGTCGACGGGGTGGCCGCCTCTGGACATCGGGTGCCGCTGCGCTAAGTGATCAAGAGGTCGCTGAGGCCGACGAGGTTCAGGACTTCATGAGCAGGGGTGCCTGCGGGGGCATGGAGCCGCATGTCGTGTCGTGTGATGAGGTCGTGGAGGAGCCGCACGCCGGCGCTGGCGAGGAAAGTGACCAGAGCGAGGTCGATGACGACCGGGTCGGCGCCGTGTTTGGCGATCTCGGTGCTGAGCAGGCCGACGGTGCTGGCGTCGACCGTGCCGCGCGCCGTGATCACGGTGGGGTTATGGCGGGTGACAACGGCACTGAATGGCTCGGTGCGGGATTTGCCGTCTGATGGCGCGGGCCGGGCTGAGCCGACCCTGGCGGGATGCGCGAGCTGGCGTCGCATGGTCGCGGTCGTGCCGTCATCGCGCTGGTCGAGTTTCAAGTCGGTGCAGGCGCGGATGAGGGCCAGACCGCGACCGCCGCGCCTGCTGTTGGGAGGGCGCCAGTGGCCGTCGTCGGCGACGACCAGGGTGACGGCACCGTCGTCGGCTAGCTGGGCGGTCAGGCGCAGCTCACCCGGAGAGCGTCCGTAGTAGCCGTGATCGACGACGTTCGCGGCGGCTTCGTAGGCGGCGAGGCAGAGAGCGAGGCGATCATCATGGTCCGCGCCGAGCTCGGTGACCCACGTGTTTACCGCCTCGCGCAGGCCAGAAAGCTGTTCGGGCTTGGCGGTGGTGCTGAGCATCAGCGGCGCGAGGGTACCGGGTAGCAGGTGGGCGGCGAGGACGATGACGTCATCGGTGCACTCTGCGCCGACGATGCGCTCAACGGCCAGATCGGCTATCCGGTCCGGCGACGAGCTGGTGCGGGCGGGGTTAGGCTCGCTGGCCGCCGTGCCCACGATCCGGGCCAGGCGGTCCAGCCCGAGGTCGATGGTTTCGCCAGGACGCTCGACGAGACCGTCGCAATAGAGGAAAACCACCTCGTCCGCGGCGATCTTGGCCGTGGCGAGCCGGGCGTGGCCGTCTCCGAAACCCAGGGCCCCGATGCCCAAGGCAGGGCCTTGCCCGTCACGCAGGAACCGGGTAGCACCGCCACGTGAGCAGACCAGCGGCGGCGGGTGAGCGCGGCTGCTCCAGGTAAGGGTGCCGGCGGCGGGGTCGAGTTCGGCGACGCAGACGGTCGCTGCCCGGGCAGCCGGGGTGGCGGCGGCGAAGCGGTCAAGCCGGTCGATAGCCTCGGTCAAGTGCGTACCGGACAGCAGTGCCTCATGCAGGACGGTGCGCAGCTGGGCCATCGCGGCCGCAGCGGCGGCGCCATGGCCGGCGACATCTCCCACGACGAGCGCGACCCGCCCATTCCCGGTAGGAAGCGCGTCGAACCAGTCGCCTCCGGCCTGCAGTTCGGTGGCGGCGATCACGTACCGGGCAGCAAGCCGCACCCTCGGCAGCACCGGGACGGCTTCGGGCAGCAGATTGCGTTGCAGCGTGAGCACGATCTCCGGCGTGGGGGGGAGGCGTTCCGCCGCGCCGACCGCAGATCGTTCAGCGGCCTGCCGGGCCAGGACTTCGCGGGTGACGTCGAACCCGTAGGCGAGGTTGCCGCGCAATGTGCCATCCGGGTGACGCCAGGGCGTGACCACGATGTCGACGTAGATCTCCGAGTCCGGGTTGCCTGGGTCGTTCTGGATCCGCCACTGGGACCGGGCGATCGTCTCTCCACGGGCATAGCTGCGGCTGAACGGCTCGAGGGCGTCCTGCCCGGCCACGCCGGAGGCGAAATCACGCAGGCGCATGCCGACCGGCTCGGGGAATCCAAATGCGGCGCGGACCGCCTCGTTGACCGCCACGATGGTCATCTCCGGCCCCTCGGTCGCGAACAGCATCAGCGGGAACTGGTCGAATGCCGCCGTCACATCCCGCTGCTTGCCGACCACACGGTCCAGACCGGCTTGCTTGTCACCTGCTGACACGCTTGCCTCCTTGACGTAAGGCACGGGGCTGACGTGCGCATTGCCCGGGAGCCTACCCGTCATATCGATCGCGGCATCATTTCGCTCGTCCTGCGCGCAGCCGGGCGAGGGCAAGCTGGGATTCGATACGCGCGATCAGCTCGCGGGCGGTAAACGGCTTGACGATGTAATCGTGCGCGCCGGCGGCCAGGGCGCGCATCACGGACTCGGGAGCAGCCAGCGCGGTCAGGAGAATGACCGGGGTAGCGCGCAGGGCGGGGTCGGTGCGGATGCGCTGGATGAGCTCGAGCCCGTCCAGCTCAGGCAGCATGACGTCGGCCAGCACCAGGTCCGCAGGGTGCTCGGCCAGGACGTGCAGGGCTTGGGCGCCGTCGGCGGCGGTGCGGATGTCGTAGCGATCGGCCAATAGGCCGCGCAGGTAGCGGCGCAGATCGCCATTGTCATCGACCACCAGCACCGCCGAGCGGGTGCCCGGTGCCGGGAAGGCTGAGCCCAGCGGCTCGGCGGCCTCGGCGATCCCGGCCGGAAGGGCATCACCGGCTAGCCACTGGTCGGCCTCCTCGGCGAAGGCCTGCCGGGTCCGGGCGGAGATTTCCGCCAGCTCGGCCCGGTCGGCGGCGCCGGCCGGCTTGCGGACGCGATTCTGGTTGTAGGGAACCCATACCGTGAAGGTGCTTCCGGCACCGGGCGTGCTACGCACCCGGATGCTGCCGTGATGCAGCTGGACAAGCTGCTGGACCAGGGCCAGGCCGATCCCGGATCCTTCGCGACTGCGTGCCTTGGCGCCCTGGACCCGGTGAAACCGGGTGAACAGGTGCGGGATCTCTTCCTCGGTGATCCCGGTTCCCGTGTCGGCAACGACCAGCTCGGCATGGCCGGAGCGCGCGATAAGCCGGACGGTAACGTCTCCGGTGAAGGTGTGCTTGAAGGCGTTGGAGACCAGATTCAGCACGATCGTCTCCCACATCTGCGGGTCGGCTTGTACCGGCCGGCCCAGCGGCGGGCAGTCCACGGTGAAGGACAGGCCCGCTCGCTCCATCGCGGAGCGGAACACGCTGGCCAGGTCCGCCGTGAGGCCGGCGAGATCGTCTACCGCTTCGAGGGCGGGCCGTACCCTGCTCTGTTCCAGTTCGGCGAAGCTGAGCAGGTTGTTGACCAGCCGCAGCAGCCGCAGCGTGTTGCGGTGGACCTGGCGCGCGTCTTCAGCCGGCAGAGCGAGGCCCGGCCCGGCGCCCAGCTGCTCCAACGGCAGGAGCATCAGCGTCAGCGGGGTGCGGAACTCGTGGCTGACATTGGCGAAGAACTCGGTCTTGGTACGGTTCAGTTCCGCCAGCTGCTTGATCCGGTCATGCGCGTCCCGGCGGGCGCGGGAGGCGGTAAGTGTCGCGCCGATCTGGTCAGCGACCAGATCGAGGAACTGCCGGTAGGCCGAGTCAAGCACGCCGTGCGAGCTGACGCCGACGATGAGCATGGCGGCCGGGCCCTCGCCGTGGCGGCTTTGGCCGACCGGAAGGATCAGCGCGGTGTCCGGCGGCTGCGGCCAGGGACCCGCGGCCAGGCCGGGGAACCGGGCCTGGAGGTCGTCAACGAGCCGCGGTTCACCACGGACCATGGTGGCGTGCAACGGCCATGCCGATGCCGTGGACCGGTCGATCACCGGGAGGAGCGCCGGGCTGCTCTCGATCAGCCCGGTCGCGGCCGCCAGGTAGGCCGAGCCTGCCAGGTCGAGGAGGTACACCAGGGCAAACGGCACGTCGTGCGGATTGCCCGCGAGCACGCTGACCGCGTCCTCGCATACGCGCGCGTCGGTACCGCCCTCGGTGATCCCGATTGCGGCCAGCCGGCGCAAGGTGGTCAGCCGGCGGTGGGCCAGGACCTGCTTCGTCGTTTCCACCCACGTGCCCAGGACCGCCACCACATGCCCGTCGTCACGGACAGGGCTGTAGCAGGAGGTGACGTAGACCTCTTCCGGGCATCCGGTGCGATGCAGCACGAACAGCTGGTCCTCGAACAGGGCCGCCTCGCCGGTTATGTCGACCTCGCGCAGGCTTGTCTCTATTCCGGCCGCGGCCTCAGTCCAGGTCTGGGCCATGGGCCTGCCCAGCGCCGCGGGATGGTAGTCGGCCATGAAGTTGATGCACGCGTCGTTGTATAGCTGCAACCGGTCCCGGCCCCACAGCAGGTTCATCGCGATCGGGTGCGACAGCATCATGGAGAGCACCGTGCGCAGCGTCGGTGACCATCGTTCCACCGGTCCCAGCGTGGTGGCGCTCCAGTCGACGGCCGCCATGAGGCTGCCCATCTCCCCGCCGGCGCCGAACACCGCCTCAGCTGCCCGCCGCGCCGGAGTGGGTAGCGGGCGGCCGGCCCCCACCACCTGGTCAAGTACCTCCGGGAGTTCGCCCAGCGGCACCACCAGGCTCGCGTCCCCGCCTTCGATTACTGCCGAGGGCATTCCGAATGCCGCCGAGGTCGCCTCATCCTGGGCAATCACCGTGCCGCCAGCCAGCCGCACAGACCGGCACCCCACTGCGCCGTCCCGCCCGGTGCCGGTCAGCACCACCGCGAGCACTCCAGGACCATGCGAGACGGCAGCAGATGAGAACAGCTCGTCCACCGATCCCGTCGACGTACCCCGGGACCGCCGCACCGTCAGCGTGCCGTCCGGCTCCAGGCGGACGGTTGACCGGCCCGGACACAGGTACACTCGCCCGGGCTCAGCCTCCGCTCCATCTTCAGCCCACACCACCGGCGAACGGGACGCCCGCCCCAGCACCACGTCCAGCCTGCTCACTGCCGGACCCTGATGAACCACGGCCACGATCGGCACCGGCAAGGCGGATCGGATTCCCCCGAGCAGGATTCGCAGCGCCTCCGTGCCGCCGAGCGAGGCGCCGATGACCACCGCCCGGTAACGCCGCTCCCGGTGAGGCTGCTCTTGAACCACGATCCCAGTGTCCACCCGGTAGCGTTCATGGAACACAGGAGATAGCGGCCCGGCCAGCCCCAGAGCTACGCTGGAGCGCAAGGAACAGCCGATTCCCCGCCTGTGGTGCGCCCAGTCCGCTGGATGCCGGCAGCCGCCCGACGCGAAATGGGTTTCATCATGCACAACGGCACCCGGCCTGGTGGAATCTGTCCTAGCCGCCGATAGCGCCGCCCTGATCCTGCGGCTGCGCGGAGATCTCGACCGGCCAGCGGCCGCCCAGGCCGGGACGGACCTGCGGGTGGCCACTGTAACGCTTCCCCCGCCCGCCCTGGTGGTGGTGGATCTGACCGCGGTCCAGTTTTTCTCCGCTGCCGCGATACACGCGCTGGAGGGCTTCGCCGCCGGCTGCGCAGGCCGCGGCATCCGTACCCGGCTGGTGACCGAGGCCGGCAGTATCGTCCACCGGATCCTCGAGCTCATTGAGTTCAGCCCCCACGTCCCCGTCTTCACCAGCCTCGATCAGGCAGTAACCGCCCGTTCTTGGTACCCGTGCGAAGGATCAACCGAGGACGGCGGGAGCTGATGCCCGACCAGGGTGGAAGATCCCTGGCCGACTCGATGGTCGACGTCGACGGCGAGCTCGCGCGGCTGATCGCGTCGAAGTCGTGGGAGGGTACGCCGCTGGGGCCGCTGCGTGATTGGCCGGCGAGCCTGCAGACCGCAGTCGGACTCATGCTGCGCTCGGATTTCCCCATGTTCCTGTGCTGGGGTGATGACCTGCGGTTCCTCTACAACGACGCCTACATCCCGGTGTTGTCGGCCAAACACCCGTGGGCGCTGGGTAAGCCGTTCGAGGTGGTGTGGACCGAGGCGTGGCCGCGGGTCAAGCCGATGGTGGACGGAGTGCTATCCGGGCGTGCCTCTTATGTCGAGGACTTCCGGCTGATGCTGGAGCGCAACGGGTTCCGCGAGGAGACCTATTTCACCATGTCCTACAGTCCTCTCGGGCCGTTGGACGTGCCGGGCTTGTTCTGCGCCTGCACCGAGACCTCCGACCGGGTGATCCAGTCACGGCGGCTGGCGATCCTGCGCGCGCTGGCCGAACAGTCGGCACTAGGCCTGGGAGCCGAGGACGATGCGTGCACCCTGGCGGTGCGGCTGCTGTCGGAGGACCGGGCTGACGTGCCGTTCGCCCTCGCGTACCTGCTGGATAGGGACGGGGTGTCGGCGCGGCTAGCGGCGTCGCTAGGCGCGGAACCGGGCAGCCCGCTGGCCCCCCTGGTTGCTGGCCCCGAGCACGCCGAGGTCTGGGCTGCGCTCAGCGACGGGCAGGAGACCGCCTGGACCGGGCTCGCCGCGCGGTACCCGGGCAGCCAGATTCCGCAGCCGGACGGCATGGGTGATTCGGAAGCTGACCAGGCGCTCGCCGTGCCCATGACCGGCGGCGCCGACCACCCCGTCGGGGCGCTGGTGCTCGGCGTGAGCCCGTACCTGCAGCTGACTGAGGACTATCGCACGTTCCACCGGCTGGTCGCCGGCCAGCTGTCGGGAGCGATCGCCGACGTCCGGGCCTACGAGGCCGAACATCGGCGGGCCGAGGAACTGGCCGAACTCGATCGCGCCAAGAACACGTTCTTCTCCAACATCAGCCACGAGTTCCGCACCCCGCTGACGCTGATGATGGGCCCCATCGCAGAACTGCGTGCCGCGGCTGACAGCGAATCCGTCGAGCCCGAGCGGTGGCGGGCGGAGCTGGACCTAGTGCACCGCAACGGAGTGCGGCTGGGCAAGCTCGTCGGGACGCTGCTGGACTTCTCCCGCATCCAGGCTGGCCGCATGCAGGCCGGCTACGAGCCCGTAGACCTGGCCGGGGTGACGGCCGAACTCGCGGCAGTGTTCCGTTCCGCGATCGAACGGGCCGGCCTGGCCTACGTCGTCGACTGCCGCTCTTCGACCGGTCTAGTGCACGTCGACCGCGAGATGTGGGAGAAGATCGTTCTCAACCTCCTGTCGAATGCGCTGAAGTACACCCTCTCCGGCACGGTGACGGTAACGCTAGACCAGGCCGACGGCTCAGCGGAGCTGCGGGTGGCCGATACCGGCATCGGAGTTCCGCCGAATGAGCTGCCGCGGCTGTTCGAGCGGTTCCACCGCTCCACCACCGCCCGCGCACGGTCGGTGGAGGGCACCGGGATCGGCCTGGCCCTGACCCGCGAACTCGTCGAGCTGCACGGCGGCACGATCGCGGTCAACAGTACCGTCGACGTCGGGACGACCGTCACCGTGCGCATACCAATAGGACACGCGCACCTGCCCGCGGACCAGGTGCGGCCGGCCAGCACGCCGACGCAGCCCAGGGACGCCGAGCCCTTCCTGACCGAGGCGTGGAGCTGGCTCCGTGGCCCGCACAAGGAGGCCGACCCGGCTGCCGATGCCGACCCTGCCGGGCTGCCGGATTCTCTCCGTGGTAACGAAGGGGGCAGGATCCTGGTCGCGGACGACAACGCGGACATGCGGGAATACCTTTACCGGCTGCTGTCCCCGGAGTTCACCGTGCAGGCCGTCGGCGATGGCTCGGCTGCGCTCGCGCTGGCCCGGTCCGACCCGCCCGATCTGGTGCTTTCCGACATCATGATGCCAGGTGCGGACGGCATGCAGTTGCTGGCGGCGCTGCGGTCCGACCCGGTCACCGCGGGCGTGCCGGTGGTGCTGCTGTCAGCTCGCGCGGGTCAGGAGGCGGCGATCGGCGGCCTGGCGGCCGGCGCCGACGACTACCTCGTCAAGCCATTCTCCAGCCGCGAGCTGCTCGCCCGGGTGCGCGCTCACCTGGACCTGGCCCGGACCCGGGCCGCTGAGTCACGACGCATGCGGGAGCTCGCCCGGGCCGTGGCGGACATCAACGACGCGCGGACCGCCCAGGAGGCGATGGACAGGCTCGCCTTCGCGGCCCGCGAACTGATCGGCGCCCATCAGGCGATCGCCAGCCTGATCATTGACGACGACTGGGACGGGGCAGTTGACAGCTGGTCATTCTCGGAGAAGTACGCGGCGTGGCGCGGCCACCGTATGCCCTCGGCCAGAGGCTGGATCTCCGCGCTGGCCGTCCCCGGCGGCGTTCTGCGGATGACGCAGGCCGAGCTCGAAGCACATTGGGCCTGGCCCGGGCGTGGTGCCGGCGACCAAGGAGACGGCCAGCCGCCACAGCGCGGTGTTCTCGCGGCTCCGCTGACGGCCAGCGGCGGGCGACGTCTCGGCCTGGTACAGCTCTCGGACCGGTACGCCGGTGACTTCACTCTCAACGACGAGGCGGTCCTGCTGCAACTCGCCGAGATCGCCTCCGCCGTCCTGGAGAAGGTCCAGCTGCTGCGCCGGCAGACCGAGGTCGCCCTTACCCTGCAACGATCGATTCTCGGCCCGACCGTGCTGCCCGCCGGGTTCGCGGTGCACTATACGCCGGCCGTCGGCGCGCTGGAGGTAGGCGGAGATTGGTACGACGTGGTCACGCTGCTCGATGGCAGCTACGGGATAGTCGTCGGCGACGTCGTCGGATACGGCCTGCCCGCCGCCGCCGTCATGGGCCAGCTGCGCAGCGCGGCCCGGGCCCTGCTCGCCGAGGGGCACGGCCCGGCCCGGGTGCTCACCGCGCTTGATGCGTTCGCCGCGCTCATTCCTGGTGCCCGGTGCGCGACCGTGTTCTGCGCCGTCATCGACGATGCCGCGGCCACGGTGTGTTACAGCAGCGCCGGGCACCCGTGGGCGATCGTCGATGACGGGACGGGGCACGTCCTGCTTACCGAGGCACAATCCGCGCCGCTCGCGGTTCGGCGCGCCGTCCACCGCAGGGAGGCTCACGCAGCGCTGCCGCCCGGGTCCACGCTGCTGGCCTACACCGACGGGCTGGTCGAGCGCGACGGGGAACTTATCGACGCCGGTATCCGGCAGGCCGCGATGGTGCTGGCCGAGCACCGCGACGTGTCCCCGGCGGAGCTGGTCGACCTGCTCGCCGGCCGGCTCATCGATCCTGGTCTCAAGGACGACGTCGCGTTCCTGGTGTACCGGCAGCCCTCCGGCTCGACTGAGCCGCTGTCGATGATGATCGCGGCGGACACCATGCAGCTCACCGAACTGCTGGGGCCCCTGCGCGCCTGGCTGCGCACGGGCCGTATCGATCGGGAGACCGCGGACGACTTGCTCGTGGCCACCGGTGAGATCGTGACCAACGCGATCGAACACGGCCCGGCCGCAAAGGGAGATCATCGCGTTTACGTTACGGCCGAAAGGCCCCCTGACCGGGTCGTCATCACGGTGCGTGATCAGGGCCGCTGGCTCGGGCGGAACCCTGCCGCCGGCCGCGGCCGGGGGCTCATCATCGCCGAGGCCCTGGTCGACGAGCTGACCATCGACACGGCCGGCGCAGGTACCGCGGTCCGCCTGCTTAAAAGGACAAACCGATGATGCTCCGGTTCACCACCACGGCGCAGGCCGACGCCGTCACCCTCGCCGTCAGCGGCCAGATCAACGCCTCCAACGCAAGCGAGTTCCGGCGAGCAATCACCGAGGCGCTCGACCATGGCACGCGTCTCGTCATCGACCTCACCGCCGTGGACCTCCTGGGCAGTGCCGGCGTCAGCGTCCTCTACGACTACGTCGACCGCCAACCCCAGCTCGTGATCCGCTCGGGCAGCGTCATCGCCCGCGTCCTGACCATTGCCGGGCTCGACGGATACCTCTCCGTCCAGACGGCATGACGGATTCCCTCGGGTGTTGGCGGGCCGAGGGCCGAGGTTTAAGCTCGTTGATAGGTGAGCCGGGAAGCCTGGTCGGCACGTTAATAACCGCCGAACGCACCGCCAGGAGGCGCGATGACCACGTCAAGCGCACCCGCCGACACCACTCCCGCTGAGATCACGCCCACTCCGTCGGCCGTGCTGTCGGTGCCCGGGTGGCCGTCGGTGTCTGGTTATCTGACCCGGGACCGGCTGGCGGTGCTGGCCGGGGTAGCAGCGCCGCTGGCACTGGCCGCGGTGCTGGTGCCGTTCCGCGCCAGCTTCCCGAACACCGACGCGGCGCTGGCCATGCTTCTGGTCGTGGTGGCGGTGGCCGCGAACGGGTACCGGCTGGCCGGGGTGCTGGCCGCCGTGTCGACGGCGGTATGGTTCGATTTCTTCCTCACCCAGCCCTACGAGCGGTTCACCATCACCCGCCGGACCGATATCGAGACGACCGTCCTGCTGCTGGTGATCGGCGTGGCGGTCACCGAGATCGCCGTCTGGGGCCGCCGCCATTACGCGATCGCGAGCAGGCGGGCCGGTTACCTGGATGGCATCAACAACGCGGCGCGGGCGGTGGCGGCCGGCGGCTCCGCGCCGGCGCTGATCGACCAGGTCAGCACGCAGCTCGCACAGTTGCTTTCGTTGCGGTCGTGCGTCTTCCAGTACGGCGTCGCCGGGCTCGGACGGCCCGCCCGGCTGCATCGCGACGGCTCGGTCACCTTCGGTGAACGGCGTTGGCCGACGGACGGGGGCCTCCCGGCGGACACCGACCTGGAGTTGCTGGTGGAAGGGGGCGGCATCTTCCAGGGCCGGTTCCTGATGACTCCGGCGCCCGGCGCGCGGCCGGCCCTGGAGCGGCGGCTGCTGGCGGTCGCGTTCGCCGATCAGGTCGGCGCCGCGCTGGCCAGCAGCCGTCCCGTCGGTCAGCGCTGACCGGGGCCTCTGTAGCCTGCCAGGTTCGGCCGGCGGGGAATGACATCGGCGCCTTCCTGGCTGAGGAAGGGATGCTGGAGGTTGCCTGAGTGACGGGGATCGTGTTGTTCTGCGCGGGGGTGGTGGTGAGCCTGGCCGCGAGCTGGCTGCTGGTCTCCCGGCTTGAGCGGCTCGGGGAGCGGGCCGGGTTCTCCGAGGCCTGGCTGGGGCTGGTCGCCGCGTTGGCTGCCGATGCCCCGGAGATCACCTCGGCGGTGACCGCGCTGTCCCGCGGTCAGGCCAGTGTCGGGGCGGGGGTGGTGATCGGGTCGAATGTGTTCAACCTGGCGGCGTTGCTCGGGCTGGCCGCGGTGGTGGCCGGATGGATCGGCTTCCACCGCCGGGTGGTGGTCCTGGCTGGGGTGCCTGCGGTGTGGGTGGCCGTGGTGTGCCTGCTTACGGTGGCCGCGGTGGTGGCCCCGGTCGGCGGGCTGGCCCTGACCGCGGTAGTGCTGGTGCCGTACGTGGTGGTGCTGGGCATGCGCCGCGCGCGGATGGAGCGGCTGCGGCTGCCGGCCGGGTGGGTTCGGTGGCTGGTGGCTGCGGTCCATGAGGAGGAGACCGAACTCGCCGAGGCGATCAGGCCCCGCCGCGGCACCTGGCGTGACGCGGTCGCCGCGACGGCGGCACTGGTCGCGGTGGTTGGGGCGAGCACCGTCATGGAGGTGGCCGCCACGGCCGCGGGCCGCCGGTACGCGGTCGCGGATATCGTCACCGGCGGGCTGGTACTGGCCGTGGTGACCAGCCTGCCGAACGCGGTGTCGGCGGTGTACCTGGCCCGGCGGGGCCGCGGCGCCGCGGTGCTGAGTATCGCGCTGAACAGCAACGCGATCAACGTGGTGGCCGGGCTGCTGATCCCGGCGTGCCTGGCTGGGCTGGGGCCGCGTTCCGGGCAGGGCACGCTGGTGGCCGCCTGGTACGCGGGCCTGACCGTGCTCGCGCTTGCGCTGGCGTTCCGCGGCCGTGGTCTGGGCCGCCTGTCCGGCTCGGTGATCATCGCGGGATACCTGGCGTTCGTGACTGCCTTGGTCATCGCCGTGGAACAGGGAGCCGTCCGCCCGGCTGCGGCCGTGTTCCCGGCAGGCGTGATCACCGCGGCCGGCGCGCTGCTGCTCACCTGGCCACGGCGGGTCGCGGAGGCAGGCCTCGGCGGCCTGTGGCAGCGGGAGTCGGTGCTGCCCGGATGGAGCATCGGCCGCCTGTGGCGCCTCAGCCTCATCTCCTGCGGCGGGGTCGCGGCCTGCGACGCGGCCAGCGGCCCTCACCTGATCCTGATCGGCCTGCTGACCATCGGGCCGGTCGCCGCGCTGCTCACCGCCCGGTGGAAGCTGACCGCCGTGGCCAGCTGCCTCGCCGTCGCCCTCGGCGTCACGCTGGGCGTCCCGGACCAGATCTTCGCCACCGTCACACAGTACGTGTTCTTGGCTGCCGTCGCGGCCGTCGGAACGACCGCCACCGTCGGCGCAGCGGTCCTCCAGTACCAGCGCTCCTGATGGCCGCCGGTATAGGCTGGCGGTGGCGCGCCGGGAAGTCTGGTCGGCACCTGTTCGGTGAGCAAACGGGCGAGGTCAGTGGCGTGCACGGGGTAGAGACCATCTTGTTCCTGGTCGTGCTCGGCACGGTGGTCGCGGCCTTCGC